>Ga0190315_1000016_pt1 | contig 108154 bp, 104 predicted proteins | sample 48701101_MG_FD_161673 | JGI IMG/M metagenome (GOLD analysis project Ga0190315, IMG submission 161673) | Hydrothermal vent sediment bacterial communities from Southern Trench, Guaymas Basin, Mexico - 4870-11-0-1_MG | ecosystem: Environmental > Aquatic > Marine > Hydrothermal vents > Sediment ...
TTCTCAAATTCTTCTCGACTAATATCGCTGGGGTAAATTTTTCTCATAAGTTATTCCTTAATTATTGATTATTTTAGTATATTTTTTGATTTTAACACATATAAAAGATTTTGAACAGGTTCTAAGCTGGGGCGTGTCTGTTCCGGTATTTTGGCTACTTTTTTTTCACCCCGATTCGTAGGGTGGGTAAGCGGGCGACAATGAACTTAATAATAAACCCATATTTCACCGCCCGCTTGCCCACCATCCCCCTAAAGCTCCATGCTAAAAGAACTTTCGCCCTTACGGGTTAAAATATTTTTATGACAATATTATAGTCAAAACGCTTGCCCATCAGCGTAAATAACAATTATGATATCAATTTAAATCTATAAAGTTTTTAAAAATCGGTTTATACTCAACGAGGTGATAAACTTAACTTTTTTTTTCAGGAGCCAGCGGGAATTGTAGGGCTCCCTACGTGTTTTTAAAGCCCACCAATAGTATCAATGTAGGGCTCCCTACGTGTTTTTAAAGCCCACCATTAATTTAAAAAAAAAAGTTTTTCAGGCAAAAGTTTATTCCCGTGCTGAGTATAATTCAGAATTAAATGACGAAATTCATAGAACGCGGCTATTACATTCGTTTTCCCAGACGCATTGGGCCCATGACAGCGGTTTTCAATAGACGTGTGTCATGGACTTGAAAAGTATTATCCAAGTGAGTGGTGCAAGCAATTGGCTGGTACAAAGGTTATGGTGGAAAAATTTAACCAGAACAGTCTAATATTGGAGGGAATTATCGGATCGTTACGGGTGGGATTTGTTTGGGTGGCCGTTGTAGCCATTGATAGGAGCGTTGGATTTACGGGATGGCTAAATGGAAAACGGGGCTTTTTTAGAGGCGATTTAGTTCGATTTGAGAGTGTGTACCCGCAATCGGTTGGAAGTTGCGGGCTTTGGATTGCCAAAACAACACAGTTCAAACGTATTGCAAAGCGTAATGAGAAGAGGCGGACGAAATTCGCCTTGGATAATACGTGAGTTTCGCTGTCACCACCCTACGCTCACTAATAATAAACAGAAAGAAAATAGATAATAGCTGTACAAAAAGGCGTGTATCTACCTAAAGCATCCGGTTGTGAATAACTCTGTATAAGTTGAGATATTTCATCTCTAGTCAGGCTATCCGATAATAGCGTTGTGTTATCCGTTAAACTTTGTAATGCGATACGTTTTAATGCCTCATGACGCCTCTTTTTTAGGATGGGATGATTGAGATTACAGCGATTAATGGTTTCTTCAGCCGCGGGCTGTTTCTCAGAAGCATCAGTCGGCAATATCTTACCCGTTGTGGTATAACGAAAATAGTTTGCACAGTCTTTCTCTAACGGCGAAACCATTAGGGCCGCATCAAACCAATCATCTTTTCTATTGCCACAGTGCGTTAACCCTTTATTTTCAGGGTGCCCAGCATTTCCATCACAGGAACACAATAAATTTTGATATTCAAAAGTTAAGTTGGGATCAGCATAAGGTCCATTTTTAGGCACAAAATGTTCTATGTGGCTATTATTTTTAGTCAAAGCGCATTCACAATAACAGCAAATATAGCCTTGTTCCTTTAAAAAGGCCTCATGTAAGGCCGGTTTTGCCAAGGGGTTAAGCTTTTTCCAATCGTTGGACTGATATTTTTTTTGTTTGTCCTGTTTCCACTGGACAAATTCTTCGGGTTCTGGTGCTTTTTGAATTTCATTCATCCCGCTTGTACCTTTTTTCGCCGAATCAGTACCTCAGCACCAACCAAAACCGGTTCATCATCACCCATTTTATTTCTCAATTGCTGTAGCAAGGTTTGTGCTTCAGTGAGCTGGTTGGCATCTATTAATTCAGATAATGCTTCAATGTCCGTTTTAATATTTTCTGGCCGCTCGGAAGTTTCCATGAAGACTTCTAAAATGAAATTCGTGTCTTTACCATAAGCATTTTTGACACAATCTGCAACCAAACCTGCTTCGGTTTTATGCAAAAAATAGATTTGGTTTTGTGGTCCAACTTCACTAATGACTTGTGGTGAATGCGTAGAAACGATGAATTGGCAATGGGGAAAAGTTTTTTCCAGCCTTTTCATCACAGCGCGTTGCCATTGTGGATGTAGATGTAAATCAATTTCATCAATTAAAACAACAGCGCTACCTTCAAGTGGATTGGATAACCCTGGATTAGCAATAGCTAAACGTCTGACTAAATCACCCGTTAACGCCAGCAAACATTTTTCACCTTCAGACAATTGGTCAATCACTAATTCTTGTTCTTGTTTGCTTAAAATCATACGTAAGGGTAAACGACGCACACGCAAATCCGTTACGCTTGGCATCAGTGATTGAATCGCTTGTCTTACTGCTTCAAGTTGTCTGTCACGATAGCCATTTTCATTGCGTATCTGTTCATTTTCAATGTCTTCGCGATTGCGAAACCATTCAAAAAACGCTTGAAATTCAACATTTTGGTTAGAAAATGCCAAGTCTAAGGCTGTCAATTGGTGAAAATCCGGCTTTTCCAAAATATTCAAGGAAATATTCACATCAAATACTGTCCTCTTAACCGGGTAATAAACAACTAAAGGAATACTGGCTAACGGATTTTCAGCTAGAGCCGAATAAACTTTTTCGACCATTAAATCCAACGGTTCTTGCGGCTCTGTCAATGATGAAAGAGATTGACCCTTTTGGCGAGAAAGACACATCCATGAGGTCTTATGCCCATCTAAAGAGACCGTGATTTGATTTTGTGTCTCGCTAACACCTTGGTAAATATCTAATTTTTGATAACAAATTCCCTCTGTCTCTTTCATCCGATTAATAAAATGAGAGAGCAAAATCGCTAAACAATCTAATAGAGCTGTTTTCCCTACACCATTAATGCCTACCAATACGGTAGATTGATTTGAAAAAGCGGGCATCCAGTTGCTTAATGCCACGAAAAGCATTTATTTTTAATGAATTAATTTTTAAATAAGCCATAATCTGAATTTTGTGGGCATGGACAAAGTGACTAAATAAACCATTGAAAATAATAAATTATAAATTTTGAACTCATAATTTGTCGATTATTATACCATCGTTTGGTAACATTTAACGATTTTATAAAGTTCCTGAATTTCAGATTTGGAAAGGGTGCGGTTGTAAATGCGAAAGTCATCAATCTTTCCATAAAAATTATCTTGTCCGCAACAACGATTAGTACGAAAACCTATTTCTGTGTTGAAATTATTTGTTATCAAGGTATCATAGACTGCTGTAGATGAATCTTCCAATGAACCATCAAAATATAAGTTTAATTTATGCCCGTGTGCAGTATATATAACTGATGTTACGCACTCAACTTCTGTGTCTATTCAAACACTTAAAAATCTGAATTAATTTCATTTTGATTTTAATTTTTTAATTAATTTTTTTTAATCAATAAGTTATGAATTAAAATCAGCGCTGTAGAGACGCGATGCTCGCGTCTCTGACAGAACAAATCTGGCATCACGTTTCTGGCAGAGCAAATCTGGCATTGAGACGCGAGGCATCGCGTCTCTACTGGCAGATTAACTTTTGGGCCCGTTTTTTATCAAAAAAAGAATCTGGGTGCGTAACATCAGTATATAAATACCAAAAAGCATTTTACTTTTTAGGGAATATTTTGGATTTTTCGATGATGCAAAAGCGCAAATTATAAGCAGTGGACAGTATAATTCCATCGAAGTTGATAACTCATGGGAATTGCAACTGGAGTTCTTTCTGTTCTGTCTCATCCGGTCGGCGACAACGTTTAATAAAAATTTGCTAGAGCCGTAGTAAAGGGAAGCCACCGATGTAGCTCTTCATCGTCTAACCTTGCTAAAATATTAATCGCTGCGTTCAAGGGATCGATTATAACCGCCCCGCACCCTTCAGTACAGTGAAACTTATCGAAAGTGCGTTTGCCGAGGGATCCTTCCTTAGAACAAGTTGATCTCCGCTTCGCTCCGTTACTTCGTATGAGAAGTGTATGCCGCATTGACTATCACTATTCATAAAATATGAGTGCATGAGTACTTTGAATTAAGAAATAATCGAATAAACCCGCTTTTGATTGGAATAACATAACCTGACAACAAACAATGACACGAAACTGGAATTTCAACATCATCTTGACCACGACACGTTTTTTGTAGTGGTCATATTGATATTGAACAGGCATTAATCTTGAACAGCGTAAATCATGACAATCAGAAATATCAGCGTTCTATCAATTTTTTAGATTTGTTCGTACCTTTAATATAACATTGTCAAGTTAAATAATTAATAATAATTAATCATTAACAATTAACTCAATTATCAATTATAAATTATCAATTATCAATTAATAATTAATAAATACAAATCTAGTACAAGGCTTTAGTACAAGGCTTTAGTACAACGGATAAACTCGCACAGCGAAGTTACTTCGTTTGACGGAATAAGCGGATTAGTTATTGGTTGCATTGAATCAATCCGGGAACGAAGCTAATCCGTTGTACTATATTTAATGGGTAGTGCTGCATAAAGGTGATGTCGTTATAGATTGGATAGGACGCTGATTGGACTGATAATCATGATTAACACTGATTTTAAAAAAATCAGCGTAGGCCATAATCAGTCTCATCAGCGTTCTATCATATCACCCACATCTTTAAACTGATGGAGGTTTTCTTTTTGAATGGCAAGCAAGTTTGTCAAAAGCTTGAAAATGAAGGTTGGGCCTGTAAGCGTATCAGAGGCAGTCATCATATCTATGCTAAGGCAGGGCAAAAACCTGTGCCTATCCCAGTTCATGGCAAAAAAGATTTAGGAATAGGATTACTCTCAAAAGAAAGAAACTGGCGTTAAACTGACATAAAAAGAAAATTGATGCAACAACACGTTCTTGAATTAATTTATGGTGCATCCATCATAGCTGATGATGACGGTTTCTTAGTGACTTTTCGTGATTTATCGAATGTTTTTAGTGGTGGCAAAACCCGCGAAGAAGCGATTTTTAATGCTGTTGAAGCCTTAGATAGTGTGTTATTAGAAATGGTAGCTGAAGATTTAAACATTCCCCTCCCTTCAGATATCCAAGCCGGTGAAGAAGCGATTTCTGCTAGTCCAGAAGTTGCCGCGCCAGTGATATTACACCTCTTGCGTCAAGAATCCGGGCAAACAATTGCTCTGATGGCCCAAGCAATGGAAATGAAATACCAAACTTATCAGCGTATGGAAACTTCTGGTCATTATTTAACCTTGAAAAATTTAAAACGTGCAGCGAGTATGATGGGTGCAAGTGTTGAATTACGATTTAGGAAACTATAAGGGTAGTGCTGCAATGTGGGTGATGTTGTTATAGATTAGATAGAACGCTGATTGGACTGATAATGGCCTGATTAACACTGATTTTACAAAAATCAGCGCAGATCATGATTATCAGTCTCATCAGCGTTCTATCATCTCACCTTTATGGGAGAGGCCAATTTTTTCACGAATCGCTTTGACATCTGTGCCAGTATGTACAAATTCACTAGCCGGTGGTAATTTTCCCCGTAAAATCAATGCCCCTTCTTTAACACTTTGCATTAATTCTGCAAAAGTTTCATCACTCATTGTCTTAGTCATTTTGATACTCACTTTCTATGAATTTTTTAAGTTCTGATTTTTGTTTACCTGTCAGGTGCTCGTTTTTGTAAAAAGGCAAAGCGTTTCCCTATTGAATAAAGTCAATCAGTACTTTGGCTCCGGGGATTGATCGGATTGGTGCGTGGGCCTATTGTAAGTGCGCGTTACCACACCATTATCAATACAGAAATTACGGGAATTTTGTCGCGACTTAGAACGTTTCTATCGCATCAATCCCCTATTAGAATTTGCACAATGGCGATCAATCTGCCCTAACCACTACGCTTTACAAGCTAAAAACCTTAGCAATGGACAACAAATCGCCACTGAAATGCTGTTAAACGAAACCGATAATGGATTCAAAATCACCTACACAAGCGGATTGAAAACGGCTATACTGATTCAAATTGAAACTGAAACCTTTGTCAGATACAATTTGTTGGCCTTTCCAATAGTGGATTTCAAGGCATTGATAACTGATAACTGAAAAGGAGAAACCTGGTGGAAATTTCAACTGTGAACAATAATGGGCAAACCTTGATACCAAAAGCTATACTAGACTATTTACATTTACGCCCAGGACATCGCATTACTTTTACGATTGAGCCAAATGGTCAAGTCATTGTTCGTCCGATAAGACGTGATATTGCTGAATTGGAAGGTTTTCTAAAACCACCTACAAAGCCAGTAACACTTGAAGAAATGGATGCCGTTATTCGTCGTCGGGGGAGCGAGTTATGCTAGGCATTGATACCAATGTTTTGATTCGTTATATTGTGCAAGATGATCCTGTTCAATCTCCTTTAGTTTCTAAATTTCTTAAACAAGAATGCACTGAACAAAAACCTTGTTACATCAGTCATATTGTATTGTGTGAAGTTGTGTGGGTGCTAGAAAGTGCTTACCGTTATAAACGGGAACAAGTTGCACAGACTTTAAAACTCATTCTCGAAACAAGTCATTTTATCGTGGAAGAGCCAGCAAGAACTTGGTGTGCGTTAGAGGCTTATCAAAAACAAAATATGGATTTTTCGGATGCGTTATTAGGTGAGACTAATCAATTACGGGGTTGTCAAACTACCATGACATTGGATAAAAAAGCCTCAAAAATGGATACTTTTCGTCTGTTAGCGGATGTTAAAAAGGATGAAAAAGGATAACACTGTACTAGGGAAAACAATAGTACAACCCAGAAGATATTAATATGCATTACACACACATTCTCTTAGCCAGTCACGGTACGCCCGGTGCTTGTGCCGCCGAAATGGCCGCTTTCAACCTCAGCAGCCCTGATACCAGCCTACATCACCTGATAGTCGTTCCTGATTTTTGGAAAGGCATGTTAGGAGATGATTGGCTCAATAATGCTTCAACCCAAATTCGCTATGGGCAATATCTGGAAGGCGAATTAGAAAAAGAAGTTCAAGACAATATCAACCGCGTCAGTGCCGAAGCCAAAGCACGAAACATCGGCTATACTTATGAATTTATGCTAGGCAAACCCGCAGACTGTTTACTCAAAGTAGCTAATCATGCTCACTTTGATATCATCATCATGGGTTCACCTCGTTCCAAAAATCAAGAAGGGCTTAAATCACGTATGCAGTGTGAAACGCTGCTACGCGGTTTATCGACTCCCCTGTTGATCATTCCTCATCCCTGATTAATGCTAATTAAAAAATCAGCGTCAATCATGATCAGAAGCCGAATCAGCGTTCTATCAAAAAATCAGTTCAAAAATGACAATTCAAACCCCTCCTTCTCTTCCCAGTGATGATGCCGCTTGGGTGCGCGTTACTACACCCTTATCAACACATAAATTACGGGAATTTTGTCGCGACTTAGAACGTTTCTATCGCATCAATCCCCTATTAGAATTTGCACAATGGCGATCAATCGGCCCTAACCATTACGCTTTAGAAGCTAAAAACCTTAGCAATGGACAACAAATCGACACTGAAATGCTGTTAAACGAAACAGATAATGGATTCAAAATCACCTACACAAGCGGATTGAAAACGGCGACACTGATTCATATTGAAACTGAAACCGATGTCAAAGGCACTGTGCTTGTGATGATTGATGATTATAGTGGATTACCAGAGGGCGAACGTACACAACGCTTAGCAGAAGTTGATCGGAGTTTGGAAGCTTGGGGCCAAGAATTATACCGCTACCTACACAACTGGCAACGTTGGGCCTGGTTTCCACCCTACCGCTGGTATATGGGCTTCTGGCAATCCATGAAACCCATGGCGCGGCGAATTGCTTACACACTGATTATCATCACACTCTTTGAATTCATTGCTTTTTTAATGATTGTTGGGTTTTGGGTGATAATGGATAAATGAGCGGATTGGTAGGCAACAAAACACCTTGCCCACCCTATCTTACCACCTATCATTTTTTGATAATGCTTCGGTTCGAAGCTATGCCTCGTTTTTTTGTAGAGACGCGATGCCTCGCGTCTCTGTTTTTCTAGGTTTGCGATGCCTCGCGCCTCTGTTTTTTCTCGGGACGCGATGGTTCGCTAGAGACGCGAGCATCGCGTCTCTACAATGTGATGTCTTGCACATCAATCGCGTCTGTGTTTTTGTCGGGATGCGATGGTTCGCTAGAGACGCGAGCATCGCGTCTCTACAATGTGATGTCTTGCACATCAATCGCGTCTGTGTTTTTGTCGGGATGCGATGGTTCGCTAGAGACGCGAGCATCGCGTCTCTACAATGTGATGTCTTGCACATCAATCGCGTCTGTGTTTTTGTCGGGACGCGATGGTTCGCTAGAGACGCGAGCATCGCGTCTCTACAATGTGATGTCTTGCACATCAATTATTTTCGCAGGCCCTGAAAGATTTTAGGGTTAGCTTTGGTCTTATTATAAATGAGCGTAACCTCACAAGATGTCTTCATAGAATTGCTTTGATGGGCCCATCAAGTGGGATTACCCCTATTTTTATTTTTCAAACATAAGAAATGATGTTTTAATAATACCTTGTTATTCCAAAATAGTGAGGAAAAACAGGTATGAAACAGTCTGATAAGCGGCAAGTCCGCTTTGAGACACTCGTCAAAACTTGGGCGAAGGATGTATTTCGTTATGCTTTTTGGTTGTGCGGAGATCAGGATACAGCAGAAGAATTGGTACAGGAAACCTTCACACGAGTCTGGAAATATTTAGAACAACTTAGCGATGATAATGCGGCTAAAAGTTGGCTGTTTACGATTGTTAAAAGAGAAAATGCCCGTCGCTATGAACGTTATTGCCCTGAAATAGAAACATTGGATCATGACCAAATAGCGGCCAAAGGCCATTACGACACCAGCACTGAAGCTTTTGTGTTGCGTCAAGCACTCGCAAAACTGCCCGATGAGTACCGAGAACCCTTGATATTGCAAGTGATCGGTGGGTACAGCATTAAAGAAATCGCTCAGCAAATGGATTTATCAACGGGTGCCGTTATGACCCGCGTACACCGTGCCCGCCAAAAACTCCGCGATACTTTGCAAGGTACTGAAAACAAATGAATTGTCAAACATTTCGTCAATACTGTACTCTCAATCCCACTTATCGGCAGCAAGACTTTTTGCGCCATAAACAGGCTTGTTCTGCGTGTGCCGATTTTGCTGACGATATGATGCGGTTTGAGCAAACCTTGGTTGAGGCGATGAAAATAGAAACACCCGCTGGGCTGACTGAACGTATTTTGCACCGGCAGACAATACCGAGTGCCGATCAGCGTTTGCCAACCCCAGTGGGTTCTGATGAAAGGAAAACAGGGCATCTATTCAAGTTTTTGAAACGCAATACCCCTTCCCAACTCGCCTCCCAGTGGTTTCACTATTCCATTTATGCCCTAGCAGCAAGCCTTGTGTTAGCGATAGGCTTATTGGTTGGCAGCCTGTGGTGGCAAAGCAACGTTTTACAGCAACAGGTGATAGCCTATATTGAAAATGAGCCACATGCCTTTCTGATGAATGACGAAGTGCCACCAGACGAAGTGCGTGCTATGTTTCAAGCCATCGGAGCCAAACTGACCAGCGATATTGGCCCTGTCAATTTTTGTAACTTATTGACTATCCAAGATTATGCCAGTGCTCATATTGTTTTGACAGGGACAAAAGGCCCCGTTAATGTTTTATTTATCCGCGACAGCCAATTAACGGGATATCACACCTTTAGCCACGGCAAATTAAAAAGTATTATATTCTCAGCAGCATGGGGTAATCTCGCCATTGTCGGCCTACCAGAGGAACCGTTGGAGAAAATCGCAGTTCGCCTCAACGAAGCCGTGATTTGGCTTTAGTCTATCCAAAAAAGAAATTATCCCCGTTTTTCTTGTAGGGGGCCGGTAACGTGTTTTTGTTGCCCACCATTCCCCCACCCACCCTTTACGGCGTGAAACCGTTTTTCTTGTAGGGGGCCGGTAACGGTTTTTTGTTGCCCACCATTCCCACTGTTTTATTAGGAGATTTTAAAATGCGTAAAGGGTTAATCACCTGTCTTTCCCCCTTATTACTTGTACCGTTAGTCGGTTGTTCTACCAACAATGGTTTAATCAGTATTGAAAGTAGCCAAGGTAGTGTTGAAGAAGTCGCCAATCGTTTTGAGTCCATTTTGAATAAAAAAGGCTTGAAACTCTTTAATAGAATTAATCATGCAGACGGTGCCAAGGCTGCTAATTTGAAGTTAAATCCCACCGAATTACTCCTTTTTGGTAATCCGAAGGTGGGAACCCCGCTTATGCAATGTCAGCAAACGACAGGTATCGATCTGCCCCAAAAGGCCTTAATTTGGGAAAACAACACAGGGCAAGTCTGGATTACCTACACTGATCCACAATACCTTGCCAATCGTCATGGAATCAGTGAGCCCTGTGCTGAAGTCATCACAAAAGTGGGCAAGGCATTAAATGCTATCGCCAATGCGGCAGCGGTGCCATAGCGGTTTTTTTGAGAGATGGTTGTTATCAAAGTGAAAGATTTTTGGTTTTGTGAAAGTCTTATTATCTAAAGGAGGGGCAACCACAAGGGATTGCCCCTACGAAAAGCATTTTAAAAGGAGTCCTCATTAATGTCATTTTTTTCCAAAGAAAACTACAAAAATACCCTGAATGGTATTTGGTTTGTTGCCCTGTTCGCGATGGCTGCGATTTATTTCAGGCAAACCTTTCCTATTTTCCAAGAGTTGGAAATCAGCCCCTTAATCATCGCTATTGTTCTGGGCATGGTTTATAGCAATTTTCTGAAAAGCCATTTTCCGGAATCATGGATGCCGGGGATTACCTTTTCCGCCAAACTCATTTTAAGAGGGGCCATTATCCTCTACGGTTTTCGACTCACCTTCCAACAAATTATGGCCGTTGGGCTTCCAGGCTTAACCGTCGATTTGATTATGGTTGTCTCTACTTTTTTAATTGGTGCCTTCGTTGCCATCAAGCTACTCAAATTGGACAAACAAACTTCATTTTTAACCGCAGCCGGGGCTTCCATCTGCGGGGCCGCCGCTGTGCTTGCCACGGAACCGGTTGTGAAAGCCGAAGCCCATAAAAGCGCGATTGCCGTTTCAACAGTCGTTTTATTTGGCACCATTTCCATGTTTTTGTATCCTGTTCTGTTTAATTCCGGCTTACTTGGGAGTATGGATCTAGCGGCTTATGGCATTTATGTCGGTGCTACCGTTCACGAAGTGGCTCATGTCGTCGGTGCTGGTGTCTCATGCGGCATGGTTTCCTGTGATACTTCCGTCATTATCAAAATGGGCAGAGTGATCATGCTCGTTCCCTTCCTGATCATTTTGGGTTGGTATTTGGCCAGAAGTGCAGAATCGCCAGACGAAAAGGGCAGCACGAAATTGGTTATTCCTTGGTTTGCTATCGGATTCCTAGCCGTAGCCGGTTTTAATTCACTTCAACTGTTGCCAACAGAAGTCGTTAAGTCAATCATTTTCATTGATGACTTAATGTTAACAATGGCAATGGCCGCTCTTGGATTGTCTACGAATTTCGCCAAATTTAAAGAAGTGGGTATGAAACCGATTTATGCCGCATTAACCATGTTTATTTGGCTCGTTGTTGGTGGTTATTTTATCACCATGGGCATCACCTCAATAATGGGCAGTGGTGGACATGCTTTTATGTGAGTTTTATGCCGAATGCTTTAGGTGAACTCGCAATTGAAAAAGAAATAAACGCTAAAGACGCTAAAGACGCTAAAAAATCGAAGCGTCTCTTGCGTCTTTTGCGTGCGTTATTTGCCTTTGAAGCAAGGAATACGGCTTCCACTCAAAACTCAAACTTGACATTAGGCTTTAAAAGTCAAAACCGGCTTGAGATGGGCCACGACACTGATCATATCAGCAGCGACTTGAATATCAATGATGGGCTGAATCGGTTTATAGGCCGCAGGGGCTTCCTCAATTCTACGTTCCGCTCGCAACGTGATACAATCAACTCCGGTTAATCCTAATGCTGCCTCACTTTTATCGGCCCCCTTTCTATTCAGTTCAAAACGTGAATGCAGCCGCCCTGCCCCGTGAGACGCTGAACACAGAAAATCGGGGTTGCCTTTTCCAATCAAGAGGTAAGATGGTGTGCCCATCGATCCGGGAATAATGACGGGTTGTCCCGTATGCGCCGGACAAGCACCCTTTCGCGTAATCCACCCTGCCCCCTCTGACAACGTCAGATTATGAGGCAAATCGTAAATCAACGGCGCTTCGATATCGCCATAAACTGTTCGTAAACGCAATCGCAATAATTCAGCCAACCACAGCCGATTCACAAAACCATAATTAGCCGCCGTCGCTTCCGCTTGCAAATACGCCTTAATCAAGTCAGGAGCAGATAAAGGAAAAAGACGAGATTTCGGATAAGAACAACCTTGAGGCCACGCCGCTTCAGCGCGTTTTTGCCAGAGCGTACCAATGTGTTTACCAATCAATCGTGAACCAGAATGAATCATAAAAGCCAATTGGCCCGCTTTGATGCCCCAAGCATAAGCTGTCGCCCGATCCACTATCTTTTCAACAACTTGCACTTCAACAAAATGATTGCCGCCACCAATAGTCGCTAACCCGCCATCACGTATCAGCCCCGTTTTAGAAACCCATTTTTCGGGTACCCATTGCATCGCGCCATTGAGCGAACCGCCCAAATAAACACGCTCTATTTCCTTGGCTAACTGATTGAGATCAGAATCAACGATATCGCCCATCGGTGTCTCTAACATCGCATCCAGCCAACCAGGAATACCATACTGAAACAGGGCCTGAGCCGTTTTAACGTTCATCGTCACATCGCGAGTACCCAAAAAATAGTCACCCTTCATCAACTCAACGAATTGATCACGTTTTGTCATAAAACGATCAAGGGATAAATCCGCAACATGTAAACGCATACCACAGTTGATATCACTCCCTACTGCGGCCGGAATCAGCAAGCCTGTTGTTTCCACCACCGAACCAATCGCTACGAAACCCTCACCGGGATGAAAATCAGGTGTCGCACAACATTTAGTCACCCTTCCCCCGGCAGGATGACGCACACTCGCCAAATGAGCTAATTGCCTCAAAGCCTTAAATTCTATATGGAAATCATCTGGCAGTAGCACTTCCGCCGCGATTTCATCAGGCGAATCACTCAAACGAACAGTATAAATGTGATTATGGTAAGTCACATCAAGCCCCTCTCGTGCCAAGGCACGCAAGACTCGGTTAATATTTTTCGACCGCATAAAAAACCCTTATGGGCAAACCCATATCAATATGAATCAATTAAAAGTGTGGTTTAGCAGCCGCAATTAATTTATACTCAAAATATAATAAGTTTGCTCTACGTTCCAACTTTTGTTTGCCAGGCCTTCGCAAAATAAATTTGGAACGAAAAGAGAGGCAAAATAAATTTGGAACGAAAATTCCCTATTCAAACCATAAGGGATTGTTTCCATTGTAGAGACGCGAGGCATCGCGTCTCATGCTAGGGCAAGCCTCGAAACAGAGACGCGAAGCATCGCGTCTCTACGAAAACTGATAGGTGGTAAGCTATTCAAACTAAAGTGTGAACTCCAATTCAAGTCCGTTCTATATACGCATTATGAAATCCCCTAACCTTCATATTGTCATTGGGTCATTCCTTTTCCTGATAATCATTGCTGGATATCAATACTATCTACACAGCTACACACCCGTATCATTACCCGGCCTACCCGAATTAAAACAGAATGAAGGTCGTCCTGATTTCGTCTTGCCTGATATCACCGGAAAAAAACGTAGCCATGTAGAATGGGATGGAAAAATCGTTGTCATCAATTTTTGGGCAACTTGGTGTCGTTCCTGTCTTAAAGAAATGCCGATCCTGATCAGGCTGCAAAACGAGTACGCTAAACAAGGCGTACAATTCATTGGCATTGCGGTACGTGATGAACTCGACTCTGTAAAAAGAGTTGCAACCGTTCTGGGTATCAATTACCCTATATTATTTAATCAACAAGGCCTGGCTTTATCAAAAGCCTTTGGTAACACCATTGAGGCGATACCCTTTACCGTCGTTGTGGATCGTCAAGGCTATATTGTCTCGCGATTTGCAGGTGAATTGAATGAACGAGCCGCTAAAAAACTAATGGCTGGGCAATACGTTGCCCACCCTACAACCAATAACTGATATGCCTACTGTTCCCCTCGAATTTCCTATCCTCGTTACCCCTTCAAAAAAAGGTTACCACTTACGACCTTTATTTTCAGATAGCCCTTGTCGTACCGCTAAACGCTTTCGCGATGCTGTCGAACTACTGATCAAAGATGTGCGCCGACAATTTCAAGCTTTTGAAACGAGCCGGGAAACGATTGATGAATTATTGTGGTTTGCTTTCAATCCTAAATTAAAGTTTGAAACCAAAAAACTCTGTTTTTCTCTTGGCAGCTATATGATATTTGGTGATTTTGCCGTGGTGCGTTTTTTCCTTAAAAATCATCAAATTATATTTTTACCCGAGTTTAACAACTTTTTTGCTATCGTCAGTGATAATCTGTTTGAATATGGCAGTTTCGCAGAACAATTAAACAGCATTATATATGATCGCTTGCAAGAGGAACGTAAAAATGATCCTAACAACTTCAAGCCTAATGGTTACTATGCGACGGGTTCGGAATTTGTGACCAACGTTTCCTTGCAAGTGACTGTGAAACAAGCCAAATTTCCTTTTGAAGAAAAAATAGACACCTGGTTTGCTTCTTTATCTGGACAACAACAACATTTTTCAGGCGAAACCGAACTCGCTCGCGTGGCTTCCAATTGGCGTGATCATTATCCTAACCAGTTACAGCGCGCCGCGTTACGTGAATCTGTGGTGGACAGACTCAGCAAACTGATTTTCGGTTCAAGCATGACAGCTATAGTGATTATAGGGCGGCCTGGCTGTGGGCGCACCACTGTCTTACAAGAAACGTTTTATCGTTATTTGCAAGAACAAGAAAACCATCCCCATTCTGCTGCTGCCACGATTTGGCATCTTGATCCCAATCGGGTGATTGCTGGCATGAGCATTGTGGGCATGTGGCAACGGCGATTTGAATCTATCTTGGAATATATCATCAAAGGCAAACCTAAGAGCCTAGCGAACGCCCGTCCACGCTTGTTTATCGATAATCTCATCGCCTTATTCCGTATTGGTAAAAGTGCCCAAGATTCGCTCACACTCAGCGATGTACTCAAACCTTATCTGGAACAACGGGCACTCACCTTTATTGCCGAAGCGAGTCCAGAAGAATGGAATGTCGTCATGGAAACCGACCGCCGTTTTGCCGATTTATGTCAAGTCTTTCGTCTTGAAGAACCGAGTATCGCTGACGCTGCCCGTATTGCCCTTAAAGAACGCGCTCGTTTGGAACAAGTGCATGAATGCGAAATTGATAATGAAGCCATAGAGCGCATCTTTGCCTTAACCCATTCCTTACTGCGAAGTACAGCTCGACCGGGTAATATCGTCAGTTTTATTGAACGGTTAGCGGCTAAACATCGTTATGGCAAAGTCGATATTGCCACAGTGGAAACTGCCGTTAGCGAAATCAGTCGCATCAGTACGGATATACTGGATCGTCAAAAAACGTTACGCTTTGAAGCGGTTCAAGAAGCCCTTTCTGCCCACTTGATTGGTCAACAAGAAGCGATCACGTCACTGGTTGAAGTGATACAAACCATCAAAGCGGGCCTACAAGATCCGAAAAAACCCTTAACCACTTTACTGTTCATCGGGCCCACCGGTGTCGGTAAAACAGAAGCCGCCAAGGTACTCACTCGTTATTTATTTACGGATGAATCGCAGTTAATACGGTTAGACATGAATGAATTTGTGACGGATGCGGATGTCGGCCGCTTGATTGGCAATTGGGCGCGTCCAGATGGTTTATTGACAACCCAAGTGCGTCATCAACCTTTCAGTGTTTTGCTATTAGATGAAATCGAAAAAGCGCATCCGGCCATACATGATTTACTGTTACAAGTACTCGGCGAAGGGCGACTCACAGACGCATTAGGGCGCACCACTGATTTTACCAATACGATTATTATTTTGACCTCCAATTTGGGCGCTGAACAAGCCAGCCGCCATCTCGGTTTTGTCAAACAAGACAAACAAAATCAAGCCAGTAGCTATCGTGCGGCCGTTGAAGACTTTTTTCGGCCAGAATTATTGAATCGTCTTGATCGCATCGTCGTTTTTAAATCGCTAGAACGACAAGATGCCGTTGCCATTACGCGCCTACAACTGAACGAGTTATTACAACGGGATGGCTTTGTGCGCCGCACCACCATCCTCAATATTGACGAACAAGCCTTAATCGAAGTCGCGGAACGGGGATTTGATGCGGTACTAGGTGGACGCGCCCTGAAACGGGCGATTGAACGCGATTTGACCGCATTAGCCGCAACGCAATTAGTTGGATTGACAGCAACGCAACCGATTTTGTTAGAGATTAAATGGATCAAGGAACGATTACAGCCCTGTATAACGGCCCTAGCGCCAGTATCACAAGACAAAAGCGTTTCTGCGCTCACGCAACAAACATTGACACCCAACGGTGTAAGCCAACTACTCGAAAGCGTTTCGGAATTAAGGGAACGACTTTATAAGCTACGGGATAGTGAAGGAAAGAGTCTTGAACAGATCGCCTTCTCCAACAAAATGCGGTTACTCTTAACCTTGCAAGAGCTTGCTTTTGAAATCAAAGAAGAATTAGAAGAGATTCTTTGGGCAATAGAAACGGCGCGTGATCCAAACGAAACTCGTTTTACCAACACAAGTCAATCCATCCCCTTCCAAATCAATTGGACAGGAGAACAATACCTGAACGTTGCTGAAATGTATGCCCATCAAGACATTCGTGATTACTTAGAAGAAATGTATGTCATCGCGCCGAAATTGATTCGAGATGCCAACAGCAACTGGATCAATGTGTTAATGAAAACGACCTTTTTAAGTTTTTTCAGTCAAGGGATAGAACAGAACCAGTATGAAGCCTTACAAATGACATTACAATCGCGAGTACACTTATGTGGAGAGGAGGAATTAAGTTACTTACAAAAGGCCTATCATTCAGCTTTAGACGCGCTAGGGCTAGAATCCAAATGTCTTCCAGAAACCCAAAAAGGCTGTCGTCACTTACACATTCAGGGGCCCCGTTTACACCGCTTATTAGAGCGCGAAGTGGGTATTCATCTGTTTCACCCGGCGAATGCTAACGCACTGCCGATTCAAGTTAGCCTATCCGCCATTAAAGCGGAACAAATAAAACAAGAGGAAAATCAATCAGTTAAGGATGCAAAAGCCGAAGCGACTGGTCAAACGCTACCCATTATTCGCAATTACGTGCTTTCGGAAAAGGGAGGGGTTATGAGCGATTTACGCACCGGTATGCTAAATCGGACAGCGATAGGGCCTCATGAATGGGCCTTACTTTGGTATGCCAATTTGCCATAAATATTCAATGTAGGGTGTTTTTGTTTCCCACCATTTCCCTTTGCGCCTTTGCGTCTTTGCGTGAAAAAAAGTTTAATTAACAATTAACAAAATTAGACTTCAAAATGAAACAAAGATATAATATGCGCTATTTTAGTTACTTTCTTTAGGAAAAATATGACGATGAAATTGATATCACTACGAAGTATGGCATTAGTTGTGCTGTTGACTGGTATAACCTATCCCAAAGTGTGGGCTGTAGATATTGTTGTAGCGGCGGGTAAAAACCACTCCCTCGCTTTGGAAAGTGATGGCACTTTATGGGCATGGGGATATAACAGACATGGTGAACTTGGTGATGGCGCAACCACAAAGCGTTCCGCCCCGGTGCAAGTAAAGATTTCAAAGGTGGTGAGTATTGCGGCCGGTGATAACCACTCCTTGGCTGTGAAAAAAGAGGGTACGGTATGGACATGGGGATATAATAAATACGGGCAACTTGGTGATGGCACAATTACGATGCGTTCCGCCCCTGCAAAGGTGAATAGCCTATCTGATGTGGTAAAGATAGCTGCGGGTAGTAGTCATTCTCTCGCGTTAAGAAGCGACGGTACGCTGTGGGCGTGGGGGTATAATAAAAATGGCGAGCTTGGTGATGGTACAAGCCAGAAAAAGCTAGAACCTGTGCAAATCCAGATTGATGAAGTGGTCGATATCTCGGCTGGTCAAAATCACACCATCGCTTTGAAAAGTGATGGTAGCGTGTGGACATGGGGGCATAACGCGCATGGAGAACTTGGCAATGCGACGACGGAAAAGAGTACCACTCCAGGAGAGATAAATATTTATGATGTAGCAGCCATTGCCGCTGGTGGCTACCATTCCCTTGCACTTAAAAATGATGGCAGTGTGTGGACATGGGGCTATAACGGATATGGACAGCTAGGCGATGGAACGACAAGTACTCAGAGTAGTGTTCCTGTACAGGTGGATATTTCGGATGTGGTAACTGTCACAGCGGGTGGTTATACCCAAGATTCCCATCAACTCGTTATGAAAAAAGACGGTACTTTATGGGCATGGGGATATAACGGAAACGGTGAACTTGGTGATGGTACAACGACTTATCATAGTCTACCAGGGCAAGTAAGCGGTTTGTCTAATGTAGTGGCTATAGCAGTTGGTGGGTACCATTCCATCGCCGTAAAAAATGATGGTAGCTTATGGACATGGGGATATAACAATGCTGGACAACTCAGCGATGGTACGACCACAAGTCGTCTCGCGCCTGTGAAAACATTCATTAATCTTCTTAAAACAAAAGGAGGTGAACCGTCTGGATGTGATTGTGAGTTTACCCAAGCTGATATTGATGCCGCAAAAAAAGCAGGAAGGCAAGCTTGCATAGATGATCCGTCGTCTTGTGGTATTCCTATAAGTCGTGTACCTGCCACTCTCTCTTATGACTTCAAATTGCATATCCCGCTGCTGCATTATTCGCCTTTGGCTGATGTTGATGGGATTATATCCTTATCAGTTGATATGATAAGGCAAGATTCTAGTCAAATGTTGTTTGAAGTTAGCGATTATGAGGCGATTGAGACAACAGATTAGTACAACGGATTAGCTGTATAAACGGATTAGTTTATTGGTGCATTGAGGAAAGAAGCTTATTCCGCAAATCCGTTGTACTAGATTATGAGGTGATATCGTTCGTTTAAGCCAGCGTGGGATGGGTAAGTGGTATGCTCTACCTACCCTACGCTTGCTACGAAGTTACCTAATTAATGTGACATCAGGCAAAATGTTTTCAGCTTCTGCTTTTTTGACGAAAGCTTGATCAAAGGTATAAAACTGTTCAATTTCAGAATGAGCTACTAAATGCAAGGCATCAGCAAAATCCATACCTTGTCGATAATATTCAAGTGCTAAAGCAATTTGTTCTGGAGATTCTGGTACCACATTAGGCAATCCTAAAATTTGCAATATGGCTTTATAAATTTCAGAAGGTTTCAGCTCATAAACAGAACGTAATACCCATTCCATCTCTAACAAGACGGTTTTTGCGATAAATATTTTTTCTTGTTTGCTTAATATTTTTGGTAGTCCCTACAAACCAGTGGTGCTCTTACAAATCAATGACTTGTGTGATTAGCAAAATTTTGCCACGGAAAAACACGGAAAAAAACACGGACAAATTCATTCCGTGTTTTCTGTGTCATTCCGTGGCTTTTAATCATCTTTTTAATCATCTCAATTCCCACTATTTGAACACCTCCATTAGTTTGTAGGGACTACCATATTTTTAGAGCAAGTGCGGCTTGAGTTGGATCGTCATTCGTCAGGTAACGTATCAAAACATTGGTGTCGTGCAGCAATCATGTTTTAACCTCGTTAAACCACTGTTGGCGGGCAGCATTGATAATGCCTTGTTCCATTTCTTCCAAAGATTTTGCTTTGCCTTGATATTTGAGACTTCCTAAACCCTCTTCTAAACGAGTCATTGGGAAAGGTTTAGTAATAGTGATTGGTTTAATGGTTAACATGACTTCGACTTCCTTATGTAAGGGCATAATATTATCCTTGGCAAACTAAAGTTGGAACGAAAATCTAACTCTCGGCAAACTAAAGTTGGAACGAAAATCTAACTCTGATACCTCTTACACACCCTACACTTGCTTTCAATTCGTTATCAGTCATTTGGAAAAGGCATCAAATCAATACTGATAACCCTGCAAAAGTTTCATCACTCATTGTCTTAGTCATTTTGATACTCAGTTTCTATAAATTAAGTCGATATAAACGCTAAAGACGCTAAAGACGCTAAAGACGCTAAAGATGAGTTATCACATTGGCTAATGAATAATAAACCATTGATTCACTCAATCTTAAAAGCCCCTGCAATTATGGGGGTTTTTAATGCGACAATATCCTTATTATTTATTTTATGAAGTGTTTGAAATGTTATGTTTTAAATTGTGTTTAACTGATGAACAGGAGTTTAGGCGATAAATCGCCTACTAAAAACTTGTTTTTTAAAGGAAAACCAGAAAATAAATCAGACATAAAAGGGAAAAACAATGCATAATACTATCAGACAACCCGCTGTTGCTGGGATGTTTTATCCAAACAATCAGAACGATCTCAGTAACACGGTCAAGCAATTTTTGCAACAGGTTAATAAGGCCGCGGGGCCTGTACCGAAGGCGATCATTGCACCTCATGCCGGTTATATCTATTCTGGAGCAATCGCGGCCAGTGTTTATGCGCGAGTAGCCCAAGGCCATGATATCATTAACAAAGTTGTATTACTTGGCCCTTCTCATCGTGTGCCGTTGAAGGGGTTAGCGGCAAGTGCTATGAGCTATTTTGCTACACCCTTATCGAAAATACCGGTAGATCAACAAGCTATTGAGGCGATCCTATCTCTCCCTCAAGTTTCGATATTGGAGGCAGCTCATGCGACTGAGCATAGTTTGGAAGTGCAATTGCCGTTTCTTCAGGAAGTCTTGGGCGATTTCAGTGTGATTCCTTTAGTGGTTGGTGAGGCAAGTCCGGAGGAAGTGGGGGAGGTGTTAGATAGACTTTGGGGCGGCCCGGAGACTTTGATTGTGATCAGTTCGGATTTAAGTCATTATTACCGTTATGAAGCGGCGCAAAAATTGGATAAGCAGACTTCTGAGGCTATCGAAGCGTTGCGTTTAGAAGATATTGCTCATGAACAAGCTTGTGGGTATCATCCAGTCAAGGGGTTGCTGCATGTCGCCAAGGCACGGGGACTGCAAGCACAAACTGTGGATTTGCGTAATTCTGGTGATACCGCTGGCACAAAGGATCAAGTAGTGGGGTATGGCGCTTATGTCTTTAACTAAAAAAGAAGGTGAAACGTTATTACAAGTGGCTCAACAATCCATTCAGTCTGGTTTGGATAACGGTAAGCCACTGTTGGTGGAACCGCGTGATTATGCGGAAGCATTACGGCCAATCCGAGCGACTTTTGTGACGTTGGAAATTGAGAAGAATTTACGGGGCTGTCTAGGTACGCTTTCTGCAAAGCATCCTTTGGTGAGTGATGTGGCTTACCATGCTTATGCGGCGGCCTTTTCCGATCCGCGTTTTCCTGGATTACTTTGTTCCGAGTTTCCGCGCTTAGAGATTCATATCTCGATTCTCGGTAAACCTGAGCCAATGTTTTTTGAGTCTGAAGCTGATTTGATCAGACAATTACGTCCAGGAGTCGATGGTTTAATTCTAAGCGATGGCCCCTATCGAGGCACCTTTTTGCCCTCGGTATGGGAATCCTTAACAGAACCCAGCGAATTTTTCCGCCATTTAAAACAGAAAGCGGGGCTGTCATCGAATCATTGGTCAAAAACACTTCAGGTAGAACGTTATACGGTGGAGTCTATATCAATGAACAATGAACACATTAATTGTTAATTATTCATTATTCATTATTCATTATCAATGAACACATCCGTTCTCAAAACATTGGAAAATAATGAGTCTCACTGGTCAGACAATTAAAAATTGATAATTCGTAATTGCTAATCTATCATGCCATAAATGTTTTATAATATGCTTTGTTGTTTTTTTTTATATTCAGTACGAGTACAACGAAACGCAATAGCGGAACGCATAAGACGGCCCGATAAACGAATAAGGCATAACGATCCTTGATTTATATGAGACGTTTCTGGGATTCGTTCGATAAATAGTTTGATCAAAGATAAGTTCACTTTTTGATGGGGTTATCAATTAATGAGAAACACGCCAGGTTGGGCGTTCCAGAACAACGTTTGGGGGGGAAAATTCGTTTATCGGCCCCTCTATATGCGTTTCAGAACGAAGTTGTACTCAAGACAGATAAAATAATTGATGAGAAACCAATCATGTCAAGTCATTTAAACCTTAAAGCATTGTTAGATACGGTCAATCAAATTGCACAAAGTGCCGCAGAACGTATCATGGAAGTGTATGCCACGCCTTTTGAAGTCACACAAAAATCGGATAAATCCCCTTTAACGCTTGCGGATATGGCAGCGCATGAAACCATTGTCACTGGTTTAAAAGCAATCACACCTGATTGGCCAGTGTTATCTGAAGAATCCACTGATATTTCTGCTCAAGAAAGGGCGAGTTGGCAACGTTACTGGCTTGTCGATCCATTGGATGGCACGCGTGAATTTATTAAACGTAATGGTGAATTTACAGTCAATATTGCTTTGATTGACGATCAGAAACCGATACTGGGTGTTGTGTATGTACCGGTGACAAACGTGAGTTATTTCGCTTGCCAAGGGGAGGGTGCCTTTAAATGTTTACCCGATTCTTCGCCTGAACCTATAAAAGTACGAGCTTGTCCCAAAAACCGTTTAATCGTCGCAGGAAGTCGTTCACATGCTAATCAGTCTTTACAAAAATTTCTTGACAGTGTGGAGGAAGAGATTGAATTAGTGAGTATTGGTAGTTCTTTAAAATCTTGTTTAGTGGCTGAAGGTAAAGCTGATATTTACCCTCGTTTTGGGCCGACATCAGAGTGGGATACCGCTGCCGCGCAATGTGTAGTTGAACAAGCGGGGGGTCATTTAACCGATATTCAAATGCAACCGCTACGCTATAACACTAAAGAATCGCTGCTTAATCCCTATTTTTTAGTATTTGGTGATGCTAACAAAGATTGGGCACGCTACGTGGCACAAGTCATCTCAAGCACACCGTCAACTTAAGTCTACTGAGAGTGATTAACGAAACGAAGTTCAGCGAACCTGCGCTAAGCAAACGGATTTTTTAAGTTAAATGTTCGAGGTGAAAATCAGGCGTTTTGCACGACACCTTTTTGTCATTTTCACCTTTTTTCAAGATAACGAAGTCTATGTCGATAAGAAATTCACGGCTAAAAGAACTATACTGATGATATGAATGGATAGAAAGGCATAAAATTGGCCTCATTTTTTGGGCTAATCGACTTATTTTCTTTTTAAGACTCAAATGTCATAGAGAAATACAACGTTTAGCAGAGAGTGAAGTGTTTTAATCGGATTTACTGAATTTATGAACAACTTTCTGCATCACATTCTCAATATCAATATCATATTTATAAATAGGTAGGAGCATGGCTTTCATTCAGATGACCAAACTGCAATAGGGATGCTTTAATTGGATTATTGGTGTCAGTATTTATAACTAATGTGTTTTCATCACATTAATCAAAGAAGGAGAATTATCATGAAAAAACTCCTCGTTTTATTACTCATACCATTCGTGGTTGGATTGTTTGGTCATATCACCGATGCTGCCAATAAAACTCATGTTAAAAAACTCAAAAGAACTAAAAAATGCAATCGATGCAATTTAAGTGGGGCTAAGTTAAATGGTATCAGATTGACACGGGCAAGGTTACGTGGTGCGAATCTGAGAAGGGCGAGATTGAGAGGCGCAAAGTTGCGTCGTGCTGATCTTCGAGGGGCCAATTTAAGTCGGGCCGATTTGCGTCGCGCCAATTTACGATCTGCTAGACTTAGCCGTGCGAACTTAAGTGGCGCGAATTTGCGTGGTGCGAATTTGCGCGGTGCGGATCTTCGAGGCGCTAATTTGCGTGGCGCGAAATTTAGAGGCGCTAATCTGAGAAGAGCTAAACTGAAGGGCGCGAAAGGTGGGAATTTTAAGGGCGCGAAAGGCGTTAGAAGGGCCCGGAAAAGAAGATAATAGTGATGAGTATTTTGTTTACAATGAGTTACCGAAAAAAGTGAGCGTTAATTGGCATGTCAGTCTTTCCTAAAACTTGAACTTTAAATTTTTGTTTTAAAACTTTGAGGATGAATGGATTATCTAGCGTATTAATTTATTGATTTTTAAATTACAATAATAATAAAACACGATTTATCAATCAGGAAAAATGTCTCACTCATTTTCATTGCTTCAAGCGTTTTTTAGGCTTGACGATAGAATACAAGCCATTTTTTCAAGCGATTCACTTGAATAGTTCGCGATTCAAAATTTGAATTTCAAGTCTTAATGTGTTGTTAGCACATTATTTAAAGAAGGAGAATAATTATGAAAAAACGCCTCATTTTATGACTCATACCTTATATCCTTGGATTGTTTAGTCATATCACCGATGCTGCCAATAGTACCCATGTTAAAAAACTAAAACAAACCCAAAAATGCAATCGTTGCAATTTAACTCGGGCTAAATTAAATGGTGTCAAATTGGCACGGGCAAGATTACGTGGTGCGAATCTGAGAAGGGCGAGATTGATAGGCGCTAATTTGCGTCGTGCTGATTTGAGAAATGGCAATTTAAGTGGGGCCGATTTGCGGCGTGCTAATTTGCGTTCTGCTAGATTGAGCCGTGCAAACTTGAGTGGTGCGAATTTACAGGGTGCGAATTTGCGTGGTGCTGATCTTCGAGGTGCGAATGGCGCGAAATTTATAGGCGCTAATCTGAGCAATGCGAAACTCAAGGGCGCAAAAGCGGGGAATTTTAATGGCGCGAAAGGTGTTGAAATCAGTGAGTCGTTTTTCACGCATTTTTGAGCCTCAACTTTTGCGTGAAATGGAGTCTAAAGCTTTTTCAAAGCTTTCCTAGGCTTACGCTTTGGACTCCATGCGTTTATAACATATCTACTAAGGCTTCTAAGTCTTCCATCGTTTTATCTAAAACTTCCCAAATTTCCTCAGCAACTTGATTATCGTTTGTTGTGGCCTTTTCATCCTGTAACCAGCAGATATCTAATCTATCGTCTTGTTTTGCTAGGCTGTCACGGCTAAAACAACGCCAACGTCCATTTTGCCCTTCGTCATGGCGTTTCGCCTGTCCAAAGGGTTCCTCACCATAAAGCTTTTCAAATGTTCTGAGATAGTCTCGCGTTAAATGCAGATATTGTCCAAAAATGGGTAAGTCAGTGCGTAAATCATAAAACCAAACCTTTTCTGTTTTCTCATCACTTGATTGCCCTCGCCGGAAAAACACGAGATGTGCTTGTACCTTGTGGGGATAAAAAATTCCATGAGGTAATCGTAGCACCGTATGCAGTACACAGGTTTCAAGTAAAGTGGTACGGACTTGTTGTGCCGGGCCCCGTGCTTTTAACACCTTATCGGGCAACACGACGGCGGCCCGCCCACCAGGTTTAAGGGTTTGATAAATATGTTGCAATAAAGCCAGAGAGGCATCGTGTTTGTCTAATTCATCAGTCGCTTCACTCGCAAAAATCAAGGTGCTTAATATGACATCAGCTTGAGGCCAACGTTGCAAATTGGATAATAAACTATCACCCCATCGCACTGGCACTTGTTGGTTTGGGTTAATGTGATGTAATAGACAGTTCATCAAGGCTAAGCGTTGTCGCACTAAATCAGGCTCTACCGCAATAATATCGGGTTTTCTGTTCAGATTTTTTTGAGTCGGTTTGTCCAAGGGTTCATCATGTATTAGCTGAATATACTGATCAGCGGCAACAATAACACTTCCCGTACCAGCTAACGGATCTTGGATCGATTCTCCCAGTTGCGGCTGAGTTAAAATAACCATCGTATCAACTAATGAACGGGGCGGAATTAATAAGCGGCTCCCATCCTCATAAGCGCATTTTTCTAATAATATTTCATAGATTTCTCCCAAATCCTCAATTTCGATGGCATCGACAACGGCAAGCGTGGTAATGACTTGTGCCAATTGCTCTGGCCGTTTAAAAGCCGTACAAGCGTAGGCATATATCCCAGCAATATTCGGCTCCTGCACGTCTCCCATTTCTTTGATAAAGGTTTGATAATATTCAAATTGTTCGTCCAAAGGCTTATCAATTAAGGCCTCCCAACAGTAAATAGTAGGCAGATGCTCCGCCTTACCCAGTGCTGGGGCGATTTTCAAAAAGAGCAGCCAAGTGACTTCTGTCACATAAGCATGAATTGGAATGCCTTCTTGAGGCATCATTGTTGCCGGGGTAATCAGTTTTTGTGCAATATCAACAAAAGTATTCATCGTGAAATTGATTTTTGATTTGAATGGTTTGATTTGAATGTCTAAAAAATGTAGGGCGATTTTATCCACAATCCAAATTCAGACTAATAATCGGTATAATGTCGTCTAAACGGCTGTTGATTGATTACACCACAAATCATGTTTGTTAAATTGATTAATTGTTAATTGATTTTCATAGCGCCTTCTCCTGAATCAATAACGACAAGGATTGTAAGTCGGTACACATAAGTCTTTTAACATTTTTATTTGCCCAAATCAGCATCATCTGCCGTCTAAGCGTTCTATAGATTTTAAGATCAATAATTATATTGGATCGCTAACAGCTTGACACAAAAGTCTAACAGCTAAAGTACCCTAAAGGCTACTATGCTTTATTGAAATGGTTTATCTCAAAATCTCTATTCTTAGAGGGACTTGCAAAACTCCGACGTGCAACCACAAATCAAGGACTTACAGGATAACAATTTCTTGTAAGTTATTGTTTTATCGTTTCTGCTTAATAGTTTTGCAAGAGGCTCCTTATCTTAATTTTAAAACAAGAGCCTCTTGCAAAATGATTGTTAGCCTCAGAATTTATTGCTGAGGCGGGCTAACTCATCATTTTGCAAGAGGCTCACAAGATAACTAATTTAAATTAATAATACCTGAACTTCTGAATCTCTGAACTCAAGAACACTATGATTACAGTCAAAGAATTGATGAGCCGTGAATTATACACGCTCAAACCCACCGATACTTTGCATCAAGCGCGTGATTTAATGCTTAAGAAACAAATACGGCATATTCCCATTGTTGATAAAGAGGGTAAATTTGTAGGTCTATTAACTAAGCGTGATGTACTTGCAGCTGGTGTCTCGGCCTTAGCTGATATTAACACTCAAGAACGTGATGAATTGGAATCGAGTATTCCAATTAGTGAAATTATGATTACCGACGTTCTCCTCGCGGAAGAAGATACCCTTTTGCTTGAAGCAGCCCGCTCTATGTTGAAACAAAAACACGGTTGTTTGCCGGTTTTCAGAGGTCATCAATTGCTCGGCATTTTGACAGAGGCCGATTTTGTCAAATTGGCGCTTTACTTGATGGAAAAAATGCCTGAAGCTGAAAAAACACAGAACATCAATAATGGTTAATGGTTAATGATTAATGGTTAATTTGTCCCTTTCTATTATTGATACATTGTTCATATCGAAATGCGTATGAGGCCAATGACCGCTCACATTACTTGAGTATAATTGTAAGACATTAAGTTCATTTTAACGCATTGAATTTGAATAACATTCAAAACTTGAGTTGCGGCTTTCAACAACTGAAGTCTTATACACACGCATTGAATTTCATCTAAGCGCCCTTATCTACCTAGCCTATCTGATAGCTTTTCAGACAATCAGGGTAATCAACCACATTTAAGAGTTTGTCAGATAAATCGCTTGGTTTTAGACATCACTCAATATCAAGAATATCAATATCTTGAGAACTGATGTGATCAGTGACATAAGATGTCACCCAACACGGTTTGATCGCCTTACTCAAATTTCGGATTTTATAAAAGGAGATATATATGGCTGGTATTTCACAACAACAAGTTGAAACTGCCATCAAACAATACATCGACCCTTATTTGCAACAAGACTTAGTGTCGGCCAAAAGCGTCAAAAACATTCAAGTAGAAGGCGATACCGTCACGGTGGATCTGACTTTTGGTTATCCAACAGGCGGCTATGATGAAAAGTTAGCTAACCAACTTAAAACCCTGATTGGGGCCTTAGAGGGTGTTGGTACAATCAATATCGACATCACCAATAAAATTGTCGCTCATGCGGTGCAAAAATCCGTTACACCTCTGAAAGGGGTTAAAAACATTATTGCCGTTGCATCGGGTAAAGGGGGCGTGGGTAAATCAACCACAGCCGTCAATCTCGCCTTAGCCCTTTCGGCTGATGGGGCTACTGTGGGTATATTAGATGCGGACATTTATGGGCCCAGTCAACCTCGGATGCTTGGCGTTCAACAACAGCCTGAATCCACAGACGGTCAGTCTCTTGAACCCGTCATGAGTTACAATCTACAATCCATGTCAATTGGCTATTTAGTAGAAGAAGATACGCCGATGATTTGGCGCGGCCCAATGGTAACGCAAGCCTTAGAACAATTACTTAAAGATACCCGTTGGCGCGAAGTGGATTACCTGATTGTCGATCTCCCCCCTGGCACCGGTGATACGCAATTAACGTTAGCCCAAAAAATTCCCGTTAGCGGCGCGGTGATCATCACCACACCTCAAGATATTGCCTTGCTAGATGCCCGTAAAGGCTTAAAAATGTTTGAAAAAGTGAATGTGTCCGTACTCGGTGTGATTGAAAACATGAGCATACATATTTGTAGCCAGTGTGGGCATGAAGAGCATATCTTTGGTAAAGGCGGTGGTTTACTTCTCTCACAAGAAAATGAGGTTGATTTTTTAGGGGCTTTACCCTTAGATCGCAGCATTCGTGAAGAAACAGACAGCGGTAAACCCACAGTCGTTGCGGAACCTGAAGGCCGTATCGCGCAACTCTACCGTGAAATTGCTCGCCGTATTGCAGCCAAACTGTCCTTACAAGCGAAAGATTACACCACAAAATTCCCGACGATTAAAGTCATGAATAACTGATCTCCTTGAAAAACCACACACAAGCTTTTGTGTGTGGTCAAAAACGGATCCCTTTCCTATTTCTTGCCTATTTATCCCACTCCCCCTTTTCAAATGTCCATTAAATCCGATCAATGGATCCGCCAAATGGCGGCATCCCAGCGCATGATAGCGCCCTTTGAACCCCATCAAATCAAAGAAAACGCAAGCGGGCCCGTGATTTCTTACGGCACATCAAGCTATGGTTATGACGTGCGCTGCGCCAATGAATTTAAACTCTTTACCAACATCAACGCCACCATTGTTGATCCCAAACAGTTTGATGCCAAGACTTTTGTCGATATCCTCTCCGACGAGTGTATTATTCCACCCAATTCGTTTGCTTTAGCGCGTACCATTGAATATTTTCGTATACCACGCGACATTTTAGCGATTGTCTCAGGCAAAAGCACCTACGCCAGAATGGGTATTGTTGTCAATGTGACACCCCTTGAACCGGAATGGGAAGGCCACATCACCCTAGAATTTTCCAACACCACGCCCCTACCAGCCAAAATCTACGCCAACGAAGGTGTCGCCCAAGTCCTGTTTTTAGGGGCAGATGAAGTCTGTGAAACCTCCTACAAAGATCGGCAGGGAAAGTATCAAGGGCAAACCGGTGTCACATTGCCTAAAACGTAATGATGATGTAGGGGCAAAAAATCCCTTTTCCCCTAGCCTTGGGCAATCCCTTGTGGTTGCCCTTTTTGGCTCTCTTGATTTTCAAAAGTTAGCGTGTAAAATAAACGCTTGTGTGAAATCGGTATAAACTTTATTTAAATAAAAAATCAGCTAGTCATGCAATGTGGGTGATATCTAATTAATCTATAACTTTCATCACACACATTGCAGCACTACCCAAAATCCGTTTATTTAGCTTCGCTGAACTTCGTTTCGTCAAACTTCGGCTCGAAGCTACGCGAGATCATCCGTTGTACTATTTAATTTCTAATGCTTTATTCATGACGACGCAAACCACACCCAAAGACTACACGCGCACTTTTGCCGAAGTCTATGTAACCGAACTAGACTATGTCAAAAAACGGCGCGAAAAGATGCACCTCACCTCAGAATCCGTAGAACGTGAATCTGAACGGGTGGAACAAGACATCAATAAGCTGAGCGAAAAACACGCTACAGAAAATCCAACATCCGACAAAGTACCCAGTCATGACGTTAAAATCAAAACCTCCGCTGGCCTCGTCGGACTCGCCTTTTCCGGCGGCGGCATCCGTTCCGCTACCTTTAATTTAGGGATATTGCAAGCACTGGATAAAAAAGGCCTTCTTCGCTACTGCGACTACCTCTCCACCGTATCAGGTGGCGGCTATATCGGCTCCTGTCTCACTTCCCTACTCACCAATCCCAAAGCTTCTACAGATTCCGCAGCCCAAAAAGGATACTTCCCCTTCCGTTTCCTTCGCGACAGTGAATCGGATGATCCAGATGAAGTTGAATATGACCTGGCTGAAGCACCTAATACCTACGATGAACGTAAGGAAATGAGCCATCTGCGGGCCGCCAAAAATTACTTACAACTTGATCGCGGCCTCTTCAGTATAGAAACGTGGCGTTTTATTGCCATGTTTCTATCCGGTGTGCTACTCATCAATCTCATACCGCTTGCCATTGCCATTTCAGCCGCTTACACACTGTTTTTTGTCGAAACGCATTCGATAGCCGCATTCATTCCTCAACTCAATGAAATGGGGGAATTGATTAACAAGTTTGATAAAGCCACAACTCTCCACAACTTCTATGCCCTGACCCTCTTCTTATTTCACATAGCCGGCGCCGCTTTCCTCAGTATGGTCGTTGTCCGCGGTTTTGCCGTATTATTGAATTTAAACAGCTCGTTTATACATAACCTGCAAGCCTGGCTGATTGCCACGACGATCGCACTCTTGGTTTTTATCGGCCTGATAGCCTTAACCTTTTACTTATTCCTAGATGAATACCAGAAAGTGGATAAGCAAATCTTTACTGTGCTCAACTACACCTTACTGGCCACCCTTTTTGTTTTTATTCTAGGCCGGTTAAAAACAGCAAACAAGGGTTTGCAAAAATTCTCCAATACCCTTTTGTTCATCGCCTTAGCGGCGCTTATTCCTATCTTGTTTGCACAATTTATGCGTCTACTCTGGACAACTGGATTTCTTGAAAGTGCCCTGTCTGACTTTATCAGCGTCTCGATCTTTCAAACGTACAAGTATCTAGACATTCCCATGCCTATTGTTACCGTTTTGATCTTGGTCGCCATCGCTTTACTGATCAACCTGAATCGCATCTCTTTCCACGCCTTCTACCGGAACAGTCTCAGCAGAAGCTACTTGTTCAAACAAGAAGATAAACAGATTAAATCCAATGTCAGTGTCAAAATGAGCGAACTCCATGAGCATTACAATGGGCCTTATCACATTATTAATGCCACTCTGAATATCATGGCTTCCAGGAATCGCTACTTAAGAGGGCGTGGTGCAGACTATTTTATTTTCTCAAAATACTACTGTGGTGCAGAATCGACGGGCTATAGAAGTACGACAAGCTACAATCAGGGTAGTACCGAACTGGCGACAGCCATGGCCATATCAGGCGCAGCCGCCAGCCCCAAAATGGGACGGCGAACCAATCGTCTGTTTGCACTGTACATGATCCTGTTTAACATCAGACTCAACGTCTGGATGCCCAACCCCGATCCAAAATATGAGATGCCCCCAGTTTGGCCTTACTACCTGTTAAAAGAATTTTTTCTAGGCGGGCAAGAAGACAATTCATTGCTCAACTTATCCGACGGTGGACACCATGAAAATCTGGGAATCTATCCCCTACTCAAACGTCGTTGCCGCCTGATCATTATCAGCGATGCTGCCGCCGACCCGAAGTTTAAAATGGACGATCTCGCCAATCTACAACGCAAGGCACGTATCGACTTAGGGATCAACATTAAACTCAACATGACTCCCTTACGCCCCAACAAAAAGGGCAACGTTGAACAATACTATGTCAAAGGGATCATCCATTATCCCAATGACAAGAATGGTACCCTGTTGTACATCAAGACAGCCATGACGGGAAATGAATCAGAAGATTTACTCGCCTACCGTCGTCAAAATCCCAGCTTTCCTGACGAAACAACGGCCGACCAGTTTTTCAACGAAGCTCAATTCGAGTCCTACAGAAAATTGGGAGAAATAGAAGGGCAGGCAGTTTGTCCAGAGATTAAAGAAGAAATCACTAAGCTTTTTGGTAGTTTAGAGGAGAATAATAGTACAACGGATTAGCAGAATAAACGGATTGATTATTTAAGGCTGGATGCTTTCAACACAGAGATCACAGACTAAGCCAATCAAACCTCTGTGGTACTCTGTGGCACTCAGTGATCTCTGTGTTGCGTTTTTAAGGCAACACTAAGTCAGAGCTCCGCGAAACTTTAGCGTGGCATCATGACAAGACGCAAAATCAGCTTTTTATTATTGTATTTGCAAAAAAAAATGTTAATGTATTTTTGTTAAGCAACTTAAGTACTGAAGCATAAATTTTCAGGTATTTTAATAGAAGCAATGTTTATTTGTAATTAGAGACAGCGAAGCGATCGCGTCTCTACAATTCGCGGTTTCGTTCCGACGCGATGCCGAGCAAATCTTTGCGGTAAAATACCTTTTTATTTGTGGTTCAGTACTTATTTAGACGCAACTCCCTGAAATATTGTCAACACGATAACATACTCAATTCAGTTTGATTTATGATGAGGAAATTAATATGCAAACCGTTAATATTCATGACACAAAAATGCCTCTTTCACACTTGCTTGATGCAGTAATAGCGGGTGAAGAATTTCTCATTGCTAAGGCAGGTCACCCTGTGGCACGCTTGACACCGCTTCGGGCATTTAATCAACCCCGTCAGCCTGGCGCATTAGCGGGCCGTCTTAAAATCGCCGATGACTTTGATGCCCCTTTACCAGAATCTATTGCATCAGCTTTTCGTGGAGAACAACCATGAAGTCATATCTTCTTGATACACATATTTTATTATGGTGGCTTTGCAATAGCCCTCGTTTGTCTACTCAAATCCAAAAATTAATTGCCGATCCCAGTAATGAAATTTATATTAGCCCAGCTAGTGTGTGGGAAGCCTCAATCAAACGAACGTTGGGGAAGCTTGAATTTGATAATGAAGAATTGTTAACCGCAATTGATTCAAGCGGATTTCGGGAAATTGCTGTAACAGTACGACATGGACTTATCGCAGGTGGATTGCCTCGATACCATGAAGATCCCTTTGATAGAATGTTGATTGCACAAGCACAAGTAGAAGGTTTTTCAATCATTACGCATGATGCTAAATTTAAACATTATAATGTGCCTATTATTTGGGCATAGTACTCGGGTGGAAACGAAAAGCTTTTTTGAACTGCCTATTTACATGCCGGTAAAATTGAAGCAGTACGACATTTAAATGCTCACGCTTCGCGCATTGAGACGCTATTTAATCTCGCCACTTTGCGCCTTTGCGACTTTGCGTGAAACAATTAAATGTCACACAGTAGCCATTACTTGATGCTCAAGTTTTTGAGCGTTATTCCCTGTTAACCTATATTATCAAGGCTAAAAGCTCAGAAAGTGAGCTTGAAGTACAAACTTTAGCTTTAGGATGTGTCAAATATCAAGGCCAAAAAAATATTTGGAAGAAATGGAACAAGGGATTATCAATGCTGCCCAACAACAGTGGTTTAACGAGGTTCAAACATGATTGCTGCACGACACCAATGTTTTGATACCTTACCTGACAAATGACGATCCTACTCAAGCCGCACTTGCTCTAAAAATATTAAGTAAACACAAAGCACTCACCATCCCATCTACTACCTTCTGCTCTCCATTCAACAATTTCTCACCTATTTTCAAAACATCACAGTGACTTTTTGACTTGATAATTGTCGTGTGCGACTCAATAATAGTCACATTAAAAAAAACACCTACTATTGACTTTGTATTCTCACCATCCAAAGTATAATAAACACGTTTTTTTAGGGTTATTTAATTCTTAAAAGCCCGCTTTTCAAACCCAATTTATTTTGCCAGTGGAGTACAAATTTTGCGAATTTCGTTCCAAATTTATTTTGCGAATGGAGTACAAATTTCGCGAATGGAGTGCAAAATTTATTTTGCCAGTGGAATACAAAATTTATTTTGCGAATGGAGTGCAAAATTTATTTTGCAAAATATAGAGGCATTTTTTTAAATGACGTTAAAAACAAAATTGAAGAATTTACGTGATGCCTTATCACAAAACCTAATTGAACGGGATACCCCAATACGCTTAACTTTATTAGCCGCATTGTCAGGTGAACACTTGCTACTGCTCGGCCCACCCGGCACAGCCAAAAGTGAATTAGCGCGTCGCTTAAAACAGGCCTTTAATGGAGGCAATTATTTTGAACGCCTCTTGACACGCTTTTCGGTGCCAGAAGAATTATTTGGCCCCTTATCCATTAAAGCTTTAGAAGAAGATCGTTATGAAAGATTAACGAGTGGTTATTTGCCCACTGCCACAGTCGCCTTTATTGATGAAATCTTTAAGGCAAACAGTGCTATTTTAAATTCGCTACTCACTCTATTGAATGAGCGTGAATTTGATAATGGTGTTAAGAGAGATAAAACCCCCTTAAGTTGTGTCGTCGGGGCCAGTAATGAATTACCAGAAGGCGAAGAATTAGATGCCCTGTATGATCGATTTTTATTGCGCTATCAAGTCATGCCCGTGTCGCAAAAAGGCTTTGCACAACTCTTAAGCTTAAAAGGCAATCCTAAACCTAAACCAGATTTAGAATTGCGTTTAACCGTCGATGAATTACAGGAAATTCAGGAATCGGCAGAATTGGTGAAGATTCCTGATGATCTCATCGTGTTATTGCAGGAACTGCGAAACTTCTTGAGCGAACAACAAATTTATGTCTCAGATCGCCGCTGGCGAAAAGTCGTTAAATTGCTACAAGTTGCCGCTTATACGAATGACAAGCATGAGGTTTCCATTTGGGATTGCTGGCTACTTCAACATTGTCTTTGGGCGACACCTGAACAAAGAGAAAGTATTTTCGACTGGTATCAATCGCGGGTGGGTACAAAAGCCACGTTTAATCCTGAGAAGTTTAGCAAGCTAATTGCCGCTTGGGAAAAAAAGTTGGAAGATGAGAAAAACAGCCAGTTTCAAGCTCGGGATGAAGAAGGTAACTTGCTTTATGTTTACCCAAATGGGGAAACAAGTATTAAAAGTGACAGGAAAGTATACGCTGAAAAAAACGGTGAAACACTTTACCTTGCTCCTCCAAAACATAATAATACTCATATTTCAGATCGTACTAATCAAAATAAAGGTTATACAGATGAAGAGTTCAAACAAAACTTTTGTCGTCAAGATCACCGTGACAGATTTCATAATGGTCAACAATGGGTAATGCTTAAAGATTACTTTGCCAATAACGAAAACCGTTTAGTTTGGGAATGTCAGCCCCTAATGCAACCTACCCGCTATTCTCAACATCACATCAAGGGGCGCGTTGAAGAAACAGACAAGATCGTAAAGGATATTACTGAGTATTTGGCTAAGATAGATGAACAAATCAGTTCATTGACACAAACCATTAATGATCACCTTTGGATCACACCCGGCTTTTCTGAACCTGCTAAAAGCACGCTTGAACAAACACGACAAACGGTGGAAGCTTTGAGAGTGAGAATGACAACAGTTCGCGATGGATTTAGCAACTTGCCAGTATAGGAAGTATGAACAGCATTTTTGATGCAGATTTTTTTTAACACAAGGTTAGGTACTTATCTGTTTGACTAAGATAAGGCCTAATCCTATTATCAACATGACAAGGGGTAAACTTATGGAATTGAAGCATAAACGCTATGTGGAACGGATCGAACAACTCATAGCAGAAGGGGAGGCACTCGCCCAATCTGAGCAGCCTACCAAAACACCCTGTATAAAAACGATTCAGGATCATACCAAGCTTAACGCTTGGTTGATTAAAGTAGACAATATTATTGAGACCACTTTTGGTCAAAATAGTATCCAATTCAAGCGAAAGGAGGAACTGTTCAAAGGCAAGACTTATTATGCCACTCAAGTTCGCGCCATAGTGGGTTTATTAACAGGTGCTTTAGACGATCTCAAAAATGGTTTTCTTGTTCATCAAGAATTCTTGATTGCGGGCGAAATTTTTAATTCTGTTTTAGAACAGGCAGAATACTTCCTTGGCAAGGAACACAAGGATGTCGCCGCTATTTTGGCAAGGATTGTTGTAGAAGAGAGGCTGAAGGGAATGGCAAAACAAGCCGGTTGTTTAGAAGATTCTCAGAAAAGGAAACCAGCCTCCGAACTCAATGGTTGCCTCAAAAAGAAGGGGCACTATCAAGAACCTCAACGAAGTCAAATTCAAGCTTGGCTGGCTATTGGAAATTCAGCCGCTCATGGGAAATTTGACGAATACGATCCTGAAAAAGTGAGAAACATGCTGGAAGGGATTGAGCATTTTTTAACCCTAACCAACAACTCATTTGGTGAAGAAGCATGAAACCACATTCTTATTTAGTCAGTCTCCTAGAAAAACAAAGGATGAAGGACTGTGATTTAGATCGCTTAAAAAGTATTCGTGATCAAATACGAAGCCATTTAAAACCGATCAATCAATACAATCCCCGCTTTTATAATGGTGGTTCTTACGGTAAAAAAACCATGATTAGAGAAGCATTTGATCTTGATCTGGTTATCTACTTTCCGCACACAGATAGCAGATCGCTCAAGGAAATGTACTGTTCTGTCTATGAGTCGTTGGCATCTCGGGGTTATAAAATGACTCCCCGTCAAATAGCATTAACCTTGCAACTTCCTAATAATCCTTTTCCAAATCAGAATTTTCATGTTGATGTTGTAACCGGCAAAGCACTGGATGAAAAATTCGATTCTGCGTATCTCTACGAGATTCTCACAGAAAAGCGTAGACGAGCCAGTCTGAAAATGCACATTGATAATGTCCGTGAGGTTAGGGAGGTTATTAAGTTGATGAAACTGTGGATACTGAGACATTCATTAGACTGGAAAACATTTCCCATGGAGCAGACAGTAGTCCGTGCTTTGAAAAACAAGAATACCGCCGATTTGGGACAGTGTATGGAAAAGGTTTTACTTTATATCAAGAGCAGCGTTAATCAACTCCGTTTGATTGATCCCGCTAATTCCAACAACCCTATCGAAATACCGGAAAAAACACGCAGGGCAATAGAGCAAGCGGCTAACCGTTCTTTCGATGCGTTACAAACGGACGATTGGAAATCGATTGTTTGGTGAATTATCAGTAGTTTGAAAACAAATAAAAGCAAAATAACAGGAACGAAAATCGGCCCAAAGCAAAATAAATTTTGCACTCCAATTGGGCCTTTGCAAAATAAATTTTGCACTCCAATTGGGCCTTTGCAAAATAAATTTTGCACTCCAATTGGGGCACCGCAAAATAACAATGCACTCCAATTGGGCCGTCAATATTTATATTTAGCAACTTGCCGGTAGAGGAACTATGAACAGCATTTTTGAGGCCAATTCACTGGAAAGAAACTATCAATTTCTTGATGAACTACCAGAATCGCTTTATCCCGTCGTGGTGACACATACACAGGGCCAGTTATCGCAACGTGTGCAAGGTATCATGGCATGGCGAAAAGCACTGCTTGATGGCCAGTTGCCCCATGACAAGTCTACAGACTGGCCCAATCAACCCATTCTTGGCAAAATACTGAGTGTTTTAGGGCAATTGGATATTGCGCGTTTCTGTCAACAACAAGCTGAGTTAACTGATCATTTGTTGCTAGAGGTTTGTGAGGCGGTTAGCCAATTTGAAAAAATACAAAGTGAACAGTTTAATAGACATTTTGAAGAATTGAAGCAACTAGAAGAACAGCGTAAGAAAGAAAAGATTCGACAGCATCACTTACAAAAACAATCTGCCCGCAAAAACAAACAAAAAATTGTCAAAGACTTTAAGGAAATCAAAGCCTTATCCATTGATGAACCCTCAATTGAGCAAAACATGCCATCCCTCTCACTCAATTTGGACGCTGAAACGCTTGAACAACTTCATAAAGAAGCCTTGCGTCTTGCCGGTAAAAATGCTGCTGAAGTGACAAGTGAACAATTTCTACAAGATTGGCAAGAAAGAGCGAGAATATGGCATGAATTGGCAGAAGTATTCGATGAATTAGCGGGTTTACTGGGGCGAGGTTGGGACTTATCTCAAGGCGTGTTAGCGAGTCAAGGCTGGTTAGAAATGGTGCCATTACGCAAATTGCTTGAACAAATTCCTCAGCTAAAAGAATTGGTACGCACACTTGGCAAAATGCAAATTTCGACTGAGGAAGAGGCCATGCCCGTGATGGCACAACTCTTTGAACCCGTGAAACGCCTCAGTGAGGAACTGAAGGAAATTCAGAGTCCCTTAGCACCCATGGAAACGCGGGGTATTACCCGATCAGATGATATTTCCAGAATGCTGCCCAGTGAATTAGTTTTTTTGGGACATCCGCAGTTAAAAATGTTGTGGCACGCACGCCGTGCCGAAAAAGCTTTACTGACTTATCGTGTAGAAGGCGTATTATCAGAACATATACTGACTGAAAATGAAGTCTTAGAGAGCAAACAACAGCCCGGCAAAAAAGAACGTTTGGAAAGAGGCCCTATTATTGTTTGTCTTGATACTTCAGGTTCAATGCAGGGTACGCCAGAAAGGGTGGCTAAGGCACTGACGCTGGAAGCCATGCGTGTCGCGCATCAGGAAAAACGCGCCTGTTATCTATATGCGTTCAGCGGCCCACAACAAGTCATAGAACATCAATTAGAATTAACGGAACACGGATTAACCGAATTTATGGCCTTTCTGATTCAGTCTTTTCATGGTGGCACCGATATTCAAGCCCCTCTCGAAAAGGCGATAGCAAAACGAGATACAGAAGATTGGAAACGAGCTGATATTATGATAGTCACCGATGGTGAATTTTCGGTACCTTCCAATACCGTTGAACTGATTAACAAAGCCAAAGAAAAGGATAAGTTGCGAGTACATGGTGTATTAATAGGAGCTTGGAATAGTTCGGCTATAGAGAAACTTTGTAACCCCGTTCATCGGTTTTCTGATTGGCAAGTATTTTAATTCAAGCAAGCAAACTAAAGTTGGAACGTAAAGCCACAAGATATAACTACAAGGATTATTTATAAGAAAGGATTAAATCATAGCTTTTATGAAGTATGTGAGTATCCTGAAGCTTTTGATGTTTGGCATTGTTTTGATTTATGAAAGTCTTCATGCTCTCAGTTTCGTTCCGATCTTATTTATCCTTTCTTATAAACAATCCTTGTAGTTATAACCGTGCCTTTAATGTTTAGCCGCGACAGTATCCATCAGATCAAAATTTGCCTGAAATGCAATCACCTCTTCATAACTGATTTGACGAAATCTATCCGTTTTCTATAATGCCTGTAGAGACGCGATCGCGAAGCGTCTCAGCTTCGCGTCTCAGGTTCGTTTTGACGCGAGGCATTGCTGAGACGCGAGGCATCGCGTCTCTACAAACCCGCGAGGCTTAATTTTAAATTATAACTAATTCATAATCTTCAATACATTTCCACACCCGTTTGAATCCAATCGTATTTTATACTTTACAATGCAAAGTATTTTATATTAGAATGTGCAACGCTTTTCTAAGCGCCGTACAAAATCTTTTTAGGTTTGAACAACTGTACCCATATACTTTATAATGTAAAGTAGTTTGTAAAATAGTTTAATATAACGATCAATCTGTTAGCCTTCTATATAATCATTTGATAACTGATAACTGATAACTGATAACTGATTGGAGTGTGAGATGAAAGTGATTCGAGCAAAGGCGATGGGGATGTGTTTTGGGGTTCGTGATGCATTGGCAATGATGCGTGCGCTGCCTAATCCTCAAGAGGTTACCGTTTATGGCGAATTAGTGCATAACCCTGAAATACTGAAAGAAATCGCGCAGCGGGGGATGACGATGCTGTCTGAAACGCAGCGCGTTTTGCCGCTTTCTAAAGCGGTTGTCATTACGGCTCATGGTGTCAGCCTTCAGGAAAAACACCAGTTAGCGCAACGTGCAGAGCAGCTATATGACACCACTTGCCCTCTGGTGCAACGGGTTCATCAACAGGCATTGGCATTACAAGATAGCGGTTATTTTATTATTGTTATCGGTAAACCGAGCCATGTTGAAGTCAAAGGTTTGATAGGCGATTTACAAGCTTATACCGTGGTGGAAACCTTGGTTGATGTGCAATCTTATTCGCATCAATTATTAGGCGTTGTCAGTCAAACGACGACACAGCCTGATCTGGCACAAGCTATTGTACAAGCTATTCGTGATCATAATCCTGTCGCGCAAGTTAAATATATTGATACGATTTGCAAGCCTACGCGAGATAGACAGCTTGCCCTCACAGAATTGTTTAAGCAAGTTGATGCAATGGTGGTGGTAGGTGGGGCTCATTCTAATAATACCCGTCAATTAACTGAACTCTGTCGCCGATGTCAATTGCCCTGTTTACAAGTGCAAAATGAACAAGAATTATCGAAAGAGTGGTTTTTTCCCTATCAGGTGGTGGGTGTGACAGCGGGCACGTCTACATTAGATTCGACGATAGATAAGGTTTGTCAAACATTGGAGGGTAGGGTGGAAACGAAGCGCTTTTTTTGATCGTCTATTTTATGCGGGTTTTCTTGCGATTAAAATCGTACTAAACGCTAAAGACGCTAAAGACGCTAAAGACGCTAAAGAGGCTTTGTGTCAAGAAAAATAGAAATCGAAACATCTCTTGCGTCTCTTGCGTCTCTTGCGTTATCAATAAAATTGACTTAAAACCTATAAGTCTTAAAGGTATCAAAAAGAGAGTTAAAAATGACTGATTATTTTAAACAATTATGGGCAGATTTAGTCTTACTTTGTCGTATTGAGCCTCCTGTTTTAGCCACTTGGCTTGATAAAGACAAGGAAAAAATTCTGTCTTGTCTGATTTGGCTTATTTTGGGAAGTAGTCTTTATGGCGCTTCAATAGGTTTATGGCGATCACCGTTGCAAAGTGTTTATGTCGCCATTAAGTTTCCGCTGCTCATTATTTTGACGACTCTGGGCAATGCCATTATTAATGGCATGTTAGCCCAATTATTGGGCGCTAAAATCAGCTTTCGACAAAGTTTTCTGGCTGTCATGATGAGCTTTACGCTGATTGCCATTATTCTGGGTGCGTTTACACCACTTTCACTGTTTTTGCTCTATAACTTACCACCGATGGGAACGGCTTTAGCCAGTCAAGCACATGCGCTTGTTCTTATCTTGCATGTGATATTGATTGCTTTTGTTGGGATTGTTGCCAATATTCACCTGTTCAAATTTTTAGAATATATTTGTGCTAACCGTTTGAAAGCTAAACAAATTCTATTCACTTGGCTGGGTGTCAATCTGTTTCTCGGCTGCCAATTGTCTTGGAATTTACGTCCTTTTTTTGGCACACCTCATCTTGAAGTGCATTTCCTACGAGATGATCCTTTTAATGGCAGTTTTTACGAAACCGTATTTTACCTATTGAAACGCTTGCTTTTTTAAGGGGGCAACCACAAGGGATTGCCCCTACAAATCCGGTTTTTCACGCAGGCAACCACAAGGGATTGCCCCTACAAATCCGGTTTTTCACGCAGGGCAACCATAAGGGATTGCCCCTACAAATAAGGAGTACAACCATGACGATTGATATTCACGCGCTTGATTCAAGCAATCCCCTAAAAGACAATGAAACAACGCTTTCAGATACAACCGAGCAAAACAAAATGGAAAGCCCGATACCTGAAAAGGAGCCGTATCATTTACCTGAATCGCCAAGCACCATGCAAATCGTGGATGCTTTGTTAAAATCACCGGAATCTGTTGTGAATCTGATTAAATCTGGGCACCAAAAAACGCTCTTTATTCTACTGTGGGTTTTTATCTTATGCCATGCGATTTATGGGCTGATTGTGGGTAGCTTTTCTGGCGATGTGCAATGGTTTGCCGCCCCAATCAAAATTGTTGGGGGGGTGACATTATCTGCCTTGCTCTGCTACCCCAGCCTCTATATTTTTGGCTGCCTCAGTGGAGCCAACATCACGCCGAGCCAAGCTTTATCCTTGCTATTTGGCGGATTAACTTTGACTTCTATACTCCTGTTAGGGTTTGCGCCAGTGGCTTTTATTTTTACCTTCTCTATCAAGACAGTCAGCTTTATGGGGATAGTTCATCTTTTGATTGCTGCTATCAGTATTTATTTTGGCTTGCGCTATATCGTAATGGGCTTGACGCGCATGAAAAGTCGTCAAGACAGCAAGCTCATCACAACATGGTGTGTGATACTGATTTTAACCATGCTGCAAATGACGACGACGTTGCGCCCAATTATTGGTGAATCGGATGTGCTATTAACCCATGAAAAACGCTTTTTTGTGGAACATTGGCTGAATGTTTTAAAAAGGAAATAGTGTTTTATAGCGTTTCCCGATTGAATGAAGTATGATTTATTTTTGTTACAAATTTTTATAAGGCCCTTGGAGTGCAAAATTTATTTTGCTTGTTTGCCTTGGAGTGCAAAATTTATTTTGCTTGTTTGCCTTGGAGTGCAAAATTTATTTTGCTTGTTTTTTGGAGTGCAAAATTTATTTTGCTTGTTTGCCTTGGAGTGCAAAATTTATTTTGCTTGTTTTTTGGAGTGCAAAATTTATTTTGCTTGTTTGCCTTGGAGTGCAAAATTTATTTTGCGAAGAAAGGTGAACTGTACTTTATTCAATCGGGAAACGCTATAACATTTGAGGGCGAACACATAGGTTCGCCCTGATGTGTTAAATTTTAGCCAATTTCTGGGTTTATTTTTCACCCTATTTTTATTCCTTCTGGGGGAATGGTGGGCTTCCGTGCTGTGAAATCTGGGTTTATATTGAGTTCATTGCGGCCCGTTTACCCACCCTACAAATCTTGTGTGAAAAAAAGTCATCCCGTACCTGAAATTTAACACCCCAGGTTCGCCCCTACGGAGCTATATACTTAGCATCGTCATAAGGTCGCTATTATCAAATCCTCGCAAAATAACAGAGGAACGAAAAAAAACACGCAAAATAACAGAGGAACGAAAAAAAACACGCAAAATAACAGAGGAACGAAAAAAAACACGCAAAATAACATGCATTCCAAAAAACACGCAAAATAAATTTTGCACTCCAAAAAACACGCAAAATAAATTTTGCACTCCAAAAAAACACGCAAAGTATATAATCCATGGGTTTAGCGACTCATACGGGGCGTGTCGCGCCAGAAATGGCGGCTGAAGAAATGGCAAAGGCTTATCGTAAATGGCAAGAAAGGATGAAGAAATGAAATTGATTCAAGAGACTAAACCAAAATTCAAAAAGGATAAATATTGTCCCATTTGTTCTCGTCGTTTAGCCTTTTTAAGATTTGTCGCGGAAGTGAGAGATTCGCATAGTTTCAATAAACTATTTGCTATCAAGGAGAAAAACCATGTTCAACTTAGTTAAAAAGTCTCTGTTGTCACTTGATTTGGGTGGTTACGTGCCATTCAAGATACCTGAGTTTCAGTTCACTTTTAATCTGGACTGTTCAAGGAAAGAAAGCCATCTTCAACTCAACTCTGAAGTCAATTTGGTTAATTCATCGCAACGTGAAGTTGCAGAATCGCATCGTGAAGCTGGCGTTCAATCTCAAGCCTAAAAGCAGGGGTAGGCTAAAGCCAAGTGATTTTCAATCCGTAAATTATACTGCACCCGGTCATAACACAACTTTTATGTAGGGTGGGTTTTGTATTTTTGTTGCCTGCCCCATTTAAATCAATGTAGGGTGGGTAACGGTTTTTTGTTGCCTGCCCCATTTATCTCAAAAAAAAGTTCAGTTTGTCACCGCGTTGAGTATATATTTTGTGTCGTGCTCAGATTGCTCTTGAACATCTAATATATTAATCAGCGTAAATCATGACAATCAGTATTTAGCGAAGCTAAATATCAGCGTTCTATCAGGTTTTTAGATTTGCTCAAACCCTCCAGAACTGTTTAGGAATGATCACGAAATAACTTTTCACGTAATAGTTTTTGCACACAAAAACGATTACGTGAAAACCCCTTTTATAGATTTTCAAGCTGCCTTTATAGGAATTGGTGAATGAAGGCTTGGCTGAATACGAACAGTACAAAGATAAATTGACAATGCTTAATTGACAATGCTTAATTAAAGAAAAAAACGCAATAGACGCAAAAGGCGCAAAAGAATGCCGATTTTTTAGAGGCCTCGAAAGGCCCTTTAGGAACCGTCACAAAATAACTTGGACATTTAATAGATGTTAATACCAGTAAAACTCAAAACGGGCATGAACAGTGTTTCACGCTAAAGTTTCGCTTCGCGAAACTTTAGCGTGAGCCGAAGGCCAGCGAAGCTAAATGTTCATTTTTATAGCTTTGTTCACAAATTCAGACGTTCATAGTTTTATAGTTGGCCTTGGGCAACTTGGGCAACTTATAAACTGATTTTCAGGCAAAACTTTTGCCTGAAAAGCATGGCACGATTTTCAAAGCCCCCTTCATAAAAATAATTTCCAGAAGGGCGAACACGCAAGGGCTGCCCTTGCGTGTTCGCCCTTTATCGCTAATTAAAGGGGTGTCATATTTGATGTATACCTATTTAAATGTTTATTAATTAAAAGCTATATTCATGATAAATCAATAGGTTATGGGTTGTTATTTGGCCTCAAGATTTTTACAATGAATTATTGATGAATTATCGATGAAAGTACATAATCGTAAGCTGTTGAAAAATAAAGAAATCATTTTTTACGATGAATTTTTGATGAATTTTGAGGGTGCCATTTTTTCCAAGTCATTGAATATTAAAGCTATTTCATTATTTGCATACACATTGCTTAATGTGCGAAAAATGGCTTGCTATAACTCGATCTTCAAGTTTTTTGTAAATAATTGATTTAGCCCTTAAAAACTTAATCGTATTAAAAATCAATGACTTAGCAATTTAAAGCGTCAATCTGTGATTGATGCAAAGGCAAATAACATCAAAAACTTGAAGATCGAGTATAATCAATAATCCTGTGATGATTTGGATTATTGGCGTTGTGCGTCAACGCGGCTTTGTGGCGTATCACAAAATTGACAGCAAGAAATATTTCAAAAGTGAAAAGCTTGACATTTATTTTTTGTTAATAAACACTATCCACTTGTGCGATTATAAATTTTCCTTTGCTAATCACAAATCAATACGTTTAATGCGGTTATTATGCTGTTGTGCGGGCATGAAGTTTTTTAATAGACGAAACAAGTACTTAAGAAAAAGGAGGGCGGGAAGGATGAACACCAGAATCTCGCCCTGATTCATAAACATTGCCATAACCCGTTGCACGGGAACCAATAAGTCGTGTATTTTATAGCTGTTATTAACGTTAAATGGGGAGGAACTGTATGAGGTGAAAATCTCACGTACAGTTGTTCTGAAGACGAGTCACCGATGGGACTTATGTGGCTTAGTTTAACCGTGGTGAAAGATATTATTGCATAAATACTACCCACCCGTTGCAACCTTTGCGATAGATAGCCCGCGTTGAATTTTGCTATTTGGTTACATATTGAAATTATCGCTAAGTGGGCCGCGTGGCCCAAAGTGTTCGGTCTGAAGACCAGTTCCTTATGGCGACATAGGGGGTTGAGTTTAACTTATCCTGATGAACCGATCCACGCTTGCTACTCTTCTCAAAGTCGATACGGTCGGGTGTAACGATGGATAACCAGTCGTTGAAGCGGACACTTTACTTCCATGTCTAGTGCCGTTTAACATAAGTGTTATAAAAACATAATGGCAAAGCGTTGGAGTAAATTAAAAAAGGAGATAGAAACACTTTTTGATTCTAATTTACAATTAAGATTACACTGTACAGATATGTATAGAGTTATAGATGTTCGGTGGAATAATTTAGGTCAAGGAGTTTCTCATCAATCTTTAGGTAATTTTCGTGTTTTACTTGGCAAAGAAGTATTATGGTGTTTTCCGAAAGATTTTATGACAGATTTTGATTTATGGCCCAAAGGAGCTTGGTCATATTCTGTTACGGATATCAATAAGCTAATTCGTGAGTATATTGATACTCCGAGAGTAGAACTTCTAAAAAGAGATTTTGAAAATGACTGCTTTCAGCTAACGAATATATTGCTTGTAGCAGATCGAAGACTGTCTATCAAAAAACTTATTGTGCATTTTAGTCATATTGAAGATAAATCTGTAAAAAAAATACTCGAAGAACGATGCTCATATAACAAAATTAAACAGAATTAAAAATTGTAAACAGAGTAAGTAAATTAAGTCTAACTAAAGCCTTGCTCCCGACCTATCGGCGGGAGAAGCGGGGTGTTAGGAAGAGAGGTTAAGTACTGAACCATAAATTTTGAGGTATTTTAATAGAAGCAATGTTTATTTGTAATTAGAGACGCTTCGCGATCGCGTCTCTACGAAACCGCGAATTGTAGATTTGCTCTGCTTCGCGTCTCTTTGCGGTAAAATACCTGTTTATTTGTGGTTCAGTACTTATAATTGTATTATTACCATAGGAAGTTCCAAAAAAATAAATCCCAAAAGGCAATTCAAGCCGGTTTGTTTAATTTCTCTCATTCTCTGCGGCTCTGCGGCGAAGCTGGAGCCGACAGTTTGTTACAAATTATTTGTGTGCATAGAGTAGCCCTGCGGGATAATTTATTTTTTTGATATTCCATATGTAAATATAAATAATTGGGGTCAGAGTAAAATTAATTTGTAGTCACATTATTTTGCTCTGTTCCTTATTATTTCTAACTTTATCTTGGAGGCGGACTTTCAGCCGCTCAAGAATGGTGTTAGGCGGTCAATACGTCCAGCGTCTAACTATTTTTTCAATATGGGCGTTGAGGAAAGAAACGTGAATAGGTATTTAAGCCTAATGGCTTTTATCGGAATTTTGATGGTAAATTTCATTGGAAGTAATGTATGGGCTGAAGAAGTTGTATCCCAGACCCTAAATGAGTCTGATACCCAAGCTCTAATTGAGGAATCAAAAATCTCTATTAGCATAGAGAACATATTTGAAATTCCTCAAATCCCCATTAACTTTGAAGAAGTTACATATCAACCTTCTGAATATATCCCGTATTTTGAAAACGGGTTAGAAATTGATTTATTTCTCATTAAAGGGAAGGATGAGCAAGGAAATGATATTTTCTACGCATTTAGTACTTCTGAAGAAGCCGCATCATATGTTGTGGCAATCTCCTCAAAATTTGATGTGGAAAGCAGTCGCCAAACAAGAAGGTATGATGGATGTTACTCTCCTTATGGCTGGTATTTTTATCGGACCGGCTGGAAAGGTTGGAATCATCATTATGCATTTAAATTCAGTGCCGTTCCATCTCGTTATAATGCTTATATAGCTGGTGTAAAAACTTGTAGTAGATGGGGTTGGAGTTGGTATGGATATAATTGCCAAAGCTGGCGTGTAGAAAATGTTAAAGTTAATGCTCAAGATCATGTACCTAACTATCCAGAGCATCTTATGTTCCAGAAGAGAGATGTCATAAATTATTGCTGGGGTAGTGGTGATAATTGCGTGAGACGTATCAATGTGTGTCCAAAATAAATGAAATTAAAGGGGTCAGGCTCAAATCAAATCTGGCCCAAGTTTAAATGCAAAAAAAGTCTAAGTAAGCCTTGCTCCCGACGCAAAAAGACGCGCGGGTCAAGAACGGTGGTGCGACCCGTTTGACTTAAAAGTATTGATTTATATGTAGTTTTTATAGATTTATACGTAAAGTCAGGGCGTGAAATGAGTGGTTATCATTTTGTGTGATAACTCAAAAGATGTAGGAATAATTCCAGTTGAAATCGGAAGAGCTTTCCTAAATGACCTATAATTTAGCTTAATACCCCTATTGGTGGGCTGTCAACCTTCTGATAAAGCGGGGTGTAACGCGATGAAAGTATGATTAGCCATGCTGAGATTTGCTAGGATCATTCCTATGATTACGGAATAAATTACCGTTATAAGAAAACATCGTCATTGAGAATAAGGGATGCTTCGATCAAACTTATGTTTGGTAAGAAGACTCATATTTTAACGCCGTAAAAATATGATAGGAGTCGGTTTCGCAAGAAACATTACCACGGTGTACAGGTAAAATCTAAGTCCTTCTGTGCCATCTTTTGTTCACTAAGGTAATTATTCGAGGCGAGTCTCATAGATTGCTGTGAAAGGAGTTTGACAAACTTTAGAAAAATAATTGGGGTCAGAGTAACATAAGTTTTGCTAGAAAAAGTAAGCGAGTGTAGCCATCAATGCTCACTCAAGCACCATCGAACGTATTATACCAGTGTGAATTTCGTCCGTATCTTGCTTATAAAACCGGACAAAACATTAAAACTGTGTGGTTTTAATAACCCAAAGCCCTAACTTCTAACTGGTTGCAGGTACATACTCTCCAACCTCCCTAAATCGCCTCTAAAAAAGAGCACCGTTTTCTATAAAGCCATCCAGCAAATACAGGGCATCCATCAATGGCTACAACGGACACCCCAAGGAAATCCCACCCGTAACGAACCGATAAACCCATACCATTCTTGTTAAATATCTTCGAGCAAAGGACGCATGGCTTGGGCATCTATACTAAAAAAAGGCTGTTGCTTTTTGTGGACGACCCTTTTTCTTTTAACTTGATGATCACGTTTTTAGGACTTGACATTTGTAATTATAGAATAATCAATAACTTAAGAATATACAAAATATACACATTTTTTAGGTGTATTTTTTTGTATAAATGTTTCCCGATTGAATAAAGTACACTTCGCCTTCCTTCGCAAAATAAATTTTGCACTCCAATCACTGAAGCAAAATAAATTTTGCACTCCAATCACCGAAGCAAAATACAATTTTTAACTAAAATTAAATTTGTACTTAGCTTCGCTGACCTTCGGTTCATTCAATCTGGAAACGCTATAATACCGTTAGAATCAGACATTTTAGGATTTGGGTTTGACATGATCTCGATAAGCCGTTTCTAAATGACGAGTAAACCGCGCACAATCCATCAGGGATGAAGCTTGCATTCTGTCACGCATTCCAGAGCGTAATGCTTGTAAGTGTTCCAGATCGTTGGCCAGTTGCACACAAATCTTGATATAGGCTTCAGGCGTATAAGCAACCAATTCATTCAATCCCAAGCTGACTAAGTGACTTAAGCCTACTCGCGAAACGTTTGTCTCTCCGACTAATGTCACGACTGGGATACCCATCCATAATGCCTCACAAGTTGTGGTGCCGCCATTATAGGGATAACTGTCAAGCGCAATATCCACGTTATGATAGGTTTTCAGGTAGGCCGGGGCTGGTGTCAGGCCTTCTAATATCAATCGTTCCGAGTCAATACCGACATCTTTAAACTGTTTTTCAATCGCTTGTTGTGTGGCCGGATCGTTTAGAATTGAATTGCTGGGTTTCAGAAGCAATTTGGAATGGGGTACTGCATTCAGCACTTCTGCCCATAAAGCCCGTATTTCCGAATTGAGCTTATAATAGGCATTCAGGGAACTAAACGTAATATAGCCCTTTTTCAAGGCGGGTAATTCGTTTACTGGTGGGCTTTTTGGTTCAGGGCGGTAGCAAATCAAATTATCGGGTAATCTGATCGGGATTTCTGATAGCCATTCTTGGTCGTCATTTTCAGGATCAAGATGGCGATCCGTGATGCGATAATCAATCGTCGTCAAACCCGTCGTCGTAGGCGATCCAAGATAACTCATTTGAACCGGAGCTGGTTTTCTCGCAAACACGGCGAGTCGATTGTTCCCTGGGTGCCCCATCAAGTCAATCAGAATATCAATCTGATCTTCTCTGATTAGTGAAGCTAAAGCTTTATCCGAGAGTTCTGCACAGCTAATCCACTGATCGGCATACGCTTGAAAGCGTTGCGTGACTTCATCAACCACGGTGTTGCTGTAATAACAGAAAATCTCAAATTGCTCATGATTATGGTGAGCTAAAATCCCTTCCATAAAATAAGCAACAGAATGTTTTTGAAAGTCAGCCGAAACATAAGCTATTTTTAAGCGTCGTTGTGGATCGGCCGGATTCATAAACGCTTGAATCTCGGCCGCTAAGGGTTTGAAATAGTGCTCATTGAATCGCTGTTGTTCAGCATAAATCATCGCTTGCGTCACACCAGGCGCATAATTGAGTGCCATTAATAAACCATGGTGCGCTTTCCGAAAACGGGGTTTGATTTCCAAAGCACGACGATAATGTGTTATGGCTTCATGCACATTGCCCATATCGGCTAATACTATTCCTAGATTAAAATGCGCTTCCGCATAATCGGGATTGCATTCAAGGGCTTTTTGATAAGCAGCCATCGCCGAAACCCTTTGATCTAAGTCACTGAATGTATTGCCTAAATGGTTATGCAATTCGGCATCATCAGGATTGAGTTCAATGGCGCCTTGATAAGAAACGAGTGCTGCCTTCAATTGCCCAGCCTCATTTAACACATTACCCAAATTGGTATGCGCTTCAATATAATCAGGATTTAAATTGATAGCCTGTTGATAAGCGTCAATTGCCAGAGCAGATTCCCCCTGTTCCCTAAAGACATTCCCCAAGTTATTATGGGCTTCCGCAAAATCTGGAGTTAACGCTAAACAGCGTTGGTAATGTTCAAGTGCTTCTGGCAAATAACCTAGCTCCCGCAAAACATTGCCGAACCCATTGTGTGCTTGAGCAAAATCAGGGTTTAAAGTCAAACTGTATTGATAACATTTACCCGCATCATTGAATTGCTCTTGGTACCAAAAGACATTGCCCAAGCTATTATAATAATTAACATTAGAACGATCTGATTGTATCGCTTTTTCAATCAGCTCAACAGCCGTCTCATAATTTTTGACTTGAGCGGCAATGATGCCTAATAAATGGAGTACTTCACTCTGATGCGGTTCCACTTCTAAGATTTGACGATAAATTGATTCTGCTTGTTGCAAATCGCCATCATTATGATATTGTATAGCTAATTCAAGTGCTTCTTGAATGGTTACGGTTTGGTTATAGGATGTCATTTTTGTTCCAAATTTATTTTGCGTAGGTGCGCTTGGAGTGCAAAATTTATTTTGCGGTTGGAGTGCAAAATTTATTTTGCAGTAGTGTACTTTATTCAATCGGGAAACGCTATACAATAACCGCAAAATAACAGGCATTCCAATTTCCGCAAAATAACACTCCAATAACCCGCAAAATGAATTTGGAACGAAAATAACCCGCAAAATAACAGTTGGAGTTCGCAAGCTCACTCCAACCTACTAAACGGATTTCGTCTTATAAAGGTATCATTTATTAAATCCAATTCTATCAGCCGCTTTTCCAAAATTTTGGCTGAGGGGTAAGCATAAGAACCACTGATGAAGATTTCCCAGATTTCAGCATTTTGATAAAGATTATTTGTGATACCTTCGCGCAGTAAATCAACTTGAGGATAAAACAGTTCGGGATACTTTGATTTTAATTTGTCAAGTTCTTTATCAGCATCCGAGCGTTTAGCATGAGAACCGACGATAACGATCTGATCGCCGATTTCAAGTTGCGACATTAATTTCCCAAAAGGGGTTTTTTGATAGATTGTCAGGACTTCTTGTTTGAGTTGCTGTACTTTCCAGTTGACTTGTTCAAGTTTTTTTTCCAGTTGAACGGTTTTTTGACTGGCTTGCTTGAGTTGTTTTTCCAAGTCGATATTTTGACTATAAGCCTGTCCAAATCGGTTTTGTAATTGGGTAATCGTTTCCTCAGTTTGTTTCAGTTCTTGTTGATAAAACCAGTGTCTTTGTTGAGTCTGGTAAGTCCAGCCTAAGGCCAAAACCGATATGATTGTGAGTGCGAACAGTCCAACATATTGATAACGTTTTTTCTGTTGACAGTGTTTCAATGCCTTGGCAAAATCAAAAAAATGGTCACGTATTTTCTGTTCGATTTCAGCCACTTTATTATTAAGGCCCAGTTTTTGATACCAGTCAAGTGCCGATTGAAAATCGTCTTTCGCGAGGGCGCTTTCAGCGCATTGCGCCCAAATTTCTTGACGTTTAGCGGTTGCTTCAAGTTGTTTGGGTTCCAAGGCTAACACGCGCTCATAAAGTTCAAGTTGCTGCTCTTGATTATCGGTTTGCTGCGCTAATGTCAGTAATGCTTGTATCAAACGTGAACGGGCTGCAAGGGGTTTATAATTATATAGACTGTCTAATAACTTCTTCGCTGTTTCTGCTTGCCCTTGAGCCAATAAAATATCGGCGAGTTGTTGATGAGCGCCGAGATGATTTGGATTTAATCCAATCGCTTCGCGTAACTGTTTAATTGCGGATTTGGTGTCTCCTGCTTGATGCAAGTCTACGGCTGCTCGAAATAAGTTATCTGCCACGGGATCGATGTGATCCAGTTCATCTTGTATTCTTCTTAATGGTTTATATTCTGCAATCCATCGACGCAGTAATTCAACACGAAATTGATAACCTGCCTGGGTAAATTCGAGTAAATCCCAATCTTGCAATAAGCGCGGCGCATTTTGTAATTCACGAATGATGATATGGACACCATTTTCATACAATCCTTTTTCTAAAGCGTGTTCAGTGAGAGGTGCAGGGCCAGCTTCTGCTAAAGCAGAGGCCACCATCCGCTCAGCAGGTGGCAACCCTTCCCATAACCAGAGCAAGGTGTTGTGACTGGCATCTAAAACATCGAAAAGCACATTTTCGACATCGGCTACTGTCGCCGTGGAAAGGCTTAGCGTTTTATCGACTTGTTCCCAAACTTGAAAACAGACTTGTTGCGTTAAAAAGGGATGGCCCTGTGTATATCGAAAAACACATTCTACCGCATCATCTTGCCAATTCAGGGTTTCATTCGCTTCTGATAAACGAACTAATTCTTCGGTTTCTTCACGACTGAGCAGTGATAAACGTTTAATAGGCGGTTTACCGCGAAACAGAGAAACGGCAATGTTATCCAAATCGTCAATATTACGGCCACTGACAAAGATACATTTTAAATGTTGTTTATCGCTGTTTAACAATTTATGCCAATAGGGATAAAAACCGGCGACTGCTTGTTCTATAGTAGGCAGTGCGACAACATCAAATTCATCAAATAACAAAACTAAGGTGGTATTATCAGGCAAACTCTGTAAAATGTCAGGAAACCACGTTTCTTGAAAGGCTATTTCAGGATGCTCACCTAAATCAGGTTCAGCTTGGTTTAGGGTATGAGCGATGCTTTTAGCGAGTTCAATGAGAACTTCAGCCACAGTCCAAGTGGCTTTCTCTTGTAAGTCAAAGTCAATTGGGCATAAATGCGCTTGTTCAGATAATTGGGCTTTTAAATGTTGCAGCACTGAAGTCTTGCCGATGCCCCGTTGCCCATACAGAACAATGGCACTCTCTTTGGGGCTATCCAATAGATTAAAGACATCGCGCAAAACATCGGATCGTCCAATAAGAGCGGGGCTATTACCAACCGGTTTATTGGTGATGTAAGGATTAGTAAGAAGTGACATAGCTTTTTATTGTTTTTGTTATTAAATGAATTAATTATTGTTAAAAAGAGGCTCGTTAGGGTATTCAGCGACACAGTATCATTCAATGATTTATGAGTTATGAATTGCAATATTAATTTTTCAGCAATATTGATGCCGGTATTAAATATTATCACAGTTCACAGTAGAGACGCGATCGCGAAGCGTCTCCGATGGAACAGAAACGCGAGGCACCGTTCACAGTAGAGACGCGATCGCGAAGCGTCTCCGATGGAACAGAAACGCGAGGCACCGTTCACAGTAGAGACGCGATCGCGAAGCGTCTCCGATGGAACAGAAACGCGAGGCACAGAGACGCGAGCATCGCGTCTCTACATCCTACCGTTCAAAGACGCGAGGAACAGAAACGCGAGGAACAGAGACGCGAGCATCGCGTCTCTACAATCCCATTAACCATAATCAACAATCTTATGAAAACCATAATACATAATACCTCTACCCCTATCCGTTTAGGGGTTAATATTGATCATATTGCGACTGTCAGGCAGGCGCGGGGTACGCGCTATCCTGATCCGATACAAGCTGCTATTGTGGCTGAGCAGGCTGGTGCAGATTTGATTACTTTGCATTTGCGCGAAGATCGTCGTCATATTCAGGATCGCGATGTTTTGATGATTAAGGATGTCTTGCAGACGCGCATGAATTTGGAAATGGCGGTGACGGATGAGATGGTGACATTTGCAGAGTGTCTTCGCCCTGATGATGTTTGTTTGGTGCCGGAGCGACGCGAGGAGTTGACGACTGAAGGCGGCTTGGATGTTTTAAATCAGATTGAGCGTATTCGCGAAGCGTGTCAACGGTTAGCGGCCGTTGGGACACGGGTTTCCCTGTTTATTGATGCCGATCCTAAACAAATTGAGGCCACAGTGCGTGTTGGTGCGCCGGTGATAGAGATTCATACGGGCCATTTTGCGGATGCGACTGATGCGAAAGGAAGAGAACAGGAATATCAACGTATCCTTGGCGCGGTTAAACAAGGTAGTGAGGCCGGTTTACAGGTGAATGCGGGCCACGGGCTGAATTATCACAATGTGGCCGATATTGCAATCATCCCAGAGGTATGTGAATTGAATATTGGTCATTCAATTGTTGCACAGGCCTTGTTTAGCGGCTTTGCCGAGGCGGTACGAGAGATGAAGCGATTGATGGTGGAGGCGCGCCAGTTCAGTTCAGTGAAAAGTGAAAAGTGAAAGGGCGCATTTCTATTTTCCCGCTCCAACCCCGAAGGGGTTTTCAGGTTAAAGAACCCTACAACGCAACAGCATAATCAATTATCAAAGGAGAATGATCAGAAAAACGTTCGTCTTTATAAATACTGGCGCTTTCCACTTTGTCTTTTAAACCAGGTGTTATGATTTGGTAATCAATTCGCCATCCGGTATTGTTTTTCCAAGCTTGTCCTCGATTGGACCACCAAGTATATTGGCTGATTTCTTGGTTCACGACACGGAAAGCGTCAATAAATCCTTCTGTATCAAAGAGTTGATCCAGCCAAGCCCGTTCTTCAGGTAAAAAGCCAGAATGATCTTGATTGCTGCGCCAGTTTTTGATGTCAATCTTTTTATGGGCAATATTCCAATCTCCGCTAATAATATATTCCTTTGTACCTTGTCGTAATTCGCGTAAGTAGGGTATAAATTTGTCCATAAATTGGTATTTAAAATCTTGTCTTTCGGTGCCAGAGGTACCGGAAGGTAGATATAAAGAAACAAAGTTGATGTTTGAAAAACGGGCCTCTAAATAACGGCCTTCCTTATCAATTTCTGGCCAGCCGATTCCGACAATGACTTCATCAGGTTTTTGACGGGCATATAAGGCGACACCACTGTAGCCTTTTTTTTCAGCATCATGGTAGTAGCAATGATAGCCCGTCGGATGAAACAAGGGGTCGGTGAGTTGATGTTGTTGGGCCTTGGTTTCTTGAATACAGACAATATCGGCATTTTGTTCGGCTAACCAAGTGAAAAAACCTTTTTTCGCAGCTGCACGAATGCCATTGAGATTTGCAGTAATGATTCGCATTGGATTTTGAAAAGCCCTTTAATCAAGATTTGATGTTCAAAATAACCCTATTTTAAACATCAGTATAAAATACCTCAACCCTTTCAGGGTTGAATGTGAATAGCCCCATAAGAAACACGATTGAATGTGTGTCAGGCTTAGAAGGATTATTTATTTTTTGGCTATCCCTAAAGCTGTCATCATACCGGTTATCAATTCATTAACCAAGTACACAAATTCTCCCGTTTGAATCATTTTGGGTTTGACACTGCTTTGCTGACAGTGATTGAAGTTGAGCTCGCACAGCTTCGAGACGTAGTGTGAACTCCAAACTGTTTTTGTGACAACCCTTTTTTTAGGTTCCAATTTGAGTTTGCAATTCAAGTCAAACTAAAGTTTGAACTCCAAACTAAGGTGAGTAGGAATGGGCAACAAAAATCCGTTGCCCTACAGACTGGGATAATTTATTTTGTGACTCTTCCTAAGAAATGCCCTTCATTTGAAGGGATTAGCGTGTAGCTCATTCAATCTGATGGATTTACCTCTATCCTTTGATTTCTTGATTGATAGCTGCGTTGTAACATTTCTTGGGCATGAGCGAGGGTTTGCGAAGTGATTTCCACACCGCCTAGCATACGCGCAATTTCTTCAACGCGTTGTTCATTATTTAAAGCTTTAATATAAGTATGCGTACTGTTTTCCTGAAAAATTTTACTGACTTGTAACTGATGATGACCTTGACAAGCCACTTGAGGTAAGTGAGTAATACAAAGTACTTGACGTTGTTGGGATAAATGATTTAACAACTGTCCTACAATTTCGGCAACGCCGCCTCCAATGCCCACATCGACTTCGTCAAATACTAAAACGGGTACACCGCTACGTTCTGCCGTAACCACTTGTATGGCTAAACTAATCCTGGATAATTCGCCGCCAGAGGCCACTTTATTCAGCGCTTTAAGCGGATGGCCTGGGTTGGCTGAGACTAAAAATTCAATGAAATCGCTGCCCGTTGCCGCTGGAGGCGCTTCTTCATCAGCACTGACAGCAATGTCTAATTGTCCCCCTGGCATACCCAGTTTATGCATTTGAGTGGTGACTTGTTCAGATAAGCGTTTTGCTGTTTGGACGCGCTGTTCATGCAAAGCTTCTGCCGCAAGCTGATAGGCGGGTAAAACTTTGGCGAGTTCAGCTTCCAAGCTGCTCGCGTTTTCTTCATAATTTTCTAATTCATTTAATTCTTGAGAAAGTTTTTCATAATGTGCTGGTAAGTCTGCAAAACGAATTCTGTGTTTACGTGCTAAATCCTGAAGAGTCGTTATATTTTGTTGAACGTCTTGTAATCGAGTCGTGTCGATATCCAAATGATGTAGATAATGACGTAATTCTCCTACCGCTTCCTGCGTTTGAATAATGGCATTGTCTAACAAGGTTGTTATGCTATTGAGTTGAGGATCATGTTGTTCTGCCTCTTCCAACATCAGATTCGCTTGGTTCAGGCAAGAGAGTGTTGAGCCCGTTTCGTCGTTATCCAGTATCCCTAATGCAAATTGACTGTTTTCTAATAGTTTTTGAGCATTCGCTAGTCGGCGATGTTCATTTTCCATAAGAGAAAGGGCCTCTGTTGTCAATTCAAAGGGTTCAAGTTCTTGTACCTGATAACGCAAAAAAGCCATTTTCGCTTCACGATCTTCCCCCCCTAAATTTTCCAAAGCCTCCTTAAGCGTTTTCCAATGTTGATAAATTTGCCTCACTTTTTCTAAAAGACTGGGATATGAAGCCATCTCATCAAGTAACTGACGTTGTAAATCGTTTTTAAGCAAAGATTGATGAGCATGTTGGCTATGAATATCGACCAAATATTCGCCTAATTGACGTAAAGTTTGCATTGAAACGGGCCGATCATTGATATACCCCCGCGAGCGCCCATTGTAATTAATCACGCGACGCACCAAACAGTCATCACCCTCATTCAAATTTTGTTCTTGCAACCACGTCAGAGCGGTAGAAGGTAAAGAGAATACGGCATGAACGTGAGCGGTTTCACAGCCTTGTCGCACCACCGTGCTATCAGCTCTTTCACCGAGTACCAAACTTAAAGCATCAATTAAAATAGATTTACCCGCTCCGGTTTCACCACTTATAATGGTGAGTCCGCTCTCAAAGTGCAACTTCAACTGCTCAACAATAGCAAGGTTTTCAATCTGTAGATAATGCAACACGTTTTTTATTATCAATTAGAAGTTTAAGTTATCACTACACATTTTTCCAAACTAAAGTTTTGACACCTAAAAAGTCTTATACTTTGTTATCTTGAAAAAGGTGAAAATGAAAAAAGGAGTTATTTAAGATGGGGCAACCACAAGGGATTAGCCCTACCGAATGGTTTGTAGGGGCAATCTCTTGTGCTTACCCAATACAACTCGCCTATGATAACCGATAAAAAGGGGAGATTTAAACGGTTTTACTCCAATCTAATTTACTGCGTAATGTGGCATAGTGATCATGTCTTTGGGGGTGGATCAAGCGGATGCTTTGGCGTTTTTCAATAATAATGCTATCACCTGATATCAGTGTATGACATAACACGCCGTCACCAGTGAGTTGTGCTTGTCCTGTTTGCGCTGGGGAGAGGGTAATTTGGATGCAACAGTCGCCGTCTACCACGAGTGGACGGCTGCTGAGGGTATGAGGGCAAATCGTGACTAATACTAAGGCATTCAAGGAGGGATGTATTAAAGGCCCGCCTGCGGAAAGTGCATAAGCTGTGGAACCAGTAGGGGTTGCCACAATTAAACCGTCAGCACGTTGGCTATTGATAAAATGCCCATTGATCTGGGTTTCAAAGGAGAGCATGTGCGAACGATTTCCGCGATGAATCACTATATCATTCAAAGCGTTACAGAAAGATAAACACTGTTTGTCGCGATAGACTTCAGCATAAATTAAAAAACGCTCTTCTTCAAGAAAGGCACCGTTTAAAATCTCATCTAAGTCTTTTTCAAGAGCAAGCGGACTGATATCAGTCAAAAAACCGAGTCGTCCTAAATTAATACCCAATAGGCAAACATCATGCTTAGCTAATAAACGCGCCGCTTGTAATAGTGTACCATCGCCACCAATCACAATGATTAAATCACAACAAAGACCTAATGCCTCTGTATTAGGGGCAATATTCCAATCCGTGCGAGATAATAACTTAGCACTGGGGGCTTCAATAATTATATCTAAATCACGTTGACGCAGAAAGTTCACCAAAATCTCTAAACAGTCTTTAACTTGTCTGTCGCCGCGTTTAGCAATAAGTCCTATACTTTTAAACATATATATATAAAATAGCTTAGATAATAGATAACAATAGTAATGAATAATCAGTAGAGCCCGAAATGGTTCAGGTGTTCATGAGTTCATAAATACAGGAGACAATGTTTTTAATCCGCATAACGATATACATTTTATAAAACAATCCGTTATAAAAAATAGTCTTGACATTTGCGCCTACTATTTTCGTTCTTCAAGTTTTTGCACGCCCTTCGACAAGTACCAAAGACAAGCTCAGGGCAGACAGGGCAGGCAAAAACGGGAAGATCGAACCTTCGGTGTGCTACGCTAAAGCTTTTTCAAGATAATGAAGTCAATATAAAATAAACGATTATAAATTATTAATTACCCATTATCATTTTTTACACGGTTACCACTATTAGTGGTACATTTTAACAAATCTCAAATTGGTGTTATCAGATGCCTCGTTCTAACCTGAGTGAGCGTGCCCAGTATTTATTCAAAGTGTTAGTTAATCGTTACATCCGTGAGGGACAACCCATTGGCTCACGTACCTTGTCACGCGATACAAACCTCGATCTTAGCCCTGCTAGCATTCGTAATGTCATGGCCGATTTGGAAGATATGGGATTGATTAGCTCACCACATACTTCGGCCGGTCGTATTCCTACGGTGCGGGGTTATCGCTTGTTTGTCGATACCTTATTACAAGTTCAACCTTTGACGAGTGAAGAAGAACAACATTTGCGTTGCCAGTTTGCCCAAGAATTAGATAACAAGCGTTTGTTGGAACAAACTTCTAACCTGTTGTCAGAGGTGACCCATTTTGCGGGGCTAGTGATGCGCCCTCAGCACGATTCTAAAGCACTACGCCACGTCGAATTTTTATCCTTGTCCGAAAAACGTGTTTTAGTTGTATTGGTTCTTAACGAGCAAAATGTTGAAAATCGCATTATAGAAACGACTCGTCATTACTCACCGGCTGAGTTGCAAAGTGCTGCTAATTATTTGAATGAATCCTTTGTTGGTAAAGATATTAAAACAGTACGTGATGAGTTGCTCATCGAATTGCGAAAAACACGACAAGATATGGACAAAATGATGCAAACCGTCATAGAAATGGCAGAAAAAGCCTTTAAGGCTGAACACACTGAAGGACATGATTTTGTGATGGCAGGGCAAACTAATCTTATGGCGGTTGCAGAACTCTCTGACATTGAGAAATTACGTGATTTATTTGTGGCATTTAATGAAAAAAGCGATATTTTGCATTTACTTGACACAGCACTGAAGGCCCAAAGTATGCAAATTTTTATTGGCGAAGAATCGGGCCATGATGTACTGTGTGATTGTAGTATCATTACCTTTCCCTATACGGTCAAAGGTATGGTAATAGGTGTCTTAGGTGTCATTGGCCCAACACGTATGCCTTATGAACGTGTTATTCCAATTGTTGATTTGGCTGCCAAATTATTAGGTTCAGCCTTGAACCCTCATTAAATTATCCCCATTACTCCCCCTGGCATAGCGCGGTGCGATAAAAATCGCACCTCCTTTCCACATCCGTACACAATACAATACCCTTAATATTAATAATATAAATAACGCCTCGAACAATCAATTGTGAATTGTGTTCTTTGCCATTTTGCGTGCAAAAACTTTGGCATCGAATTGTGTTCGATGCCAAAGTCAATACAACAGGCGTGTAGTAACAAAAGTCTGCCCCGACAAGATTTTGCGAAATGTTATACAGGGCGAGCCAAAAGTGTTCGCCCTATTTTGAATTTGAGGTGAAGGATAGATGTACGGGGCCAATATCCGTTCATAAGTTCATATATTTATATCAGTTCATCATGTTTTGATGGCGGATTGAGTTTCAATTCAAAATTCATTCTAACACCAAAATTTTTTATTGGTGCGAATCTGGAAAACCCTAAATTTAATCACTGGCAGGAGTGGATATGACAAGTGAAGAATCCGTTTCTAAGGTTTCTGAAAAAAAAACATCGTCTGCTGAATCAACTGAAAAAGTGACACCATCAGCACCTTCTGCGGTACACACGCCAGAGGCGGCTTCTGACACTGTTGTGCAAAGTGAGTCAATTTCGGTTGAATCTACCGATCCCGTTAACTCATCCACGACTGACTCTGTGGCAGCTAATGATCCATCCGATAGTGAGTCTGTGGCAGCAAATGAAATGGAGTCAGAAGCGATACCTTCTATTGAAGACTTAAGCCGTCAATTAGCTGAAGCGACACAACAAGCACAAACTCATTGGGACAATTTGCTACGCAAGCAAGCAGAATTTGACAATTTGCAAAAACGTATGACACGCGATTTAGAAAATGCGCGTAAATATGCTTTGGAAAAATTTGCCAGTGAATTGCTTGCCGTCAACGATAGCATGGAATTAGGCCTAGAGGCCGCTAGTAAACCTGAAACTCAGCTTAATGCAGTGCGCGAAGGTATGGTTTTAACTTTCAAAATGCTGAACGATACGATGACCAAATTTGGCATCAAGGAAATTAATCCGCTTGATGAAAAATTTGATCCACAATGGCACGAAGCGATGGCCATGCAACCAATACCGAATGTGGCAGATGGTATGGTGTTACATGTCCATCAAAAAGGGTATCAACTCAATGATCGCTTATTGCGTCCCGCACGAGTCGTCGTGGCCAAAGCGATTGAAAATCAGATCGCTGAAGCGGTAGAAAAAACTATTGAAAATCAAGGCTAAAACCCAATATTCAAGGTCAAATATTGACCCGTCATAAAATTAATCAAACAAAGGAGAATAAACTGATGAGTCGAATTATCGGTATTGATTTAGGCACAACTAATTCTTGCGTTGCAGTCAGGGAAGGTAAAACTAACCGCGTGATTGAAAATAGCGAGGGGACACGCACCACACCTTCTATTGTGGCTTATACCAAAGATGAGGAAGTCTTAGTGGGACAATCCGCTAAACGTCAAGCGGTCACCAATCCATACAACACCTTATTTGCTGTGAAGCGTCTCATTGGACGCAAGTTTGAAGACAAAGTGGTGCAACGCGATGTGGACATGGTGCCCTATAAAATTGTCGAAGCGGATAACGGCGATGCCTGGGTCGCTATTAATGGTAAAAAAATGGCACCCCCTGAAATTTCCGCCCGTGTGCTGATGAAAATGAAAAAAACGGCGGAAGATTACTTAGGCGAAAAGGTGACAGAAGCGGTCATTACCGTTCCGGCTTATTTCAATGACTCGCAACGTCAAGCGACTAAAGATGCGGGCCGTATTGCCGGCTTGGAAGTCAAACGTATTATCAACGAGCCTACTGCGGCAGCATTGGCTTATGGTATGGACAAACAACACGGTGATGCCAAAATTGCCGTGTATGACTTAGGCGGGGGAACTTTTGATATTTCCATCATTGAAATCGCTGAAGTCGAAGGCGAGCATCAATTTGAAGTCTTATCGACTAATGGTGACACCTTCTTAGGGGGTGAAGACTTCGACTTACGCATCATTGATTATTTGGTCGACGAATTCCAAAAGGATAGCGGCATTGATCTCAAAAAGGATCCATTAGCTTTGCAGCGTTTGAAAGAAGCGGCAGAAAAAGCCAAGATTGAGCTGTCTTCTAGCCAGCAAACCGACGTCAATTTGCCTTATGTGACAGCAGATGCCAGTGGCCCGAAACACCTGAATATCAAATTAACCCGTGCTAAACTGGAATCTTTGGTAGAAGTTCTGGTTGAACGTAGCTTGGAACCGTGCAAAATTGCACTGAAAGATGCCAAATTGAGTGCCACAGATATCAACGAAGTGATTTTAGTCGGTGGGCAAAGCCGTATGCCCAAAGTACAAGAAGCGGTTAAGAACCTGTTTGGCAAAGAACCGCGTAAAGATCTCAATCCAGATGAAGCTGTCGCGATTGGTGCAGCTATTCAAGGTGGTGTTTTGAGTGGTGATGTGAAAGATGTCTTATTGTTAGATGTCACACCCTTATCTCTAGGTATTGAAACACTGGGTGGTGTCATGACGAAACTCATCCATAAAAATACCACCATTCCCACGAAACACACCCAAGTTTTTTCGACTGCCGAGGATCATCAAACTGCGGTAACAGTGCATGTCTTGCAAGGTGAACGTGACATCGCGTCGGCTAATAAGTCGCTAGAAAAATTTGATTTGAAGGATATTCCACCCTCACCGCGTGGCGTACCCCAAATCGAAGTGACTTTCGACATTGATGCCAACGGCATTTTGCATGTGTCTGCGAAAGACAAAGCCACTGGCAAAGAGCAATCCATCTCCATCAAAGCCTCTAGCGGTTTATCCGATGAAGAAATCGACAACATGGTTCAAGATGCAGAAGCACATGCAGACGAAGATAAGAAATTCCATGAATTGATTGAAGCGCGTAACATGGCTGACAATATGATTCATGCCACCACCAAGTCTTTGAAAGACTTAGGTGATAAAGTCGATAGCAATGACAAAACGGCAGCTGAGGCAGCCATAGATGATCTCAAAGAGACGCTCAAAGGTGATGACAAAGCGGCTATTGAGGCCAAGACTCAAACACTCGTGGAACTGTCTGGCAAAATTGCCCAACAAGCTTACGCAGGGGCAGAAGGCGCCGGGCCTGATCTGAATGGCTTTAGCGAAGCCGCTCAAGCCGCAGCTAAAGAAAAAGGCAAGCCTAAAGACGACAATCAATCAGATGTGGTTGATGCCGAGTTTGAAGAAGTTAAAGACAAAAAATGAAGCTCTGTGAGTACTTCGCTGTAGCCTAGTACTATTTTATTAAAAAAAGGCAAACACACAGGTTCGCCCCTACGACGATTTAAAAAAGGGCGAACACACCGGTTCGCCCCTACGACGATTTAAAAGAGGGCGAACAAGCAAATTCGCCCAGATGAGAGACCCAAAATCGTCAATATCTAATTGAAGATCTATGTCAAAACGTGATTATTATCAAGTACTGAATGTACAAAAAACGGCTTCAGAAGATGAACTGAAGAAAGCTTACCGCCGCTTGGCGATGAAATTTCATCCAGACAGAAATCCAAACGATAAAAGCGCGGAAGAACGCTTTAAAGAAGTCAAAGAGGCTTATGAAGTTTTAACCGATGCGCAAAAACGGGCTGCTTATGATCAATTTGGCCATGCCGGTATTGAAGCGGCTATGGGCGGCGGCGGTGGCAGTGGTTTTGGAGGTGCCGGATTCGGTGGTTTTGGTGATATAGGCGACATTTTTGAAAGCGTGTTTGGTGGTGGTTTTCGGAGCGGAGGAGGAAACCGAGTCTTTCGGGGTTCCGATTTACGCTACGATTTAACTTTATCGCTTGAAGAAGTCGTTATCGGCACAGAAGTCAAAATCCGTGTTCCGACACAAGTTGTTTGTTCAAGCTGTAATGGGAGTGGCGCGAAGCCTGGAACGAATCCCAAAACCTGTCCGCGTTGTGCAGGGCAAGGTCAAGTACGCATTACGCAAGGCTTTTTTTCAGTACAGCAAACTTGTCCAACGTGTCGAGGTGCTGGCAAAATTATTCCAGAGCATTGTCAAAGCTGTCATGGCAGTGGGCGCGTCCAAGAACACAAAACCTTGTCTGTCAAAATTCCACCTGGAGTTGATACAGGTGATAGAATTCGCTTATCTGGCGAGGGTGAAGCTGGGGCTAATGGTGGACCAGCGGGTGATTTGTACGTGCAAATTAATATCCGTTCTCATTCTATATTTACTCGTGAAGATAACCATTTATTTTGTGAAGTCCCGATCAGTATTGTCACCGCAGCACTAGGTGGTGAATTAGAAGCCCCGACGCTTGATGGTCGTGTGATGCTTAAAATTCCGTCAGAAACCCAAACCGGTAAACTATTTCGTATTCGTGGTAAAGGCGTTAAACCAGTACGTGGGGGATTAGCAGGTGATTTACATTGTCGCGTCGTCATCGAAACCCCCATTAACCTAACTCCTCACCAAAAAGAATTACTCAAAGAATTTGATAAAAGTATGCACGAAAGTAAACGCCATAGCCCTAAACAAAGTTCATGGTTAGATGGTGTTAAAAAATTCTTTGAAGAGATGAAATTTTGATTTAGGAATCAGGTGATAGCGAATAGGATGTTTATTAATAAATACCAGAAATCATTATGACTGATTTATTATAGTCTATCTAAAAAAAATGAAATGACTCACGCAAAGCCGCTAAGAACGCAAAGTCAATAAATATTGCAACGAAACAGCCTTTGCGACTTTGCGTGAGATAGGTTAAATGTGACTTTCGTAATACTCACTAATCAACCCACCCAACTCTCTCCCCCACCCTTCATTGAAAAAAGCGCCTAAAAACGCTTATACTCACCATCTCAAACCTTTTCATCTTCATCTTATTAAGGAATCCCTATTGTGAAAACCAATATCGCCATCGCCGGCGCGGCCGGCAGAATGGGGCGCAGACTGATTGAAGCCTGTTTCAATGAACCCAATACCGATTTAACGGCCGCTTTTGAACGCCCAGATAGTAGCCTGATTGGAAGTGATGCTGGCGAATTAGCCGGCATGAGCCGGCTTGATGTTTCAATAGTCGATCAATTAGATACGATTATCAATGATTTCGACGTACTGATAGATTTCACGACACCTCAAGCAACCCTAGAACATTTAGCCGCCTGTCGAGCGGCCCATAAACGTATGGTGATTGGCACCACCGGCTTCTCAGCCGAACAACGTGAAACCATAACCCAAGCGGCCCAAGACATTGCCATAATGTTCGCGCCCAATATGAGCGTAGGCGTTAATCTCATCTTCAAACTCTTGGAAATAGCCGCTTCAGTACTTGGTGATAATGTTGATATTGAAGTGATTGAAGCCCATCACCGCCATAAAGTAGATGCGCCATCAGGTACAGCCCTGCGTATGGGAGAAATCGTTGCCAACACACTAGGGCGCGACTTATCAGAATGTGCCGTCTATGGACGACAAGGCAAAACGGGAGAACGTGAACGCCATACCATCGGTTTTGAAACCATTCGCGCCGGCGACATTGTCGGCGAACATACCGTCTTGTTTGCCGATATCGGCGAACGTCTCGAAATCACGCACAAAGCGTCAAGTCGCATGACATTTGCTAACGGCGCGATACGCGCAGCCCAGTGGATTATGCAAAAAGAAAAAGGCCTATTTGATATGCAAGACGTGCTTGGATTGCGATAACAAACGGCCGGTATTCTTGTAGGGTGGGTAAGCGGGCACCAAGATTTTCATTCCTTCTTCATACCTTCAATTGGCATTTAGGAGAATTTCGAGTCTTCTGTAGGGTGGGTAACGTGTTTTTGTTGCCCACCATTCCCTGTAGAGCTCCTACGTATTTTTGTTGCCCACCATTTCCTCTAGGGTAGGTAACGTGTTTTTGTTGCCTCCCATACTTGAATTGGGTAAATTAATAGCAGTCATTTTCATATCCATTTTCCCCACAGCTAAAATCATTTTCAGCGCTTCATTGGGAGTCATATCAATCTCCTTCAATTTATCTGAGTCTATTATCACCAATCGACCACTTGTCGGTGTCGGCGAATTTGGAACATAAACAAATGACTTGCTGCAACCCTCATCATCTTGATATTCCTTAGTCACCAAACCGAGTTCTTCAGAATCACTTGCCGCATCTTTATATAGCACAACCGCCTTAAACACGGCTTCATCGCCAGTGTCATACCCCAATATCTCCTTAATGGCTTTGTATATTTGCCCAATCGCCGGGATGCGTTCAAAGATGAGATCAATACGACTCCAAACAAACTTGCCAAGAAAAGAAGTCGCCACTAAACCAACCAAATAGAGTGTCACAACGGCTATAATAATACCCAATCCTGGAAAATAAAATGCCAAATCGACGATACCAGATAATGAAAGGCTTCTTTCAATGAACCACAAACTAATCAGTGTGCTGACGATTGGCAACATCGCAATCATACCGGCAATGAAGTTTTTAACAAAATGTTTAATCATAATACCCCTTTAATGGTTAAGTGTATTGAAAATGTACAGTATAACACTCGATGCTCAAGTTTTTTCTAAAGCCAAACAATAACTACAAGGATTGTATATAAGAAAGGATTAGATTTTGCCAAGTTTCATGTCATTGAGTATCATCAGTAGATCGAAAAGGCCAATAACTACAAGGATTGTATATAAGAAAGGATTAGATTTTGCCAAGTTTCATGTCATTGAGTATCATCAGTAGATCGAAAAGGCCAATAACTACAAGATAAATGAATAAGGTTGAGACTGATGAACTCATCAAATATCCAGTACCTATCCTTTCTTATAAACAATCCTTGTAGTTATATAGCAAAATAGGAAAACGTGATCATCGAGTATTATACTGAAGGCACTTTAAATTGATAAGCTTAAACTGACTCCCTATCTGTTTTTAAATTCATCATAACGCTTATCATAATCACAATCGACGACAAAAGGAAATTATATAATGAGTGACATTTTCACGACTGAACAACTCGCCAGCCTCTCAGCGCAAGTTGATGAGCAACTGCGTGACTTAGGCAAAGGCTATGCACACGAAGTGAGCAAACGAGGTGACACTCAATTGTTCAGTGCGCCGCAGCAGCCCGATGACGATTTTCCACCCAAGCAACGCCAAGCCATTGAAGACAACACCCAAAAAGAAGCGCCCTCTTTTTTACAAGAGTTTGCAGACAAGGCGAAAGAAATACTCTGCGATGCCGACAGTGATTTGCGAAAGGAATATGAACAATTTGGTGAAGTTGATAAAGTGACACTTTTAGAAAGATTTGCAGTGTTATTGACAGTGATGGGTTTTTCAGGGATTGGCTTACAAGTGTTAACGGTTGCCGTCACCGTCTATATTATTCATATTGGATTGAAACCGTTTGCTGATAAATATTGCAATCAATAGGGTTTTTCGTACCAATCTAGGTGGGCAACATGTTGCCCACCAAAATGTTTTGGTAAGTACCCGTCCATATATTCTTCAAAAATAAAGTGAATAAAAACAATCGTTTTCGTAGTCAAAATACCTAAAAACTTGTGGATGGGTACTTAATCACTTGTCTTTTAATGTAATATCACTATTGCTTATCATTAGCAAAGACAGTGTCATAACTCAAATAAACTGGAGGCATTATGAAAAAAAGGGTAATCACCTTTATAGTTATCATGGCATCACTGTTAAGTGCATACGCCGTTCATGCCAAGCGGCTTCACCATGAAAAATGGTACCAAGAACAATGGTGTCAAGAACACAGTGGCGAAACGGAAAAAGTGACGGAAGAAGGTACCCGTTGTGATTGCCTCACCGAAACACATGCTCTCGAAATGGATTTTGCCGATAAATGGTATGAGGCTGTTGGACAGAGTACTTATTATTCCCATCAACTTGAGAAACGAGCAGGCATAGTACTTATCTTGGAATCGGCCGATGACAAAAGACATTGGCAAAGGCTGCTCAATCTCATAGAGAAATCAAAACAGCCCATTGATGTGTGGGCAGTGGGTGATGGCATCGATTCAGAAATGCCGCAACCATACAAGGGCGTGAACACGAGAGAAGAAAATGGAAGTCGTGATTGTCAAGAGCTACCCACCATAGAAAAGGAAAGAACTGGCAGTTCCGTGAAATGGCTGATTAATATTCCATGCTTGATCGACAACACAGGTACTTTTGGAGACGTACCACAGTGGGTAATTTTTGGCACCAAGCAAAGAAAGGATGGTGATTTGTTATTTGGTGTGGACGATTATGGTTATGTCAAATAAACTTGACAAATAATTAAACTCATTTCTTAATCCCAAGCCTCTCGTTCCGCTTTAAACGCAGCATCAATATCTTTTCGTGAACGAGTACCGGCTTGTGCAAACAAATCTAATACACCTGTTTGCTGGGCAGAAGATAAAGCATTAGATAGGGCCGCAATACCCGGTTGTTGAATATCATTGATGGAAATATTGTTTATTTCAATTCTGTCTTTCATTAATATCGCATTTTTCGTTTGGGTTAATTAAATACAGGAACGTAGGGTGGGTAAACGGGCGGCATTGAAATATGATACCCATATTTCACCGCCCGTTTTCCCACCATTCTAGTTTTCCCTCTAAAAATAGGCAACACCTTGAAACCATCAATCTTATGAAAATCAATAGCCTAAGCTTGCCTCTACTCATTGAAGTATTTAGCTTCGCCTCTCTTCGGTTCACGCAAAAGGAAAATGCTATAGTACAACGAATGAAGTACAACGAAGTTCAGCGAAGCTAATTTGGAATTCAACGAATTTAAGTACTCAAAATTCTTAAAATGCTATCACCACTGAATCTTGCTAAACACCCTTACGCCGCTTTTGTAAATCTAAAGCAAACGATGGCATAGCTCGACAATCTGCAAACATTGCAGCGGTTAAACCGCCTTTTTCCTTGAGGGTTAAATCGGGTTCTAAATCCAATAATTTACCCCAAACATTTTGTTTCCAATCATTCATCCTTTCATCAGAATAGCACTTGTTTCTTTTGAATTGCCAAAAAATAAAGATAAACTCATGAAGGGCAGTATAGCCCGTTTTTGAATATTGATTATTGATTATTTGGCGAAGTTGTTTTTTATCACCATGCTTCAAAATATAGGCGGCTATATCGAATTTGCCATAACCAATAGCTATAATCAAGATGCTAAGATCATTGGCTGCGCAATCAGTCAAATGATCTTGACCACCCGCTTCATAAAGACGACGAAAAACTTCAATATCGCCTATTTCAGCACTATGTAAAAATGGTGTAAAACCATGCTTGTGCGGCTTATTGACATCCGCCCCCGCTTCAATCAGAATCTCAACAATTTGAATCAACTTAGAAAAATCTTTATTGATGCCTATTTCATCGCTGATAATGGCGCCAACCATTTTGTATGTTCTAAAGAGTTCTGGAGAGGCAAGCAACTCTGCTGTAATCAAGGCATCACGATTCGGAAAATCTTGATTAAATACATTCCCACTCTGAAAAACGTCACCAAATTCTGATATCCTTCTGAAAAAATCAGGGCTTTTATTTTCTGGCCGTACTATAGTTGGCAAACCAGTTGCGCGCATTTTTTCTCCAACATGAAACAACATGATTGCAGTGTAAAGTGGCGACATCTCTTCTATATCACAACCTTGTTCAATATCTACCCCCTTTTCAATGAGACGACGGACAATATCCACATAACCCTTATCAATTGCCACTTCCAACGCGGTAATTTTTTTTCTCCGAGTTCTCGCGTTAATGCTCTCTGCAATTTTTGGATGTTCTAAAAGTAACGTTGCGATTTTTGTATTGCCACTTTGTAGAGCAATTATCAGTGCTGTGCCATTATCCAATTTAATTCGCTTATTAGGATCAGCACCCGCTTTAAGCAGACGCTTCACTTTATCAGTTTGCCCTAAGCTACTAAAAATCATCAGTTGAGTAAATGGCTTTGGATTAAAATCTTTAACCATACGATTTGGGTGTCGTAAATCGGGAGCAGCATTTACCCATTTTTCCCACCCTTTTTCAAAAAAAATCATTTCACGACGAAGCACGTCTTCTTGCTTTCGTGCCATTTCATCTTTTTTATCTTGACTCACACTCTGATAAAGCCCACGCACAGGAAACAGCCTAAAAAAAGCCATTTTGAACTGTTTAATTTCCCATTCTTCAGGCGCATCACTCTCTCCTGAAAATAAATCCATCAGACAAGCCCAACGATAATGGGATTGAATAACCCGATTTTTGTCCAAAAAGGCTGCTAACGTGAGCAATTCTTTCAAAATCTCAACTAAAAAATATCCAGCACGATATTTACCCTGTTCAAAAGCCTTCTGATAATGTTCCAGTGCCTTTGGATAATCACAACACATTGCATAGTAACGTGCCCAACCAAGTTCTGATAAATACTGATAACTCTTATAAAATTTGTGTTGTTCAATCGCTTTTAGCGTAGCTTGTGCTTGTATTTCTTCATCAGCCTTTTTTTCAGGTTGAAGAGAAATATTTTGAAATGGCTTCAAACACTCTTCATAAAAACTTTCACGTAAATGCTCCAGATAATCTTTATGAGAATTGTCCGTGCCATTTAATTGCCTCAATACTATAAACAAAAACTCCTGTACTATTTCAGGGTTTACATTGAATTCATCAGACACTGTTTGATAAGTCTCATTAACACTTCTTAGAAATAAGGTAAGTCCTTCTTCTCCAAATCGTTTTTCCATACTTTGGCAAATAGATTGCCATGCTCTTGCTAACAGGAGCCAAATGACTAAATTGTCCCCCTCTTTTTCTTGTTTGAAAACACAAAACTGATGAAAATCGGGCAAATTTTTGCTGGACTTCCAACGGCGAAAACGTCTGTCTATAGAATCTTTATAGTCTTCATAGCGACAATCTTCTGGCTTGTAAGGATTCAGAAAATCAACAAAAGCCTTTTCAGACACTTCATAAGTTTTCATCCACCAAGACAAAACTTCTTTAACAGCGATGATGTCTTTTGATTCAAACCATTGTTTAAAATCAGGCGCATCTGGAGACTGTTTTTGAACTGTTTTTAAAAAGATAATGGCGCTTGGAATGAAATGGCCGTATTTAGAAGCTAATACATTTAAAACGAATGCACGAGTAGCAATATCTGTTGCCACAGTCAAAATGATTGTTTTATAATCATTCAATAGCTTCGTGATCCAAACCGCCATCTCATCAGCAAAGGGTTCGTTAATTTCTCGCAATGGTTTTAGCAGTGCTTCATCAATGATTTCATTTGCCTCAGTGAGGTTAAAATCACTTTCTTTAGCAAAACGTTCTAAACGTTTCCTCAAGGCATCGCCCCTGCCAACTAAACCAAAGGCATGGACGATAAAATGCACCACTTCACCAAGACGCGGGAAAGGGGTTTCCTCAAATTCAGATTTCATCATTTCTCCAAAAAAGTATTATGTATTATTTAATAATAGCCTCTCCCATTGATATATAGCGTTTCTCGATTGAATAAAGTACAGTTATATTAAGAAAATCGAACCGCAAAATAAATTTTGCACTCCAATCAATCCGGCCGCAAAATAAATTTTGCACTCCAATCAATCCGGCCGCAAAATAAATTTTGCACTCCAATCAATCCGGCCGCAAAATAAATTTTTCACCCAAATGATTTGTACTTCATTCAATCGGGAAACGCTATATCATAATGAAAGAGGCCAGTTATCAAATTATTTTACTTTTTCGTTTTTCCTGAACGGGTATTACGTGCGGCGGCTGCTTGGGCACGGCCCGCAAAATTATTCTTGGGCACGACACCACCGTTGTTCTTTGCGGTTGCCCTTTGAATCCGGAAAGCGGATTTTTGAGTCATTGGCGTTTTGGATTTGTTCATTGTTAGATTCCTCTAAAAAAGTAAAAAAAATAAGTTAAGGAATGACGATATTGTTTAATCGCCTGTCCTTAAATTGTGATGATTAAATAATCAACGAGGCGACACTATAAACGTGGAGCCCAAATAATCTATGGACAGCAAAAGGACAGTGATTTATCTTTTTTACACCATTTGTATTATAACTATTTGATTTATATCCTTTTATTTTAAAAAATGTGCTTTGAATCTTATGATAATTGAAGGGGGCAGAAATAAATTGTGCGATGATGCCCGCGCACTTGAATTGCCTTTATGCCCAAAAGCGTCGTAAAAAAATCTTATGGACATCAGATTTAATGAACTCATGAACTTGTGAACTAGGGCAACAGCTAACGACTCAATAAATATTAAGTTAAAAACTTACGGTTATAGCCCGTTTTGATCGACTATTCTTTGGATGCGCTTTGAACAGGATTTAACAGGTTATTGTTAAGGAAGTTTGAACAAGATTTCACGGATTTTTAGGAAGCCAACAGGATTATTAATGTTAATATTTATCAGGTTATTTAACGATTATTGATATAGTGACTTTTTTTGAAAGGAATAAATTTATGCCACTGACTGCGTCTTTTTTCGATGTATTAGAGGCAAGCGATAAATTGTCTTTAGATGAACAACATACCTTAATTGAAATTTTGCAGCGGCGCATGAGAGAAAGACGGCGGGCTATAATCTCTAAAAATATTCAAGCTGCTAGGAAAGAATTTCAACAAGGAGACTGCCAACCTGCAACGCCTCGTGAAATAATGAAGGATATTTAAGAAAATTGAAATTGAAGAAATACTGGAAGAAGAACTCCATTTAAAAGCGTCCCTCAATCAGGAAATGAAAAATGGAAAAATTAGTCAATATTCACATAGAAAAACTACCTGAAGGCTTTTACTTAGCCACTTCAGATGAGATACCCGGTTTAGTTGCACAAGGACGTACTCTTGCTGAAACATTAGAAATTGCGCGTGATGTGGCTCGAAAACTAATCGAAGCTCGTACTGAAAAAGAAAATAGAGTGTCATTGGAACAAATTCCCAATGTGTTTGATTATCCATTAGTTGTGGGGTACTAAACGAGGGGAAGATTAACCTGTTTTCGTTATAAAGAAATTGTCAAACGACTAAAAAAGTTTGGTTTTAGATTTGATCGTCAAGCAGCAGGTAGCCACGAAATTTGGTTTAATCTAACAACAGGGCGTTATACAACTATCCCCAATCATCCTGGTGATATGCCGGAAGGAACATTACGTGCCATTTTAAAGCAAGCTGGCATTAATCCTAATGACTTTCTAAATAGTTAGAATTGTAGAAACGAATTTTTGTCTGAATCAGGATTTTCAGATAGAATTTTCAGAATGGTTGGTATTATCGAGTTTATTGCTCTGTTAATTCTTAAATTTTGCAAATTCTGATTCAGACAATTAGAGGATAGACAGGATTAAAGTTCAGATTATAATCCTGCTAATCTTTAAATCCGTGTAATCTTGTCCAAAACAATGAGTTAATCCGGGAATGAAGTAAATCCGTTGTACTAAATGTTGTTATTTGGAGTATCCATTTATGATTAAACAAGAATTGCTCTCAAGAATTACCAAAAACCCCCAAGTTATGTTAGGTAAACCCACCATTCGAGGAATGAGAATTACCAATGAACAAATTTTATTGGCATTAGCAGGAGGCGTATCTGAACAAGAATTACTTGATGACTATCCTGAGCTTGAACCGGCAGATTTTCAAGCAGTGTTTCTGGCGGTAGAACCAGAAATATCCACAACGCCGAATAATCGTTATTCCCTACGTGGTACACATTATCATTAGACTTGCCCCTAAATAAACGGAAGTCATTGAAAATATGAGATACAACGATATTAAAAATCAATGACTTAGCTTATTAAGGGACAAGTCTATTATGATGAACCATTTACTCCTGCGCTACCTGCTGAAGATTGGAATGTACTGAAACGAGCAGCAGAAACAAAAGGCATATCAACATGATAAACAAACAATATTCAATCACCCAAGCCCCTCATTATTGGTATGATATTATAAAACGGGTTGAACAAGGTTATTCGATTAATTTAACCCGCAATAGTGAAGTGGTTGCGATGTTAATCCCGACTCAACATGAACAACCACCACAAAAACAGAACTTCTGGCAAGCTCTACAAATATTCCGCCAACAAGAAGAGCAAACGTAGGGTGGCTAAAGCCATGAGTCAATCCGTTGAATTCTTAAAGAAGTTGTGTTCAATCATGATATAGGAGACTTTTTTATGTCATATACTATTACAATTGGCGAAAGTGCTAGAAACATTTTGCACGAAATCTCACAGCAAGAAAAAAGTCCCATACAGACAGTGTTAGAAAACGCGATTGAAAATTACCGCCGGCAGTATGTATTAACACAGACAAATAAAGCCTACGCTAAACTCAGAAACCATCCCAAAGCTTGGGAAGCAGAAATCAAAGAACGAAGAGATTGGGAAAATACTTTGTCTGATGGCTTGGAGGATGATTAAAATGTCATTACCCAGTCGAGGATAAATCTGGCTTGTCAATCTCAATCCGACACGAGGACACGAGCAAGCAGGAACCAGACCGGCACTTATTGTTTCTGTCAACCTGTTTAATCATGGGCCGGCGGGTTTATTTGTGGTGCTACCTATCACGACCAAAGATAAAAAGATACCTTTACATGTCAAAGTCATACCATCGGAAAGCGGTTTAACAGAAGTCAGTTTTATCAAATGTGAAGACGTGCGTTCAGTGTCTACAGAAAGATTGTTAAAACGTTTGGGTGGTGTTGATGCTGCTACATTAGTTGTTGTGGAAGACAAATTGCGTATTCTAATGGGTTTATAAAAGCTGCTATCTGTCGTATTGCGGTTAAACGGATTAAAAGCCAATAGGGTGCATTCCCAAAAGTCAATCTCAATCGGGCCGTCGCAAAATAAATTTTGCACTCCAAGTCGGCCGTCGCAAAATAAATTTTTAACTAATAGAGTTAGGTAGAGTCGGCAAGAATTCCTCCTGACGTGCTTGAGTCAATCTGAAGATTGTTTATACCAAACTGACACCACTTACAAAGAAGAACTAGATTCACTATTAACACTCAATTTTCAAACCTTTAAAAAAGCTCAAATTATGACGGTGTAAAGTATAAACGAATTGGATGGATGGTGTTGTGATTGAGTTCATCCTTTGATTCTGTGAATCTGTTGTACTCTATTCAACAATCACTCTTAATGCCGAGTTTAACATGTTATTTAAATCAAGAAAATCAAGATTGATGATTTTAGGTTTAACGCTACTTTGCTTAACCTTGTTAGACGTTCAAGCTGATGAATGGTCAGGTTATTTCGCGGGTGAAATGCGGTATTTTCCTGAATCCCCCCTGTCGGCTGATCAATATCAAGATATCAATTTATCCCTTTCTGCACAACCTGAGTACCATCATAAATGGGATGATGGCTATCAAACTTTTACTTTTGTTCCTTTTGTGCGTGTTGATCAGCATGATCAAGAACGGACTCATTTTGATATTCGTGAACTCACTTGGTTGAAAGCAACGCAAAACTGGGAATTACGGCTAGGTATTCGCAAGCTATTCTGGGGAGTGACTGAATCTCAGCATTTAGTCGATATTATTAACCAGACGGATTGGATCGAACATCCTGATACAGAGGATAAATTAGGCCAGCAGATGATCAATCTGGCCTTGATTCAAAACTGGGGAACAGTGGATCTATTCATTTTACCCGGTTTTCGTGAAAGGACTTTTCCAGGCCATAAAGGCCGTTTACTGCCTGGCGGTATCCCCATAGAGACTGATCAGACGCGCTATGAATCGAGTGCTAAACAGAAACATGTCGATTGGGTAGTACGTTGGTCACACACCCTGGGTGATTGGGATATTGGCCTCTCCCATTTTTCAGGTACTGGCCGCGAACCCCGCTTACTTCCAAGCCTAGATGGCGCTGGTCGATTTGTCTTAATACCCTACTATGAACAAATTAATCAAACAGGCCTAGATTTACAGTTCACTCAAGACGATATGTTGTGGAAGCTTGAAATGATTTCGCGCCAAGAGCAGACAGGCCGTTTCACAGCCTTCACAGGTGGTTTGGAATATACCTTTGTGGGCGTTTTTGAAACGGATGCAAATATCGGATTGGTGACAGAATATCTATTTGATGATCGCTTTGAAAATGCGCCTACTCCTTTTGAGAATGATATGATGTTAGGCCTGCGTTTGACGCTCAACGATGTCCAAAGCACTGAATTGTTAGCGGGGAGTATTTTTGATCTGGAAAGCCAGGCGCGTTTTTTTCTTGTTGAAGCCAGCCGCCGCTTAGGTGATAACTGGAAATTGAGTTTAGATGCTTACATCTATTCCAATATGCCTGTCGAGGATCCCGCTTATGGTTTCCGCCATGAGGATTTTGTACAGTTAGAATTAGCGTGGTACTTTTAAATCAATTCACAATAGAGGAGTTCAGGCGATGCGGATTTAAACCACTAACGACAAGGATTGTATCTAATAATGGATTTAAACTGGGTGGCCCACGCTCCAATCCTTTATGATATACAATCCTTCCGTTATTTATTTTTGCGCGCAAAAACTTCTTAAGTGAAATCCTGTTGATCATTCTAGGTATTTGCTGTCTTTTGGATCGCTCATGGGCAAACCCATCAGGGACGATAGCCCAAGCAAACGCGCCGCCGCTAACAATTCAGCAGATGCCTCTACCCAACCTACCGTTACCGCCGGGCTGTTGACAAAAGCGAATAAGAGTTGCAAAGCCGCAGTATCTATTCGTTCAACTTCAATCCCCTCTAATTGAACTCTAAAACCTTGATATTGTAAGAATTTTTCTTTTAAATCCATTAATTGAACTAATGTCAAGCTGGGTTCCAAAGACACCTTGACCCATTCACTTTTCAAAGAAGTCAGTGGATTGTCAGAGGACAATTCTTCGCAAAGGCTGTTTTCAACGACAGGTTCACTTTTCGAAGATTCTGCCTGTTCATGACTTGTGTTAGTTTGCGATAAGTTTTCTTCGTCAGTCATCATTGTCAGTTATGCCATTATCAGTTATCAAAGTATTTTAATAGCCATTTTTTTACTTATTCGACAAAAACGTTCGTTATAACAGTACTTGCCCTCATATATTGATAGTACAACGGATGATCGAGCAAAGCTTAGAACCGAAGTTTTTTGACTCTGTGCTGTGCTAAATAAACTGATTATCACGATTTTTGGGGTTCGCCCTTTGTATTGAGGCAAAATCCTCATCATTTCGTTTCTCCCCCAAAATCTGTTAGAATCAAGCATTATTTAAAGAATAAGCATAATAGCAAAATTGAACTATGATACCCATTTTTTGTGTAGTCGTCACCTCCATCGCTTCTCCTAATATAGCCTTAAAAAATATTGCTAAGCATTGTCTAAAAGCAAAGCGTGATTTTTTGGTCATCGGAGATACCAAAAGTCCGTCTAATTTTTTTTTGCAAGGATGTGACTTTTTTTCTTTAGCAACGCAAAAACAATTACCTTTTCGTTTAGCAGCGCACTGTCCGGAAAAACATTATGCCCGCAAAAATATGGGTTATTTGTTAGCTATGAAAAAAGGATATGATGTCATTGTTGAAACAGATGATGATAACATGCCTAAGCCAGATTTTTGGCAGCCCAGAATCCGAACCCAAAAAGTGAACATGATAACAGATAGTCAGTGGGTTAATGTTTATCGCTATTTTAGTGAAAAAAATATTTGGCCTCGTGGCTTTCCCTTAGAACTTTTGCAGCCAGACACTTTATTTAATCTTCAAGCACCTGTTTTTAAGGATTGCCCTATTCAACAAGGATTAGCGGATGATAACCCGGATGTCGATGCCATTTATCGGATGACCATGACATTACCAGTGAATTTTCAAAAAAGAGACAATGTGGCATTAGGTAAAGGCAGTTGGTGCCCTTTTAACAGCCAAAATACCACTTGGTTTAAAGAGGCTTTTCCTTTAATGTATTTACCGTCTTATTGTAGTTTCCGCATGACTGATATATGGCGTAGCTTTGTGGCACAACGCATCGCTTGGGAAAATGATTGGCACATACTTTTCCATCATGCCACCGTTTATCAAAACCGCAACGAGCATCAATTGTTAAAAGATTTTGAAGATGAAATACCGGGTTATCTTAATAATGCCAAAATAGTTCAAGCACTTGAAGATTTGGAACTCAAATCAGGGCAAGAAAATATCTTTGACAATATGGAAAAATGTTATCAAATGTTGCTTGAAAACCATTGGATCACGCATCAAAAAGAATTAAATTTGTTGGAAGATTGGCTTGAAGATTTAATGGCTTTGGGATTTCCCAAATAATTTTCTATCATCTGATATAAAAAAATACCATGAATCCGCAAACCAATATTTGTTTCGTCACTGTATTTAATCATAAATACGAAGATAATATAGAAAAGTTAGATAAAATTTACCAAGACAAATTTAGCAATCGGTATTATCTAATGCCTTTTTATGAAGGCCATAATCCCTGTATTTTTCCGGTTTATGAGAGTTCATATTTTTTCCAGGGCTATTTGAGCCAGAGTTTACATAGATTTTATAATGAAAAATATACACATTATGTTTTTATTGCTGATGATTTAATTTTGAATCCCAAAATAAATCAGAATAATATATGTCAACTCTTGAATGTTTCCCAATATGGTGGCTATATAAAAAGCGTTTTTACTTTGCATAACATAGAACGTTATTGGGATCATATATTAAGAGGAATAGATGCCTTTTATAATTCTGGGTGTGAATATCAAAACGTACTACCCACTTATGAACAAGCTATACAACGATTTCAGAGACATGGTATCGTATTTGGCGATTGTATGATGAGCTTCCAAGTGAAGTGGATGCTTTCAACTTATGGCATGGGAATCATCAAAAAAATATTTCAAGCTTTGCTATTTTTGCGAAATCATCAGTATAAAGCTGAAATTTTACCTTACCCTATAGTGGGTGGATACTCTGATTTTGTTATCGTTCCAGCATCATGTATTAAAAAGTTTTGCCATTACTGTGGGGTATTTTCCGCAATAAACCTATTTGTAGAAATAGCTATACCAACTGCTTTACTTTTAGCTTGTGAAAATGTTGTTTTCGAGTCAAATGATTTTCAGGGTATTGAGTTTTGGAAAGGAGAAGAATTAGATTTAATGAAGGAATGTCATTCAAATGTCAATGAAATATTTAACAAATATCCCTCGAATTTGTATGTTCACCCAATCAAACTGTCAAAATGGCAGGTGTGAAGATTTTTTCAAATAACACAATCAGAATATTGAAAACCAATGAAAAAGTTTTTGTATATGACTCAGACAGAAGGCGCACTTCCAAAAGCTTATGAAGTATGTTATTATCCGAATTCAACTTGGACAACGGGTAGAAATCGGTTAATTGAAGAAGTTAAAAAACAGGAAAAAGACACTTATTTGTATTATATTTTGTTGGATGACGATTTGATATTTGAAACGGGGTCTTTTAGAAAATTTGAAAGAATGCTTTTAAAATATAGACCCGCAATTGGAATTCCCCAATGTTGGGGACATAACGAAACTTTTCAAAATCTGGAAATGGAGGCTCATACAGTTTATAAGTTTGATGCCGCCTTTAATGCCTTTCATAAAGACGTGTTTTTTGATGATATTTTGTTTCCTTATATTATTGATTTCGATGATAAATCGTGGTGGCATTCACAATTATTATTAATTCATATAGCCAATCAGTTTTACGATATTTTGCAATTTAACAATATACAGGTTATAAATGAGGGTCACCATCATTATCCACGGGGGACAGAGTATTTTCGTGCAATTGAAAATTGGCTTTTGGAAACTCAATTAACTGATAAAACTCATTTGCTTTCTTTATGTCCCCCACTTCGCTATGGGAATCTAACAGGGCATGTTGATAAACATGCTCCAGCTTCAAAAGTTAAAGCTAAAGTACCACTTTCTCCGTTAGATTCTTATAAAATTTCTTTAGAAAGAAAAAAGGAGATATTTAAACTCTATGGAAATAGAGGGCATCTGAAATTTTGTGAAAATCAACAACGCCTACCCAAACAAAATGATACTTTACGCGATTGCGCTTTTAGATTTTTTGACCGTTTGAAAAAACTGATGTATTTCTAAAAAGAAACGCTATATACACGATAAAGTAAGAAACTGATATCATATGAAATTTATATATTTAATTCAATCAGATACAGTAAAAATACATTATCGTATTCCGTCAACTTCTGATGTCCTTCTTCTTCAATGGCAGGAAACTTTTCAACCTGCCGAACATAGTTTTCATTTTCCTCACTCCTCTTGGGCAGAAGGGCGAAATGAATTGTTTAAAAGAGCGAAGGCAATGGATTCTTATGATTACTTCATTTTTGTAGATGATGATGTCGATCTTTATTTTGATTTGATGGCATTTGAAAAATTACTGCAAAAATACCAACCAAGACGCGCAGTGCCTTGGTATTTTCATGAATGGAATCGTTTATGTAGTGACACAAAATCGCACATTGATTTAGTGAAATATGTTGATCATGCATTTATGGCAATAAGAAAAGATTGTGCTCAAGAATTAATGCCTTATACAACGCAATATGATGAAATTTGTTGGTGGCTGAGTTCAGAATACCTGTGCGAACGATTTTTTGAAAAATGGCCTTTAGAAACATTTCGTTTTAATAAATTGGTGATCAATAATTTAAAATCTAGGGAATATCCTAAAAATTATAATCAACAACCTCAAAATATATCAATATCTTTTGATTCTCAAGAACCATCAAAACAGATTTGTGTCGCGTATAGACTTAAACTCAATCGTCATATTTGTATCAAACTAGGAAAGGTAGTTTGTTGTTTACTCATAAAATTAGTATCACTCTTATCACTCAATGTTAAAGTTTTTTCCAAAAAGAACGGAAAGTGATTACTTATCTTAAACGCTATCAAGTTTGCTATTAGAACATAAAATTCAAAAATCTTTGGATTTTTGAGAAATGGCATGAAGCTGAACAAGACTATGAATAAAAAAAAAGCACTTATAACCGGCATTACCGGCCAAGACGGTGCTTATTTAGCCGAATTTTTAATTCAAAAAGGCTATGAAGTACACGGTATTAAACGTCGTGCGTCATCATTTAATACCGCACGTATTGATCATCTTTATCAAGAGCCACATGAAAAACAGCGACATTTTATTCTTCATTATGGAGATTTGACTGATTCTACTAGTTTAATTCGCATCATTCAAATGGTAAAACCGGATGAAATTTATAATCTGGCGGCGCAGAGTCATGTGCAAGTGTCATTTGAAACGCCTGAATATACCGCGAATGCTGATGCAATTGGTACACTTCGTCTTCTTGAGGCAATTCGGATTCTGGGATTAGAACAAAAAACCCGTTTCTATCAAGCATCTACCTCAGAATTATTTGGTAAAGTCTCGGAAATCCCTCAAACTGAAACGACACCCTTTTATCCCCGTTCACCTTACGCCGTTGCTAAACTTTATGCCTACTGGATAACCGTGAATTACCGTGAAGCGTATGGTTTATATGCCTGTAATGGTATATTGTTTAACCATGAAAGCAAATTGCGCGGTGAAACGTTTGTCACCCGTAAAATTACACGCGCCTTGGCACGTATTAAACTCGGTTTGCAAGATTGTTTGTATCTTGGTAATCTGAATGCGCAACGAGATTGGGGACATGCCCGTGATTATGTCGAAATGCAATGGCTTATGCTCCAACAAGACAAACCGGATGATTATGTGATTGCGACGGGTATCCAGCATACTGTCAGGGAGGTTGTCGAATTAGCCGCTCAACAGTTAGATATTGCACTCCAATGGAAGGGTACTGGTATTAATGAAAGCGGTACTGATAAAAATACCGGCCAACGCATTGTCATCATCGAGCCAAAATATTTTAGACCCACCGAAGTGGAAACATTACTCGGTGATGCAAGCAAAGCACGAGACAAATTGGGATGGCAACCGCGAATATCCTTTGAACAATTAATCACCGAAATGGTTATTGAAGATTTAAAATTAGCACAACAAGATTTACATTATCAACAAACCGGTTTTGACACGTTTAATTACCATGAATAATAGATTTTCTACTTCCTCACCTATTTACGTTGCCGGTCATCGAGGGCTGGTGGGTTCAGCGATTGTACGATATTTGCGGTTTGCCGATTTTAAGCATTTATTATTGCGTACTCACGACGAACTCGATCTCACTCAACAAACCGCCGTCAGGGATTTTTTCCATGAAAAACGACCTGAATACGTTTTTTTAGCCGCTGGAACGGTAGGCGGTATCCATGCAAATGACACTTTGGCTGCGGATTTTATCCGAGATAATTTACAAATTCAGACTAATGTGATTGAGGCCGCTTATCAAAGTGGGGTGAAAAAACTATTATTTTTAGGCTCATCCTGTATTTACCCAAAGTTTGCCGAACAACCGATAAAAGAAGCTTCGCTACTTACCAGTGCATTAGAACCCACTAATGAGTGGTATGCCATTGCTAAAATTGCTGGTATCAAAATGTGCCAAGCTTATCGAAAGCAATATGGTTTTAATGCTATTGCTATTATGCCAACCAATCTATTTGGCCCTCATGATAATTTTAACCTTGCTAATGCCCATGTTTTTCCCGCCTTAATGCGTCGGTTTCATGAAGCCAAAATGCAAGAGAAACCGGCCGTTATTGTCTGGGGAAGTGGTACACCACGACGAGAATTTTTGCATGTCGATGATTTAGCCAATGCAGCCATATTTCTTATGCAAGATTACGACGATGCAGAAATCATCAATGTGGGTACGGGGAAAGATGTCAGTATTCAAGCACTCGCTGAGATGATAAAAGAAATTGTGGGCTATCAAGGTCAAATTAAATTTGACACTTCAAAACCAGACGGCACTCCTCGGAAATTATTGGATATTTCACGTTTAAGCGATTTAGGTTGGCAGCCACATATCTCACTACAAGAGGGAATTGAGTCAACCTATCATTGGTTTTTAGAAAATCAGGCGCGTTGTAGGCAATAAAAAATACGAGTTGTAATAGATTTTGATGAAACTATAGCGTTTCCCGATTGAATAAAGTACCGTTATATCAAGAAAATCGAACCGCAAAATAAATTTTTCACTAAAATCAGGCAGCAAAATAAATTTTTCACTAAAATCAGGCAGCAAAATAAATTTGGAACGATAATAATTTGTACTTCATTCAATTGGGAAACGCTATAATGCTGAATAAAAAAACCGAATTTCTAAGTTTAAAATGATTGGAACCAAAAAAATAAACCAGTTACCACATACTCAAATTTTACCGCCCAAAGGTTGGGGAGAATTTCCATTACGGGAACTATGGGCATATCGGGAATTGCTCTGGTTTTTGACCATACGGGATATTAAAGCTCGCTACCGACAAATGGCACTTGGACCATTATGGGTTTTACTCAATCCAGTAGTCCACATGATCGTTTTTAGCGTTATATTCGGTGGTTTGGCACAACTGCCTTCGGATGGTTTGCCTTATCCATTATTCACTTATACCGCTTTATTACCTTGGAATTATTTTGTTGGAACGGCTAACGGTTCAGTCGGTAGCTTGGTTAATCATATGGGGTTGATTTCAAAAGTTTACTTTCCGCGTCTGATTATCCCTATTTCCGCGCTAGTCGGTGGTTTGATTGATTTGATGATTGCCTTTCTCGTGTTAATTGCCATGATGATATATTATGGTATCATGCCTTCGTGGAATATATGGGTATTGCCATTTTATGTACTCTTCGCCAGTGCCACCGCTTTAAGTATCAGCTTATGGGGTGCTGCGCTTGTGGTACGCTTTCGAGATATTCAATACCTCATTTCGTATGGTTTAAATATTCTAATGTATGCCACGCCCGTCGTCTATAGTGCTTCTTTAGTGCCAGAACGTTGGTTATGGCTTTACCAATTAAATCCGATGTATTGGGTGATTGAAGGCTGGCGTTGGGGATTGTTAGGCACAGGGCAAGCACCGCAACCCTTTATGTTGGTTTCTGTTGGCATGGTGATTATCTTATTGATTTCAGGTATCTGGATATTTCACCGTGAAGAACGCACGATTGTGGATTGGTTATAGTTGTATAATAATTTACACATTTTGGAACACTCGTTCCAGTTCCATTGTAGCGCCTCTTAAGTACTGAACCACAAATAAACAGGTATTTTACCGCAAAGAGACGCGAAGCGTCTCTAATTAATTACAAATAAACATTGCTTCTATTAAAATACCTCAAAATTTATGGTTCAGTACTTACTGCACTATTAGAAAATGCTTTAATCTTAATAGAGGTACTTAATGAAACATTTCAAATTCCTTGAAGGTCTAAACCATACTCAACAACAAGAACTCCTCACAAGGCTAAAAGTTGAATGGACTTACACATCTAATGCTCTGGAAGGTAATACCATTAGCCTTGGTGATACTCAGTTCATCATTGAGTATGGCTTGACCATCAAAGGAAAGTCCATTCAGGAACACAACGAAGTTATTGGTCATGCCCGTGCCATTGAGCTGGTTTACGATCTGCTGGACAAAGAAGCACTCGAAAAATCGGATATTTTTAACCTGCACAAAGCAGTGCAAACCCAAGTCGTGGTCGATATAGACAGCCCAATTGGAGAATGGAAAAAAGAATCCAATGGACGATATATCAAACAAAATGAGCGACTTATTTATCAAAGCTACCCAAAGCCTGAACATATCGAATATTTAATGCAATTATGGGTGGCAGAATTCAACACCTATACCAAGCTGAAAACTCAAGAAGAAGCCCTTAATGCATATACAAGACTACACTTAGCTTTCACTTCCATTCACCCCTTTTTTGATGGTAACGGACGCATGGCACGATTGCTCGCCAATATTCCGTTATTAAAAAATGGCTTCCTGCCCATTGTAATAAACAACCAATACCGGCAAGAATACCTAGAATCTCTTTATGAATATGACTTAAGCACTTCTGAATTAAACAACCAAACAACTCACTTCATTGTAGAAAACCAAGCTTTTGATAAACTGAAAAGTTTTTTCAAAACACAATACCCAAACACGCTAAGTTTGATCAATGAAATTAAAATGTCGTAGGGGCAGCCCGATCGTGTTCGCCCTTGTGGATTGGTTTTCATAATAAAGGGCGAACCCATAGGTTTGCCCATACACGTAATAATGTATTTGTTGGGTAAACCAGTGTGTTTGCTCTGTGAATTTATCTATTTGAAAAACGACAGGAAATAACATAACTTGAACACAGATGAATACAGCTAAATTGCTAGACTTGGTTAATAGAGGGGAAAGCAGCCTAATCCAGTTTAAAAGAGAAATTGCGCCTAAGCAGTCTGGTGATATTGCGGCTGAAATGGTTGCGATGTCTAATTTTGAAGGCGGCTTGATTATTATTGGTGTTGAGGACAAAACAGGGGATATTATTGGTCTGAATTTCAAGGCAATAGAAACCGTTAATAACCTGTTATTTAATTGGGCATCAAACAATATTAAACCCGCTATCACGATATTTACAGAAACGGTACCGGTAGAACGAAAAAATGTTTTGGTAGTCACTGTACCCAAAGGTATTGATAAACCCTATTGTGATAAAGATATGGTTTTTTGGATAAAATCCGCTGCCAATAAAAGACGGGTATCACCTGAGGAACTCCGACGGCTTTATCAGAGCGTTGGAAAACTTTATGCCGAACGGCAACCAATAGAAGATAGCAGTATTGCTGATCTTGATACCCAGTTGTTTAACGATTTTTATCAGGCCCGTTATCAAGAACCCGTCAATGAATTAGAGCTTAATTGTTTGCTTGAAAATCTACGCCTTATCAAAAACCATAAACTAACGCTGGCAGGTGCGCTTCTGTTTGGCAAAAATAATGACATCATCTTGCCTGCGTTTTATGTTTCAGCAGTCTGGTTTTGGGGAAATGAATTGATTACGGATGAATACCGCTCAAGTCGTAATCTGACGGGTCATTTAAACCGGCAATTTGAAGAGGCATTGAACTTTATGCTGAGTACTTTAAGACATGTACAGGCTAATAGGGACTTTAATAGTCTAGGTATTCCTGAAATACCTAAAATAGTATTAGCAGAATTGATGGTCAATGCCTTAATTCATAGGGATTATTTTATTAATGATTCAATCAAACTGTTTGTGTTTGATAACCGAATTGAAATAAAAAGTCCGGGTAAATTGCCAAACAGTTTATCGGTGGAAGACATCAAAATGGGCATACAAAGGCGTTCAAGAAATGTAGTGTTAACGTCTTTCGCTAATGATATTCTGCCTTACCGGGGAATTGGCAGCGGTATACTGAAATCATTACAACTTTACCCTCGTATTCATTTTGAAAACAATATTGCAGGAGAATTTTTCAAAGTGACTATTGAGAGAGACTTGCAAAGTGATGTTTCACCGTGAAGAACGCACGATCGGTTATAGGTTAATTAGCCAATTGAGAATGGGGCAAACACATAGGTTTGCCCTGCCATAATTCTATTATTTCTTTCTAGTCCTATTGGAGGAAATTCATGCTTTATCACAAGATAGTGGGCTCAATACTCAGACAAATTCCGGAAAATTTAAAGGTACGATTGCTTATCCTGAAGCAAAGGAATTTTCGTGTGTTGAGAACAGCCAAACTCTGCGATGTGTTTGCATTCAAACATCATCAAGAAAAAATAGACTATAGAGATAAAACAATTTTGTTCGTTTTTGCCGGGCGACAAGATAGAATGTCGTTGCTGTTAAGCTACTTGAAAGAGTTGGTAGATAAAAAGCTCGTTGATTATGTTCATATCTGGAACTTTGCTAGAAATAAAGCCGATTTTGAATGGGTGAAAAGTATAGAGGATAAAAGTAAACAACTCTTTGTCTTTTCTCCCCAAAACTTTACGAATATAGAAAATTACGCCTATACGCTGTATAAGACCGCCTATCGTTATTACGACCGTCCACAATTTAGCAAGAGCCGTTTTATCAAGTGTGATGATGATATAGTTTACATCGATACTTCAGAGGATACCTTTGGCTATTTTTTGAAAAGGGTCAAAGAGACTGATTCAGAATCTCCTCACTATTTAGTTTCTGCCAATGTAATAAACAATGGTGTTTGTGCCTACATCCAACAAAATGAAAGTCATTTAATTCCTAAAGATGTAGGCTCTTTTGATTTCCCAAATGATCGCTGTTGGGGGGGAGCTCATGCAGCATATTGGGATGATGGAAAAAATCACAGTTTTTACATCAGTATTTCATCCATAATAGAGACCAATTTATTTCACAATCTAAAGTGTGTGGATGTAAGGAGGTCGAGATGGGAGCTCGCTTTAGCATCAATTTTATTGGCTTTAAGAGAAGGGTTATATCTTTATTTGTGAAGGACCAGAATAATATTATGGATGACGAGCAATGGCTAACCGTAGAACTTTCAAAGTTGCTCCAAAAGAAGGTGATGATTTGCATGCCGTTGGTTGTCTCGCACTTGTCATTTTATACACAGAAACAAAATGATGATTTTTTGTTGGATGAGTACAAAAAAATATTAAAACCATGAAAAGCTAAAATGACTATAAATTAATGAATTATTTTATCTATAGAACAATAAAATGAATATTTTATATATTAGCCCTACTCAAGAAGATAATCCTCTATTTAAAAAAATAAAGTCTGCTTTTTCAAAGAGTAAACATAACTTTACGTTTTTTTTTATTGATTATACAAAAGTTAAAGGTTGGAAATGGCCATTTTGTAAGCAATTTCTTATTCCAAGCTTTATCAATTATTTTGAATTTGATTATATTATTATATGGGATGATGATTTAGATATACATCATTTTGATATCGATATATTTCTAGAGATATGCATAGCTTTTAAGCTGGAAATAGCACAACCCGCTTTAAGTTATCATTCATACTTTTCTCATCAAATCACTTTTAAACACCCAAATCCCAATGTTTCTATTAGAATGACAGATTTTGTTGAAATCATGTGTCCCGTGTTTACAAAAGAAGCATGGTTAAAATTTTATCCCTATTTGCAAGATGATAATGAACAGGGATGGGGTTACGATTATGTGTTCAAATATATTGGTAAATGTGGTATTGTCGATTCACAACCTATTGAGCATACAAGAAAAATTAACCCACATGGCAATAAAGCTCAGATAGAAATGTGGCATTTTTTAAATAAATATGGAATTAATCAACAATATAAGGGAAATCTAGAAGTCTATAAAATGAATAGTGATCGACAGCATACTTTACACACGAAGCATTTTATAACAATTATAGTCAGAAAGATATTGATTTTATTGAGTATACCAATATGTATTTTAGGTAAAATTCTCAATTGCAAATAATATAGTATTATAGATTCCCTGAATCTGGATATTCCATCAACGCACGATTGTAGATGGGTTATAGGTTAATTGATTGACGATAGTGCAAACAAGGGCAAACACGTCGGTTTGCCCCTACAACAAAATTGTAGGCTGCCCTTGCGTGTTCGCCCTTTTGCGTGTTCACCCGGTGTTCTGCCTTTTGAAAAAGGTCAATTCATCAAATCCAGATGTCTGATTCAGATAAATAAATGAACGATTTAAGCATTCGAGTTGAAAATTTAGGTAAACGCTATCGTATTGGGGCTCACCAAAAACGTTATTATACGTTGCGTGAAAGATTGGTCAACTTTATAGCATCCCCCTTTGATTATCTGCGTACTACACTGACACCCCCGTCAGATGAAGAAGTGCTTTGGGCGCTAAAAGAGATTTCTTTTGAAGTGAAGCCGGGTGAAGTCTTGGGCATTATTGGGCGCAATGGTTCTGGCAAAAGTACTTTGCTCAAAATTTTATCACGCATTACCTTGCCAACCAGCGGGCGAGCGGATATTTATGGGCAGATAGGCTCCTTACTAGAAGTGGGTACCGGCTTTCATCATGAATTAACCGGGCGCGAAAATGTTTATATGAATGGCATTGTCTTGGGCATGTCTAAGCAAGAAGTTGACCGTAAATTTGATGAAATTGTCGCATTTGCAGAAATGGACAAATTTATTGATACACCTGTCAAACGTTATTCCAGTGGGATGCAAGTGCGTTTAGCTTTTGCTGTCGCAGCCCATTTGGAACCCGATATTTTGATTGTGGATGAAGTATTGGCTGTCGGCGATGTTGCCTTTCAGCAAAAATGCTTGGGCAAATTGGAAGAAATCACCCAACAAGATGGACGTACCGTCTTATTTGTCAGTCATAATTTAGGGACAATGCTGGAATTATGTTCACGCGCTATTTTACTTGATAAAGGTCAATTGATAACCTCCGCTACCACCAATGAAGTGGTTGAAACGTATTTATCCCAATATGCCAATCAACCACAAGCATTCGTCACTAAAAAATACCATGAAGCTGCATTGATAACTCAAGTCGCCCTTTTGAATCATCATCACCAAGCGGTGCAAGTCATTGATTATGATGTTTCGTTTTCTATCCAATTTGAATTTGAAATTACCGAGCCCATTCGTGCGCTTTCCCAATGGGTACGTTTGGAAAATCAATTTGGCGTTCATGTTTTGTTTGCTTGGCTGGCTTATCAACAACCCTATCAGCGTGGTACTTATCGTGCCTTATGTGAAATCCCAGCTCAATTATTAACGCCCAGTCGGTATCATGTCGATATTGGACTCACTAACCACCGCATACAACCCTATAATGAGGCACATAAGTGTTTGTCTTTTGATATCATTTCTAAAGATAGGGCCTTTGATCCCAATGATCGTGGCTGGGGTGCCGTGTATCCTAAATTGTCTTGGCATGTTGATATCACATAAATTATAAACTGAATGAGAAAACGAGGTAAAAACTGAGAGCCGTAAATCATAACTTGGCTGCAACTCAAATAATGCCAGCGTTATTCACTCCAGAAAAATAATAATACAAAAATAAAGTGTATTACTTGGGTTTGCGTATATGAAAACGACTGTCTCTGAGCTTGAAGTGATTGCCCGTAATGAATTCATAATTTGAAGGTTAATCTTGAAAAATAAGGAATATTAAAGATGAAACGCATTATGGTCGATATGTCCGTTACCCTTTTACATCATGGACATATTCGTTTAATTAAACGAGCCAGTCAATATGGTAAAGTGGTTATTGGAATGACTTCAGATGAACAGATCAAGCAATACAAAGGCTATGTGCCAGAGTTATCTTTTAAGCATCGAAAAGAAATGCTTGAAGCGATTACAGAAGTGTCGGAGGTTGTTGAAACCCCTTGGTTGATTACTGAAGATATCTTAAACCAATATCAAATTGATTTATTGGTTCATGGTGATGATAATGTTAACCAGATTGCCCCAGAACGATTATTGATATTGCCGCGTACTCAAGGCGTGAGTAGCTTCGATATTCGCAAGCGAGTCCAAAAATCTTTAGCCTCCATTGCGAATCAAAAATTGATGTTAACACCGGGGCCAGCACTCGTTTTACATGAAAATATATCAGGGTTAAGGCCCGTCTTTGGTAGAGGGGATAGTGAATATGAATCCATTTCTGAAAAAGTGATCAATTGGCTCAAGACTTTGTCTGGACAAGATAAAATAGTCTATGCCCAAGGTTCAGCCACTTTTGCTATAGAATTGGCAGCCCATACATTTGTGAGTGGTAGAGTATTAGTGATCTCAACGGGTTATTACAGTGATCGTTTAGAACAGCTTTTACCTAAATGTGAGCAAATTGATGTTGTACCTTATGCCCAATTGAATATGGTTAATGACAAATATGACTGGATAATGTGTGCCTATACGGAAACCAGTCGCGCTTTTAAAATCAATTTGGAAGGGTTGCGAACCAAAGCAGACGCATTGGGTGCAAAACTATTTGTAGATGCAACTGGCTCAATGGGTTTGGAAAATGGACATGAACTGGCTGATGTGACAGCGTTTAGTTCCTGCAAAGGCTTGTTTGGTTTAGCAGGGGCTTGCTTTATTGCCTAGAAAAAGGGTTTACAAGAACGGAAACAAGAGGGTTTCTACTTTAATATGGATACCCATATACAAAAAATGGTCACCGGCCCTTACCATGCGATTTGTTCCTTATACGATGTCATGCCAATACATACGCAATTAGTAGCTAGAGTCAAGAACAGTAAACACTTATTGATTGAGCGGTTTAGATCGTTTATTCCTTCATTAGACAATCAACCTTTGTTGTGTACTTACCTCAATGGCACTCTAAAGGCTAAAGCTGATAATGTGGTATTATACGCGCCAAAAACTGAAATGCTTGGCTCTATTGTCTGTCATTTGGCTGAAGTGCATCACGATGAAATCAATTTAATTCAACGGATTTATGTTGAATCGTTGGATAGAATCGATGATAAAAAATAACGATGAAAATACTCTATTTGTTCTGTGACATGTTACGTGCTGAACGATTGCAAACAGTCAATCCCAATATTCAGGCCAAAACACCTATTGATAAATGGTTTGAAAAATTGGGGGGCACTTGTTTTACAAATGCGTACACACCGGCTCCAGATACCTGTCGTTCTATTGCCTGTTTTCAAACTGGATTGATGCCAGATAAAAACGGTTGCCGTAAGATTGCACAATTTGCGGCTAACTATTTAGAAACAGAGCATCATATCTTCAAGACTTTGTATCAAGAGGGGTTTAAAATTCATGCTTTAGTCACTCCTTTTTGCATTCCAAGAGGTGAATATGCCAAAGATTTTCTTGATTATGTCACGCCTTACTATGATTTTAGAACAGCGATTAAAGCCATACAACAGTGTGATGCAGAAAAGCAAGCAGTCTATATGATTTTAGACGACTATCATGATGCGGTTGATTTATGTCCAACACTTTGGGCTGATAAAGTCGCACAACAACATTTATCTAATGCTTTTGAGATATTGTTCAACGAAATACCCGTTAGCTATTTTGATCACATCTTGATTTTTTCTGATCACGGTTGTACATTGGAAGATATCGATTCGCAATTAAAAATTGATATGATTAATGATAACAGAACAAAAATAGTTTTGTTTATGCATAAAAAAGGAGATACGCTCTTAACAAAAAATCATAATATTGTTTCTATTCTTGATATTTATCCAACGACATTGGATTGGCTAGGTAGGCCATACAAACATTTAGATGGCATTTCATTATTAAAAAATGAACTGGCTAGAAATATTGTGATTGAAGACAACGTTTACATGCCCGATATATGGAATCATTTGCTGACGGTTTATGGTATTTGGGGAGTCAGAAACAAAGATTATTTTTTTGTTCAAGCTGTGGATGAAAATTATCGTTTAGATTTGAGTCGTCATTACCGATTACAAAAAATTGTTGATAATGAATATAGAACGATTTTGAATCCTGATGAGCAAATCTTGTCTGATTTGAGACAGGAAATTGAAAAACAAGCCTGTTATTACAAAGAACATCAAAAAATTCTTGCTCAAATAGAAAGAAATCACAAGATGAAGTTTATTGCACCCTTACCCACAACTTCTTATCTTTCTAATGGCAAAGCGATTGCCTATGTAGATGCTCAAAAGTATGAGCGGAATTTTAATACAATGCGTTATGCTATTTACGCTTATTTAAGAAGAATTATTTTGTCTAATTGTCTTCTAAAAACCATTTTTATACCCTTGAAAAATAGTGTTAACTTTTTCGTTAAAATGACCCGCTCATTCAAAAAATAAACCACTTTATTCATGCTCAATACAATTCAATTTCTTGAACAATTAGCTCAAAAAGGCTATTTTCACTTTAATCAATAATTGTCAAAAATAGGCAACATAGGTATTCTAATAATGAAATCATTTTTACAACAAGCTTTGAAACGAAAAAAATGGCAACCCTGTACAAAATTGACTGAAAGATGCGAATTTTGGGTGTGGGAAAAAGATTATCTCCGCCCTGAATGTTGTACTGATCATTTAAAAGAATTACTGTTTTTCACAGAAGAGTTGCTCACCAAACACGGTATATTTCATTGGCTTGATTTTGGTAGTCTATTAGGTGCGATACGAAACCAAGAAATGATCTTATGGGATACAGATGTCGATTTTGGTTTCTTAAAGGCAGATATTGAACAAGTACTTGCTTTAAAACAAGAAATTGAAATAGCAGGTTATTATTTTGATACAAACGATAAGAATGTTTTAAGAATTTGCTACAGTCAAATAAATACCCAGCACGTTGATTTATTTCCTTGGGGGGAAGAAAATGAGTACTTAAAGTCTAATTGGCTCAAAGAAAAAGCAGAAAAATTCTATTTCCCTAGTCAATTCATAAGTGAATTAAAGCCAGTGATATTATATGATAAATCATTCCCTGCACCTTCACCTATAGATGATTTTTTGAGTACATATAGATATGGTATAGGCTATATGACACCGCAACGATTTGTGTTGAGTTCAATACCAGAAATAGCACCAGAGGAATTTACCCCCATAGTGGAAGAATTGTTAGATGAAATTCGAGAACGAGATTATTATATTCAAGAACTAGAAAATCATATTCTCATAAAAAGATTTTGGAAATGGTATAATCATTCAGAATCAATATTAGCAAGAATCATCCGCACAAGCTATCAAAGCACAAAAAATAAATTATTAAAACCTATTCGTGCATACAAGTTCAAGAAAAATTTAAAACTATTGAACGATGTTTTAGCCACAACAGAACTTTCAGATAAATATTTTCTTTGGGGAGGATTACTTCTTGGATGGGCGCGTGAAGGACGTATTTTACCTTGGGATACTGATGCCGATTTTTTTTATTCTAGTAAAGATAGAGACCAGTTTTTGATATCTATTGATTGTCTTATCCAAGCTGGATTTAAACTTAAAGAGCGATTTATCAACAATGAGGGAAGAATCACTGAATATGTCTTTTTAAAAGACGATATAAAATTTGAATTCTTTGAATTTGATAAACAAGAAGATACGCTACGCTATTGGCTTTACGCACCCGATCTTGCTCTTGAAATGGTAGGTATTTTGCCTTGGAACGGTGAAATGGCAACAATATATTTTCTTGGGCGTACCTGGCTAAAACCGGATGACCATGATACTTTTTTGACGGCGAACTATGGAGATTGGCGAACGCCTAATCCAGATTATGATTATGTCGAGGATGAAAAGAGCATTATTGCTAAATATGAATGGCATGGAAAAATTATAGAATGATCAGCATGAAAAAATCACACATCATTATCAGTGTTATCATTTGTACTTACTAGAAAACAAACAAAAAATTTGTTTGAAGATGCAAAGTATTATGATCTAGTTGGAAATGATATAGATTCCTATTATAATTCCAATGGATACATGAGCTCTTACTTAAAAACGCCAAAACCACCAAAAATCAGTAGAATTAGTTATGTTTAAGGGGTAAGCTCCCTAGGTCACAAAAACGACTTGTGACTTTTTATATAATACACAATAGATTTTGAAGATAATCTCATGTTTTATTATAAGTCTAAGATTTTACCAGTATGACATTTTAATACTGAACCATTAATATCTTGCTTTGAAGGCTATCATCCCTTGATAAAAGCCACCTGAAATGCTAACCAAAATTTTATTTTTTGTCAAAGATTTTTTTAAATAATTATGATTTTGTTGGTGAAAAGAACTTTTTGTACACTCGTTTTGGTATTTTACGTCGTTTTGGTGGTTTTGGTCTAATATGTGAACTGTTATACTGATGGCGAACCATTAGTCATACCAAGACAGACTAGCTTTATTAAAAGAGTTATCCCTAACCGTTTTGTTGGTAACATTTAATGAAAGTACCATTCATCAAAGGGTGGGTAGCGTCTTTTTGCTGCCCACCATCACCCAATTACTTACGCTTCATCACTCTTATGATTCAATCTGTTTTCTCTCAATTTTTCGACTCACTTTTTACTATCCAACTTTTCGAAAGTCAATTAAAACTTCTTTATTATCCAATTTCTTTCCTTTTTCCATTAAAATAATATAACAATTGAACAGTTGAACACTCATTGGCCTCTCGTTAATATTTTAAAATTGAACAATTGGACACTTATTTCACCCATATTGACATCTAAAACGGAACAACGGAACATTAAAAAATATTTAACAAAATCAACTACTTATTTTTATTCTTCTTTCTTACTACATAACAGTTATTAAAAGAATCTTACCTGACAAAATGATGGCATTTATTATGAAATCAACATTTATGCAGTGGTATTTAAACTCAGATTCACACATTGCACGTTTTGCACGCTTCTCTTATCGAGGTTTGTTAAATCAACTCAAAACTCAAATCAAAAGAAGAAATACAATAAGAGAAATTAAGGAAATCTTTATCGAGGTTTGTTAAATCAACTCAAAACTCAAATCAAAAGAAGAAATACAATAAGAGAAATTAAGGAAATCTCTGAAATATTGTATCACTATGGCTGTGTGTGGTCCTTACAAAGTGCAAATGTTTTGGGCATTCAAAGAAATGGAAAGCTTCGTGCCAATGAAGATGATGTTGATATTGCGGTTTTGGCTGAGACTTGGCAGGCTAAAGTTGAAGAAGCCATTCGCCAAAAAGGGTTCAATCTATCCGTTTATTCTGGTGGCTATTATGAGGGTTCCGAAGGCGTTCATTATGTGGCGACAAAACAAGGGTTAGTCTTTGATATTTACCCGAGTTTTAAGGATAAATGGGATAATATAACCTATCGTTGGTATGGAGGGGAGCACCCTAATCGGTATTATTTCGAGCCGAGATTATTAGAACAGACTAGAACGGTTAAATTTTATGGTTTTGATGTTGAAATTCCCGCTGACACCGATACCTATTTAAGGGCTATTTATGGTGAGGATTATATGATTCCCAATGACAATTGGGATTGGCGAACGATGCCAAAATGTCGTTTACAACTCAAACCGACTTATTTGTCGCAAACTGATGTTGAACGTTATCAAATTGGCGAGAGTTAAAAATTTAAGAGTCCTGTTTGATATCTAATTTGAATTTGAAATCACCGAACCCATTCGTGCTCATTGAAAAACCGAAATTAAATATGACATATCATCAATCAATCCCTAAAATTATTCATCAAACCTGGAAGGATAACCATGTACCGCCAAATTGCATTCCCTTACAACGTACTTGGCTAACACATCACCCAGATTGGGAATACCGACTGTGGACAGATGTAGACAATCGCGCATTTATCAGTGAACATTATGCGTGGTTTTTGCCGGTTTATGATGGCTATCCTGAAAACATTATGCGGGCCGATGCTGTCCGTTATTTTATTCTTTACCATTATGGGGGGTTGTATGTCGATTTAGATTTTGAGTGTTTGCGTCCATTGGAGCCATTACTTGTTGGAAAGCAAGTTGTTGTTGCACTTGAACCATCGGAACATTTGGAAATACATTCTGTTCAACAGCCTTCATTTAATAAACTAATTTGTAATGCTTTGATGGCTTCTCAGCCTAGACATTCATTCTGGGAATGGGTATTTCAAGAATTGATAATTTGTCAGGACGCAAGCTATCCTTTAGATGCAACCGGGCCATTTATGCTCACTCGTGCTTATGATTCTTTTTCTCAGCGCGAGACGGTGACTATTGAATCTTCTAAACAGTTTTACCCCATCACCGCTGAACAAAGTTGGCATGACATACTTAAAGACAATGCAACCCGTCAACAAATTGCCAAAACCGCGTATGCTATTCACCATTGGCATGCTACTTGGATGCGTAAACCAAATAATCTGTTTCAAAAACTATTTCAAATCATGGCAAAAATAGTTGATATTTTATCTCAAATAAAAACAATTGGAAAAATGGTGCAGTTCATGAGCCAAAAAAAGGGCATAATAAAAGCTCAAATGAATGCGTATAAACGTTCATTACGTTTACGAATTGCTTCAGAAATTTCTGCCCAAATGATAAACCCTAGTGCTTCTAATCAAGTTTGCCTTTCATTGTTGGTGCAAGGGCAAACGATTGCTCGTGTTATCTTAGATATTAAGCAGAGCCTGAAAATATTTGAAGAATCGGCTACTATGCCATTGGTTTCGTGTTTAATGGTGACTTGTGGGCGTTTTGAAATGGCTAAACGTTCAATCCATTGTTTTTGCAAGCAAACTTATCCTAATAAGGAACTGGTTATCATTGATAATGATGATACGGATAGCCTAGCAAACTGGGTAAAAACATTGCGAGATAGCCGTATCGTTTATAGACATCTACCCAATGAAAGGAAACCGTTGGGTGAATCACGCAATCTCGCTGTTGAACGGGCTAACGGTGCCTACATTGCTCCATGGGATGATGATGATCTCTCTGCGCCAAAAAGGTTGGCTATCCAAATGGCGGTGATTCATAGTTTCCAAACGGATGCTTGTTTTCTACAACGTGAACAACTGTGGTCTCTTCAAGAACGTCGTTTCGCCATATCAAGTCGCCGACTTTGGGAAAATTCTTTGGTTTGTGCAAAAGATAAGTTACCACCTTACCCAATATTACATAAGGGAGAAGATACACCGGTAGCAGAACAGGTTGCCTTACAAGGAAGTATTGCGTTATTAGACTTTCCAGAGCTTTATACTTACATTTTCCATAACGCGAATACCTTTGACAGTAAACATTTTGAGGGCCTTTTGGAAGAGGCTACGGAAATCTATACTCAAAATGACTACGATGTCAAAGTAAAACAGTTAGAAGCAGAATTAGAATTTGATCTGTCACCTTGGAACACAGCTCAACCTTCTACTGAAAAAACCGAGCATCAACCCATGATTATTGCTTCTAGGGGCCGCCGCACTGATTTTCCTAAAATATTGATTTTAACGCCGGTAAAAGATGCCGAGCGTTTTTTGCCAAGCTATTTTAACCGGTTAAGAAAGCTGAGTTATCCGCACGATTGTCTATCGGTGGCTTTTCTGGAAAGTGATAGTGTTGATAATACTCATGCCCATATTCAGGACAAACTGCCAGAGTTGCAATCGGAATTTGCTAAGCCTGGACTTTTCAAATTGGATTTCAATTATCATTCAGACTTGCCGCGCTGGGAACCGAGTCAACAATTTAAACGGCGTTCTATTTTAGCCAAGAGCCGTAACCATCTATTATCTCAGGCCCTTGAATGTGAAGAATGGGTGCTATGGATTGATGCGGATGTTTTGAGTTGGCCTGATGACGTGATTGAACAATTATTGGACACTCAGAAAGATATTGTCGTGCCACATTGTGTGACGGAAAATGGCAAGACTTTTGACTTGAAGACTTTCAAATTGAAACAAGGAGCCGAAAAATGGGATTGGTCACCTTATATATTAGATGGCATTTTACAACCGCCGGTGGGTTATGGCAGACTTTATTTAAGTGAATTACGTCACCATGAGTGTATTCAGGTGGATGCCGTGGGTGGTACAATGTTATTGATACGGGCCAACCTTCATCGGGAAGGGCTTATCTTTCCGCCCTATAGTTATAAGCACTTTATTGAGACTGAAGGGCTTGCGGTTATGGCAAAGGATATGGGCTATAGTTGTTGGGGATTGCCTAATTTGGAAATTGTTCATCCTCTATACTAATTATTTCAGTTATCAGTTATCAAACCCTTGATATCCAGTATGTTCAAGGCCAACATATTTATCTGACAAACTATAGAAAAATACCATTGACTTTAATGGCAGACACGCGAAGGGCAAACATACAGGTATGCCCCTACAAAATATCGCCTATTCAGGGGCTTCCGGGGCGAACCTGCGTGTTCGCCCTTAAGTAAAAAAAGCAAAATATGAAAACACTGACGATAGGCTTGTGTACGATTTCAACAAGAGATGAGAATTACCTATTGACCACATTAGATTCTATTTTGACTCACACAGATGAAAAAGAGCAAAATGAATTTCAGATTGTGGTTTTTGACTGCGATTTACAAGAAGAGGATTCCCTCTACATAAGCGAAGTCAAAAAGACTTTTGCCCAAAAAATTGATCTGGGACTTATACAGATTGTTAAAACATCAAAAAATGATTACACTTTTTTAAACAATAATTTATTGAAAAATTTAGGCGAGTCACCTAAATGGCTGTATTGGCGTTCTAAGCAATGCCTTGATGTGAGTTTGATAATGGCTTATTGTGCAGATCGGTCTCAATATTATTTACATTTAGAAGACGATGTGATTTGTACCGATCATTTTTACAAAAAAATGATGAATGACATAAAACATTTAACAGATGAAGAGTGGTGCGCGGTTAAGTTTTGCGAGATAGGCTTTATAGGGCTATTATTTCAAAATACAGAACTCAACAAGTTATCTACATTTATTAAATGTTTTTTTGATGAAATGCCAATAGATTGGCTTATTGAAAATCATTATTTTTCTATAAAATCCGTTAATAGAAAAAAGTGTATTCAGATATCCCGTTCTTTATTCCAACATATTGGTTATTACAGTTCGTTAACCGGAAAAATACAAGGCCTTCAGAGTGCCTCTTTTGAGGCCATTTTTGATATGGGTTTCTTTAAAAGAAACGAGAATTTTTTTGAATTTTTAGATTATAAAATTGGAGAAAAAGAAAAATTTATTAAAATAAATAATAAATTATCTTTTCTTCAAAAACTACGGAATGGGATGAAAAGAAAAATTGGCTAATTCCATTATGGCAACAGGTTCCGGCGATAGAGATTGGCTTTGAAGTTGAAATCTGTTCTCAAAGGCAAATTGTAAATGTATGAAAGAGGTTGTCGTGTGCTAAAAGGAGTCAAAATATGACCGATTTGATAGAACTTGATGAGGTGCTTGAGGAGAAAAAGGATATGCCATCAATAAAACATAGTCTGGTTCAAACTAACATCGCTGGGACGCTTTTTAGTGATGAGAGGTTTACAACTTTTATTGAACTCAGCTTGGATGCGACCTCAATTGATTTAAGCCAATTTGGGCTAAAGGCTAAAGATGAATTGGTTCCTGACGTGTGCATTTATCTTAATCCTCCCCCGCTTGATGAAAAGCTTGGTAGTGATATGGTAAGGGTGTCTCAATATCCTGACTTGGCAATTGAAGTATTATCACCCAGTCAAACGATAAATGAACTGATTAAAAAAATAGAAGCTTATTTCGCGCTTAATGTTAAGTCTTGCTGGTTAGCAATACCTTCTTTAGACGAGGTCCGGGTTTTTTCTCAACTACAAAAGTATAAAACTTTTGATATGAATGACATTGAGGTAATTGACGAAGTAATGGATATACACTTACCTATCCAGAAAATGTTTAGAAGGCGTTCTAAGGCACTGGTTAATTGAAAAAATCGGTGATCCAGAATTATCCCTGATTCTAACGGTTAAAGAGATTATAGAAATTCTGCTGTTCCCAACCTTCCGGTCGCATTGGCATTAACTTAAGGGCAGTAACAAAGTTCTGCCCAACCAAACCCTTTGTCTTCATGGCTGTAGGGGCGATCTGTGTGCTCGCCTTGAATTGAAAATAATAAATCATGCTTGAAATTATTTATCCCAATTATCCCATTCAAACCTCATATGAGATCGGACTGGTTATCACGACTTTTAACCGTCCTCATTATGTGTCAAAATGCTTGAAATCCTTACAAAACAGTGTATTGGATAATGTCATCATTGTGATTGTGGATGATGCCAGTGATATGGAAGAAACGATTTCACTCATTAACGATTTTTCGATGCCTAATAATGTACCCGTTATTAAGATTTTCAAGCAAGAACGGAAGGGATTTGCTGTCCATCATAGTTTGCAAGTCGGATGGGATTTATTATCGGAAAAATATCATTGCCACTATTTGTGCAACCTTGATTCAGATACCCTCGTCACAAATAACTGGCTCAATCGCTTATTGGCTATCTATAAAATACAAAGGCCAAAACGAGGCCCACTCATTGTGACCGGTTTTCATGCTCACAACCATCCAGTATTAAAAGGATATGATGATTATCGTCTAAAAAAGTCAATCGGCGGATTGAATATGTTTTTCGATTTACAACTTTATCAAAAAATTATTCGTCCAAATTTGGTACTGTACTGGGATGATGATGTTATTAAAGCGATGCAAGTATTTGAATATTCAATACTTTGTACTAAACCCTCCGTTATTCAACACCTTGGAAAAATGGGCCACTGGTCAAATATGGAAAGCGGATACGACATTGCATTTGATTTTGAAGACGACACGGCTAGTCGCCGTTTAGCATTATGGATTGATTTGCATTTATACCGGCGTTTAAAATTATTATATAAAATGTTATTACAGAACGACTCTGATAAATAAAGTATGGCAAAAGATAAACAAGACATAGTGATTGGCTTGAGTGTTATTATTTGCACTTACAACCGCGCTGAGTTGCTGAAAAACGTTTTACAAGATGTTTGTGAACAAACGCTTGCTGATTCTGAATTTGAAGTGATCGTGGTTGATAACCATTCCACTGATCAGACTCGTGCAGTTGCCGAATCATTTTGTCAGCGTTATGCCAATGTACGCTATTGTTTTGAAGCGCAACAGGGCCTTTCTCACGCACGTAATCGCGGTTGGCGCGAAGCACGGGGAGAATATTTAGCTTACCTTGATGATGATTGTCAAGTGCCTACACAATGGTTGGCCGTGGCTAAGGGAATTATCGAACTTCAAGCACCGATTGTGTTTGGTGGGCCTTACTATACTTTTTATAATAGTCCCAAGCCGCATTGGTGGAAAGAGAAGTATGATGCGTACCATTCAATGGAATATGCTGATTCCGCCGGTTATTTGAAAACACAACAAGATATTCATGGTTGTAATCTTTTTATTCAAAAAACCATTTTACAAAACGTAGGGGGATTTGAACCTCATTTTGGTATGTCTGGAAACCGCTTAGGTTATGGTGAAGAAACTGAATTGCAAATGAGAATTTTTAAAGCACTGCCTTCACCCCGCGCCTATTATGATCCGAGATTATATGTTGATCATTTAGTCGCAGCTAAAAAGATGACTATTGGGTGGGTAACACGGGCACATATTGCACACGGACGTGCTGCATATCATCTTTGTCCACGAAATTTAATGCGATTTGGTCTTGTCATAAATTGTCTATGGCGTTTTGTAGAACTACCAAAAAACATTATTATTGTGTTTTTCTCTCTTGTATTTAAGAGAGATAGAAGTCAGCATCTTTATTGGCAAAACGATTTGTATGAAAGTCATCGATTTCGGGAAGGGTGTTGTGGCATGTTGGGTTTTCTTTATGAGTGTGTGACAACTTCATTATCCACTCTCTTTAGGCATAAGCCTGATAAAATGAGTCGTTAAAGCTTGTGGAATCCTTTCATCACGATTGTTTAGGAATACTAATAAAAGATATGAAAACAGGCCCCCAAAATATCAAGACAAACCAATCATGCTACCCTCCAATTTGTTTAATCCCAAGATAATTTTTTTAAATTATTATGAATATCTCACGCAAAGGCGCAAAGGCGCTTCGGTGTCAAGTAGAGACGCACGGCCGTGCGTCTCTATCAATGCGACGAACGAGACTTTGCGCGAAGCAATAAGGTTGAAGAGGGCGATAACAAAGGTTGTGGCCCCTACATGTTCGCCCGTGTTCGCTACCTTCCTCGCAAAAATAAGCTATCTAACTCTTTCAAACTCATGGCCGTCCAAGTCGGCCTACCATGATTGCATTGATTACTCCGTTCTGTTTTTTCCATGTCGCGCAATAAGCCATTCATTTCACTGAGACTTAATTGTCTATGAGCGCGAACTGAGGTATGACAGGCTAAGGTGGCTAAAATTTCATACTGATTTTCTTGCAAACGGGGGCTGACGCCAAAACGTAATAAATCGGCTAATACATCACGCACCAGTTGGGGCACATTTGCGTCAATTAACAGCGTGGGTACTTGACGCACAATCAAGGTTGTCGGGCCTGCACGGTTCAGATCAAATCCGATTTGATGAAATAATTCAATCTCTTGCTCTGCCATTTCGGCTTCTCGTTCACTGACCGAAACGGTGAGCGGTACCAGCAACACTTGAGCTGTCAAATTCTTTCTGTCCAAAGCCGATTTCAGGCGTTCATAGGTAATCCGCTCATGGGCCGCATGCATATCCACTAATACTAAACCGTCGGCATTTTCGGCCAGAATGTATACGCCATGTAATTGAGCTAACGCATACCCCAGTGGTGGGATAGGGGAAGCCGTCTTCTCATGATGAATCGGCTTCTCAAGGGCCTCTTCTGGGGGCAATAGCGGCGCTTGTAATGCTTCGTAAATCTGGTTAGTTTCTTGTATGCTCAGCCTTGATGAACGTTTATCGGGTGGAATAAATTTAATATTTTTATGATCAGTTGCGCCTTTTGTTGATTTCCGATTGGCTTGATACCGAAGCATCGTTCCGTTTTCAAGGGATACGGTTTGATTGAATGTCTTCTCTTTTGAATGAGAGGAAGCGGGTGAAGTGGCTGGTGCATCAGTAACACGGCTAGGAGAAGTTTGGGCTAAGCATTTTTGCACGGCCGTTGTCAAAAACTGATGTACCAAAACACTTTCTGCAAAACGTACCTCATTCTTAGTCGGATGAACATTGACATCGACTTCACTTGCGTCAATCGTTAAATACAAGACGTAACTTGGATGGCGGCCGGAATACAAGACATCTTCATAAGCTTGACGTATGGCATGGCTAATCACTTTATCGCGAATCATGCGCCCATTGACAAAAAAATATTGCATATCCGGTTGGCTACGCGAATAAGTCGGCTGTGTAATCCAACCCCATAATTGCATTTCGCCATCGACTTCATTTAGCTTTAAAATGTGATCAACAAAGTCGGGGCCACATAACATAGCAACCCGTTGCAATTGCTCTTCTGGCGTTTGCGCTACCTTTAAAGCCATTAAGGTTTTGCGATTATGGGTCAATTTAAAACTGACTTCAAAACGACTTAAAGCTAAACGTTTAATCGTTTCATGCAAATGACCTAATTCTGTTTTCTCGGTGCGTAAAAACTTACGTCGTGCTGGCGTATTATAAAACAAGTCACGGATTTCAAGCGTCGTGCCAGTCGGGTGAGGTAGGGGTTCTGGGGCAATTGGGGTATCCGTTCCATCCAAACGGATGCAATACCCCATGTCTTCATTATAAAAACGCGAACTGAGTGTCAATCTGGAAATAGAAGCAATACTGGCAAGGGCCTCACCGCGGAAACCTAAACTCTTAATGCGTTCTAAATCATCCAAATTTTTGATTTTACTCGTAGAATGGCGATTTAAAGCCAACAACAATTCTTCATGGCGGATACCAAACCCATTATCACGCACACGTATTAAAGCAATACCGCCTTGCTCAATTTCGACTTCAATGGTATTCGCTTTGGCATCTAAACTATTTTCTAATAATTCTTTCACAACCGAAGCAGGGCGTTCAACGACTTCACCAGCCGCAATTTGATTTGCAATCAATGAAGGTAATAGATGGATAGAAGGCATTTCTTGAAAATTCATTAGCATACTCTCGTTTGTTTGTCGTAATCGCTTTAGCGACTGTTTTCGCTCAATATGACTAAGGCAACTCCCAAATATAATAATATACCCGTTTGCTACCCTTCAATTATCGATAAAATGGGCTTGCGCGTGGAATTGCCCCTACATGAGGGTGGCATGTAGGGGCAATCCCTTGTGGTTGCCCCATTGCTGTGCTGGTTTATTAATTAATTTTTTGAAGTTGCCTGACTATAGCGTTTCCCGATTGAATAAAGTACAGTTATATTAAGAAAATCGAACCGCAAAATAAATTTTGCACTCCAATCAAGAAGGCCGCAAAATAAATTTGGAACGAAAATCAAGAAGGCCGCAAAATAAATTTGGAACGAAAATCAAGAAGGCCGCAAAATAAATTTGGAACGAAAATGATTTGTACTTAGCTTCGCTGACCTTCGGTTCATTCAATCGGGAAACGCTATAACTCATATTACGCACGATTGATAATTGAGAAAAAACGGATAACTGATAATTAGTAATTAGTAATTAATAATTGGTAATTTATGGGTAGTTCCTACAAAGCAATAGAGGTATTATTGTGGTGGGATCGTTGTCGGTATGAATTTGAGATCAAACCGAACATCAAAGCGTCTTTTTCCCACCCGGAAGCACTGATGTCTTTTTAACAATCGTTTTGAAAGTTTGTCGCATCCAATCAACTTTCGCAACGAATTGATTGATTTTTAATACCTGCATTGGTTTATAGGGATGACTGACTCATTCGACATGAACCATTCCCCATTAACAAATGAGTTTTGCAAAAGGCTTAACTGATAACTGATTTCCACATTTAGCTTCGCTGGCCTTCGGCTCACGCTAAAGTTTCGCTTCGCGAAACTTTAGCGTGAAATACAGTTTTTGCGCGCAAAAACTTTAGCGTGGAAATGATAACTGATAACTGATAACTGATAACTGATAACTGACCATGAATACACTCTTAGTTATTGATGATCAACCTGACAATGTGAAAATATTGCTTAAATTCTTAAGTAGTCGTGGTTTTAAAGTGCTGATTGCTGAGAATGGTGTTGATGGTATTAATATGGCAGAGCTTACCTTGCCCGATTTGATACTGTTAGATATCGCTATGCCTAAGATGGATGGTTTTGAAGCTTGTCAAGTACTTAAAAATAACGACAAAACGAAAAACATTCCTATCATTTTTATGAGCGCACGGACTGATATCGTTGATAAACTCAAAAGTTTTGACTTAGGCGCTGCCGATTACATTACAAAACCACTGGAGTTTGAAGAAGTGTTGGCGCGTGTCAACACCCAATTGAGATTACATCAATTGCAATTGCAATTGCTTGAAAAAAATCAGATGCTACAAGCCGAAATCAAGTGCCGCAAACGAGCGGAAGAATCCTTGCAGACGGAACAAAATGCATTAGGAGAGGCGAATGCTCAACTGGCTCGTGTTGCTCAACTGAAAGATGAATTTCTGGCTAATATGAGCCACGAATTACGCTCACCTTTAAATTCGATTTTGGGGATTTCTGAAACCTTCCAAGATCAAATTTATGGGCCCCTCAATGAGAAGCAATACCACTTGATGCAAACCATAGAAGAGAGTGGGCGTTACTTATTAAAGTTGATTAACGATATTCTTGATTTATCCAAGATTGAAGCGGAAAAAATCACCTTAGATATTAATACGGTTAGTGTCATTGAGGTTTGCCAAGCCAGCTTACGTATGATTAAAGAAGCCGCTTATAAAAAGCGGCTTCGGCTTTCCAATACCTTAGATTCCACAGTCGAGACGATTCAAGCTGACGAGCGTCGCTTGATGCAAATTCTGGTTAATTTGTTGAGCAATGCGGTTAAGTTTACGCCAGAGGGTGGTTCAATTCAATTAATTGTTCAGGGTAATCGTGAACACAATGTGGTTTACTTTAGTGTTGAGGATACGGGTATCGGTATTGCACCATATCTGATGAAAAACATCTTTGAACCTTTTGTGCAAATAGAGGGTAGTTTCAATAGAGAACAAGAAGGTACGGGATTAGGTTTATCTTTAGTGTATCGTTTGACAGAAATGCACGGTGGTAGCGTTTCTATCGAAAGTGAGGTAGGGCAAGGTAGTTGCTTTACCCTTTCCTTGCCTTGGCAACCTTTGAAACCGGGTGTATCCCGTTTTGAAGCTGAGCAAATAGCGCCTGAACCGGAGTTGAAAGAGGCCGTTTTTGACAAGCTTCATACCTCTGCGGTGATTTTATTAGCAGAGGATCAAGAAAGAAGTATTATGCTTCTATTCGACTATCTCACGATGCTGGGCTACAAAATACTCATTGCACGAGATGGGGTTGAAGCCATTGAACAAACTCAAGCTAACCATCCCAATCTGATCTTGATGGATATTCAGATGCCAGTCATGAGTGGACTGGATGCCATCCGAGAAATTCGGGCCGATCCAGACATTGCTGAGATTCCTATTATTGCGCTTACCGCGCTTGCCATGCAGGGTGACAAAGAACGTTGTTTGCAAGCTGGCGCGAATGATTATTTGAGTAAACCGGTGAATTTGAAAGAGCTACTTGCTACGATTGAAGCGATATTGTCAGTCTAAAAAACGGATGTATTGATAAGTTCAGTGATTAAAATCTTAGAACCTGTTCAAAATCTTTTATATGTGTTAAAATCAAAAAATAGACTAAAATAATCAATAATTAAGGAATAACTTATGAGAAAAATTTACCCCAGCGATATTAGTCGAGAAGAATTTGAG
>Ga0190315_1000017_pt1 | contig 104680 bp, 82 predicted proteins | sample 48701101_MG_FD_161673 | JGI IMG/M metagenome (GOLD analysis project Ga0190315, IMG submission 161673) | Hydrothermal vent sediment bacterial communities from Southern Trench, Guaymas Basin, Mexico - 4870-11-0-1_MG | ecosystem: Environmental > Aquatic > Marine > Hydrothermal vents > Sediment ...
AAGGCCCGATTTTCGTTCCCCGTTTTATCTAACTCATTGTATGTAGAGACGCGATGCTTCGCGTCTCAACTTCGCATCTCAACTTCACATCCCAACTTCGCGTCTCGGCATCGCGTTTTGGTTTCGATTGAAGGCCCGATTTTCGTTCCCCGTTTTATCTAACTCATTGTATGTAGAGACGCGATGCTTCGCGTCTCAACTTCGCATCTCAACTTCACATCCCAACTTCGCGTCTCGGCATCGCGTTTTGGTTTCGAGGAGACGCAAGGCATCGCGTCGAAACGAGGCATCGCGTTTTGGTTTCGAGGAGACGCGAAGCATCGCGTCTCTACAATGGAAACAATCCCTTCTTCTAAGTACTTTTGACAAAAATCTCCATGGCTTAAAGGGAGTACACAGAAAGATTTTAAACCCTATTTTCCAAAGGAGGTTGGAAGGATTTTGAAAGTATTAATTCTATTACAATCCCTTTCTTTTCTTCACTGTTATAGACATGACACCTTCCCCCAGCATCCCATATCAGTGAAGCTACCATTGACAAGCCCAAACCCATTCCAGGTGCTTCGCCAGTAAAGCTTTTCTCAGCCTGATAATAGGGTATCCAAATTTGATTCAGTTGCTCTGGCGAAAGTGTCAGCCCATTATCACAAACTTGCAAACGAATCGCATTGGAATCCGCAGTAATATGGATATCGATGCGAGGCGAATTTTGAGGATGAAATTTTTTCGCATTTGAAAACAGCTCAGTCAAAATCAATTCTATCGCCCGACGGGAAAGAGAGACAAAAGTATTCTCAGGCTCTTCAATATTATTTTGAAAAACTTGAACCGATTCTAATTCCAGCATTTCTTGAACAGCGCTGATGGTTAATACAATATCTGCGATATGACATAGATTCCATTCCGCATAAGCAGCCGTATTAGAAACATTCAAATAATCAAGAATCCCTTCAAGCTCAGCTTGAAGGCGCGTCGCCCCAGCATAAGCCATTTCCAAAAAATCCTTCGTTTCTACTTCTGAAAATCCTGACAAATTATCCTTAAGATATCCAAGTCCTTCTGTTAGCGGAAAAAGTGGTGTCTTGAGCTTATGAGAAATTTGCTGTTGGAAACTCCAACGCCGTCTTTCAGCTAAAATGGAATCCGTAACATCACGCAAACGGACTAAATACTTCTCATCGGAACCGGATGACATTTCCATCACATCTGCTTGCAACCAAAATGCTTGGGCCGTAGCTGTCTCAGGACGTACAAGATAATGAGGTAACAAAAAGTCAGCTTGTTTTAACCACCTTTTCCAAACCGTTTCTGGTTCACAGTGGTATTGTTTAGCAGCCTGTTCTAAGAAGCTTTCCTTGATCATTTCCTCTTGGGCAGTCGTCAGATTAAGAAGTAAGCGGGCCTGTGAATTAGCATACAGTATATGATCATGCTCATTGAGTATCAGAAAACCCTCATTAGCCTGCTCAACAACCCACTCAAACTTAGCCTGTTCCGTGAGTAAGTGGCGATAACGATTAAGATGAGTAATCGTTTGTAGCCTAGCCCGCAATTCAAAACTATCAAAGGGTTTAGAAATAAAATCATCGGCTCCCGCCTCAATACCCTGTATACGTGAATCACGATCATCTAAAGCCGTGAGCATGATAACAGGCACTCTCGCTAAAGCCGGATCACTACGCAAGCTTCGGCAAACTTCAAAGCCATCCATTTCAGGCATCATCACATCTAAAAGAATGACATCTGGCATCAATTGTTTTGCTTGCGTCAACGCTTCATATCCATTACTGGCAAAAGCTAACTGGTATCCTTGCCCCGTTAACAAAGCTGTGAGCATTTCACGCCCTATTTCTTCATCATCAACAATAAGAATAGTACTGGTTTTTGTCATATTAATTAAATAAATTCCTCCAACCCACCTTTTTAAAAAGCCTCAAGGGGTTGAATGTGACTCTATAGTTTGTCAGATAAATGGCTTGGCCTTAGATATCCGTAAAGATCAAAAATATCAATGTTTTAAGAACTGATAATTGTTCATTGATATCGAGATGTTCAGAAAAATAATTTGAGAGCGAACACGCTGCCGTAATTATCTGAAACACTATAGGTGAAACTTAGAGAAGACGAACCAACCGCACAACTCCCTTCGGGGTTGGCGTGTTGATAAGGATGTGAGCTCTGTTTTAGATAAGTACTGAAGCACAAATAAACAGGTATTTTACCGCAAAGGGCAATCCGAAGGTATTGCTCCGAAGCTTTTGTCAATTTTTGGCGAAGGTACTTACGACGCGAGCCATTGAGACGCGAGGCATCGCGTCTCTACAGTAGAGACGCACTGCGTGCGTCTCTAATAAACCGGTATTTTACCGCAAAGGGCAATAGGTATTGCCCCCTCTTCTGGTTGCTTCTATTAAAATACCTGAAAATTTAGGGTTCAGTACTTAGTCAGTTCGGGCCTTTATTGCTTACAATAAGAGAAATTAGATTCTCGTCTCAAACTCAATAGCCTTAAGTTGCGTATTCAAATGACTTTCCGTTTTATCTTTCTCAGCCTTCAAAGTCTCAATATCGGCCTGAGATTGAGCCAGTGTCTCTTCCTCACTAGCCAGCTTAGCAATGTAAAGCTCACGCAACCCCTGCTCATCCGTCGTATTACCAAGTGCTTGGAGATTCTCGCGCACCCGTTCTTGATTTTTGAAAATAGCCTTGATTGTGTATTCTTTATCCTTGATATCGCGTTGAATTTGACTGATTTTCTCAGTCAGTTGAACAACACCTTCCAAAGTACGCCAAGTTTTATTATCAACATATTTTCTCTCAAACCACACAGACAGCGTTGTCCGAGCAGTGTCTTTCAGCAAATGACGAGTCGAACGCACAATACGTTCCCTAACCGTAAATTCTTGGACTGTCTTAGCCGGCAGATCAAAGCGAAAACGGTAAAAATGCTCAGTGCTTTCCACCGGCGTAGGTGTCTCAACCAACTCCCATCCCTGATTAAAACGGTGTTCAAGCACAAAATCAAGATCGCGCTCAGTTTTGTTATTAATAACATAAGTTTTATAGGCCATCTCAAAGTGAGACAAAGCCATACCTCCATGCCTAATACTCACTTGATGGACAGCCTCATGATGACTTCGGTGATCCAAGCTAACAACACATCCCAGTTCAACCGAAAACGACACAAATTGCTCCTCATCCGGCTTCAGCGTATCCAACATCGCCTCACCCAGATAAGCCTCATCTTCAAATACCGTCAACGGCCCACTTTCCAAAGTCAATCCTGTCGTATTTTTAAATAACAGGGCTGACATCGGATTACTATAACGGACATCAGCATTATAAACCACAACCCGTTCACCGCTAAAACCCGTTTGCAAAATAGGGACTAAAGCCGATTGTTGCCGGCGCACTGTCACCGGGTTTTCAATGTCATACTGAAATAAATCCCCCACAGTACGTGTTTGGACAGGCACAGAATGTTCCCGTGCCGCTTTTTTTAACGCAGCCTTTGATAAGCGAGGTTCAACCTCCTCAGCCATTTCAAAATCCAGCTCATCATCCAACGAAATTTCTTCATCAGCCATCATAGCAGCAGACACTGATCTAACCGCTTTTTCTGATTGAGGCGGGGCATAAGCCGCTTCTGTTTTCACTTTCACCTCAGGCCGCTTTTGATAACGCGGTGAATACAGATCATGAATAAACGACACAGGCAAGCCAGCCACCAAGGATAAAGAGACATTCTCCCAATCCTCATCTTGCGTATTATCCACCACAGCCCAGCCTTGAATCAAGGGCGCGTCTTCGCTTAACAACAAACGATAAGCCGTTTTCCAAACCGGCGCGGCAACAATATAACTCATATTAATCGTGCGTTCACCTTCGCCCTTAAGAAAAACCGTCAATTTTTTCAAATCTTTTTTCTTAGCCGAGATCAGCACATCAAGTAAATGCTGCAAATCTTTTTTTAGATTCTCATCCAGCAGGATAATTTGCTTAGCCTCCATCACATCAAACGATTGCAGCGCCCCGCCTTCGATCAACAGTGACAGATAAGTGCAATCAAAAACCAGTTTACCCATTTGACGTTTAACGGTTTCGATACCAGTAACTATCCCCTTCACCGTTTCTTGTCCGATCTCAACCGCAACCCGCGCACCCTGCAGCTGCGACAACAATCCCGTTAAGGCGTTATTTTCAGGCAATCGAATCGCAATATCCTTTAACTGCTCTTCAATTGGCAAAGTAGATTCATAACTGATGCTGGTAATCAGTCCCCCATTTAAATCCAGCACAGTCAATGACTTAAGGACATCATTCATTTCAGAAGCACGAAAGTACAAATCAATCGACGCATTACCGCTAATTTGTCCCTCGCGTTCAAAATGGCCAACACCATGTTTAAAAAGAACGACTTTTTGGAGAGGTAACATAATATATTAATTATTAATATTGAATGTTGAATGATTAATTGAACTTTGAATCCCCATAAGACTTATCAGTTATCTGTTTTCAAATTCGAGGGCCGAAAACACACGACTCCACACAACGTTTGAAATAATTTAGATAACACACCGTTTATAAATCTTAGACAAAGACTCTGTGGTACTCTGTGGTACTCTGTCAACTCTGTGTTATAAACATTCTATTATATTACAGATAAACTTTTATGGAGGGGAATCAAATTAAATAATCACGCAAAGCCCCTAAGGACGTTAGATTAATATTTTCGATTTCGATTTGATGGTAAATGATGCTTAATTGAGTACAACACCGTGAAAGAATTTCACCACCTCGCCACAGAAGCCGATTTTCAACCAAAACAAGTGTGGGTAGATTCATCTCAATTGTTCTTCATTGCCTACGAGTGAGAGAGTTATCAGTTATCAACAAGATTTATGATGTTCCAGGGCAAGAGATTATCGAACAAACTATAGCCCTATATGGCAAAAAGGGGTTATTTATTTTTTCGCTGAATTATTTTTTCGCTGAATTTGATTTTAACAAAGCCCGTTACGCTATAATAAAGACTACAAAAAGCGGGTTATAGCGTTTCCCAATTGAATGAACCGAAGGTCAGCGAAGCTAAGTACAAATTATTTGAGTGCAAAATTTATTTTGCGGCCTTCTTTTCGTTCCAAATTTATTTTGCGGCCGGATTTTCGTTCCCAATTTATTTTGCGGCCTTCTTTTCGTTCCAAATTTATTTTGCGGCCGGATTTTCGTTCCAAATTTATTTTGCGGTTCGATTTTCTTGATATAACTGTACTTTATTCAATCGGGAAACGTTATATAAAGATTTAATGAGTCTATTCACATTGGAGAGTATCTATGTCTATAAAGCATCTGAAATTGCCCGAAGGGGGAACCAAGATTTCTATTTTAAATCAGCAATTGGTTGTCCCTAATAACCCCATTTTAGGCTATATTGAGGGGGATGGCATTGGCCCTGATATTATGACGGCTTGCCTACGGATATGGGATGCGGCCGTCAAAAAGGCCTATGATGGTCAACGCCAAATCCATTGGGCAGAATTGTTTATGGGCGAAAAGGCCGCTGAAAAATATGAGGGGGCTATTTTTCCAGAGGAAACCTGTGAAGCTTTGCAAGAATTAGTGGTATCTATTAAAGGGCCGCTGACAACACCCATTGGCGGTGGGTTTCGCTCACTGAATGTCACACTGCGTCAGGTTTTGGATTTGTACGCCTGTGTACGCCCTGTGCGTTATTACAGCGGAGTACCTTCTCCCTTGCGTTATCCTGAGCAAGTCGATGTCATCCTTTTCCGCGAAAATACAGAAGATGTCTATGCGGGCATTGAATATCAATCTGGTTCCCCAGAAATGCGGAAAGTTGAACGGTTTCTAAAAGAGGAAATGGGCGCGACTTTTTTTGAAGACAGCGGAATTGGTATTAAACCGATCAGTCCATTTGGGAGTAAACGCTTGGTACGAAAGGCCATCCAGTATGCGATTGATAATAAACGAAAAAGTGTTACTCTGGTACATAAGGGTAATATTATGAAATTTACAGAAGGTGCTTTTCGTAACTGGGGTTATGAAGTCGCGCGTGAGGAATTTGGTGAACAGACGATTACAGAAGAAGAATTGTATAGTCAATATGAAGGTAAACAGCCAGAAGGCAAAATCGTCATCAAGGATCGCATTGCTGACATTATGTTTCAGCTGATGCTGTTGCGCCCAAGTGAATTTGATGTGATTGCCACCACAAATCTGAATGGCGATTATCTGTCTGACGCGATTGCCGCTGAAGTTGGGGGAATGGGTATTGCCCCAGGTGCCAATATGAGTGATCATGTTGCCGTGTTTGAAGCAACACATGGTACAGCGCCTAAATATGCTAACTTGGATAAAGTGAATCCAGGTTCATTGTTATTTAGCGGTGTCAATATGCTCGAATATATTGGTTGGCAAGAAGCCGCTGATTTAATTTCCACAGCCTATCCAAAGGTGCTGTCGAAAAAAATGGTGACTTATGATTTTGCTCGACAAATGGACAATGCCACAGAAGTCTCTACCAGTGGTTTTGCCGATGCATTGATTCAGCAAATTGAAGGGTAGATTGTGTTATTTGTTGGGTGAATTAGTTTTCAAGTTCCACCTTTCATCGTTATACACAAGTGGCTTATGGCCGAGGCCATAAGCTAAAACAACAATACCATTGTGGGTTTAAACCCTCTGACAAGTTTATATCCTAATTCAAAATATTCAATAAACAACCCCCTTCCCAAACAAGATCGACCTGACCTGTAAAAAAAAGGTAGACCTGAATTTTATAATGTGGTATAAATGCGCGGGTCTGTCACGAGCTATTTGACACACAACTTATATCAGTTTGGGTTTTGTTCTTGAAATGATTATATGGTACTGTGATTGTTATTTTGGTTATGGCATCTTTGAATTAAAAAAAAGACTAAAAAGAAACAACTATGAACATCATTTTGATAACGGGAAGCGGTGGCCTGATAGGAAGCGAATCGGTAGAATTTTTTGCTGATAAATTTGATCGTGTGATTGGCATTGATAACGACATGCGTCAAGAATTTTTTGGTAAAGAGGCTTCGACTTCATGGAATGTAAAACGCTTGGAAACTTCAATTGATAATTATACGCCTGTTTATGCAGACATTCGAGATGAAAAAAGCATGAGAACGCTTTTCAGCCAATATGGCAGTGATATCAAATTGGTTATTCATTGTGCGGCACAACCAAGCCATGATTGGGCGGCGAAAGATCCCTTTAAGGATTTCACGATCAATGCTAATGGCACTTTGATCATGTTGGAAATGAGTAGACAGTATTGCCCTGAAACCGTGTTTATTTTTTGTTCTACGAATAAAGTTTATGGTGATACACCAAACAACTTGCCTTTAGTTGAACAAGAAACTCGTTGGGAAATTGCGGAGAGTCATCTTTATTTCAAGCATGGTATTGATGAACTGATGAGTATTGATCAAACTAAACATTCTGTTTTTGGAGCCAGCAAAGTGGCCGCTGATGTTATGGTTCAAGAGTATGGTCAATATTTTGATATGAAAACCGCCTGTTTTAGGGGAGGGTGTCTTACCGGGCCGAAACACAGTGGGACAATGTTACATGGTTTTCTCAGCTATCTCATGAAGTGTGCAATTACGGGAGAACACTATTCTGTTTTTGGTTACAAGGGTAAACAAGTTCGGGACAATATCCACTCGTCTGATTTGGTTAACATGTTTTGGCACTTTTATCAGAAACCGCGCTCTGGAGAAGTGTATAACGCTGGAGGTTCCCGCCATTCAAATTGCTCAATGCAAGAAGCTATTGCTCTTGCTGAAAAAATAACGGGTCAAAAAATGAATTACTCGTATTGTGAAGATAATCGTATTGGAGATCATATTTGGTGGATCAGTGATGTGAGCAAATTTCAAATGCATTATCCAAAGTGGCAATATCGTTATTCTTTGGAAGATATTTTTAAACAACTCTATGAAAGTCTGAGCGAACGGGGCCAATAAAAATGCTAAATTTGAATGAAGCTGATATTGTCATCACAACCCACTATTTGGTTTACGGGGCACCGCAAGCTTTGCGTGATTTTTTGAATGGTGAACAAGTGAAATCTTTGTTATTTATAGGCCATCCATTGATTTCAGAAGCTGTTGATGGTTCGTTTTATGAATTGTTTGAAAAAGGCCATTTGGTCAAAAAGCAAATGCTATCGCCTCGTCAATCTCTTAAAACGGTGGATTATTTCTGGGAAATAATAACCAACATCCTAACGGTTAAACGTCAAAGAAAAAAAATCGCTTTGTACGTTGGCGCAGATTGCCTGAACGCCTTTGCGGGTATTATGCTGAAATGGTTTGGAGTGGTTGAAAAAGTGGTCTTCTATACAATAGATTATGTGCCATATCGTTTTCAGAATAGGCTAATGAATCGTATTTATCATTGGCTAGATCGTTTTTGCGTTAAGTTTGCGGATGAAACATGGAATCTCTCTTCGCGCATGGCTGAAGGCAGAGAAAAATATTATGGCTTGAAACAAAGCGTTTACAATCGGCAAAAGGTTGTGGCAGTCGGTATTTGGCCTGAAAAGGTTAAAGTCAATCCTTTTGAGAAGATTAACCAACATCAATTGCTGTTTATTGGGCATCTGTTGAAAAAGCAAGGCGTACAATATGTACTTCAAGCCATTCCAGAAATTCTGAAGGCTATTCCCGATTTTAATTTTCTTATTATTGGTGGTGGGGAATATGAATCGGCTCTTAAAAAACAAGTTGATGATCTGAATATTGCTGAACAGGTGTCTTTTGCTGGCTGGATACAGGATAGGGAACAGCTTGACAAAATGATGGGCGATAGTGCATTAGGAATAGCGATATATGATAAATATGATGAATTTGGTCATCCTAATTTTACTTACTTTGCTGATCCAACCAAATTAAAAGATTATTTGTCAGTTGGTTTGCCTATTTTACTCAGTGATGTGCCGCATAATGCTGTTGAAATTGAACAAAACGGATGTGGTAAAATCATTGACACTTCTCCCGAAAGCATTGCAGCCGGGGTTATTGAGATTATGGGCGATGAACAGACATTGAAACGTTATAGAGAAAATGCTTTGGTGTACATCAAGCCTTTTCATTGGGACAACATTTTTCGAGAGGCTTTGCAAGATTTTTAGTTTGTCAAGAGGAAACCTGACTGGTTTTAAAAACCTATCAGGTTTTGGAATGCTTACTTTTCATCGTGAATGAAATAAGGGTAAAAAAAACATGACTAAAAAAAGGGTAGAATCGTTTCAATGGCTTTTATTAAGGCTACCTTCCCTAAACCTTTTAGTGTCTCATCTGCTCTATGTCAAATGGCTGTTGAACGGTAAACTCGGTTCCTCTCCTCACATTCATGCCAAAAAAGTGGTGATAGAACATGCCAAAAAATATCATGTTCATACGCTTGTTGAAACGGGAACTTACCGAGGCGATATGGTTTATGGCACTAAAAATGTCTTCAAGCAAATCTATTCCATAGAATTGAGTGAAGCACTTTGTCAAAGGGCGCAAAATCGATTTCGTAAATATAAACAGATTTCGATAATTTGTGGCGAAAGTTCCCAAATTTTACCAAAAATTCTACCTCAGATAAAGGAACCTTGCTTATTTTGGCTTGATGCTCATTATTCTGGATGGATAACCTCACAAATTGGGGGGGGGTATTGAGACCCCCATTTTGGCGGAATTGCGCCAAATTTTTGACTCAAACGTCAACTGCAATGTGATTTTGATAGATGATGCCAGATGCTTTATTGGTGAGAGAGGTTATCCAAAAATTGATGAACTTAAAGAGTTTGTCTTGTCTAAATATTCTGATTGGGAATTTGAAGTTAAAGATGATATCATTAGACTCTATAAAAGATTATGAATCAGACAAAAAATGATGGGTTATTGGATTATAGAAGGAATGTAACTTCTCAATGTGGTGAAGATGGCATTATTGAGAAGATATTTGAAATGATAGGTGCCAGAAATAAATGGTGTGTGGAATTTGGTGCTTATGATGGTAAACATCTCAGTAATAGTTATAACCTCATAAATAGGGGGGGGGTATTCAGCGGTACTGATTGAGCCGAGTAAGGGGAGATACAAAGCCCTCGAAAAAAATTATGCCGACAAGCCCAACGTTGTGTTACTCAATAGTTTTATAGATATTGAAGGAGAAAATTCGCTTGACAATATCTTGTCTCGTACACCGATCCCAACGGATTTTGATTTGTTAGTGATTGATATTGATGGCAATGACTATCATATTTGGCAATCGTTGAATAATTATCATCCAAGAGTGGTTATCATTGAGTTCAATCCAACTATTCCTTCAAATTTGGAGATCATTCAGCCAAAAGAAAAAATCCATGATTGTGGTGCCTCTCTGTTAGCGGTTTACAATTTAGGGAAGCATAAGGGTTATCAACTGGTTTGTACAACAGATAATAATGCCATTTTTGTAGAAGACAGGCATTTTGCTCTTTTTAACATTGACAATAATCATCCCTCTGAGTTGTGGAAAGCATTTGAGTCTAAAAGCATTACTCAACTATACCAAAAATATAGTAACTAAATATATTAAATAATATTAAAAAATAGACTGTAATAATTATAAAAGATGTTATTATTAAAGCCTAGAAATTATTGACAGCTATTACAAATGCCCAAAATTTTTGACGGGTAGAAATTTGAGGTAATGGTCGCTATAATTACAGAGATAGATTGATCTATAAATTCTCAATCAAGATATTTCAAGAAAAACGGTTGTATATCTATGCTTGTTACCAGAGTTGAACGACATATTGTCAATATGAATCAACAATTAATTGATTTGTCTTATGCCTCGAAAAATCTCTATAATTGTGCCACATTTATTATGCGGCAAAATTTTATCAAAAACCATAAGATTATCAATTATAGCACGATGGATAAGATAATCAAACGGGATTATCCAGAGGTTTATAAAGGTCTGCCAGCCCAGTCCTCGCAACAAGTATTAAGATTAGTTGAGAATTCCTTCCAATCTTTTTTTAAAGCGAATCAGGAATATAAGAAGAATCCCTATAAATTCAAGGGTAGACCTTTATTACCGAAGTATAAGGACATCGATACTGGTTTGAACATTGTTATTTTTACTAACCAACAATGTAAATTAAGAGATAATCAAATCCATTTTCCCAAAAAGGCCCGATTGTCAGAACTAAATACAACAGTTGATAATCTTCAACAAGTGCGTATTATCCCAAAATACCAACATTTTGTGATTGAGGTTGTTTATAAAAAAGAGGTGTCAAATAATGAATTAACCCATGATAACGTTTTAGGTATTGATCTCGGATTAAATAACTTAGCTACATTAGTTTCAAATCAACCAGATGTCAATCCTATGTTGATAAATGGCAAACCATTGAAATCCATCAATCAATACTTTAACAAGAAAAAAGCGAAACTGATGTCGTTTATTGGTGATAAAGGAACAAGTAATTCAATTGCCCGTCTGTCAAAAAAACGTCATCAAAAAATAGATGATTACCTTCATAAAGCTAGTCGTTGTGTTATTAATTATGCGGTAGAAACTAATAGTGGTCTAATTATTGTTGGTGAAAACAAACACTGGAAACAGGAAATCAATATTGGTAAAAAGAACAATCAAAATTTTGTTTCAATTCCTTATGATAAATTCAAAGCAATGATTGCATATAAAGCCGAAGATTTTGGTATTGATGTTGTTTTTACCGAAGAATCCTATACCTCCAAATCAAGTCATTTAGACTCAGACCCGCTGCCAGTTTATAAAAAAGGCGAATCACATCGTTTTACTGGTAAACGGATTAGTAGAGGTTTGTACCGATGGTCTAGGGGTATAATTAATGCCGATTTGAATGGTGCGATAGGAATCATTAAAAAAGTAGTTCCAGAAGCTCTTGATTTACTTATAGAGATAAGGAATAGAGGTGTGGGGTTCGCACCATTTAAGGTTGTGAAGATATTTTAATAAAATGCTTTCATATATTTTAATAAAGATTAATATTAATCGAACCTGATGGTACTTTAGTGATTACTGGGAATGATCGGTTAAACTGGCATGGCATTAAAATTAAACCGTCTGCTATTCAAGTATTGCCTAAGTTTTTACGATTTTTTCCGGGGATTGATAACTTTTGGACTAGAATGATCAAGCGGCTTTATTACAAGGTATTTCGCTTCGGGCGGCCTTCGTGATTCACGGCTATGACAGTTTGAATGTGAATAGGCTTTCAGCCAAAAGTTTTGGCGCGCCAAAACTTTTGGCTGAAAAGGTTCCACCTGGGGTTCCTATAAAACGGGTTTTCAATGCGTAGCCTAAATAAAAATTAAACATATGAGTATTATATACATTCACTGATTTAATAGTATTCAATGGTATTAAATAGAAGAAAATACCAGAGAATTTTTTCGTTCAAGCAATCTACAATTCTTAGGTGTTGATGAAAAAGGTTCGCCCGGAACTCGCTTGAATGCCAATACACCATTTGAGTAAATGGAGTTTATTTGCTTTAGATATTTTTCTTTCACTAAAACAATATCACCCTTACTAAACTTTTCTAAACTCGAATTAACTTGATACCTAACACGACCTTTACCTTTTCTCGGCAAATCGTAGAATTGCCTTCTGGTTTGTGTGGCTCTGAAATTTATCGTATAAAAATTCTCTTTATGAAAAGGTATCACTTCACCTGTTTTTAATGTGGCAACAGCTAAGGCATCCGCATCATGATCTTTTGGCAAACCATGTTCCTTTCGGAATGCTGATGTTTCATACCCATAAACTTTTGCTACTTTGTATTTTTTGTTCAATTCAAAATACAAATCGTTTTTTCCCTGCATGGTTCGTTGAGCGATCTGATCTTTGAAGCCGTCTACACCTTTATTTGTGAGTATTTTTGTTCCATCATGAATCCCTGAATGACAAGTAGAACAAACGGTTATCAAATTGTTAATTGTCTCTTTACCACCGTCTTTTCGGTAGTGAATGTGATGTGCTTCAAGTGATATATGCTTTGCTTTGCAACATTGGCAAGTAAAATTATCACGAATCAAAGTTGCCAACCTTAGATTTTCATGCAAGCGGTTTGATTGTTGATAATATTTACCGTTTAACTTGGCATCATTCAGTCTCGCAATATCAATCTGCACATCTTCTATAATAACCACTTTAATCGGTAAAGGTAATTGGTTTATCGTTCTAATAACCTCATCGAAATTGGCTTTGATTGAGACAGGCAACCTGAAAGCACGCTTAGCTTCTGCCCGATTATCAAACCGTGCCTTTCTATACCACAACCGTGATCTTCTTTGCCTACGATTAGCAGCACGTTCTTGCATCTTCTTTTTAATATTCGTTCTATGGTTGATATAGCCTGACATTAATATTTCACCATTGGCTGTCGCACAATAACCCGTCGTATGGCTTCCTTTATCAATACCAATGGTTATTTCCTGAATATTAGCTTCGCACTGCCATTTAAGTTGAATCGTGAATGGCAGTCGTTTCACTGATTTGGCTTTACCATCACGTAGTAGTTTTCTTGCCTTTGCAGGGCGACAAGGCATTAATTTACTGCCGTCTTTGTTAATGACATATACTTTCATAAAAATAATGGCTTTAGGCCCTCGGTTAAGAGTGAAGTAATCCTTGGCGTTGTTAAAAAGGCTTTTTGCGCTTATCTCACTTTCGCGTTTCCACTACCCTTAAAGATAAACAACAGAGCTTCAAACTGGATTGAACATTTGAAGGTGTTATGACCTATCTAACTTCTGCTAATTATTAGCCGCCTGTTAGTTCCATACAATACTATTGAATACTATTGGTTAGGTAACTATCGCGAGTTCATAAATAGGATGTAGTCCTTGAAAAACCATATTAACGGGTTTCAAATAACCACTAAAAACTAACAAACTCCAAATATTCCGTTCATCTTGTGTCAAATCGCGCAAGACGATATTTTCATTTAAAGCCGTTTGTATGGTGCCACCACTCAATAGCGTTTCGATTTGAGATTGAAAGCCTGAATCGCTGTACGTGATCAAATCACGCAACAAGGTATCGCTGCTGGTATTTATCCAATAAGGCCTAGGCTGCTTATCAAGACTGGCGAGAAAACTGAGTACGGACCAAGGATTGTAAATCACCCGATTTCCAAACAAGTAGCCATCGTACCAACGTTTCACGAGATAAAACGACTTTTGTCTACGTAGTAATAGTCATTATTCTCACGGAGTTTTTTAAAGTCTGAAATGCCAATGGGTAATTTATGAAACATAACCTCTCTCCTTTTTCAATCGCGAAAGCGAAACCCAGTCTTTCAAAATCGTGCGGCTTTTCCTTCTAAAAATAAAATCATTTTCTTATACAAATCAATGACTTCGTTTTGGCCGCCGTCATTTATAATATGTTGAAATCCTGGCGCTGAATTGGCTTCAATAAGCCACCATACGCCTTGTTTATCAATCGCAACGTCCAACCCACAAAATGGAATCATCATCTTTTGAAATAGGCTTGAGCAGAAGCGAGCTATTTGATTGAGTAATGCTTTGTCGTGAACTAAAATGGCTTTTGCACCTTGCCAATGTAATGGGCTTAAGTTGCCGTCGTAAATGGCATTGTCAATATTTTTCTCATAAGCAAAAACCAATGCGCCATTCAAATAAACGGCACGGTATTCTGTTTTGATGTCTATATAATCTTGCGCTAAGGCGACATAATCAAATTCTTTACTATTATGGTTAAAGATACTTTCTACTGCTGAAAATAGAGTCTGTCTATCATTGACTTGAAAAACAAAATGCCCTAACGAACCTCTATTGTTTTTAACAATTAACGGGTATTGGAATTGGTTTTCAATGCTATTGACAATCTCTTGATAACTTTTTTCGTTCAAATACTGAAGGTACTTTTGATCACAAAATGGATAAAGATAGCCTGCTGTTTTTGGCATATTGATACTGTCTTGAAAGAAATGGTAGAAAAATACCTTGTCAAGACATAAGTGCGATATAGACTGAGGATTTAAAGGCGTTGTCCAATTGATAAAAATATAAGATTCATCATTGAGCACTAACTCGACAACATTTTGAGTAGAATGATGCGTTTTATAGACAGCCCCTAATTCATTGCTGGCTTGTATTAATGATTGTAAGTTGATGTTCATTGCTATAACTACAAGGATTGTTTATAAGAAAGGATTAGATTATAACGAGATGATTATAACGACATGGATTATAATGACAAGGATTATAACGACAAGGATTATAACGACAAGGATTATAACGACAAGGATTATAACGACAAGGATTATAACGACAAGGATTATAACTACAAGGATTATAACTACAAGGATTATAACTACAAGGATTATAACTACAAGGATTGTTTATAAGAAAGGATTAGATTGTGCTTCGCTCAAAGAAACGGAAAGTTTCATAAATGAATGAGGTTGAGACTGATCTCATTGCTTGCCCAATATCTATCCTTTATTATAAACAATCCTTGTAGTTATATATATATAAAGCCTCATTCCTTAAAACCGTTCAATATCAGGAAAGGGTAATTGGCCTTTATGAATGTGCATGGCTCCAAATTCGACACAACGCGCTAGTGTGGGTATGGCTTTACCCGGATTCAACAAGCCTTTTGCATCAAAGGCGTGTTTTAGGGCATGAAATTGTTCTAGCTCTGCTGAATTAAATTGCACGCACATTTGATTAATCTTTTCGATACCTACCCCATGTTCGCCTGTGATCGTGCCACCGACTTCTACACAGACTTCAAGAATACGGCCGCCAAAGGCTTCGGCACGTTCCAGTTCACCTGGTTTATTGGCATCGTATAATATCAAGGGATGGAGATTGCCGTCGCCGGCGTGAAAAACGTTGGCGACGGGTAAATCATAGTTTTTAGATAATTCATTGATTTTATTGAGAACATAAGATAACTGTTTTCTCGGAATGGTGCCATCCATGCAGTAATAATCGGGTGAAATACGGCCTACGGCTGGAAAGGCGGATTTGCGGCCTGCCCACATTTTTTGACGTTCTTGCTCATTTTTGGCAATGCGAACGGCTGTTGCACCACAAGTTTGTAATAAATGACGTACTTGTGTTTCTTGCTCTGACACTTCTTCTTCGTTACTGCCATCCAATTCACATAATAATATGGCGGCCGCGTCTTTAGGATATCCGGCATGAATAAAATCCTCTGCGGCCCGAATCGCGAGGTTATCCATCATTTCTAAACCGGCTGGAATAATACCGGCAGCAATCATTTTCGCAACGGCATTACCGGCCTCTTCTATACTATTAAAGGCGGTCAGGAGGACTTGAACGTGTTTTGGCTTGGGCAGTAATTTGACGGTAATTTCGACGATGATACCTAACATGCCTTCTGAACCGGTTAGCAGGGCTAACAGATCATAACCTGGCCCGTCTAAACCGCTACTGCCTACGGTGATCAGTTCACCTTCAAGGGTTAAAAAAGTCAGTTGGAGAAGATTATGCACGGTGAGGCCGTATTTGAGACAATGAACGCCGCCGGCATTTTCTGCGACATTGCCACCGATGGAACAGGCTATTTGAGAAGAGGGATCGGGGGCATAATATAAACCATAAGGTGCCGCAGCTTGCGAAATGGCTAAATTGCGTACCCCTGGTTGTACACGGGCTGTTCGGTTGAGGGGATCGATTTTAAGAATGCAATTGAATTTGGCGAGACTCAACAAGATGCCATCATTCAAGGGCAGTGCGCCGCCGGATAAGCTGGTACCGGCTCCCCGACAAACGATAGGGACATTTTTTTCACGACAAATCTGGAGAATGTGCTGCACTTGTTCTATCGTTTTCGGCAAGACAACCATCAGCGGGATTTTTCGATAGGCGGAGAGTCCATCACATTCATAAGGACGCAGTTCTTCTTCATCGACTAAAATAGAATCGGCTGACAAGTATTGACGAAAATCGGCTGCGAGTTCTTTTCGATGTGTGGGGGATGATGTTGCAGGTTGTTCCACCGAGCTTTTCTCCTATTGCTTTTTTGAAATCGCGGCGTTTTAAAACAGGGTGAATGCTGAACGCAAGATAATAAGGGGAATGGTGAGCAACAAAAACCCGTTACCCACCCGACACACTTCAAACGGGTTTAACCTGAAATTTAAATTTGCCTGTTGCATCAATTTCAAACGTCATTTCATGTTCATCTCCAGATAAGACGACAACGGTTACGCCGATAGTAAATCCAACAATGGCTCCTACGCCGGCTGCAATGGCTATAGTGATTGGTGCCACTGGCCCGCCTACCGCGCCAACTGCGGCACCTGCGGCTACGCCTCTTGCCATAAATGCAGTACCGACTACGGCACCAGTGCTAATAGCTGAAGCTAAGGAAGCCCCTGCTAAGGTTAAAATGGCTGTCGTCTTCGCGCCTTTCACAAAAGAGCCATCTTCAGCGACTAATGATGCGCCATTTTTTTCTAAGTTGATGAACTGGGTTAATTTTTCAGGCAGTTGTTCGGGATGCGTAAAATCTGTGATCACTTCAAAACGGGCCTGTTTTAGGGAAGACGCTTCTTCTAACTGGCTATAAAACTGTTCTTCATCAGAAAACGTTAGCGTTTGAAAACTTTCCGCATTTGCCAGATGGGCAAGAGGTAAAAGGGCCAAACACCATAACAATCGCTTTATCATAATCAGTCACCTCGTAAAAATGGAGTCATTTGAGGGCGAACACGCAAGGGCACTACATTTCGCCCGTAGGGGCGAACCTTTGTTATCGCCCTTTTAAGTACTGAACCACAAATAAACAGGTATTTTACCGCAAAGAGACGCGAGGCAGAGCAAATCTACAATTCGCGGTTTCGTAGAGACGCGATGCTTCGCGTCTCTAATTACAAATAAACATTGCTTCTATTAAAATACCTGAAAATTTTTGGCGAAAGTACTTAGAATTGCTTAATTATCAGGGTTGGGATGATTGGGTTTTGATTCTTCAGTTGCTTCTTGAGGTACCGGGGTTGGCTCAATTTTTTTCCCAGAGGGATTGGTAAAGCGATCATTGAGCTTTTGCACGTAGTTATTCACGCTACCTAACACATTAGAAAGGCGTTGGCGTGTTCTGTTACTCCAACCCACGGGTTGATCAATAAGCCAGATAAACAAGGCCCGCGATGTGCCTGTATTTTTACGGAAAGCCCGCACTAATCCTTCGCGGGTATGCTCCTCGGTGTTTTCAGATTGGATGCGCTTGATAATTTTCTGGGCTGCATTTTTACAGATTTTGACATGCAGTACAATACCCACGATGGCCATGATGCCCAGCATTATACCAAGCGTGGTACTGTTTAATTGGCCCAAAAGCGATGATAAACTAGCCCAGGTACCGGTCATGGCGAACCAGACACTGGCAAGAATGACTAATAGAACGCCTAATGACACTTCAGACCAAAAAACGCGATTTTTCCAGTTTTGAATCAATTCCTGTAATTGCGGTACAATTTTATTTTCAATTTCCTTAGCAGTATGTTCAAGCATAGCAATAACGCGATAGGCGCGTTCTACCCCAACTTGCTCCATGCGATTATGAATCGCTGTCATATCAACTTTACACTTTTTCTCTGTCCGCTCTTTTATCAGGGCATCTTCAAAGGGCAAACAGACATTCGGATTGTAAATGCGATAAAAACGCCCAGCCGTCTGTCCGGCTTGAGCGAGGGAACGTTGCCAAGAGGCGACCACTTCTTCGGGATTATCTTCACGGACGGTGATGTCCATTTGATTGAGAATATACAGGAACTTGTTAGAATCTGGGCGTTCCATTGGCATCGCTACCAAATATTCTAAGGTATCACGCATGGCACCAGGCTCAGGATGACGTGCATCAAAAAAGACTAACACGAGATCGGAGAGATCAATGATATGTTGGGTAATACGCAAAGTGGAAGTCCGTTGGTTATCGGCATCAAATCCCGGAGAATCTATCAAGATTTTGCCGCGCATTCGCTCACTGGGAGAGGTTTTGAGTTGTAAATAGCTATCAACCGTTTGCGTATTGTCAGTCGTGAGTTCGGCAATCTCTTGGCTGATTTGATAAAACGGAAAACGGGGATCGGCATCAAGTGCTAAACCAGGTAGTGTTTTAGCCACTTCATCACGACTAAAACAAACCACTGTGAATTTGTCATCAATGGCTTGTGTGCCCGTGCGTTGCAATTCATGCCCAAGGTAATGATTGATAAAAGTTGATTTACCCGCTGAATAGGTGCCCAGTATGGAAATCATTGGCCACCAAGAAACGCGGGTGGCGTAGGATTGTTCTGGGCTCAAAAAACCGAGCTTGTAGGTGATGAGATCAAGTTCACGAAAACTATCGACTACCTCGTGAAGAATATTATTTTCTTCTTGAAGGTGTTCTTTCAATTGGTTGAGTCTGACTTCAATTGGGGTTTGTGCCATATTCAAAATGTCCTATTGAGTTGAGTTGAGAAAAATAGCTTTCGCTGTTTGAACATCAATTTGAATTTGCTGTTTTAAGGCTTCAAAAGAGGCAAAGCGTTGTTCCTCGCGTATTTTACGCACAAATTCGACTTTAACCGTATGCCCATAAATCGTTTTTTCAAAATCAAACAGATGCACTTCTAATAATAATTGACTGCCATCGACTGTCGGACGTGTTCCCAGATTCGCGACACCCACAATAGGTTCTTTAGTAATGCCATGCAAATAGACTGCAAACACGCCGAGCAGTGGAGAAACTTGGCGATGCAAAAAAATATTAGCGGTGGGAAAGCCTATACGACGTCCCCGTTGTTGTCCATAGCGAATACGCCCACAGAGGGTATAAGGCCTACCTAATAATTCACTGGCCAGTTGCATTTTACCCTGTTCCAAGGCTTCACGCACACGAGTGCTACTGACACGTTCACCGCCCAAAATAAAAGTCTGCTGACTTTCTACACTAAAACCATATTGTTTACCCGCTTCTTGCAAAAGCGCAAAATGCCCTTGACGTTTATGTCCAAAACGAAAATCATCACCGACAACTAAATGCCGTATCCCTAGGCCTTGTAGCAACACTTGTTGAATAAAATTATCGGCAGATAAAGCGGCAAATGCGGTATCAAAGCGTACACACAAAACCCTATCAATTTCATTGTGGCGCATGATCCTGATTTTTTCCCGTAGTCTCGTCAAACGGGCCGGCGCTGACTCAGGGCGAAAAAATTCTTGTGGTTGAGGTTCAAAAAGAATCACCACCGTTGGTAATTGTAAATCCTTGGCTTTAGCTGTGAGCTGTCGCATAACGGTTTGATGGCCTAAATGCAGCCCATCGAAATTACCTATCGTCGCAACACAGCCCCGATGGCGAGGACGTAATTGTGCTAGATTTCTAATCAATTCCATCAGTTATCAATTATCAGTTATCAGTTATCAGTTATCAGTTATCAGTTTTATACTCCACGCCGCCGTTTTTTGCACACAACATTAATAAATTCCAATAAGAACAAGTGGGGAACGTGTAAATGATAAGCGGAATTAAGCAATCGTTCTGCCGCCTCTTTATGTATTTCGGGAAAATACCATTTTATAGCAACACAGCTATCAAGCACATAAGTTTTCATGCTTCACGATCCGCCCTAATTAATTCCACACTATCACTAAATACACGCCCACTTTGTTCTAGCTTTTTTCGAAATTGGCGAGTCGCTTCCCAAGGATCGTGTTGTTCCTTATGTTCAATTTGATCTTCTAAAAACAAAACAATGACTTCCGCTTTGGAATAGGAAAAATTGGGCGGAATTTTAATGGTTAATGTGTCTGAAGTCACGTCATAGATTTCACGTAATGCTTGCATAATAAAGGCCTTGTCATAAACGCTTTGAACAGAATGAAATGCCCCTACAGATGTCGTGTAGGGGCGAACCTACGTGTTCGCCCAACCTACATGTTCGCCCTTCAAATGAAATAAGTATCCGGGCAAGAATAAGTTGCTTCCATTATAAATTTATGCCCGGGTACTAAATGATTTTTCTGAACAGATATAACATTGAATCCGCTACCTACCTGCCCACATCACGTCTTTAAACTGATATGAGAGAATCGTAAACCTAAAACGACTAAGCCGCCAAAATACACCACCATACCGGCAATTATCCATCCGAAGAGAGATAAAACCCGTTCAATCATGCCCAAAGTCAACCATTCTGATAAGGAGCCGCTACCCCACCACAATAACAGTGCCATAGCACAATTGGCTATAATAATGCGTAGCAAAAAATTGCGCCAGCCAGGTAAGGGTTGAAATACATTTTGTTTGCGTAAACCTTGATACAACAAGCCAGCATTTAACAGGGCTGCTAATGAGGTTGCGAGTGCTAATCCGGCATGGGCTAAGGGCCAAATCAATGTCAAATTTAACACCATATTGACTATCATGGCAATGACGGCGATTTTTACTGGAGTACGGGTATCTTGACGGGAATAAAAGCCTGAGGCTAACACTTTAATCAGTACGAAACCTAATAAGCCTAAGGCGTAAGCCACTAAACTGCGTGCCGTCATCATGACATCGTGATCGGAAAATGCGCCGTTATGGAACAAAGTCGTCAACATCGGGCCGGATAAGGTGATTAAGCCTAACATAGAGGGCATACCAATTAAAAATACCCACCGTAACGCCCAGTCTAAAGTGTTGTTGTAGTCACGCAGATCGCCTCGCGCTACCGATTTTGACAAATTAGGCAGCATTACTGTCGCTAAAGCGATGCCAAAAACGCCTACCGGAAATTCCATTAGCCGATCAGAATAATATAACCACGAGACACTCCCTGTCATCAAAAAAGAGGCCATCAAGGTATCGACTAACAAATTGATTTGTGATACTGAAACACCAAACAGCGCGGGTATCATTAAATGGTGAATCCGCTTCACGCCTTCATCATGGCGGTTAAAACGCGGTTTGGGTAATAATTTTAAGCGATATAAAAAAGGTAATTGAAAGGCCAGTTGCACAAAGCCTGCGATAAATACCCCATAAGCTAAGGCCATAATCGGTTGATCAAAATAGGGGGTAAAGCACAGTGCTGCGCTAATCAAACAAATATTCAAAAACACGGGTGTCAGTGCGGGCACAGCAAATTGCCCATAAGTATTTAATACCGCACCGGCAAAGGCGGTTAAAGCGATCAACAGCAAATAAGGAAAGGTAATTTGCAGCATCGCTACTGTCAAATCATATTTTTCGGGAGAGTGAATAAAGCCGGGCGCGAAAATCAAAACGAACAAGGGTGCAGTAGCAATCCCTATCACGGTAATGAGGAACAATATCCCCCCCAAATTGCCAGCAACATGATCCACTAAATGTTTAACGGCAGTGATATCACGTTGCGTTTTGTATTCACTCAACACCGGCGTAAACGCTTGTGAAAATGCACCTTCAGCAAACAAACGGCGCATAAAATTAGGGATCTTAAAGGCCACTAAAAAAGCGTCTGTACTGGCACTTGCCCCAAAAATCTGGGCAATAACCACATCGCGAATAAAACCTAAGATGCGGGAAATAAAAGTCAATCCACCGACTAATGCGGTAGATTTAAAAAGTGTTTTACTCAGAATGCTATCCTAATCTCAATGAAGTTTTTTAGGGTTACGTTGGATTTGATCCAATGGCACCGTTTTCGTTGTCTGTGGCTCATCAACATAATGAGGGCGATCTATATTGTTCACCCCTTTCTCCTCAGCCAACTCCTTTTCGCGTGCTGCGATCAACGTTAGACACATACGAATATCTTCAACAGTCGGTTCTGACAAAGGATACTGCTCCCCCGGTTGGGGTGTGAGCTCCCTAATAACATTAGTCAACACCTTCCGCATAGACACCATTATTTGTTGTTCTTTAGACAGCGCATCAAAGCTCATTTATACATTTCCTTAATTGGGCAACCACAAATTTTCAAAAGGGCAACCACAAGGGTTGCCCCTACAAATCACCGATATATTTTCAAAAGGGCAACCACAAGGGTTGCCCCTACAAATCACCGATATCGCGTTTCGCCACATTGCCAACAGGCCGTAAATTGTCCTTCAAGTTTTTCGCCACATCGAGTACAAGTCCAATCTGGTGCTGTCGATGGAGCCGAAAGCCTATTTTTGTCGAATATTTCTAATGCTTTATCGTATTTATCGTCATTTTTCACCCAAAGCTCTGGCCAACATTCATTCGGTGGAATTTCTCCCGCCGCGCCAGCAAGATACTCGTTTTTAACCACACAATCAATGTGATAACTTTCGAGTATATTTTTAAAATGAAAAATGATTAGCCTATCTGGTGAGGTGTAAATTTTTTTCATAATTTAAATAAGGCAATAAATCGCCTACTACGAACAGAACGAATAGTGAACTTGCCTACCCTATCAACTCACTATAACATAGATCACTTATTTTTCAATTAATAAACGATGACATTACATATGACAGATAATTCTTCTGATGATTTGTTCATTGTTCATTGTTTATTGTTTATTGTGTTCATTGTCCATTAAATTCAGGATCAACCATAAATGAAAATCTACCAAAAATTTATCCTCGCTTTTTCTTTACTCGTCTTCATTGTTTTGTTCTTAGGTTTTGTCACGCTGCAAACCTTTGAGCAAATGGAGACGACAGTCGTAGAATTGGGTGATGATATTGTGCCGGGCGCAATCTCGATGTTGGAAACTAAAGCGATTTTAGCCGAGCTCAATAATGATGTGACTGAGTTTGTCATCACGGGCGAATCTGAACATCGTGGACACACTGAGGAATATATCGCTGAAATTCAACACAATGTGGAAGAACATACGGCCCACGAAACCCATATTGGGGAAGCGGAACGTCAAGTCGCGCAGGATATGGAAAATCGCGCGAAAGAAATCATCAAGTTGGCTAAACAAGTCATTCAGTTAAAAGAAACGGGGGGTAAAGAGACAGAAATGAAAGCGATCCAACGTCAACTACCCCTTAAAAGTGAGGCATTAGCGGCTATCTTAACTCAGCATGTCATCACCCATAAAGAGGAACTACAAAACGCCATGATTGAACTCAAAAACCGGCGTATTGAGGGGACATACTCAGTGGCAATTGCTATCATCTGCGCGATTTTATTGTCGATAGGCGTCGGTTTCGTCTTGATGCGATCCATTTATAAACCAATAAAGCTGATGTTAGACATTTTTCAAGCCATTGCGGCCGGGCATTTGGATAACACAATCCATGCCACAAAGAAAGACGAAATGGGGCAACTGTTGCAAACGCTTGATCGTATGCAAACACAATTGCGTGAACGCATTGCTGAAGATAAACGCATTGCTGAACAAGCCTTGCGTATTAATGAAGCATTAGATAATGTGACAACCAGCGTCTTGATTGCCGATAGCCAGGCCAAAATTATTTATGCCAATCCATCAGCACAACAGTTATTTCAAAAATCCCTCACGATCCCCCTCTACAAAAAAGGGGCGTTATTAGGCTTATCAATTGATACCTTGTTTAAAAGCACAAATCAGCAATTTGAATTATTACAAAACCTCAACACCACTCACCGTACTCAAGTGACTTTAGGTGATTTAAAACTCGCCGTGAGTTTCACACCCGTTATCAATGTTGAAGGACAACGCTTAGGCCTCATCGCTGAATGTCGTGATCGTACCGCCGAAAAGGCAACCGAGCAAGAAGTCAATACCGTCGTTTTAGCCGCCTCCAAAGGAGATTTTAGTCAACATATTGATCTCTCTAACAAAACCGGTTTTTTCAAAACCTTCAGTGAAGGATTCAATCAAACCTTAGACACCGTTAGGCAGATCATTGAAGAATTGAGACGGGTTTTTGCAGCCCTCGCTAACGGCGATTTAACGCAAACGATTACCAACGACTATGCCGGCTCCCTCGCACTTTTGAAAAATGATGTCCATGCCACGATAAACACATTAACACTCGTCATAAGTGAGATTCAGAAAACGGCCGAAGCGGCTTCCAAAGGGGATTTTACGCAATCCATTAACCTGACAGAACAATCGGGATTTTTAGCGATCCTAAGCGAGCGACTCAATCAAATGTTAAGCGCCAACCAACAAATGATTGAAGAACAGATGCGTGTTTTTGCCGCGCTGGCAAGCGGAGATTTAACCCAAAGCATGACAAGAGAATACGCCGGTTCCCTTGAACACTTAAAAAAGGATGTCAATCTCACCGTCAGTCAGCTCACCCAAGTCATTAACACCGTTCAAGAAAGTGCCTCGGTTGTGAATCAAGCCGCCGAAGAGATTTCGCAAGGCAATATCAGCTTAAGTCAACGCACCGAACAACAGGCCGCTTCTTTAGAAGAAACGGTAGCCAGTATGGAAGAAATGACAGGCACCGTGCAGCAAAATGCGGACAATGCTCAACAAGCAAAGCAATTAGCCGCCAGTGCCCGCGATCAGGCAGAACAAGGGGGAGAAGTCGTTGGAAAAGCGATAGTGGCTATGGCTGAAATGAGCAAAAGCAGCCGACAAGTCGTCGATATTATTGGTGTCATTGACGAGATTGCTTTTCAAACGAACTTATTAGCGTTAAATGCCGCAGTAGAAGCGGCCCGTGCCGGAGAACAAGGACGCGGTTTTGCCGTTGTCGCTCAAGAAGTGCGTAATCTTGCACAACGCAGTGCAGCCGCCGCGAAAGAGATTAAAGGATTAATACAAGACAGTGTCAATAAAGTAGAAGAAGGGACGCATTTAGTCAATCAATCCGGCAGTACCTTACAAGACATTGTGATAGCCGCTAAAAAAGTCAGTGATATTATTAGCGAAATAGCCGCCGCCAGCCGTGAACAAACGGCCGGCATTCAACAAATCAACAAAGTCGTCTCTCAACTTGATGAAATGACTCAACAAAATTCCGCATTAGTGGAAGAAGCCGCGCAAGCCAGTGGCACCTTAAAAGAACAAGCGAAAAATCTAAGAGAGCATGTTAGCTTCTTCAAAACGGATCAAGACATGATAGCCTCAGCGAAGCGTTTTCAAAACACGGGCCCCACTTCACCCCCCCCATTTCAACAATCGGCTCAACCGGCTATCAAACCCATTGCTAAACGACCCCATTCCTCAGATGAAGACTGGGAAGATTTTTAGGGCGTAGAGACGCACGGCCGTGCGTCTCTACTAAATTCTCTGAATAAGAATTTGCCGAATTTAAGAATTAACAGAATAAAAACAAAAGCAATAAACTTAATAACATCAACAAACTCATTCTGAAAATTCTATCATTCTGAAAATTCTGATTCAGAATGGGTTTACGAGATTATTTGGGTTGCACATATTTCAAAATAGCTTCCCGATTGGTGTAAGAGGTGACTTTTTCTAAGGCCTCTAAACGGGGTAACCAATCATAACAAGTATGTTCGTTAGGATTGAGTTGAATGGCTTGCGGCTTGGGTAAGGCTAAGGTAAAAACATGTTCCGTGTTGTGTGTCACATCAGGCGCGTAACGCGCTCGCCAAGGGGATTTGATTTCAAAACGATTTTGGTGGTAGCAATCTTGCATAGCTTGATCGGCTATTAAACCCGTTTCTTCCCAAACTTCTCGCTTAGCGGCTTCAATCGCTGTTTCGCCTTCACGTAAACTGCCCGTGACGGATTGCCAAAAAGTCGGCACATCGCTACGTTGCATTAATAATATCTCAGCGGCTTTTGTGTAAATAACGACTAATATGGATTCTGGGCGTTTATAATGCATAAGTGTTAATCTAAATAGCGATATAATGTGGTTGTTTTGCAAAATGGTGATATAGATTTTCAGAAAAATCATTTCAATCTGTGAGGTATTTTTAATCTCACGCAAAGCCGCTAAGACGCTAAAAATAATTGCGCCGCAGCGAAAAGCGTGAGATCGATCCCGCTTTTGATATTTAGATTGTCTCACTATCCATAATGTTTTATAAAAAGTGTCATCAGTTTGTAAAATAATAACGCTAGAATATAAAAGGCCATCTTTTAATGATGGCTATGAATCGATCTGGTTTTGAATTATCAGGTTTTGAATTTAGTGACTTGTGAAGTTAAAAATATTCATTAATCTAAGGCTGGATACCATGACTGAAAATAACACGCGCACTCATGCTATTGACATGTCTTCGTTAGGTAGAGGGGAAACGGCACTTAATTGGGATGATGAAACGATCTGCCTTGAAGTCAAGAACTTAAATCTCTATTACGAGAATAAACAGGCTTTAATTGATATTAACATGTTTATTCCGCAAAAGCGCGTAACCGCTTATATTGGGCCTAGCGGTTGTGGTAAATCGACTTTATTACGTTGCTTTAATCGCATGAATGACTTAGTCGATATCGCCCGTATAAATGGCGAAATTCTTTTGGATGGTGAAAATATTTACGATCCCGATGTGAATGCCGCTGATTTACGACGACGGGTGGGCATGGTTTTTCAAAAACCAAATCCCTTTCCTAAATCTATTTACGAAAATGTTGCTTACGGTTTGCGTATACAAGGCATTAACAGCCGCCGCATCCTAGATGAAGTGGTGGAAAAGTCCCTTAAAGGGGCTGCTTTATGGGAAGAAGTCAAAGATCGTCTGCATGATAATGCGCTAGGCTTATCGGGAGGGCAACAACAACGGTTAGTGATTGCCAGAGCGATTGCTATTGAACCAGAAGTCTTATTATTAGATGAGCCAGCTTCGGCACTTGATCCGATTTCGACACTGAAGATTGAAGAATTGATTCATGAATTGAAATCGGATTATACGATTGTGATTGTCACGCATAACATGCAGCAAGCCGCTCGTGTTTCTGACTACACGGCTTTTATGTATTTAGGGCAGCTAATTGAATTTGGTGAGACGAGTACGCTGTTTACCAATCCAATTCAAAAACAAACCGAAGACTATATCACTGGGCGCTATGGGTAGATTTTCGTTCAAAATTTATTTTGCTGCTATTGAGATTGATAATGATCCTTTTTTTGGGAATGCGAACCTTGGAATCGAAGCGCCCGTAAAAAAAGGATAAGTACTGAAGCACAAATAAACAGGTATTTTACCGCAAAGGGCAAGCAAAAGGGATTGCGCCGAAGCACCTGAAAATTTTTGGCGAAGGTACTTACAAAGACGCGAGCCATTGAGACGCGAGCCATTGAGACGCGAAGCATCGCGTCTCTACTGTAGATTTGCTCTGCCTCGCGTCTCTAATAAACAAGTAAATTTAGGGTTCAGTACTTAGATAACTGAGTGCAGGGCAACAAAAATACTGCTATCTAACTGAGGTGGGCAACCATATTGCCCACCCTACAATTGATAATTGATTGATAATTATAAGAAAATGGAAGACGAACTCACACAACACCATATTTCTCAACAATTCAATAAAGAATTGCGTGAATTACGCAATCAAGTTCTGAATATGGGGGGCTTAGTCGAAGAGCAAGTGACTAATGCCCTTATTGCGTTGATAAATAATGATCATGACTTGGCTAAACAAGTCTATTCCAATGATTATAAAATAAATGCCTTGGAAGTCGCGATTGATGAGGAAAGTACGCGCATTTTGGCTCTCCGCCAACCAACCGCCAGTGATTTACGTTTGGTTATGGCTGTGATCAAAACGATTCCAGATATGGAAAGAATTGGGGATCAAGCTGAACGTATTGCCCACATGGCCTTAAAAATGCCACCGGATGCTCAAGGAAGTCATTTTATCGCGATTCGTCATCTGGGAGAACATGTGAAAAAAATGTTACATGATACCTTAGATGCCTTTGCGCGTATTGATATTGAAACGGCTTTGAAAGTGATGCATGAAGATCAGAAAGTCGATCAAGAATGTGATAGTATCAGTCGTCAGTTGATTACTTATATGATGGAAGATTCACGCACTATTCCGATTGTCTTAAATACGTTGTGGTCGGCACGCGCTTTGGAACGGATTGCCGCTCATTCATGTAATATTTGCGAATACTTGATTTATTTTGCTAAAGGCAAAGATGTTCGTCATATTAGCATGGAACAAGTGGAAGAACAGGCTAGAACACCGCGGAAGTAGTTAAGCCTGGGCGAACACGCTGGTTCGCCCCGAAAGCCCCTGAATACCCTGGGTTTTGTAGGGGCAGCCCTGCGTGTCTGCCCTTTCGAGCGCGAAAAAACTTGAACATCGAAACTTCAATCAAACCCAATTTCTTCGCTAAAGACTTGGGGTTCGGTGATTCCAAAACGGGTTTTTTGAATTGACGTTAAAATTGAAATAAGTTAACTAAATCAAATAGATGCCTAATTTAGTCCTTAAAGTCTGTTGGGTTTAGGAACGCTCCCAAGCGATAAAAACCAATCTTTAACTCTAATTAACGTCATCATGTGTGACTGTATTAGAGTTCATCACGCGGGGAGTCGTTTTTCCCTCAGCCTACCTATTACAAGCTTGTTGGCCAATTTTGTCACGGTCTGCATCGGTTTCAATTCTTGAATTCTTGGTTTGGAATCACCGAACCCCAAGTAAAGACGCTAAAGACAGACATTGTGCTGCGCCTCTTGCGCCTCTTGCGCCTTTTGCGTTAAAAAAAAGCGCCCAATCAACGCTCTACCATTAGCCATTCGCTAATCAACTGCAAACACTTCGATCAACCCCAATTTTTGGGTACCCATAGAACTCAGGATGACCGTATAAGCCCCCTTCGGTAAGTATAATAATAAAGCGGCATCGCTTGGTTTAAGTCCCAGTTGCAAATGAGCCGGAATGGCCGATGCCAGTGGATCAGCCTGCCAACTATCGTTTTGTGCCATAACTTCATCCTTGCCTAACTCTCGTAGAATCAAGATAGGATCAACACCGGATTCTACGCCCGTGCCTCTGACAACCACTTTTTGCACACCCTCTCCCTCAATAATAAAGCCCGCAATAATATCATAAGCACCGCCTTCGATTTGGGCACGAGTACTCAGATTAAACAGTTTGATCGGCTGTTGTGTCTTGCCCAGTGGATTAAGCGTGACCACTTCGACTATGCCCAGTCCTTTCGTCGCATTAGAACTCAATGTCACGGTATAATTACCCGCGGATAAATCCCTGACTAAAGCCGCATCACTTGCATTTTTGCCAGCCATATGCGCTGTGATTTCACTATGACGAAAGTCCGATTGCCAGTCATCGTTCCTCGCGATTTCTCCCCCATTCAGTCTCTGTAGCAATATAGCAGGATTCACACCCTGTTCTAAGCTCGACCCTCTGAGCATCACTTGTTGCGTCCCTGCGCCTGTGAGCATGAAACCGGCAATGATATCACCTGCCCCACCGTTGATCTTGGCACGAGTACTCAGGTTAACCAAACGAGTCGTTGGCGGATAAACCGTGATTTTCTTCCTCACTTGTTCTGAAGCACCCTGATCATCAGTCACGATAAGCGTGATCTCATAACTCCCCTGGGTTGTCAATTTGAAAGAGGCTGTCCGACCAGATGCCGTTTGTCCATCAGAAGTTGACCAAGCATAATGGCTAATAATGCCGCCCTGATCTTGTGATAAACGGGCATCAACTTTAACAGTCAAGTTAGGGGGAATACGTGGATTGTCAGTTATCATTTGTCCCCCTTGTGGTAAGGCACTGAACCGAGGAATCGGGGGACAATTAACCGGCGCTAATTGACTGATCGTAAAAGTTTGCCCGGCTATACTCACTTCCCCCTTACGATTGAGTTCACAAGTCTCATTCTCCTCAATGGCATAATTCACCGTGCCTTGACCTTCTCCACTGGTTATACCCGTAAGACTTACCCAAGACGTTTTACGACGTGCTGACCATGAACAATTAGACGCAGAAGGTATCACAGTCAAATGGCCAGTATCGGCATTAGCATTGTGGGTATGACTGGGTGGCGTAATTTGGTAGGTACACGGTGCAGGTTCGATCACAACCGTTTTTTGGGCAGTGCTTGTTTTCCCCTTATCGTCAGTGACTGTTAGGGTAATCGTATACGTGCCTGCCGTGTTGAAAGTCAGGCTGGTTTTCTCGCCTACAGCCCTTTGCCCATCAGAACTAGACCAAGCATAGCCGGTAATGATGCCATCATCTGTTGAGTCTCCAGCATCTAAGTCAACTGTCAAAGGGGCATCACCAGACTCGGGGCTAACAGTCAAACTAGCTGTAGGGGCTTGATTCTCAGGTTCTGTGGTTACGCCACCATCAGAACTTGAAGACATGTCGAAGATAAAGAAGTTGTCAAACGAAACATCAACCGCTCTTGAAGCTTCAAGATTGATACTACCACCACAGTCTTCTAGTGTTAATTCTTGGACTTCAGTATGGTTGATAGAAAAAACAAAGCGCTCGTCTAGCTTTATAATAGACAAATTGTTGGACTCACCAGACTTAATCAGAGAACTGGCTGTCCAATCCACCAATCTCTTGTGTTGCCCATTAAAAACACGACTGATGTAATAGCCTGTATTATCACCCTGTCCATCTATGAGGAACAGCACATAGTCAGCAGTGCCCGCGCTATTTTTCTGATTACAAACTGTAACGCCATAACCCGCGTCACCATTTCCACCTTGCCATAGGGCATCAACTGAGAGACCAAATTCTTCAAAATAGTTGGAATCAGTGGGCTCGGGACTCAAACCACCCGGATTCGCTCCGCCATCCCATGGCACAGAACGTGCCCCTGTCGAACCATCACCCCGAAAAATCAGTTGTTTATTCGAGACATAAAAAAAATTGGAACCCGAAAACCCACCCGCATCGCTATTAAAATCTTCATCAATGAGAGGAATCACGCGAAAATTATCAAAGGCAACATCCACTGACTTTGAAGATTCCAGAGCAATAGCACCACCAGCACAGCCCTCTAGGTTTGTCAATCTATGGACTCTGTTACCGTTGATAGAGAAGGAGAAATAATTGTCTAGCTTGAAGATAGACAATTTATTAGCCTGGTTAGGCAAAATATGAGAAGAGGCTGTCCAATCAACAAGGGTTGTGGATTCACCCTCTTGAACTCTGACAATCTTATAAGCGCCATTGTTTCCAGCCCCATCTATCACAAACGAAATAGAGTCAGGACTACCCACACTATTTTTATGGATGCATACCGAAAGCCCATAAGGCGCATCATCGTTTCCGCTTTCCCAAGTCACCTCCATTGAGGCATCAAAGTCATTGAAATAGTTGGAGTGATTAGGATTGGGATTCCAACCTGATGGATTAGTACCCCCCACCCAGATTTTTCCAATACTTCCCGTCGAACGATCACCACGAAACACAAAGCGTCCGTTCGAGACAGAAAAGGATTCATCTTCCAAGAATCCCCCAGGGCCCTTGTCAAAAGTCTCGTCTACACCCGTGGCCCATAGCGGTGTAGATAAAAAGATCATAACCCCTGTCATGATCAAAGCGAGGTTTCTTGTCATGATACTCTCCTCAAAGTGAGTTAAAGATAGAAACAAATTGCGAAAATACCCCATTAAAATTAATGAAATTGACCCACAACGGCCCAAATGGGGCAAAAAAGGCCGTTATCCCAATATCGAATAGAACGCTAATTTGACGCATTAAAGGTATTAACACTGATGAGTGATCAGCGAAAATCAGCAAAATCAGTCAAATCAGCGTTCTATCATAATCGCATCACTACCCAATCAAAAATCCATTGGCTAATCAACCGCAACCACTTCAATCAATCCCAATTTCTTGGCACCAAGAGAAGTGAGGATCACCGTATACTTGCCTTCGGGTAAACTTAACAGCAATGCGGCATCAGTGGGTTTGATCGGTTGCAAATGAGGTGGAATTTCAGAGGCCCGTGGAGAGTCTTGCCAATTATTGTTTTGGGCCATCACCTCTGTTTTGCCTAACTCTTGAATAATCAATTGCGGATCAACACCGACATCGACGGCCGTGCCTCTGATGACCACTTTTTGCAAGCCTTCACCTTCAATGATAAAACCGGCAATGATGTCGTAAGCGCCGCCTTGAACTAAGGCACGCGTGCTGATATTAAACAGTTGGCTTGCCGGTGTTGGCGTTTGAGGTACCAAAATGACTTCGACAATCCCCAGTGCTTTAGCCGCCAAGGAACTCAATTGAACCGTATAATAGCCCTTGGGTAAATCTCGGAGTAAAGCAGCATCCGTTGTATTGAGGGGCCTCATATAATTAGGGATTTCAAGATGACGCGAGTCTTGTTGCCAATCATTGTTATTGCCCAGTACTGCTTGGGTTGAATAATTTCGTAGCAGCAATTGAGGATCAACCCCCGCTTCTAAACTATTGCCTCGGAGCAGAATTTTTTGCGTTCCAGCCCCTGTGATTCCGAATCCGGCAATGATATCACCTGCACCGCCTTGGATACGCGCACGGGTACTGAGATTGCTCAAGTGAGTGGTTGCTGAACAACCACAACCCGTGATAATCACTGTTTTGCTGGCCGATAAATCCTTTTCATTCGTCACAGTCAACGTGATATTGTAAGTCCCGATTTTCGTAAACGTGAAAGAGGCCGTTGACGTGGAGGCCGTTTGACCATCAGACGTTGTCCACGCATACGTTTCAATAATCCCCTCTCTATCATAAGATTCACGGCCGTCTACTCTCACTGTTAAAGGGGGTTTGCCTTGGGATGGCGTGACACTGATTACAGGAATCGGTGGCGTGCCACATCCTGTAACTTGATTAACAGTAAAAGTTTGCCCGGCTATGGTGAGCGTACCTTGACGGTTTCCCGTACTGGTATTAGCCGTAATAGAATAAATCACGGTACCGTTACCTTGTATCGGGAGATTAGTCCTGATATTTAAAAAAGAAACCTCATTGGTACGGGCAGTCCACTGACATTGTTCAAGAGAAGTTGTCACGTTCACGCTACCGTTTTCTGCGTTCGCACTGTGAGTATGAGTGATTGGTGTAATGCTATAGCTACACTCTCCTTTATCTTGATTAACGGTAACCGTTTTCCCTGCAATGCTTAAGGTTCCACTACGGGCTTGGAGAGTCGGATTAGCCATGACAGAGTAAATAACGCTGCCACTACCTTGTCCACTGCTATTATTAATATTGATCCAAGGCTTATGGCTCTCCGCTGTCCATTGGCAATTCGCAGCGGCGCTCACTGTCACAGTGCCTGTTTCAATATCTGAACCATGAGAGAGCGTTGTTGGTGTTATTTGATCGACACATTGATTAGGTAACGCCGGGCCGTCATCAAAAGTAGCCGTCACAGATTGAGCAGTCGTCATAGTCACTTGGCAAATTCCAGTACCAGAACAGGCTCCCCCCCATCCCACAAAGCTTGAATCTGCCAAGGGCGTTGCAATTAAGATCACTTGTGTATTGGCATTGTAGTTTTCAGTACAATCACTACCACAATCAATGCCTTGCCCAGTGACGCGCCCACTGCCTATACCGTTTTTTGTGACCGTGATGGCATAATTCTTCAGAGTGAACGTCGCCGTCACATTTTTGGCTTGATTCATAGTCACTTGACAAGTCGTATCCAAGCATGAACAAGCACCGCTCCACCCACCAAAGAGAGAATTTGCCGATGGTATTGCAGTTAAGCTCACTTGTGTATTGGCAGTATAGTTTTCTGTGCAATCGCTACCACACAATAAACCTTGCCCAGTAATTTGGCCGGTGCCCTGTTTGTTGACGGTCAGTGTGTATGACTGAGTCATCAACTCCCCTTGGCTTTCCCCCCAGTAACCTTGAACTAGAATCAGCAATTTGGCAGCAGAAGTGGGCCCAGCCCTAAAAGCCGAAATATCTCGCTGTCCCGTGTTCCCATCAAGTAAAAAAACCAAGCTGTTATAAATATCCCAGTCCGTTTCGTCAATAATTTCCTGAATAATGGAACTGATATCGGGTGAACTGTAGAGTTTGTTTCTTTCCCAAGGGCCTAGTACCCAAGATACTGTTCTTGTTGTTTTAGGACGTTGATCCAAATCATGAGCATTATTAGTAAACACATTAGCATTACCAGACTTTTCGCCAAATATCTGAGCAATGCTATCTGTGTCACCCTCATTTCGAGCAGTCAAAATGAGATGCGCTTTAAGAATGGTAGCGCCTTTACCAATGGGAATATCATTAAAACGCAGACCAACTAATCGAGCTTCATTGCCACGACTAGGAAATTCTAATGCATCACTGGCGAGATAAACACCACCTGCTTCGCTTCCAGATACTTTTTGTTCAGCATCATCATTCTCAGCAGCAATCTGCCCGATGAAGTTTTGGTTAACGCAGTCATTACCCTTAATCTCTTTCAAATCAAACCCGATCTCAAAAGCGAATACTTCCACACTAACTATCATACTCAGTAGTATAAGTGAATAGAATATCCTGGGCGATGCACGACTGCATTTGCTAGTGTGTCTAAACAATTTGGATAAGATCATGTTTTTCCTATTAAGTATCGTGATTGATTGAGTACAACTCATTACGGGGATAAACGAATTTAAAACCGTGAACGACAAGGATTGTATATGAAGAGATTAAAACCGAGCATCACCTCGATCCAATCCTTTTTTATTTATATATAGCGTTTCCCGATTGAGTAACGTACAGTTATACCCTGAAAATTGAACCGCAAAATAAATTTGGAACGAAAAAAAAGCGGCAAAATTTGGAACGAAAAAAAGCGGCAAAATAAATTTTGCACTCCAAGAGAGGGCCAAAAAATAATTTTTTCACTCAAATGATTTGTACTTCATTCAATCGGGAAACGCTATAGTACAGCTAATTACGGGAATAAACGAATTTAAAACCGTCAACTACAAGGATTGTTTATAATAAAGGATTAAAACCTAGCCTCACCTCGATCCAATCCTTTTTTATATACAATCCTTGTAGTTCAGGTTTTATTTAATCGCAACGACTTCAATCAATCCCAATTTCTTGGCACCAAGAGAAGTGAGGATAACCGTGTAAGCCCCTTCGGGTAAGCTTAACAGCAATGCCGCATCGGTTTTTTTAGTCAGTTGCAAATGAGCGGGAATTTCAGAGGCCCGTGGATCGTCTAGCCAGTTATCGTTTTGGGCCATAACCTCTGTTTTCCCCAACTCTTGTACAATCAAGACGGGATCAACGCCGGTATCGACGGCTGTGCCTCTGATGACGACTTTTTGCAAGCCTTCGCCTTTAATGATAAAGCCGGCAATAATGTCATAAGCGCCACCTTGAACTAAGGCACGGGTACTGATATTAAACAGTTTGTTTACCGGTGGCGTTTTGGAGAGTCTTATTACTTCCACAATCCCCAGTGCTTTCGCCCCTTTTGAACTCAATTGAACCGTATAATACCCCTTGGGTAAATCTCGGAGTAAAGCCGCATCGTTTTTATTGTCGGGCCTCATACCACGCGGAATTTCAGCATGACGACTGTCTTGTTCCCAGTTATTATTCTTGCCCAACACTTCTTGGGTTGAATAATTTTGTAGCACCAATTCCGGATCAACACCATGTTCTAAACTGATGCCTCGGAGCAAAATGCGTTGCGTCTCTTTACCTCGGATGCCGAATCCGGCAATGATATCACCTGAACCGCCTTGGATACGCGCACGGGTACTGAGATTGCTGAGGTAAGTGGTTGCTGAAGAAACCGTGACCGTTTTGGTTTCGCTGTCTGATAAATTGCCCTCATCGGTGACAAGCAGTGTAATGTCGTAATTCCCCTCTTTGGTAAACGTGAAAGACGTTTTTGGTGTGGAAGCCGTTTGACCATCAGACGTTGTCCACCCATACGTTTCAATAATCCCCTCTCTGTCATAAGATTCACGGCCATCTGCCGTGACTGTCAAGGGTGGTTTGCCTTGGGAGGGCGTGACAGTGACGACAGGAATCGGAGGGAGGTTCTTCGATGTACTTTGATTAACCGTGTAAACCGGTTTCTCAACCGATGTTTCATCGTCAGGTTCAGTTTCTGCCTGGTTCACGTTAGCAATCGTGATTTTACCTTGACGCGCTATTGTACCGGCGTTACCCTTAAGGGAATACTTCAGTAAAGCATTCCCTTCTATCGGGAGATTGGATTCAATCTTGAGCCAAGAGGTATCATCATCAGTAGAAACGGTGGCCGTCCACCGGCATTGATTGGGAAAGGTTGTCACATTCACTTCGCCACTTTGTTCATTGGCGGTGTGAGAAGCTTTAGGGGGTTCTTTCTCAAAGCCATAGGTACAAACCCCTTTCGTTTGCTTAATAATAAAGGGTTTGTTGGCAACCATCAGTATCCCTTCACGGGCGACAAATTCAGGATTAGCCGTGACAGAATAAATCACTTCCCCATTACCTTGACCATTGCCATTATTAATAGTGGCCCACTTGCTGCTGTTATGAGCGATAGCATCCCACTGACAATTATCAGGGGCCTTGATTGTGATACTGGCGGTTTCCGCATGTGGCCCATGAGTCCGTTCAAGGGCTTCAGGTATAATGCTTTCAACACACGCATTGCGTATCACTTTATAAAAGGTGGCCGTCACATTTTGCGCTTGATTCATGGTAATTTCACAAATAAGAGACTCGCCAGAACAGGCCCCCCCCAACCCAAAAAAAGGGAATCTTCTGCCGCTTCCGCAATTAAGGAAAAGGTAAAGTGTGTACCCAGATCATATTCCTCAATACAATCCTCTCCACAATCAATCCCTTCTCCCTTTACATCGCCCGAACCGGTACCTTGTTTCTTGATAGTCAGGGCAAACTTTTTAAGGCTAAAACTGGCCGTGACATTTTGAGCCGCATTCATAGTCACTTTACACACATTGTCAGTGACTGAAGTACAACCCGTCCAGTTATCGAAAACAGAATCCGATGAGGGGGCTGCCGTTAAAGTAATTTCATTGCCCGCATTAAGATTATCTTGCCTACAATCCCGGCCACAAGAAATACCATAGCCACTGATCTGTCCACTACCCGTTCTATTGACAGTCAGTGTATATCTTGGTGAACCCACCGTGATGCTTTTTTCCACCTTGTAAACGCTGCTTTGCCCTTCGTTATCAGTCACAAGCAAATTAAGGGTATAAACGCCCTGTTTTTCAAAAGTGATCTCAGCATTTTTACCAGACTTAGTTTGACCATCAGAAGCCGTCCACTGATAAGTTGTGATGCTGCCATCCGCGTCATTTGAACGACTGGCATCCAAAGTGACTTTCAATGGCGCACGTCCTGATGTTGTGGACACCGTAAAAGCCGCCGTGGGGGCCTTATTATTGGCAACCACCACCTTTTTTTCGCAACTGTCCGTTTGCCCTTTACTGTCTGCAACGGTTAAGTTGACAGAATATTCACCTATAGCCGTAAAGGCATAATAAGTGGTTCGACCTGAAAGGCTTTGACCATTCACTAACCATTTGTAGCTCGCTATTCCGCCATCCTTATCACTCGATGTCCGAGCATCCAATGTCGCTTGAAACGAGGGGTTACCATAAAGGGCCGGTGAGATAGTAAACTGACAGGTGGGTGGTGTATCCGTGACCGAAACCGTTTTTTCAAGGGTATGGGTAAAACCCTCATTGTCTTTAACAGTCAAGGTTACCGGATATTCGCCAGCATGTTGAAAAGTGACAGAATGTCTCACACCGGATAGGTTTTGTCGATTCGCAGACCAACGATAATCCACAATTGAACCGTCCGCATCTTTTGAAGGACTGCCATCCAATATCACAGTCAACGGAGGCAAACCTTTTTGGGGAGACAAGGTAAAATCGGCAATGGGGAGAACAGGGATATTCCACAATTTTAGTGTTTTATCTTGGCTCCCAGATAGAACTGTTTTACCATTAGGAGAAAAAGCAACTGACCAAATAGCATCTCCATGTCCTTTGAAATTGACAAGATTTTCTCCCGTTTTAATATCCCAAAGCTTCACATAAATACTGTTACCATAACGATAATAATAGTATTCGCTTGATAAGGCAGTATTACCATTGGCAGAAAAGGCTACAGAATAAACAGGAAAACTAGACGATAAAGTCCGGATGAGTTGTCCCGTATTGACATCCCAGAGTCTCATTGTGCTATCATTACTCCCAGACAAAGCGGTTTTAGCATCTGGGGAAAAAGCAACTGAATTAATCTGTCTTGTATGCCCTTGGAAAGTGCGAATGAGTTCTCCCGTGCTGATATTCCACAACTTCATCATGTAGTCATAACTACCAGATAGCGCCATTTTTCCATCTTTAGAAAAGGCGACAGACTGAACAGCACTGGTAAGTACTGAACCATAAATTTTCAGGTATTTTAATAGAAGCAACCAGGGGCTGTAGCTAAGGATTGCCCCTACGCGCTACCATGTAGGGGCAATCCAGGGCGAATGCCCTTTGCGGTAAAATACCTGTTTATTTGTGCTTCAGTACTTATGTCCTTGGAAAGTGCGAATAACTTCTCCCGTCTTGACATTCCAAAGCTTCAGTGTGTTATCATTACTGCCCGATAAAGCGGTGTTACCATCTGGCGCAAATGCGACGGAATAAACATTAACCGTATGGCCTTGGAAAGTGCGGATAATTTCTCCCGTATTGGTATTCCAAAGCTTCAGCGTGCCATCCCCACTTCCAGACAGAATGCTGTTACCATCCGGCGCAAATGCGACAGACATAACAGAACTCGTATGCCCTTGGAAGGTGCGGAGGGGTGTGGTTATCGTATTGGCCATGACTTCACCATAGGATAAGACACCCAACAATAGGGTGACTAGCCACAACAATGAGTGGGCCAGTTTTGGCGATGGCGGATCACATTTTCGCGTGATGCCAAATCGTGGGTATTTGAATACCCGTTTCCAAACGTCATGTAACATGATGTTTCTCCTTTTTATTTTAAAATGAGTACAACTTATTACGGGGATAAACGAATTAAATCACTGAGTGAATGAGTCGTTTCTCCCTGTCATCCGTTGTAGTGAGTGCTTACAAAACTAAATCATCATCCCAGTTCATCGGGATTAATGCCCAAGGCGCGTCATTTGGCAGCCAATCGTTCGGCACGTTGTTGAGCCGGTTCTTTTTCCCGATGTTATTGATTTTAAATGCCTATTTTTATTCACTTCAATCAAACAGATCGTGTGATTAAGTACTGAAGCACTGAAGCACAAATAAACAGGTATTTATACCGCAAAGGGCAACCACAAGGGATTGCCCCTACAAGCCGCCTGTAGGGGCAATCCCTTGTGGTTGCCCCCTTTCTCCTTGTTGTAAAGCTTTATCCGCTTGTTCTAAAGCGGCTCGTTTTTCCAATTCCGCTTTTTCTAAAGCCTCCTTGCCCCAAAGCAACAAATTGCCTTTTTTATCCCACCAACGTAACCAATAACCCGTTCTACTATTACCCTGCTTCGTACCCTGCCAGACACCCAAAAAAACTTCTAATGCTTCTATCCAATAACGTCCCTTTTTTTATCATGTTTTTGACGTTGATAACGCTTTGATTTGAGTTGATACACCTCTAAAGTACCCTTCTCAGGGTTAAAAATCGCATAAAGAGGCACTTTTAAAATTTGCTCATAAAAAAAACCATTTACCAACCATAAAGCGGTGTGGCTTTTTTAGAATATTCACGCCCTTCATTATCGGATAAAAAAACGCTCTATGCTTAGGCTATTGATTTTCATAATATTGAGGGTTTAAAGGTGTTGCCGATTTTTAGAGGGGAAACTAGGATGGTGGGCAAGCGGGCGGCTTCAATCTGGGTATGATATTTCAGGAAATTGAGTTCAATGTCGCCCGCTTACCCACCCTACGATGCCTTTTTTTGTATTTAAGGAATCGTCACAAAATAAATTGTTCCGAAAAATAATTTCATCTGGGCGAACACGCAGGTTCGCCCCTACGAGCGCCTATGTAGGGGCGAACCTGCGTGTTCGCCCTTTAGCCTTTTTGTATTGATGTTATAGCCTTTAGCTAATCAATCGCAACCACTTCAATCAAACCCAGTCCTTTTTTGCCCACTGAACTTAAAATGGCCGTGTATGCGCCGGCTTCTAATGATAAGAGTAATGCGGCATCGGTTGATTTGAGCGGTTGCAGGTGGGCAGGAATATTTTTGGCTTGTAAGTCATCTTGCCAATCATTGTTTTGTGCTGTCACCTCTGCACTACCTAAGGGTTGTATCGCCAAATACGGATCAACGCCCACATCAAGGCCTGTGCCTCTGACGACAAGGTTTAGTGTGCCCGATCCGGTGATGATAAAACCGGCGATAATGTCGTAAGCGCCACCTTGGATATTGGCACGCGTACTCAAATTAGCGAGTTTAACTGGCCCATTACAAGAGCCATCTACAGCAATGACTTCAATGATGCCCAGTCCATCCTGATTCACGGAACTGAGTGTCGCGGTGTGGGCACTGGCCTTTAAATCTCTTAGCAAAGTCGCATGAATCAAATCAGTGGGCTTAAGATGATCAGGGAGGCTACCTTGACGGTAATCTTGCTGCCAATCATTATTACTCCCAACGGGATCATTGCTGGGATATTCATTGATCTGGAGATAGGGATCCACCCCATATTCTAAATTTTGCCCTCTGACAGCGATTTGTCTGGTACCCGTGCCGCTGAGAATAAAGCCGGCAATGATATTGTAGGCAACGTTTTGGCTGCCTAAGATCTTAGCGCGGGTACTGAGGTTGGTCAAACAGGTGTTTGATTGTATAACCGTGACAGTTTGCGTTCTGCTTGCAGAAGCCCCTTCATTATCCGTCACTGTAAGCGTGATAGTGTAAGTACCCTCTTGATCAAAAGTGAAGGTGTGAGTGCTACCAAGGAAGGAGCGGCCATCGGAAATTTCCCACATATAGGTTTTGATGGTGCCATCAGAATCGCTTGAAGTTCTGCCATCTAGCCGAACTTCTAAGGGCGGCATACCTGAAGCCGGTGTTGCGGTGAATTGAGGAACGGGGGGGGCATTCCCTTGGGCCTGAAGGCAGGGCTGATAGGATAGGCCTAGGGCCAATAAGCATACACTTGACAGTTTTAATCTGAATAACATACATGTCTCCTAAAGGATTGAACAGGCGTTTTACAAATATAATGTGATGCTCAACTTTAATGTTATAACGGATTGATTTTATGAGTGGCTGAATTAAGCGAGAATGTATCTACCAAAATACGGCCATGTCAAATCTTAATAACTTAAAAAAGTTGAACATCACGTCAATATAACTATTAAAAAAAAACAGCATATTATGTAACAAGTATTGTTCAGTCGTATGCCAATGTCAAGTTTTTGGGAAAATTGGGTTAATTGGATAGGGAATTGGGAAGAGCGAATAGGCCGGTAGTGATGCAATGTGGCTGATATGATAGAACGCTGATGAAGGCCTGATTGGCGCTGATTTGTTATTTCAGTTATCAGTTTCACGCAAAAGTTTTTGCGCGCAAAAACTTTTGCGTGAAAATCAGTTATCAGTTATCGTGTTCGCCCTTTTTAAAATTTTGAAATGAATTATAGCGTTTCCCGATTTGAATAAAGTACAGTTATATTAAGAAAATCGAACCGCAAAATAAATTTTGCACTCCAATCAATCCGGCCGCAAAATAAATTTGGAACGAAAACAATCCTGCCGCAAAATAAATTTTGCACTCCAATCAGGCTGCAAAATAAATTTTGCACTCCAATCAGGCTGCAAAATAAATTTTGCACTCCAATCAAATTTGTACTTAGCTTCGCTGACCTTCGGTTCATTCAATCGGGAAACGCTATAACCCGTTTTTGCACGCAAAAACTTGCCGCTTCAAATGGATATTGACTTCCAAAAAAGCGCAAATTATAACGGTTGACAGTATATATCTCATAAATGCTAGGCTTGAGCGCGTTGCTCGCCTGCTATACAAAAGCTTGGCCCGTTAGGATGATTGGGCGCGTCAAATGCAATCTTTAATTCGTTAAAACCAAAATGCTTGAGGCATGACAAGATGTCTTGTTTTGGCATCCACATACTAAACTCATCACCGCCGCCGCAAAAACCTGACCATTCTAGGGCTGCTTGGTAGTTGTGTCGATATAAGGCATGTTTAAATCCTTGATAATCCGCAGTTTCAGCAGTGTCAGAAAACTTGTTTTTGGGGAGATTTGGATTTTTTTGAATCACGTCTTGATCGTAATAGTGTGTCCAGATCATCACTTTCTGACTGACTTGTGAAATCAGGTGGATGAGTTCAGCTGGATTTTGCATGTGGTAGAGTACGCCGCTGGCGATACACACATCATAAGTTTCCTGCGTTTGTTTGAGATAACTGATAAAATCGCCTAACTGAAAACGGGCGCGTTTTAGGTTCATGATTTCCTTGGTAATCAAACATTTAAGATAGGCCCGCGTGTTGGCTTCAATGGCCAAAATTGAACGGGCCCCCCTGTTTTCAAGCATGTAGGTATGCCCCCCTTCAAGGGGCCCAAGTTCAAGGATGTTACAGTCTTTAAATCCGCCCAATTGTTCTTCAGCCCAGATAATTCTGCCATCTTCAAAAAGCGCACTTTTACCCGTTGAGTCGTCGTATGGCGCTGGCCATTTTGAAGACCATTCTCCCTTAAAAATATCAAGGGCATTTTGAGGGTTTGGGCCCGTTTTAACGTATTGATCGAGTATATTCATATTAATTAGTTTATGACGCTTCGCACTCTTTTTGCCAAACAGAAAAATATTCTATTTGATTGTCGTTTCCAAGACTGACAAAGAGACAAGTTGCTTTTAATTGTAAGAGTGCCAGTGTATTGTGCATAAATTCACTGAACGTTTGTGAATCCCAGACATGAGCGTGTTCCCGCCGTTTTTTGACATTGTTGATATGCACTTGCAACTGTTGGGGCTTGTCTTTCACTATCTCGAAGAGATCAGGATGCACACCTTGCAAAAAATCAATATAGTGTTCATCTGTGACTTCTGTGATCTGATGATCATATTCCGCTTTCAGATGATCAAAAGTCGTTAATGCACGGTTTTTGTCAAAAGTAAACTGCTTATCTGGGGCTGAAATAATGAGATGTCCACCAAGTTTGGTGATCCTAAACAATTCTTCAACGACTTTGATTGGATTTGCGACATGTTCAATGACATGGTTGAGTATCACAAAGTCAAAACGCTCAGATTCAAAAATGGAGAGGCCTTGTTTATCCAAATCGCAAATATGCTCAACGTCTACCAGATCATCGCTATTTAATTCTGGAAATGCGCGACTGGCTTCTGCCTTAGATTGAGCATCACAATATTCAATTGTGCAGTGTGCGGGAATGGTGGCAGGTTGATGAAAGGCCCCTATTTCTAAACCTTGGCCCGTCAGTAGATTATAACCGGCCTGCCGATGATTCAGATTAGCAGACATTTTGTTTCCTTATGTCATTTTGCGTTTAAATTAAATGGGGCCGGCAACCAAAAAACGTTACAATTAAATGGGGCCGGCAACAAAAACACGTTACCCACCCTACATTGATTGACAATGGTGGGCCACAAAAACACCTTACCGGCCCTTGACGTTTAAATGGGGCCGGCAACCAAAAAGCGTTATCGGCCCCCTACATTGATGGCGTGGTGGGCAACTGGGCATTATTCTGATTCTTTGAGCAATGCCACATTTTCCAATGTTAAGCCCGTGACTTGCGCTATTTGTTCTTCTGTTAATACCCCAAGAGATAAGAGATTACGCGCTGAGTCCTCTCTGGCATTTTGTTCACCTTTTTCCTGTCCTTCTTTGCGTCCTTCTTCCCTTCCCGCTTTCCATCCCTCTTCCCTACCATCCTGCCGTCCTTCTGCGGTAAAACGTGCTTTGGCCTTTTCCCAAGCCGCTTCATCCTTAATTTCTTGCAAGAGGGCAGGGTCAATTGTTTGCTTACGAATGGTTTTGAGCATCTGTTGAAATAGCACTTCGCTATAGCCGCTTTCTTCCATCTTGCCATCCAATGAATCTGCAATAAAATCAAGCCATTTACGCACACCTGATGGCGTTTTCTCATTGACTTTGCGTGGGGAAAGAAAGACGAGGCGATGAGGGTAAACTGAGACTTTGTTTCCCCATTCATCCACTGGACTCATATCGCTAATCGCGCAACTGAAATTGATGCTGCCATCACGCGGAAGGCTGGTCAGTACTACGATGGTGTAAACCGTGCTAACAACATCGTCATCGTAGAAACTGCTTACCTGTTTCAACAAGCTAATTGAGTGATCATAAAGAAAACGGTCAAAAAAGTCTTCTTCCTTGACATGTTGAATTTCTACAATAATTCGCTGTTCGGTATCTTCGGCAAACAGATCATAGCGACTACGCACTTTTCCCACCGGTTCAGGGTATTCATATTCGGTATGCACTTTACTGATATTCAGTTCAATGCCTAAGATGTCTTTTGCAAACTGGTTAAAGATATCGGGCTGACTGAAAACGTGTTTAAACATTGTGCCATATTTGAGGGGAATGACTTCAATCATAGGTTTATTTCTGTTGTGTGTGTCAAATTGTCATTTTGAAAGGGCGAACACATAGGTTCGCCCCTACGGGGCCGATGTAGGGGCGAACCTTTGTTATCGCCCTTTCTTAAATTATTGATGGCACGGAAGGCGGCCAAGCTAAAGCGAATGGCGCGACGGTTGCGTCTAGGGTGAGATTGGGATTATACGCGGGATCATTCACTAATCGATGCTGCCAATGATTTTCCATGTAATTGATTTCTTGTTGAAAACGATGGGCTTTTTCTGGCGTATCGTCACTGCCTCGGCTGGCCGATTCATGGTGATATAATTCTGCGTAGGGTGTCCATACGATCTGTAAACCGGCTTCAATGATTTTCAAACATAAATCGACATCGTTGAAGGCAATGCTGAGGTTTTCAGCGTTTAACCCCCCTACTGCGAGAAACTGTTCTTTTCGCATGAGCAAACAAGCGGCTGTGATGGCCGATAAATTCTGTAGCAGTACGCCTCTGCCAAAATAACCCGGATTGCCGCGTGATATCAATCGGTGTGCGTGTCCAGCAATACCGCCTAATCCCACTATCACGCCGCCATGTTGTAAGGTGTCATTCGGGTACCAGAGTCTCGCACCAACAATACCCACTTTGGGACGCAAAATGTGGCTCACCATTTCGGTTAGCCAGTCTTGATTAATGACTTCTATATCATTATTGAGTAAGCAGATCAGTTCACCTTCAGCTTGTTCAACGGCGACATTATTGATTTCGGCGTAATTAAAGGGATACGGATGATCTATAATACGGGCTTGATTATTCTCTTTCAACTGCTTGAGATAGGCTAATGTGATGCGATCATCGCTGGCATTATCGATAATGAGTATCTCAAAGTGGGGATAATCTGTTTTGTTCAATAGGCTGTCTACACAGCAGCGTAAGAGATTGAAGCTGTTGTAAGTCGGAATAATGAAACTCACTAAAGGGGGGTGTTCAGGTAGTGGGTATTGTACCCGCGTCATCCCCGGCGCTTCTGGTGCATCCGTGACGCGTGCTTCAATATTCTGCCGTGCTAAGTATTCGCTAATGGCTTTTTGAGCCGCCCCAATGGCATAAGGTTTGGCTTCAGAACGGCTTGCTGTACTGCTACTCAAGGCCCGCCAATGATACAACACGCGTGGTATATGGCGAATTTGTTCAGGTTCAATTTTCTCAATAATCCGTAAGGCGAGATCATAATCCTGTGATCCTTCATAACCTAGCCGAAAGCCACCTATTTCCCTGATTTTGCTCGTCCGATAAACACCTAGATGACTGATCATGTTGTGGGATAAAAACAGATCAGGATTCCAATCCGATTTAAAATACGGATCAAAGCGTTCTCCCTCTTCATTGATTTTATCTTCATCAGAATACCAGATCATGCCATCCGGTGTGTTAATAATCTCTTGTGCAACACAAAACAGGGCATGCGCTGCTAAGACATCATCATGATCTAACAGGGCTATAAATTCACCACTGACTCGCTCAATAGCGGTATTAGAAGCGGCCGAAATATGTCCATTTTCGGTCCTAAAGGTGACTTTGATACGTTGATCACGCGCAGCGTACTCTTCTAAAATGTGGCGTACATGTGGTTGTGTCGAAGCATCATCGGCTATAGACAATTCCCAATAGGGATATATTTGTTCTAGAACAGATTCAATAGCGGCCCTTAACCATTTTTCTTCTGTATTGTAAGTGGGCATGACGACGGCGATAAAGGGCAAATTATCCCAGGCTTTGATACGTTGTCGTATCTGTCCAACCTGTGTTGAGGTTAAGGTGTCATACTTTTTAATCCAATGTGAATAATCTTTTGAAGCTTGTGGAGGCGGGGTAGGCGTTTGAGGTGGCGGTGTTGGATGAACCGGTGTTGGCGGTTGTTCTCCCGTTTGCTCCTGCACTTTCCACGCGGAAATATCGGCCATGATTTCTTGAATATGATCTTGTGCCGTCAACCCCAATTTTTTGAACATGAGTTTCAAGAGGATTTGAGTGAAGATATTCCCAGCACGCCATGTCAAAGAGTTAAAGATGGCTTTGATATCCTCATCTAATGCACTAATCCAGTGAAGCAGTTTATGTCTATTTTGTTGTAGTGCCGAAATCACCTGTTCTTTTTCATTCAGGGCATGTTGGATATCCGTTATCTGGGTTTGCAATTCAGTTTGTAAGGCCTGTTTTTGATGTTCCTGTTGACTGAGTTCTTGATTAAGCCAGTTGGCCTGATTTTCCGCAACTAACAATTGGTTTTGATAACTGGCTATTTGGGCCAAATATCTCACCCTATTCTCTTCTTGAGTCTGCAAAGCTTCTCTGAGATTAGCGAGTTCTTTATCACGCCAAGCGATTTCACTGTCACGATAGGCAACTTTAGTATCACGTTTAGCGATTTCAGCATCACGGTGAGCGATTTGGTTATCACGGATATCAATCTCTTCATGCCCTTTAGCGATTTCAATGTCGCGTTCAGTAATCTCTTGCTCGCGCGTCTCAAGGGTTTCTTGTAATCTTGAAGTCTCTTGTTCTGCCTCAAGCCGTTCTTGATAAGCTTGTAAAATCTCGGCTGCCCCTTCAGACAGCGTTGGCAAGGGTTCTAATTGGAAAACACGCCCATTTTCAAAAGCTTCAAATAAAATCGCTTGTTGGTGATTGATATAAGCATTCTGGAGGCCTGTATCGCCGTGTTCATGGAAATATTTGGGCTCAATAAAGGCCCGTATTTCTTTATCAGAAGGTAAGCGTAAGCCTTGAACTTCGCAATCCATTAAATCTTGATGTAATTTTTTGACGGCCGCTATTGGATTGCTCATCAATTCTTCGTGAGAAACCAATATTCTGGGCATATCGGCCGTATTGGCTAAGCCTTGTAAAGTGTATTTTTCCCATAAAGCGATACCTAACATCATGGAAAAGTCTTCGCGTGTTTTTAAGGATTGCGCCACTTGGATAGGGCTGCGATGGACATAAAGACAAACTGGAATTTCAAGTAATGGCCGCCAAAAGGGGAGTAATAGACAAAAACGGGGATCTTTCATCATCCAAGGCCGATGGGCATCTAAACCTAAAACGATTTCGCGTGCTTTGGGTTCAAATTCTTTTTGAATCTCCGGCGTAATATCACTGGTTTTAAACTGATTGATATTATCCCAAGTGATGCCTAAACCTTTTTTTAACAAATCCTCTTGTAAACAGAGAATATCCCATCGTTCCCAATACCCTTTGGGATTGGCTGTGGTAGGCGGCACAATTTCTTTTTCAGGGGCAAAATAAGCACCCATCATATTTAATAACCGTGCTACCACCGAAGTGCCAGAACGATGCATGCCTAAAACAATTAATTGCATTGCAATTTTTCTCCCATTTCGTTAAAACCTATCTCACGCAAAGACGCAAAGGCGCAAAAGCCCTAACTCAGTCTTATTAGCGAAGCACAGCGAAGGTTCTTAGCGTCTTTGCGTGAAATTAAAAATACCTTATAAATTGAAATCAATTTATGCTGGAACAACATCAATGCCAGTATATTGCCCTTCAAGAAAAGGGGCTAATTGAACCGCTAAGCGTCCACTACCGCAGCCTATGTCAATTACAGAATGCTGCTTTTCCAGTTTGCAATCCAGTAGTAGGTAAAATTCCAATAATCCAAAAGCTTCAAATTCGCCACCTACTGCTAGACTCATTGCTTGATCTCGCTCATAAGCGTTAAGCAAGTTTTTAATGTGTTGATTATAACTCGATTTATAATCAGGAATATGACTTGATGACATCGTATTATAGACTCCTTTATCAGTTATCAGTTATCAGTTATCAGTTCAGTTATTTAAAATCAATAGGTTACTATGTAGGTATCGTTGTTATTAAAAACGGTTGCCCCTTTTTAACGATTTTTGTTTTTTGGTAGTCCTGTGGGCGATATGATAGAACGCTGATTGCGCTGATTTAAAAAAGTAAAAGCCTTTACACCATGCTGATTGATGAGGTTTGACATCAAAAATCCAATAAAAATGATACACCTTAATCCGTTACTATTGTCAATGTGATACCCATTTTAGCTAATGCTTCTTCTATTTCTTGCTTAAAATTTTCTTTATCTTGTTTGATACTTATGATAGCTTCATTATTATTCAATAATAAGACAGCATATTCATCTGCAGAAAGGGCATAATTAATATAAATGCCTTCTCTCTCTTTATTTGAAAGCCATTTTTTAGCCTGAAAACTATCTTCTATTCGGCTAGGTAAGGCTTGTTTGATTAATATTTTTTCGATTAATCCAAATGCCTCTCTGTCATGTGGTAATTTATTCGGTTTGTAAAGATCAGATAGTTGATTTTCTTTAGAAATATAATCAAACAATTCGGCTTTGCGACTCACACGCAAGGGTAAAATGATCAAACCTTGAGAAGTATCTACTTTTTCTATTTCTTTCCAAGGTATCTTGGCATTGTTAGGAGCAAGCAAAATACCTTGAATTTTTAAGTTTAATTTATTTGGTAAATGTGCTTGAGTCTCCTTCTTTAACTTGTTTTTGAAATTCACAATTTGTTGAATACCACGTTTAAGTTCTTGCTGGGTTTTGCCTTTCATTTCTATAATCGTAACGATACAAGTGTTCCCTTTGGCATATAAAACCATATAATCTGGTCTTTTCGGTGGATTCAATTGTGCGGTTTGCTCTTTGACAAAAAGAGAGTCCTTATTCCCTCTATCTATATGAAATAACACACAAATTGCTTCATTTTTAGCCTTTGAGCTAATATAAAAATGAACCCCTTTTGGGCTTTCTGGAGGCACACTACGGCTTGACTCTGTACAAAATATCAACAGATTTTCCAAAAAATGAAAAATCTGCCAATCCAATTTGTTTTTTTTTATTTTCTGCTTTTTTTAACAGATTTTTGTTTGCCATCTAAGTGCTTTTACCCGTTTCGTAAATTTGAAAATATCGCTGCTGAAGTTCATGCGAAACATAACTTAAAGTATCACATCTGATATCGCCGTCTTCATCTTTCAGTGAATGTAACTGATAATCCCGCATTTCATAAGCACTGACTTGCTCTAAAGTCATAAAAGCTCTTGAATCTTTCAAATACAGGGCGTTAGCTTGTTTTTTGAGCGTTTCAGAATGTTCTGTTTTACCGCTGACTAAACTATTGAGATGATCCATAAAATAGGGGCTATGTGTCGTGATGAAGACTTTTACACCTAAATTCACTAATATACCAAATATTTCAAGCAGTTTGGCTTGAGATTCGGGATGCAAATTCATTTCTGGTTCATCTAAAATCAGTACATCGTTTTTCTTCGCACGATAACGCAGATAGAGCAATAGGGGTGCAAGTTGTTTAATGGATGAAGAGGCGTTATATAAATCTATGCTTAATCCTCTTTTGACATTAACTCTAATTTCTTTACCACCCAATAGATTTGATTTTAAAACGGTTTTATTGTTATTTTGTATGGCGGTTTCAATTTTATCTGCCAATTTTTGAAATACGTTTTTGTTAGCCGATTCGATCTTGATATGCCGTTGAACATCAATATCTGCCAAAAAACCTAATAAATCTTCTATTGGTTGTGGATAGCGAATATCACCGGCTTCTCTTAGCATTTCAAATTGTTTTTTAGTCGTGTCATGATTAAATGAGTGACGACGAGCTTGTTCTAACAATTTAAAACGTCGGTGATTCAGTATTTTATAATTGATAATCAGGGCTTGACGTTCAGCTGGCAGCAAAAAGGGTTTGGGTAGTAAGGTATTGATAATCCTATCAATTATGGATTCTGTGATCTGTTCTTCAATGGGTTTACCGGCTTGCCCAAAAAGGGGAATATCATTATCAAATAGCGTGTTAAATGAAGTCTGTAAAAGAGAAAAATGGGTTTTAGCGAACAGTTGGTTATGCTGATCTTGAAAAAAAATGCTGAGGTTGTTTTTAAAACGTTCTATATTTTGATTAAAAACGGTTGTGAGTGTTTCAATAAAAGCATTTTCTATATGGGGTTGAGGTTTCTTTAAACATAACGCATTGGTTTTCGATTGCACAATGAACTGTTCAAAAGCATGACGTTCAATTTCTTGGCGAACAGATTCACTCACTTCTTGGTACCATGCCATAAAGGCTGTCATATCTTCTATCGTGTTATCCACAGATAATGAGCATTGTTGCAAAATCCCATAAACACAATAGGCGATATACGTTTTATTAGAATTATTTGGCCCGATAATCACTGTTAAGGGGCGCAAATCTAATTCCGTTTGTTGGATGGAGCCTAAATTGTAAAATTTAATTTTCATATCATTTGTTGGGTGGGCAATGTGTTGCCCACCATTCTGAGCAAAATAAGTTTTGCATTCTACGATGCTTGTGGCAAAACTTCAAATTTTGAATTGCTGGATTTTTTGAACAAATCAAATTTCTAACCTAGTTCAAAATAATACTAATCAATCACATCAACACCGATTAGCCCTAGTCCTTTCGTACCGACAGAACTCAAAATAGCAGTATAAGCACCTGCCGGTAAATCTAATAGCAACGCCGCATCAATGCGCTTAGGCATGACCATCGAAGCCGGAATTTCAGGGGCCCGCGGATCATCCAGCCAATTATTATTGCTTGCTACAAATTCACCGCTCGGAAACTTTTGCAACGTGAGAAATGGATCAACGCCCGCCTCTAAGCCCCAAGCTCTTATAACCCATTTTTGGTTGCCCGTCCCAGTGATGATGAAACCGGCAATGATATCGTAGGCACCACCCTGAATAGGGGCACGAGTGCTGAGATTGATCAGTTTAGCAGTGCTGCCTAGCTTTTCAATCAGATCCACCCCAACCAGCCCAAGTCCCTTGGCACCAACAGAACTGAGTATGGCGGTGTAAGCACTGACTGGTAATGTTCTTAGCAAACCGGCATCAGTAGAATTGGGGAGCCTCATCTCAGTTGGTATTCCACTCCAATACGGATCGGCTTGCCAATCATTGTTGCTCCCTAGGGGATCACCGCTCGGAAATTTTTGTAATTTGAGATAGGGATTAACACCGGCTTCTAAGTTCCAGCCTCTTATCATCACCTCTTGAGTTCCCGTGCCACTAATGATAAAACCGGCAATGATGTCATTAGCCCCCCCTTGAATAGGAGCGCGTGTGCTGATATTAACCAGACGAGTCGTAGGTATTTCAACTGTGACGCTTTTCGTTTGAGTAGCTGTTGCACCCTCATTATCTGTTACTGTGAGAGTGATAGGGTAAGTGCCCACTCTCGTAAACGTGAGGCTGGCCGTTTCACCAGAAGCCCTTTGTCCATCGGATGCTGACCACGCATAACTGACAATAGAACCGTTAGAGTCATAGGCACGGGCATAGAGGTTGACTATCAAGGGTGCTTGACCACTAGACGGCGTAGTGTTGAATGCCTCAATAGAAGGCCCAGGGTTGACATAGTCCGTTGCTTGAGTGAGCCTAAAGTATTGCCCCGCAATGGTGAGTGTACCAGTACGACGATATTTACTGCTATTCGCTACCACAGAATAAGTCACCGTATTATGGCCCTCACCACTGCCACCTTTCGTGATATTAGCCCAAGTGACGCTACTGCTTGCATTCCATTTACAACCTAAAGGTGCGTCTACAGTCACATTGGCTGTTCCTGCATTTGGACTGTGAGAACGGCTGGTTGGCATAATACTATAGCGACAATCTTGGCTATTTTGAGTAAGAGTCATGGTTTTCCCGGCAATGGTGAGTGTACCAGTACGTTTTTCAGTACTGGTATTTTTTGTCACGGAATAATTAAGGGTACCATCACCTTCTCCATTGTTGCCAAAATAAATAGTTATCCAACTAGCGTTACTATTCGCAAGCCACTGGCATCCCATTGGTGCGCTAATATTCACGGTACCGCTGTCAGCCTCTTCACTGTGAGAACGGCTATTCGGGGTAATGTTATAGGTACAATCAGGCTTTTTTTGTTGAGTGATGCTAACCGTTTGATTAGCAATAGTCAGCGTTCCGCTACGGCTAGTGCTATGAGTATTAGCCGTCACCGAATAAGTCACTGTCCCATTTCCCTGTCCATTCTGACCTGAATTAATGTTCAACCAACTCGTATCACTATTGGCTGTCCACTGACAATCTGGTGAGGATGCGCTAACACTGATGCTACCCGTGTCTGCACTAAAACTATGAGAGTGGCTAGTTGGTGTAATGTTATAATGACAATCAGTCCATTTTTCTTGGTTGATGATAAAAGTTTGACCGGCAATGGTGAATGTACCGCTACGGGCTTGAGTACCTGGATTTTCCATCACCGAGTAAGTCACTTTACCATAACCTTGGCCACTGCCGCCGCCCGTGATATTAGCCCAACTGATATGGCTACTCGCGTTCCATTTGCAGCCAAACAGGGCATTCACTGTCACACTGCCCGTTTCCCTTTTCCAACTGTGGGTATGGCGAGTTGGCGCAATGCTAATACTGTTGCTACAATCAATGCCTGATTGGGTGAGCGTAAAAGTTCGCCCTGCAATGGTGAGCGAACCGTAACGAGTTTGAGAACTGGTATTTTGTGTCACAGAATAACTGAGTGTACCATTACCCTGTCCACTGTTGCCAAAGTCGATAGTTATCCACTCGGTATTGCTGTTGGCGAGCCATTGGCATCCTGTTGAGGCTTTTATCGTCACTCGATTATTGGTTTTAGCATTGAAATCAAACAGTGATTGGCTTGGCTCAATGCTATAGCTACAAGCCTTCAGCGCAGAAGTATAAAGTAAGGAACCTAATAAGGCCAATATCCAAACTATTTGAAGACAAATGTTGGGCAATCGCAAGTTATATTTTTGGCTCTGATCAGTCAGTGGGTATAGTGATAGGGGAGGCAATACATTTAACATTGGTGTACTCCTTATCTGCTTAGGCAAAATCAAGTTTTAAGACGATAAAAAAACCAAGTTTCGTGAAGAAACTTGGTTTTTAGTAATCAATACCGATGTTGTTATTCAGTAACAATCTTACTAAAAGCTCTCATTTCATCAACACCGATTAGCCCGCGTCCTTTACTACCGACAGAACTCAGTATAGCAGTATAAGCGCCCGGTGGTAATTCTAATAGCAAACCAGCATCGCTAGACTTCGGTAACTGCAAGTTAGTCGGTATTTCACTGGCACGCGAATTATCTCGCCAATCATCATTACTCGCCACGAAATCACCGCTCGGATACTTCTGTACCGTGAGTTTTGGATCAACACCTGTTTCTAACCCCCAGCCTCTTATAAGAACCTCCAGATTTTCCGTCCCCTTGATGATAAATCCAGCAATCACATCTTCATCACCCCCTCGGATACTAGCACGAGTGCTAATATTGATAACTTTAACCGACGGAACTGCAGAACCAATAGCATCTATCCCGATAATCCCAACGCCTTGACTACGATTAGAACTCAGAATGGCAGTGTAAGCCCCAGCGGGTAAATCTAACAGTAAGGCCGCTTCGGTGGAATAGGACAAACTCTGGCTAGAAGGTATTTCACTGACACGCTCTGTATAGCGCCAATCATTATTTCTCGCCACGACTTCTTTCTTTGCTATGGTAGTTCTGAACTTCGATAACAGGATCAACACCATCATACTCGCTCATCTTCATACCTCTTATTAAAACGCGTTGTGTGCCAGATTTATGGATGATAAAACCAGCAATGACATTGTCATCACCCCCTCGAATTGGGGCACGAGTGCTGATATTAACCAGACGGGTTGTCAGTGCTTTAACTGTCACGAGCTTCCTGGTAGTTGCTGTCATCCCCTGATTGTCTGTCACCTCAAGTGTGATAGTGTAGGTATCCGCCTTATTAAAAGTGAGGCGAACCTCTTCACCAGAGGCGGTTTTGTCATCAAAAACTGACCACGCATAATCGGTAATATAACCATCAGGGTCATTTGAATCACTGGCATTTAGCTTCACTTTCCACGGTGCCTGACCCACAGACAATGTCGAAAAAAATTCGGCGTTAGGGGGTTGCTTGTCATGAATAGAAAGTTGTGTGAGGGTAAAGGGTTGCCCAGCAATCGTGAATTTGCCCTCACGTCTTTCAGAACTCGTATTTTCCATCAGCCTATAAGTGACTGTGCCGTAACCTTGCCCCACACCACCGCCTGTGATATTGGCCCAACCGGTATCAGTTTGAGCTTTCCAGGCACAATCTGAAGCGGTATCCACACTCACAGTGCCCGTACCCCTATTTGAACCGTGATTTCGTTCGGTTGGTATAATTTTATACTCACAGGGTTTACCCTCTTGATAGATTTTATAGGTTTGATTGGCAATGCTGAGTGTGCTACTGCGGGCGGTGTGACTGGTATTTTCCCTCACAGAATACGAGATTGTACCATTACCTTGTCCATCGCCAAAATCAACCGTTATCCAACTGGCATTGCTCTTAGCAAGCCACTGGCATCCGGGTGGTGCTTTCACAGCCACTAGATTATCTTGTTTCGCTTCGTAATTAAACGATTGTTCAGTTGGCTCAATGCTATCAATATAACAAACGCTGATATCTGGGTTTGTGGGTTCCTGCTCATTGCTATCTGGTTTAGTGCTTACTTCAATACCCGTTTCCCATAACCTCATCGTTTCATCATCACTCCCTGACAGGGCATAGCGTCCGTCAGGAGAGAAAGCGACAGAATTAACATCATCATTGTGCCCACTAAAAGTACGTATTTCCTGTCCTGTTTGGACATTCCACAGTTTTAAAGTATTATCATCACTCCCTGACAAGGCCGTGCTACCATCGGGAGAAAAGACAACAGAGCTAACAGAACTTTTATGGTTTGTGAAAGTGCGAAGAACCTGTCCTGTATTGATACTCCACAGTTTTAAGGTGTTATCATCACTTCCTGATAAGGCATAGCGTCCATCAGGAGAAAAGCGGACTGAATTAACCTCACCATTATGTCCTCTAAAGCTGCGAATTGAACTGCCAGTATTAATATTCCAAAGCGTGAGTAGATAAGTCGTAGATGAACGAGTATAGTAATACCAACCAGACAGGACAGTATTCCCATCATGAGAAAATGCGACTGCATTACAATCACCATTGCTATAATCAAACTCAAACGTGCGAATTTCTTCGCCAGTACTGACATTCCAGAGTTTTAGCCTACTATCATCAGAAGCTGACAAGGCAGTGCTACTATCTGGAGACAAGGCGACTGAATTAACATTCTGGTTGTACCCTGTAAAAGTACGAATTTCTTGTCCTGTTTGGACATCCCACAGTTTTAAGGTGTTGTCATAGCTTCCCGACAAAGCGGTGCGACCATTTGAAGAAAAAGTGACTGAACTAACATAGCCACTATGTCCCCAGAAAGTGCGAATTTCTTCTCCTGTCTGTACGTTCCAAAGTTTCATTGCGCCTTCTTCACCAGTACCCGACAGTGCAGTACGAGCATCGGGAGAAAAAGCCACTGATGACACTGTACTGATATGTTGAAACGTGCGAATAGAATTTACCGTATCGGCAAGAGCCTGTGTGTTAGGCAACAAACCTAACAAGATGGCAAATAGTAACCCGATTGGTAGGCCCTTCCCATCTTCTGCCTTTAGCGCACCTAGACTTTCAAGCGGCCGAACGTGAAAAATGGTAAAACCGGTCAACCAAACTCTTAAAAAGGGACTATAAAAAGACATGATTTTTCTCCTCTATTATCCCAGATGAAAATAAGACTTTTTTTGAATAGAGTTGTCATTGCTTTGGTTGTCAATTTAATGCCAATGACTATGGCGAAAAAGCCTTAATTCAAATATCACAGCTTAAAATACTTCACTCATCATTCCGCTGAATCTGCGATTTTAAGCAAGCAAATATCGTGCTAAGTTTACAACTTGTTTAGGGCGTAATCATTTGTCATGCTCAAGACAGACAAGCTCTGTCTGAAGTCATGTAACATTTTTAAAACATTTCTAAAATAGCCTTTAACTGTTTTTTTAAATAGGCCGCCTATATGGGTGAAATGATTTTAAGTGCGTCTTAACGTGATCCAACGACTATGTCATAAGTATAGACTAATTTCTCGCATTTGTTCACTACGAGTAGAAAAAATATTTTTGATTGCTGCTTCAAAGCGGTGCAAGGCTGACGCACTAATCATAAAAACCTTATAAATAATAGTATATTTTTTGTTTCAGCTATATGAAGCATTACAAAGCAAAAAATCAAAAAAGAATTTTTGAATTTATGAACACATAGTACAGCGGATTTGCGGAATCAACGGATTGATCCAATGCAACGAATGAACTAATCCGTTCATTCCCCTGATCCGTTGTACTAAGGTTGTAAAGGATTGACTCAATGCAATCAATGAACTAATCCGTTTACTCCGCAAATCCGCTGTACTATAGACATCCTAAATGAGTTGTAAATTTATACCGCGAATTTAAACGCTTTCAAGCCGATTTTCTTCACGAATCATTTAGGATGACTATAGAGGTGTAGGCGTAAATGTAGAAAACATCATTTCACATAAAACCGAACCAAAGGGGTTACCAAGGGTTTATCAGCATCCGTGGGCCAAATCCTGGCCTGTGCAATGTGTGTTCCTGGGCTAAGAGGCCATGAATATTGATGCACTTCGTCGGAAGTCGTACCGATGATCTCTCCATCAACTAACCACTCTACCGATTCAACAGGTAACGCTATCTCTGACAATTTCAACATAAAAGCCTCATATTCGTCTGGTATGCGCGGATCCATTGCCAGTTGTAAACCGGGAGTCGGTTGCTTTAAACGTAAGCGAGTGGATAGGTTTTGAGCGACTGTCACAACGGGGCCGTTTAGCGGTGGTTCGGTGCCTGGCACAAACCATTCAATTCGGCTGGGGCAGTCAGAGGTGGCGCGTTGTCCCGTGCTGCGACAAATTTCGACTTTGACTAACTGGGGGCTGATGTACAACGGTTGTGTTTCTTCGTAACGGTTTAATTCGGCAAAAAGGGCTCGCAGTACTAAGGCGGGGCCGGCCGCACCTGAAACGCGGAACATCGCTTGTTGATCTAAATTGCCTAGCCAGACACCAACGGTGTAACGGTGATTGAAGCCAACTGCCCAAGCATCTCTATAATCATTTGAGGTACCCGTTTTGACGGCGGTTTGAATCGGGAAGCGTAATAACGCGCCGCGCCCAAATTCTAAACGACGGGCATCGGGATCAGATAAAATGTCGGCAATGATAGAACTGATTTCTGGTGTGAAGACTTTAACTGAATGAAAGGGGGGGGCATTGTGTAAAACTTTGAGAGGCCGAAAACGCCCTTGATTGGCTAATGTGGCATAAGCTTGTACTAATTCTAATAGCGTGACACCCCCATTGCCTAAGGCGAGGCCGTCACCGTAATAATCTGGATGGGCAGTCAAACTTTTAAAGCCTAATTGCCGTAAACGGTGCAAAAAAGAATCGGTACCGACAAATTGAATTGTGCGAATAGCGGGAATATTCAATGAGTTACCCAAGGCATTGCGTAAACGCAGTGGCCCATAGTAATTGCGGCTGTAATTACGAAAGCTGTGCATCCCGGTTCCGACGGGTTCTGCTAAAGGGCTATCTTCAATCAAGGTGGCCGCTGTCCAGCCTTTTTCTAAAGCTGAGGCGTATAAAAACGGTTTCAGCGTTGAACCGGGTTGACGCGGTGTGATCACGGCATCAATCAAACTGCCTGGTTTGTCAAGCGATGGGGGGCCTGCATTCACCCAAGCTAAAATTTCATTGCTTTGATGATCGACAACCAGCACGGCACCATTATTGACTTTTTTGCTTTGCAAATCTTGAACACGCTGATTCAGTATTTCTTGAACCACACGTTGAAGGCTGCTGTTGAGTGTGGTTTGCAGATGTCCCATTATTTGTAAAGCGGGCAGAAACTGAGAAGCGTAAACATAGTTGACAAAATGCGTTGCTTGTACCGGTAAATGGGCATCGTGTAAATCGAGCGGTGTTGTTAAAATGTCTTGATAATCTGCCTGGGTAATCAGGCCCTGTTTCAATAAATGCACAGCCAGACGCGCAATAGGGGCTTCAATCTGGGTAACACCGCGACGCAAATCTAAACGACTTGGCGAACGCACTAAGACAGCTAAGGCCATCATTTCTTTGATATTTAAGGTTTCTAAATCGCGATCAAAATAATAACGCGCCGCTTGCACGACACCGCGCCGTTGACTGGCATAAGGCACTTGATTGAGATAAAACTCTAAAATATCGGTTTTGGAAAAGTGTTCTTCAAGTTTTACGGCTTCAAAACCCTCTAACCATCGGGCCCAAAAGGTTCTAGGGCGTGGATGTAACATACGCACCGTTTGTTCACTGATGGTACTGGCACCGCGCACGACGCGCAAAGCCTTAATATTTTGTAACATAGCGTGCCACCGCGCTTGCCAATCAGGGCCATGATGTTCATAAAAACGTTTATCTTCAGCTAATATAAAGACTTGTTGTAAAGTTTCAGGTATATCATGCAATGGCACATAATCGTGGATATTCCAATCATTTTGATAAGTAATCGTGAGCGGATTAGCATGGCGATCCCGTATTTGTACTTTACGCACGCTTGAATGAGCAACCGATAATGTGTCAGGCGGTGGTGCTAAATCAATCAGGGTTTTCCAGAAAAGTATCGCACTCGCTAATAATAATGTGATAAGCGTTATTTTAATCAGTTTACGCATGGTAGGTTGCTTGTTGTTAGATTTTATTAGTAGAGACGCACTGCGTGCGTCTCTATGGGCGTGCGTCTCTATGGCCGTGCGTCTCTATGGCCGTGCGTTTCTATGGGCGTGCGTCTCTATGGCCGTGCGTCTCTATGGCCGTGCGTCTCTATGGCAGTGGAGACGCACGCAGTGCGTCTCTACAATATTAGCCACCCGTCATATTCATATACCGCAAAATTTGCGGTGCGCTATCCAATTCAAAATCATGCTTTTGAGGTTTAATCGCCATCGCTTTGATAATCGCTTGTTTAAGTGGCCCGATATCGCCCGGATTAGCCCGTATCACGCGCCGCAAATCGACAGAATGTTCTTGTCCTAAACACAATAATAAGCTGCCTTCCGTTGTCACGCGCACCCGGTTACAAGTTTCACAAAAATTATGACTGTGCGGAGAAATAAAACCGACGCGCGTCTCAGTGTGAGCCACTCTATAATATTTAGAAGGCCCCGCAGTGCTTTCAGTCGAAGGTATCAGGGTAAATGACGATTTCAGATCATCACGAATTTGCTCACTCGCATAAAACGCTTCAGCACGATCATGACTTCCAATCGTACCCAAGGGCATTTCTTCAATAAAACTGATATCAATCCCTTGATTAACCGCAAATTGCACCAAATCAATCACTTCATCGTGATTACGGTTTTTTAAAATCACCGCGTTGAGTTTGACCCGTTCAAATCCCACCTGAATCGCTGCATCAATGCCCCGTAACACGCCATCTAGTTTACCCACACGCGTCATGTTTTGAAAACGCGCAGGATTCAAACTATCAAGACTGATATTGATACGTTTAACCCCGGCGGCTTTAAGTGGCTGTGCCATTTTAACTAAGTGTGAACCATTCGTTGTTAGTACCAGCTCTTTTAAACCCGCTAATCGGCCAAGTCCTTGAAAAAGTTGTAAAATATTTTGACGTACTAACGGCTCACCACCAGTCAGACGAATTTTCGTCACGCCTAACTCAACAAACGCACGTCCGAGCCATTCTAACTCTTCTAAAGTTAATAATTGTGCGCGAGGTAAAAAAGTCATTTTCTCGCTCATACAGTAAACACAACGGAAATCACACCGATCTGTCACTGACAAACGCACATACGTTATTTTTCGATTAAATTTATCTATTAATTGAGTAGGCATATTCAAATCCAAAATTTCCCCTTTAAAAAGACGAATAGATTGATGATAACAGTTTAGAAGTCAATTCGTAATTTGCAATTCGCAAATCCTACTTTATAGGTCATTATAAAACGTTATATAGTGTCTGAATGAAAACATCAATCAAACGACAAGGATTGTATATAATAAAGGATTAGCTCGTGCTAATGTTTCAGTTAAATTTTTTTCATAACTCATTCATGTCGTTAAGGTTTTAAGGGATAAGATCGTCATCCTGTCTGGGTTTAATTCTTTCTTATAGACAATCCTTGTCGTTATTTATTAGTATATAATCAAGGGCTATTCAAATAAAATAAGCGTACAATGGATTGTGTTCATTCCCGTATTTTTTAATAATTTGGTTCAAAAACGTTTTTTCATTTCATGAGTTATTGTAAGCTAATTTTAATGAGTCAACTTATTAGGGAAGGAATGATAATGAACTTGTGAACAGTTGTCTCGTGAACACCTTTTTTTGATCTATTGCATGAATAGATCATTAAATTCAATTTCATCTCATAAGATATGCTATCTATTCATGCTATCTATTTTTCATGAGTTTTTTATGAGTTTTTCATGAATATATATTTCGTTCCCTTGAAAAGGGTGAAAAAGAAATAATGGCCCCGATATCGGATAAAGGCCTCTCAAATCGTTATTTAAGCTAAAAGCCGAAGGTTCGTTTATTTAATTCGTTGTACTCTCAATATAAAGCTCATTTTATTTGGAGTTGTTCCTTTTTATATTGACTTCATTAATAATATATACTCTTTTTTATTGATTCTAGTTTTTCAAAGCGATTTGCTATTACTAGGAACAAGTCTATTATGTTATATATATATCATGATTAACGAGGGAAGATAGCATGTCTTACCGACCACATAATTTGGCAGTACAAATGGATGATTATGAAGGAGAAGAGTTTATGTCTCATAAACCCCCCACTGAGGCACCCGCAGACAATAAGCCTGAAAAACCGCGTGTTGTTTCTGTTGCACCTGCAAGAGATAACCCATTAAATCAGGATAAACTTAACCGCTTTAGCCAGATTAATACTGGCGTACTTGATAAGAAGTTACGTGTCGCCGAAACGAGCTTACAAAAATCAGAGGAGATGGGCAATAATTTTGCTGAAGGTTTAGGGGCGAGTATCGGCAATGTTGACAAAATTCGTGATATCTTGTTTGGCGGACAGATGCGCGATTATGATAAACGCTTTAAACGCCTTGAAGATCGTGTTTCTCAGGACAACATGAATTTCCGTGAGGAAATCTTTCAGCGCCTCAAAGTGCTTGAGGAGCGAATGGATAGTGAAATTGACAGCCTGATTGAAAAAACCAAGTTGGAACGCCAGGAACGTCAAGCTGCTCTTGCGGATTTAGAACGTGAGCTCAAGGCTCTGAAAAACGAACTGAACAATCGCATCACACAATTTGATGAACAAATCAGCAGGGACATCAAAAATTTACGCCAACAAACGTTGAGCAAATTCCAAGAAACTGCCCTGCAAATTCGTCAACAAAATGATAGCCTAACCGGTTTGCTCAACCAAGAAGTGTCTCAACTTCATGATGAGAAAGTAAACCGCAGCGATTTAGCGACGTTTTTCCACGAAATGGCGGTACGCATGACGAAAACCTATGAAGAGCCCTCAGAGATAGAATAATTCTATCCGTTTTCCCGATTGGGCAACCACAATCCCTTGTGGTTGCTCTTCAATCTTGATCTCCTATCCGTTTTAAAATCCTCAACTTCAAACATACGGAACCTGTCTTTAAGCGAGATTCCGTTACCCGATTCACTCAGGTTACACCTGGTCAAAGATCACAAAGTATCACAGAGTACCACAGAATCGCAGTATAAGATTTTCATCTTCTTGAAAGAGTTTTCGATATTTTAAATACAATTATAAAATTGATGGTATATTAAAAAAATATATTATCAAAAGTGTAATATACAGACCATAGCAGCAAACTAAAGTTTGCACTCCACAATGGGCGCATTCCCAAAAAAAGGGTCATCAAGATAAATTTTGAAGGCTCGCTTTTCGTTTCTGTTATTTTGCGGTTTATTTTCGTTCCTGTTATTTTGCAGCCGGATTGGATTGGAGTGTGCAAAATTTATTTTGCGGCTTTCTTTTCGTTCCCAATTTATTTTGCGATAGCCAAGAATGACCCTTTTTTTGGGAATGCGCCCCTCCACAATCTCACAAACTAAAGTTGGAACGTAAAACAGCAAGTGTGCACTCCAAATAGTGTAATATAATATACAGACAAACAACCCATTCGGGTTTCGCTCTTTTAGCTTATGGTGGCAAGCCATAAGCTTTATTAATTTTAAAAACGCTCAGTGTAATCAATGAATGAATTTGAACAATTAACTTCACTTTTAAGCGCTACTAAAGAGACAAAGCGGCTAGAACGTTTGGAAAAACGTCTTAATGATGTTTCTCAACGTAGTCAAGAAATCGCTGCTATTTTACCAACCGCCTTGCGTGTATTGCCTGATATGGCTGATTTTACATCAGCTTTACAATCCCCGCTAGAAAGCAGTTTAAAAGAATTATTGCAACACGACCCGCATAGTTTTGTCGAAGGCATTTTACCCCTGATGGGGCCTATTTTGCATAAAACAACTGCCGAAACGATCCAGCCAATAAAAGAGGCCTTGCAAGCACAACAAACGCATCTCAGTGATCTTGAAAAGTATCAGGATAGCTTTGAAAAAGGTTTTGTTCACCAACAGAAATTACATCGTTCCCTAGATAAGCATCTGAATGAATTTGAACTCACTTATATTAATCAATTCAATCAATTACATAATTTATTACAGACACAACAAACCCAATTGAGTGATTTTGAGCAATATCTGGATAACCTTGAAAAAGTTTCTGTTAATCAACGCATGCAGTTGGGCAACTTTGAACAAGCACAACAAGTCGAATTGCAAGAGATCAAAAAATATCTTAAAACACTTAAACAAACACACATTAATCAAAAAACACAACTGAGTGCCCTAGAGCAATATCTTAATAAGCTTGAAAAGGTACAAGTGAATCAATATCAGCAATTGAAAGAAGTGAATCAGCGTCATCATGAGGCTGCTAAAAAGGCACAAATCAATCAACAGGGATTATATCGTTCTCTCAATAAGCAGATTAAATTGGTTTTTCAAGCCCTTAAAACAAATATTAACACGCTTGATAAGCATGTTAATCGCCTTGAACAGACTCAAGTGCTTCCCTCTCAAGTGAATGATTTACTGAAACGATTCGAGCTGTGTGAGCAAAGCGTCATGCGCTACGAACGATTAGAGAATCGTTTCAATAATGCTGAACAACGCGCTAAGGATATGGCGAAACTTTTACCAAAAGCTATTGATTACGCCAGCCAAGAAGTTAAACAGGCTATATTGCCAAAGGAGCAGGAACTCACAAGATCTCTACGGGGGCCGGTAGAAATATGCATCAAAGAGTCTATCCGTCAAGACACCAGTGCGCTTGCTCAATCCTTATTTCCCGTAATAGGGCCTATGATACGCAAATACATTAATGAAGCCTTTAAAGTGCTGTTGCAAGAAATCAATACCACTTTAGAAAGAACTTTTTCTCTTCAAAGATTAGTTTGGCGCATACAAGCATTGCGTAGTGGACGGCCTTATTCAGAAATCGTTTTGACCAATACTTTCGTATATCGGGTTGAACAAGTGTTTTTGATTCATCGCGAAAGCGGTTTACTCATCCATCATGCCCATATCGATAATATAGAAATAGGTGATAGCGATGCGGTATCGGCGATGTTGACAGCGATACAAGATTTTATTCGTGATTCATTTTCGACTACCAAAGATGAAGAATTGAATAGCGTTGAAATCGGTGATTACACGGTGTGGCTAGAACGGGGGCCTTACGCCGTATTAGCTTGTGTTATTCGAGGTATCGCGCCCCTGAGTTTGAAAGAAACCATGAATCAATTGATTGAACTGATCCATGCACAGTCTAGCGAGTTATTAGAAAATTTTTCTGGTGATAAAACACCATTACACTCTTGTTTTCCTTTGGTAGAAAATGCGCTACAGTCAGAAGAGAAAAAAAAGGCTATGCCACGCTTATTTTCTCCGCAGTTATTTGTTGTATTCATTATCATTTTGCTTGCCCTATCCGGTTGGGGATACCACTATTTTGAGTATCAGCAACGTTTAAATCATTATATAACGGCCTTGCACGAAACGCCCGGTATTGTGGTTCTTTCCAGCGACTCAAAGGCAGGCAAATTAGAGATTCAAGGCATGCGTGATCCCTTAGCTGAGGAACCGCAAGAAATAGCCCGTCGCTTTAAACTGAACGACAATGATGTCGTTTTTAAAGCCAGAACTTATCAGGATTTAAACAGCCTGTTTGTGGAAAAAAGATTACTGCACTGGTTAAAACCACCCCCTACCGTGCAAATGTCTCTTAAAGGAAGAAGCTTATATTTAAGCGGACATGCGGATCAAGCTTGGATAGATAAAGTCAATAACAGTGTTGGCATGATAGCCGGATTGACTGAAGTCGTCACAGATAAACTCATCAATACCGAAATACAATTTAAAGCCTTTTTGAAAACCTTGGATAACACACCCGGCATCATGGTGGTTTCTAGCGGCCATGAAAACGGTCAACGATTTGTGACAGGTATGCGTGATCCGTTAGCTGACGCACCTGAAGCGATTGCCCAACAAAATAAAATCAGTGATGTGAACATGCGTTAGACACATTATCAGGATTTAACGCCACAGTTTATTGAAAAACGTGTACGACTGCGCTTAGTGCCTCCTTCTACAGTACAAATCCGTTTTGTAAAAGACACATTACACTTAAGTGGGCATGCACAAAAAACTTGGATAGATAAAGCTATCAACAATGCCCCCAGCATTGCCGGAATCAATAGAGTAGAAATTAAACAATTAGTCGATACTGACAGTTTTTTATTGCTACAAGTCCAACGTACCTTAAAACCGCCAGAAAGCGTCACTTTAAGCGTACATAATCGCGTGTTACAAGTAATAGGACAGGTTAACTCGGCCACATTTAAGACATTACAACAGCGCATCCAAGCTTTCCAAAATTCACAAAAAGAGTTGGCAGGCATAGAAACGAGCGGATTAGTAGATATTGAGCATGAAATGCGTGTACTGGTACAATCGGTCAAAAACCAAAAAATTTATTTTTATGAAGACAGTACAAAATTGACATCAGAACAGGAAACGGCTTTAGCGAAGCTGCTTAAAGATCTGCAACACTTGCTAACTTTAGGGCAAATGTTAAATCAAATAGTAGAACTTCAAATTACCGGAAACACTGATGGCTTGGGTACGGAATTATATAATCAACAGCTTAGCCAACGACGTGCAGAAGTCATCATTAATTGGCTAGAAGAACAGGGGATAAAAAAACACTTTTTAACGATCATACCGCCCAGCAAAATCCGTTTTGGAGAAACGCGGCCTAATCCTCGCTATAGAAATGTCAATTTTTCCGTGATCACTTATCAGTGAACCGTGTTATCAATTATCAAATATCAGTTCCACGCTAAAGTTTCGCTTCGCGAAACTTTAGCGTGGAAATCAATAAATACCAGGGTTTCATATAGCCAGTAGTACAACGGATAAGTTTCATCCCAGGATTGATTCAAGAAAAATAATTTATGGGCAATCACAAAAGATTTCCCCTACCGACGTTTCTGTCTGGGCAATTCCTTGTGGTTGCCCTTTTGATATTTTATTTAGATAGGCTGATAGGGAATACAAAATTACCGATTACCGATAAGCAATTCCCCATCTTGACAAACCATTCAATTTGAATCAGCATACTCTCTGCTCATAATCCTTCCAAAAACAGATCGCATTTGTTCAGAAAAACAGAGTTTATCAAATCAATCCGTTTCGCCTTAAATATAATTAAATAAAATAGGCCCGTTTTGATAATTGATAACTGATAACTGATAAGTGTTTACAACGTTTGTACTGTGTTGCGTACTATATTTGTACAACGATTTAATGATAACATTAACACAAGACTGACCTCATTATAGACTCTTTGGAGTACAAACTTCAGTTTGAGTATAACTTGAGTTACTACAATGCACTCACACCCTTTTTGATATCAAACAAACCAAATTATGTGACACTCAATCCTTAACAAGGAGATGTCCTCCTTTTTGTAGATTTTTTGTGTTAGGTAACTCCCAAAAAATAATATACCCATTTAACCACTCTGAGGTTGAATTCGAATACAATACTTTGGTAGTGATTCATCACGTTCAAAGCATTCTTCGATTTTTTTGAAAGCTTTTTTAGCAATGCGTATTCCATTTTCGTAAGTTTCATCTAATAATTCAACAACGGGATGAATATACTGAAAAGCCATTGTGCAAGCCCATTGTAAAATGGTATCTACACTATCTATCTCAAAGGGTGCCATTCCAGTGTCGTTCTAAAGCACCCCAACAACGCTCGCTTGGATTGTATTTACTATGATATGGTGGATAATAAACGAGTACAATTTCAAAATCGTTACGTTCTGCAAACGTAACCATTCTCTTCATAAATTGTGTTCGTGTACTTGAATTTTGTGGACCATTATCAAGGTTTATCACTAACTGGCGAATGTGAGCATAACTGTCTTTGTTATAGCGTTTCCCGATCTCATGACGTACAGTTATATCAAGAAAATCGAACCGCAAAATAAATTGGGACGAAAATCAGGCCGCAAAATAAATTTGGAACGATAATAATTTGTAAGTACTGAACCATAAATTTTCAGGTATTAAAAAAAAACAGAAAGGGGGCAACCACAAGGGATTGCCCCTACACAATGTCATGTAGGGGCAATCCCTTGTGGTTGCCCTTTGCTGTAAAATACCTGTTTATTTGTGCTTCAGTACTTACTTCATTCAATTGGGAAACGCTATATTTGATTCAGTCACCGACAACCGTGAAGGATGCATCCTCAACATTCAATGAGGATGGTGAAATATGGATTAATGCTTCAGATGAGGATATTAGCAAAAATTTTACGGTATTGTCTGAAAGATTTCCAGGCCCTTCATTATTGTTAGATTACTGTGGTAACTTGAATCAAGAACAATTAAGCAGCTTTCACATCATTACCCGAGATGGGCTGATGTCTGCACCAGGGGATTTGCAGACTTCTTTTTATCTGCCAAAAGAGGATGACACTATTTGAGTGCAAGGTACTGATTAGGTTAATGGTGGGTTTAGCTTCGCTGACTTCGTATCGTTCCTCTACCCACCCTACTTGGAACTAATAATGAATTGAATACTTAGCACCTTTGCGCCTTGGCTCGAAGCGTGAGATTGGTTTTAGAGCTATTCTTAAAAAAATCAGCGTCAATCATGATCATCAGTTTAATCTGCGTTCTATCAGATCACCACATTGCATCACAACTTATAAATAGAGGTCAAAATACGTTCAACAACAATTTGATCCTGATTTTTGTCATAATGAGCGAGAGGTTGAAAGTAAACTGATTGTCAGTTATCTTTTGCCCGCTTTGGGTTATTTTATTAACGCTTGGCGACAAGAAATTCAATTTAACCGTTTTCGTTTAGATTTTTTGGCCGAAACCAGTCAAACGCTTGACCCTACAAAAGGCGTGTTTTTGAAGCTAAGCATCCTAATAAGCATTTGAATGATCATGTTGATCAGTTAAAACGCTATATGATCGATTTGCAAATCACTTATGGCTTGCTAATCAATAAAAAAATTAAACCATTTCGCCCTCACCAGCTGTGTTTCCGCCATCAGTAGCAACGATAGAACCACCGATTGTGGTAGAAGCACCGGTGGTGACAAAACAGACACCATCACAACAAACGATGATTATCGCTTTAAATCCAAAAGAACAACGATTCTTAGAAGAGGTTAATAGTAGGCTGTCGAAATTTGGCCTTTTGAAACAAAAACACATCCCCGCTTTTTGGATATTGCAATTGCACAAAACCCAGCGTTTAGTTGGCTTGCGGCTTTTATCCAAAAGCAAAAAAACGAGATGCGTAAATGTCATAAAAAGCCCGTTTTTCGACAGCCTAGGTTAATAGTCTCTCTATTGAAGAATTGAGTATGAAATTTGGGCGATTAAGTGAAGAGAAGAGTTGATCAGATTTCTAGTGAATGAAAGGGATATTCAACCTTTTAGATCGACTGACGATATGAAAAAACGTGCCAAAGGTTTACTCGGAGACAAGACGATTAAGAATATTGTGGAACAATGGGTTTGATTTTTTGGTAAGAGGGCAGATTGGAGTGCAAAATTTCTTTTGCAGAGGCCGCAATGTATATCCCTACAATTATAGTTCAATTAAATGTTGAAAGAAATCCGTTTCCAAAATTGGAAAAGTTTTAAACAAGCTACCCTTTATAATTGGGCTTGGTTTGAAACAAAATTCTCAATTCCCAATTCATCAATTACCCAATCGTTTGAACACATCCATTCATTTGTAAGAGCCTTCGCATGTTATGGTTGCTTTTCAAAGATGTCAAGCACTTTTTCAAAAACAAATAAAAAAAGCCAGCCTTTATTAATCCATAAAAAGTAAGTCATAGACATGATAGCTATTAAACTTAAGTGCCTGATTTTATTGCCTTTATAAAAAATATGACATTAATAAAATCAATAAGTTGTGTTAAATTGCTATCAACTCTAATTAACAATTTCAGTCACGAGTGCATTCCCAAAAAAAGGAACATTATCAATCTTGGCCTTCGCAAAATAAATTTTGCACTCCAATAGAAGCAAAATAAATTTGCTTTGAAAATCGGGCATTCAAGATTTATCTTGATGATCCTTTAAATAGAACGTTGATTGCGCTGATTATCATGACGGCGCTGATTTAATCAGTGGACATCATGATTAAGCAGCGTCATCAGCGTTCTATTATTTTTTTGTCCTATACAATAGATAAAATTTATTGAAAACGGATAGGTGGTCAGCATCTAACACTTTGATTAATAAAGATTAATATGAATAATTTTGGCATTCTCCTTTTCAAAACAGGACGCTTGTTGTTCCGCTTTTTGATCGTTTTGATCACAATAACCACGGTTTTGATGATCGGGTTAGCGATCATTGGCCAACTTGTGCGTGATCGCACGGTTGAATTCGCTTTGTTGATGTACATCCCGCTTTTACCTTTGGGTTTATGGGCGGTTTTTTGGGATGGCTTACAAGCTGGCCGTAGTCTGCCCCGTTTTCGTTTTAGCTTGACTCTCATTGGGTTAGTGGTGTCGATTTGGGGTGCTATATCCATGATGGGATGGGGAGGGAGTCATGCAGAATCGGGTACTGAAGTCACGGTGTTGCATTGGAACGTGTATTGGGGGGGGAAAGGAAAAGACGATTGGCAATCTATAAGTGATGATATTGAACAGATGCAGCCTGATGTCGCGGTTCTCAGCGAACCGCCGTTGAGTTATAAGCTTAATCCTTTCCTGAAGCAAATGGGGTGGTCAACTATTCAGTATCAGGGCAGACGAAAAAACACTTTGGCCGTTTGTTCTTCATGGCCTCTACAATTGGAAGGTTATGTTCGCATTGACAATGCGGATGCGATGACGGTTATCGTGACGGTGCGAGGGCAACCTTTGCGTTTGTTGGCGGTAGATGCTGGGCGTAATATGTCAAAGCGGCTGGTTATACACTCAAAACAAGTTTTGCCGCGATGGCGAACGCCTATGTTAACTGAGATAGCGCAAACGCTTGTGGCCTACCAAGATCAGGGGCAACCGATTGATCTGATTGCTGGGGATTTCAATGCAATCAGTTTGAGTTTAGGTTTTGATGCGTTTGATCAAGCTGGGGGAGGTTATCATTTAGCTTCCAAGTTTTCCCTTGATTGGCGAGGAACTTGGAAATCTTATCTGCCACTCTACGATCTGGATCACGTTTGGGTGCATAAACGTTTTCAAGGCCTTCGGGCGGCATTGTTTACTAATCTAAAGAGTGATCATCGCGGGCAGTTGGTGCGATTTGTTGTGCCTTAAAATTATTTTTAATTTCACGCAAAGACGCAAAGGCGCAAAGAAAAGTGCCAAGTCATTATGCTTTGCGTTTAGATACATTTTTCGCTCTGCTGAGACTTTTTATTTGTCTTTAATTTTTTTTCGCGGCACGCTGTGAATGGGTTTTAATGGCACACCCAAATGTTCAGCAACAGCCAGTATTTTGGCCAGAAAAGTTGAAAGCATATCAAAAGTCATCTCTCCACCGGTTTGCAGCACTTTAAGTTCCTGAATATCAGGCAATTTATCGGCAATGTCCGCTGCGTTGTCAATCAGTCGTCTCAGCAAATCAGATTCATTGATTAAATTGCGAATTTCTTGCTGCTCACGCAATAACACCATTTCCTTTTCTAGCTGAGCATGTTTGATTCGATTGTTGGCTTCTTTTAATTCCAACTTTGCGAGACGCGCTTGTCGTTCACGAGCGATGCGGGCCTCCAAGATTTTCGCTTCAAGCAAATCGTCTTGATCTTGAATCAATAATTGAAGGGCTGCGGCCTGTTGCTTGATCTCTTTTTCTTGTTCAAGCCGCTGTTGTTCGGCCAACATGTTGGCCTCATTCAAGCGATTTTCTTCGTCTAGGGCATGTAAGGCTTCTTCTGTTTGCCAGGTTTTTTGCTGCTTGTCAGCTTCATTGTCCAGTCTTGATTGTTCTAAGGCCTTAGCCTGTTCCTGTTGCAATGCGCCTAATTGACTGTCATGAGCCAAACGGGCCTCTTGTGTTTTGAGTCGTTGTTCTGAAGTTTGTTTAGCCAGCGCCGTTTGTTCTTCCAATTGCAATGTTTTCTGAGCCCTTTCTTGCTCTTGGACTTGAAGTCTCAACTTTGAAGCGTGCATCGTTAGTGTGGTTTGCTCTTCAAGTTGAATTTTCTCCTGAACGCTCTCTTGTTCTTTGGTAAAGCGAATGGATTCTTGAGCAATCTTGAACTCAAATGCTTCAGTTTGTTTATTTTGCTTAACCTCCTCAATAGCCGCGTTGGTTTCAGCTTCACTGATTTCTTTTAACCGGTGACTTTCTAATTCCTTATGATGCACTTCGTTTTGCATCGTCAACAGACTGAAGCGAGCGGTTTGTTCCTGTTGATGACGAAAAGGGGCTTGTAAATCCTGCCAAAGCTTTTCTGAACTGACAAGAGCTTCTCTAATCTGGACGGTGACGATTTTAATCCCTAAACCTTCGTGTTGCGTCAGCCCATCCTCATGACTACGCCCTTCAGTCACCGTTTTAAGGCGTGTCGTCAGTTCTTCAATAATGGGTGCTTTATCGGTTAACACCTCTTCCACACTCATGGTGGCAATTTTATCCTTGATAGCGGCATCGGCTTGCTCACCGAGTTGAGCATTGACTATACCAAGCGGATCACGGCTGTCAGAAAAATCGAGCTTTTTATAGGCTATTGAAAAATCAGACATTTGCCATTGCAAATAAGCCAGTACATTAAGGCCCTGCTTTTCTTTAGTAATACTTCTTGCCACGATACCAATGGTTTGCATGGCGGCAGGGACAACCAAATAAGCATCTTTATAGGGATTGTAACGAAAAGACTTGCCTAAACCCAAGGTGACGGGTTCATCACGCCCGATGCGCGTATGCACAACATAAACATTAGGGGGTACGATAATCCGTTTCCAGTGCCAAAAGCCGGTTTCATGTACTTTAATGGGTTCTTTTTGTAATTGTAGTTCTTCAGAAGTCACGAGATTGGCTTGAGGTAGTTGGCTTGAGGGGCCCAATTTTTGGGATGAAGAGGAACCGGCCTGAGCAGTCGATGGCTTTCTGGCTTTCTTGGCAGACTGTTTTTCGTCAGCTTGATTGTCATCAGCGCGCCTTCTTAAAACAGCTGGGATATCGACATAGTCGTCATTATCTGTGTCTTGTTGAGTGTGATGTGCTTCGGCTTGCTTATTAAAAGCATGAGCCGCTGAGATACGTTTCATTATAGTCTATTTCCTAATTTCACTTGGGGCTATTTACAAACTTTTGCAAACTAAAGTTTGCACTCCACCTAATTATATATATGCCTTCTATTCTAATCACAGGGCAATTTTCCTAAGTGTGTTAACACGTCTTTGCTTTTGGGAATAATTAAGGCCTCATAGTCATTATAAGAGGCTATAATTTTTTTGAAAGTTTAACCGTTCCTTTTTCTATCATTAAATCTATACCCGATTGAAAAAAAGACATACCTAATAAAATTTCATCGCCTTCCATAGTCGTTACAATTGCACCTTCAATATTACGCAGCATAATCGCACCCACTCTAACCTCACGTATTATCGTTCTGTATGATAACACATTACCATTTGGGGTTTGTGAAAAGTAGCTGCCACCTGGAAGCAAACCTAAGTTGTTAGCTAATTGACGAGGTACGCTAATATACGTTGCGCCGGTATCAAGCAAAAATTTGACTCTTTTATTATTGATATAACCGATAAAGATACAGTGCCCTTGCTTATCTTGCTCTATAAGCACTTCAATACTGCCATCATTATGCACGATAGATTTCGGCTGTACTACATTAAACGGGAATGATTGCTCTGGCTTGGATTTCAAAAAATCATAAGATATAGTGGCAATAAAAATACTTAAGATTATGACTATAATAATTTTTTTCTGTCTTTTTTCCTTAACCTGTTCCTTAATCAGTTCACCTGACTCCATACGCGAAATCATTTCTTTAACAATTTCCTCTGAACTCTTATTTTCATCTTTCATTTATTTTTCCAATCTATGAGGCCTTTTTAATTTCACGCAAAGGCGCAAAGGCGCAAGGTATAAAGTATTATTAATGGATTTAGTTTTATGGCTAAAGCCGTAAGCGTGAATCCCAAAAGCCTTACGGGTTTAAACCCTCTCCTTCTGACCCCGTTTTATTTTAACCATTAACCATTAAGCATTAACGTTTAACGTTGAGCGGGTTGTTACTTGTGAAGGGACTTATTGCTTTGGCTTATTGGTTAGGACAACAATCATAATGAACATGCATAATAACATTTTAGACAATTCAACTGGCACTATTCAAATGCCTTATTATAAGCCCATCGGTAATGAAGTCGCACTATTTGAACAGGCTTACCGTCACCAACTCCCTGTTTTAATTAAAGGGCCAACGGGATGTGGCAAAACGCGCTTTGTCACCTATATGGCAGCACAATTAGGTCGTCCCCTTTATACTGTGGCTTGCCATGACGATTTGACAGCGTCGGATTTAGTGGGCAGGCATCTCATTGGTAATGAATCGACTTATTGGAGTGATGGGCCATTGACTCGTGCTGTGCGTGAAGGGGCCATTTGTTATTTAGATGAAGTGGTTGAAGCGCGTAAAGACACGACGGTTGTTTTACACCCTTTGACTGATGATCGGCGCATTTTACCGATTGAACGGACTAATGAGTGTTTACAAGCACCAAACGAATTTATGCTAGTCGTTTCCTATAATCCGGGCTACCAAAATGTGCTCAAAGGCATGAAACCGAGTACGCGACAACGTTTTGTCGCCTTACGTTTTAACTATCCAAGTCCCAGCATTGAACAAGAAATCCTGATAGGTGAAACAGGAATTGATCAAAACTTAGCGGAGCGTCTCGTTAATTTAACGAATGCCCTGCGTGTACTCAAAGATCATGATATAGAAGAGGCCGCCTCCACCCGTCTTTTGGTTTATGCCGCGACACTGATCAAGCATGGTTTCGATCCCGTCGATGCCTGTCGTGCGGCCCTCGTTGAACCCTTAACCGATGATATAGAAACTGTGGAAGCCTTGATGGAAGTGATATTCGCGACTTTTGGAAAATAAGGCACTGGGATCGTTTCGTTAATTGATTTAGCATTTGCTAATTAAAGATTAGTAACAATTGACTGTTTATTCTGTAAAGACTACCATTCTTTGTTTGGCATAGTCACAAATTCTGATCACGAAACTATTTTTATAATTTGAAATTAGATATATCATTTTTACTGAAGTCATAATCCTTGGCTTATACGTTTTTAATCTGTTTTACCAATTGAGAGGAAATTATTTAATGACATTCCAAACCTACGGGCTGCCTTTTGTCTTTTCGGCTAAGGCAGTACCCCGTTTCTTACTCCTAAGCAGCATGATTATCTGCTGGCTGGGGGGCGCATTCAGTGCGTATGCTGACAGTGGTGGCAATTGTAATGCCACTTATTCGGTCGCCGATGGCTACGGTAAACTTTTTCTCCCCTGCGTTGAATCTAATGATGGCAAGATTTATCAAGCTACTTTGGATCAGGTGGCAGGCGCGGAGCCGTTTTTATTTAAATTAAATATGGCAGCGGTGACCAATCCGCTTTCGGGCCTCAATGCTGTTTTTGATAGTGAGGCCGGTTCGCTTTTTATCCCAGTTATAGAAGTCAATTTGGGTGGACAAAAAACGCTTTATGAAATTCAGATGACTGTAGAGTCTCAATCTGAAACTGGTGAGATGACGTTGGGTATATCCTCTGCCTCAAAAATACTTGCGAATGCGAGGGGCCGTTTGCGTATTGCTTTACACCGTTCATCTCAGGCGACTACTCGGAAAAAAGGGGGCAATAAAGGTAATACCAAAGTGACTGTCTGTCACAAGGGTAAAAACACCCTTTCTATCTCGCAATCGGCTTTAAAAGCACATTTGGGACATGGTGATAGCACAGGAGAATGCCCTCCACCGCCGGTTGCTTCACCACCAGTGGTGACTTCACCACCGCCCGTTACTTCGCCACCACCCGTTGCTTCACCACCGCCAGTGACTTCACCCCCACCTGTGACTTCACCTCCACCGGTTGCTTCACCACCGCCTTCTCCCAAAATCACCGCTATTTGGCTTGATATTCAACAAGTTAAAGTCTGTGTCGCAGATGAGGAGTGTCAAACCATTGGGGGGAGTCAACGTCTGAATTTGCTGGATTTCCATATTGCGGAATTGGCTAATGTCTTGTTATCGCCAAGCCATTTTGAGCAAGTGCGATTGGTATTGGGTACTGATAATACGATCGTGGTTGATGGTGAAACACATCCATTGACTATACCGAGTGGTCAAACCTCTGGGCTGAAAATCGTTAATGAGGCGGATGAAGACTGGGCGGTTCAAGCTGGTTTTGAAACTGAATTGCGGGTGTCGTTGGTTGATGTTAAAAATTCAGTGCATTCCAATTCAGCACAAGGCTATATGCTCAAGCCGACACTTAAAGTGACTTATGAGGTTATTCCGCTTGGGCAAACTGTACTTGATGAGCTGACCAATGAGTATGCGGCTACTGGTAGTCTCCAAATTAATGATGATCAATTGTTTACAGAAACTGAAACGGTAAAGCTGAGTTTTTCGCCTGATACTGTGCCTGATATGATGCGCTTAAGTGTTGATGGCCAAAATTGGGGTGAATTTGAGGCCTATAGTGGTACGCGAGACTTTCTGTTTACTGATGGTGAAGTCGGTGAAAAGACGGTTTATGTGCAGTATCAAACTGCTGTGCTGGGGTTACGTCTGCCGCTGAATATGACAAAATTATTTTGGCTCCGCAATATGGGGCAGAATATGTGGCTGATAATATCCCGACCACAATGACACAGGGGATAACTTATGCCGTTAATCTTGGTATTACGAATACGGGCTCTTTGACTTGGGATTCGGAACATAGCCAATTTCCAGTACAAGTGCGTTATCGCTGGAAGGATAGTGCTGGCAATGTTGTGGAACAATACGGCAATTTTGGTTTATTGGCAGGGCCTGTCGTGTATTCACAGACCGCTAATATGACTTTATTGATTCGTGCGCCATTGTTGGAAACGCTGCCCGCTAATCTGTCTGTATTGAGGTTGGAAATTGATCTGGAGGAATGGGGAACTACCTTATTTTCAGAAAGGGGAGTGGCACCTGTGACTCAAAAAGTGTCGATTTCTGACGCGCCATTGCCAGATCGCCCTACTCTTGATGTGACTAAAATGCCATTTGGTGTCGGAGGCCCTTTTGATTATAACGTTGTCAATGAACCTGTGCCTGATGTCGTGACAGTCTGTAGTACGACTCAAAACTTGATTCGCCTTGACGAAAATGACAGGCCTACCACGATTGTCTATTCTGTTCCTTATGGCAGAAGCCTTCATAATATTCATGATCTCTGGGTAGACAGTCATAACAACGCCTACTATGAAGTCGATTACGGTGAATATGTCAACACTGTTGAATCTCTTTATCTGTTTAAACAGGATGTTGCAGAAAATGAACGCTGTCCTGAGGAACAAAATTATTCTGCTCGCCCGTGTGAAGATATCTTTATTGAGGATCTGTCCGGTGTAGACGCTGAAATGTGCCTTGATCTTGCCAAAGCCTACGATAGAAATTGGGTTTCTGGCTATGAAGATAAGACATTTAAACCAAACAATCCCATTGATAACTCGGAATTTGCGAAGATCATTGTTGAAGCGTTGGGATTAGATATCGTCGTATTTGATAGCACGACAAGCCTCATCACAGATATCACTTGGGATGAAAGCCTAGATGAAAAGAAACCGTGGTATGCCGACTATGCTTACACGGCTGTCGTGAATGGCATTATGGAAACGGATGCGGGTCAGTTTAATCCTGACGACGAAGTTTCTTTTGCTAAGGCTGTCGCTATCACCATGCGGATGTTTAATTTTAATGTCAACAATCCTTGCGACTACCAAGTGCTTTATCCGAGTGATCCATATATCGGTGCTGCACTGTTTTATGGCGTGATCGAAAAAGAGGGAATTACTGAGGGTGCTATCACGCGGGGTGATATGGTTCAGATGATGGTTAATGCCGAAGCCCAGAAAGACAATATTTCAGGCACGACGCTGCTCTGTCCCAATACACCGCCAACCAATATACCACAGCCAACTGAGACAAAAGAAATTTGCAGCGATACCGAACAGGTGAAATTATCTAGCAGCCAAGCCATTGAATTGGAAGGTAATTTGCTCATCAACGGTACAAAGGTGACTGTTCTCAATGACTTAGGTCATGTGTTTGAAATAGAAGTAAATAGCACGGCAGAAACAGGCTATGTGGCTGCGGGCAATCTCAGTGATTTTTGCACGACACCTACACCGCTAGAGGCCCTTAAAACGCCAGACGATGGGGAAGTGGTTGTGGCAACGCCATTTGGTATTTATGCCCACATTGAACCCAGCATTTTAGCCAATTATGTCGATGTTAATGGGAACGGTAGCGGTAACGCGACTGACCTGATTCCCTATAACGCCATTCTGACTGCACTCGAAGCAAGAGGCAACTGGCTCAAGGTACGCTTTACGGAAACCGATAAGCAAATCAAAGTAGGCTGGATTTATCGCGGGTTTATCGAAGAAGGTACAAATCTACCTCAACGGCCGATCGCCCTTATCAAGCAAAGGGGTGTGATTGCTTGGGCACACGGGATGACAGTCGATCTTCGTATGTACCCGGTAACAGACATTAACAAAATATTATGGGAGAGTTATGAAGAGACAACTGTTCAAGTGATCGAACAGAATCCCCCATTTTACTTTGTCAAGATTGAAGCCCCCGCAAGAAATTTGGATGACAAGACTATCCAGCAAAACTATGCAGGGCGATTGTATCAAGGCGTGATTGATCTCAATAAACTTCAAATTGGGTTAAGCGGTTGGGTACATCAAGACTTCATCAAGATTGACGGGGAAACTTATGATGCCCCCTTTGCTTATCCTTTTGATTATGAAGCCGCAAAAAGTGCATCTCTTGCTGAACAAGGGCTGATTAACCTCAATTTCTTTGAAGAGATTTTTGGCGAACCGCTTCATTATGGGATTGACTACAATTTACCTGAAGGCACCGCTGTACAAGCGGCTAATGATGGAGAATTAGTTTCTGCTGAAAAGCGTGATGATGGTTTAGGGAATACAGTTGTCATTAAACATGCTGAAGATCGCTATTCAGTCTATGCACACTTGAAGGATATAGGAGAGGATTTACCACAGCCCATTTCAAAAGGAACTGAAATCGGTAGTTCTGGTGGCACTTCTTCTTGGGATGGTGGCTCAAAACGCCCACATCTACATTTTAGTGTTCAAACTGATAACGAGCTACGGGGTTATTGGCAAAACGCACTTAATCCTACCAAGTATATTGCTGGCTATGATGCGAGTGATGCTCATCAGTGTGTCAAAGGGCTTATTGTGGATGCGGGGATTAGGGATAGTGATGAGATTGTATCAAAATGTCAAATTGGAATAGGCGGAAATAATCTGAAAATGATTTTAGAATTGAATGTAGTCGGTAGTGGAGATGGTAATATAGATGTTGTAAATCGTGATGTTCAAATTAATTGTTCTACTAACTCTACTCCCTGTACTTATGAGATAACTGCCAATAGTACTATTACACTGAAGTTGGAAGCCACCAAAAATAACGATGATAGCATTTTTGTTGGTTGGGATGGTGCTTGTAAAGGTACGTCTTCTTGCATTATTAGAATTTCTGAAACTCAGTCAGTATTAGTCACAGTCACAGCAAAATTTGAGAGTCTTCTCAATAAGTTTTCTCCTATTATGGCCTTCTATTCTGATGATTATTTTCCATCTCCAATAAATGCTTTCCTTGACTATGCAATCCTATACAAAAGGGGCTCAAAAAATGCCATTGCGTACGGAATTAAGTTACCTGATAAAATTAAATCAATACGAAAATGTGATGCTTTTTTTGGAGCACAAACAGTTCATAGTTCTTCTTCTTTTGTTGAAGATATTTCAGAAAAATCCAGAATTGGCATTAATGACTTTGTGGATATACTGAATAATGCTGATGGGGATTATTTTTTAGATTTCGTAAATAGAAACAATGGAGGAAGAGATTACGTGATTTTGAATGATATTTTTTGTAGCTCATATTATGATGTTTCTGTTCCTCCATACGAGGTTATGAAGGCATATCCCCACGCTATCTATGGTCGTGTTTATAAACAGGGAGAAAGGACGTACTTACAATATTACTTTTTTTACCTTATAAATGCTTGGAATGATGATAATGAAGGTATAGGTGGTTATCATGAAGGTGATTGGGAAGGTATGGTAATTGAATTAGATGAAGAGAACAATCCACTTCGTGTTGGGCTATCTCAGCATTTAGAGGGAGAAACACAAGAATGGAATAAAGTTCCTAATAAGATAGGTGAACATCCTATTGTTTATATAGGACGTGGTGGACATCCAACTTACTTTGATAAAGGTACAAAAGGCTGGGCAACAGACTACCTTTGGGTAGATCATCATGATAAGGATGACGTGATTATCCAAAACAAGGATAATGTAGTAGATATCAGTAGCATAAACGCTCAAGCTACTAATAAAACATATTGGTTGATAAATATAGAAACCAATAAAAATGTGAAAAAGTGGCTAATGGCACCTGTTTATTGGGGATTAGATTGGAATGATTTAATGGCAAAAGCGGTTGCCTCGCCAGGGTCGTCTATATCCCATGATCCCATGAGATGGAACAATCCAAAAAAATGGTTAGATGATAGAGAATAGCAAAACTCCTTATAATATCATATCATGGATGAATTGTGAGATTGTAGTGAGCTATAGCTAAACCCATCATTCCATTTTTCTCCATCTATTTGTAGTAATATGAATCAGGGTTTGCAGAATTTGAGAATTTTTATTTTACAATGATATTCTTTGATTTTATTCTGTAAAGTATAGTACAGCGGATTAGCGGAGTAAGCGGATTTTTTCTGAAATTGAGTTAAGAAGTAATCCGTTTAGTCCGTCAAACGAAGTGACGAAGCGAGTTTATCCATTGTACTTAAACGCCTTGTCTAGTACAGCGGATCATCGGATTGAACGGATTGGAGGGAGGGTGTTTTGAGAGTTTCTGGGGTGTGTCTGTTGAGCCAATTTTTGCTTTCTTCAGCCTATTTTTATTCCATGAAGGTGGGATGGTGGGCAAGCGGGCGGTGACATTTTGGGTTAATATTAAGTTCATTGCCGCCCGCTTACCCACCCTACAAATCTGGGGTGAAAAAAAGTCATCAAAATCCCTGAAGAGACACACCCCAGTTTCTACCCGCTAATTGGAAAGCGCCAACACCTCAATCCGCTCACTCCGATGATCCGTTGTACTTAAGTGCCTTGTCTAGTACAGCGGATCATCGGATTTAACGGATTGGTGGCGTGGTGTTTTGAGGGTTAGCCGCTCAATGGAAAACGCCAACACATCAATCCGCTCATTCCGATGATCCGTTGTACTTAAGGGTTGTTGTTTAGTACAGCGGATCATCGGCTCTCACTCCTTGGTGGCGTGGTGTTTTAAGAACTGATTAGCTAAGTTATCTTAACTGAAGAGAGATATCGTATGAAAAAATTTTTGACAACTCTTTTTTTGATCGTATTGACTGGCAATGTATGGGCTACGGCCCAAATGGGGGATATTTTAGTCTATCAAGGGCAAAATAAGTCCATCTTTTCTAACCCCCTGGAATTCTATTTTGATGAGCAACATCCAAGACCCAATGAGGTTTTTCAGTTTTCATGTACCGCAAATTGGCGTGGTTATGTGGCAACTTGGAAAATTGAAGAAGACTATTTGTATTTAGTCAAATTAGTTGAAGGAAGTTGCAGTCATGATGCGCCTGAAATTCCCCTTGGCTCTATCTTTCCAGAACAACAATCGCCTATTAAGGCAACTTGGTTTACAGGACGACTGAGGATTCCGCTTGGTAAAAGGCTTCAATATGTCCACATGGGCTATGGCTCAATCTATGAGAAGGCATTATTTCTTAGCATAGAAAATGGGAAACTCATCGGTGAAACACTTGTTGATAATTTAAGTAAGGAACGACATGAAGTCATTCTTGATGAGTTGCGTCAAATCAAGAAATAGGACGATATAAAAAGATTACAAAAACAATGGCAAACGAGTGAGTAGAGCTTTGCTACACTTCGTGAACGTCCAGCCATCATTTTGTTATCTCTTTATTGACTTTGTGTTGTTTATTTGTGTTAGTACAACGGATTAGCGGTATCAACGGATTTTTCTCTTGGGTTGATTGAGTAATCCGTTTATACCGTCAATCCGCTGTACTTGGGTTGATTTAATTTTTCTCTTGGGTTGATTGAATAATCCGTTTATACCGTCAATCCGCTGTACTTGGGTTGATTTAGTACTTTGGCTCCGGGGTTTTACCGGATTGGTGAGTGAGGTATTCTATAGATAGTTATGATTTAGAATTGGCCCTTGCACCAATCCGTTCACTCCCCTGATCCGCTGTACTAATTTATTTTTATTCCTTCTGGGGGAATGGTGGGATCGCTGTCGGTGAAATCTGGGTTTATATTGAGTTCATTGTCGACAGCGATCCCACCCTACAAATCTGGGTTGAAAAAAAATAACAAAAATACCGGAACAGACACACCCCAGTTTCTACCCGCTAAATTGAAAGCGCCAACACCTCAATCCGTTGAATCCGATAATCCGTTGTACTTGAGGGGTGTTGTTTAGCGAGTGTAGGGTGGCTAGGAGCGAAGCGAAGTCGCAGACCAGCGAAGCTAAACACACCATTTATCAATGTTGTCATCTTTTTTATTGAGGGCATGATTTTGGTGGGTTTTGCGAAGCTGGCCTTCTTTGTAACGAAGTTCTACCCACCCTACACTTTCTGTGAATTCTTAAATTTGCTCCAATTAAAAATTTTTATCAACATTTTGCGGTCTGGGTTATTTTAAGTGGACTCAATGGATATGATTGAAAATCACATAAAACCTAAAGTTTACATTGAAACAAGTATCCCCAGCTAAAGGGCGAACACGCAGGTTCGCCCCTACAACATAGGCTCGTAGGGGCGAACCTGCGTGTTCGCCCATAAGAAATTCTGAACAATAAATCTCCAATTTATTTTGTGAAGATTCCTAAAGAATGGTGGGATAACTCTGAACAATTTGATTTGTATGTATCAGCTTTTGTTATTCAGGAAGCCGGGGCAGGTGATCCAAATGCTGCAAAAAGGCGTTTAAAAAAATTGGAGGGTATTTTAGAGCTTGATGTCACGGAGGAAGTTGAAACGTTTGCCACTCAATTATTAGAAAAAGTTCCTCTTCCACCAAAAGCTAAAATTGATGCCTTGCATATTTCTGTAGCAACCATTAATGGCATGGATTACCTGTTGACTTGGAATTGCACCCATATTGCAAATGCGACACTTCGTCCTAAAATAGAAGCTTTGTGTCGAGAATTTGGCTATGAGCCACCAACGATATGTACACCACAAGAATTACGTGAGGTATAAACTATGTGGAAAGATAGCATTGTAGAAGAAATTTATAAATATCGAGATGAATATGCAAAGCAGTTCAACTACGATATTCATCTCATTTGCCAAGATGTTAGAAAAAAACAAGGTGAAGGAGGACGGCGTGTTGTGACATTAAAAGCGCGTCAGCTTAAACAAGGATCGAGCGTAGGGTGGGTAGAGCGGTAGCGCAATGAAGTTATATCAACTTGTGACGTTAAATCCACAATTTTGTTGTGTAATTGTGTTTTATCCTGTCAATCGTTTAGTACAGCGGATCATCGGATTTAACGAATTGGTGGCGTGGTGTTTTGAGCGTTTCTAATCATTAATTGGAAAAAGCCAAGACATCAATCCGCTCAATCCCCTGATCCGTTGTACTTAAGGGTTGTTGTTTAGTACTTTGGCTCATGAGCTCTCACTCCTTGGTGGCGTGGTATTTTGAGGGTTTCTAGCCGTTCACTCCCCTGATCCGTTGTACTTGTTGCAGATTAGCAGAGTCAGCGGATTTTTTTTATGCTGTGAATCCTTTAATCTGGTGACACCTGATTCAGACAACGAGTGTAGGGTGGGTAGAGCTTCGCGGCATCCACCACTCTTTCTTTTTCATTTTTTGTTGTTTATTTGGAAAAAAGGTATAACCCATATCAGAAAGGCAGATTGAAACGTCATGATTGGGAAACCGTCCAGGCACAATTATTAAGAGGTCAAAAATGTCAACAGAAACCCTTACTTTAAACATTCCCACTTCATTGGCTCAAGAATTGAGTAGAGCAAGTCAAGCTTTTTTGGTTAATATTTTAGAACGCGGTTTGCATGATTTCAAAATTGAACGGGCTTTGGAGCAATATAGTCGTGGTGGGATTTCATTGGGTGCGGCAGCAAAGCAAGCTAATTTATCTCAGGATATATTAGCTAGACAGGCTTATACGAGAGGTATGGAACCGCCTTTTAGTAATCAAACTGTGGCAGAAGAATTGGGAGAATTGTGATGCCAACGGTTTTAAGTAATGCAGGACCACTAATGGCTTTAGGAAAATTGAATCGTTTGAATTTGTTGACTGAACTCTATGAACAAGTACAAATTCCCCGTGCCGTTTATACCGAAACCGTTACACAAGGACTGGCCTACGGTGCTAACGATGCCCTGACTATCAAGATATTTTGGCAATATCAAAATTGGCCCATTATTGATATATCGGAATCGGTTTTGGCAGCTTATACGCCATCAGTTATTCTTGACCAGGGTGAAAAAGAATTGCTTGCTTTGGCTCAAACTTTATCTGAATCTGAGCCACTTGTCCTCATGGATGATGAAGTGGCTCGTACAGAAGCACGACGTTTGAATTTACGTGTGCGTGGTACTTTGGGTGTGTTAGTTGAAGCCTATCAACAAAAATTACTTCCTTTTAATCAGATTAATTTCTTATTTCAAGAAATTGCGGAGCGACAAGATATTTGGATTTCAGATAAACTGTGTCAACAAGTTTTAAAGGCACTGCCTAAACGAGCGTAGCAAGCGTAGCGTAGGCTGGGTAAGAGCGTAGCCATCATTTCGTTCTCTTTCTCTTGACGAAAGGGTTGTTTAGTACTTTGGCTCAGGGGATTTAACGGATTGGTGGTGTGGTATTTTGAAAGTGATTAGGCCAATTATCTTTTTAATCTACCCCCTAAATGTTTGAATCAGGATTTGCAGGATTTTAGGATTTTCAGGATAGTTTTTTTTGATATGATTGGTTTTATCCGATCAATCCTTTAATCCAGTTCGCCCCTATTTTTAGGATGAGATGGTTAGTTGTTATCCCGTTAATCCTTTAATCTTGTGAATCCTGATTCAAACTTTTTATGAGGGATAATCCAGTTCGCCCCTATTTTTAGAATGAGATGGTTAGTTGTTATCCCGTTAATCCTTTAATCTTGTGAATCCTGATTCAAACTTTTTATGAGGGATAATATATGATAGAAGACGAACTAACCTATAAAATCATAGGTTGTGCTATGAAAGTACACAACACATTAGGCCCTGGATTTCAAGAAGTCATCTATCAAAGATGTCTTGCCATTGAACTGCAAAAAGTTGGCCTCTCATTTCTACGAGAAAAAGAGCAAAAAATTTATTACGAAGGGACTGAAGTGGGTACACGTCGAGCAGATTTTGTTGTCGAAAACCAAGTCGTGATAGAAATCAAAGCAGTAACCAACTTAGAAGACGTACATATCGCTCAAGCTAAAAACGATGTGATTGCTTATGATTTTCCAAGAGGCTTGCTGATTAATTTTGGTGCCCAAAGCTTGCAAAAAAACGGTTATTTAATCCGAAGCGAGCGTAGGATAGAGCTGCACCCAGCATTTCGTTCTCTTTCTATTGACGAAAGGGTTGTTTAGTACATCGGATCAGGGGATTGAGCGGATTCGTGGCGGGGTGTTTTGAGCGTTGATACCCGCTAAATGGAAAGAGGCAACACATCAATCCGTTGAATCCCCTGATCTGGTGTACTTATCTTGTTAGTACAGCGGATTTTTTTTTCTTAGGCTGCTTGAGTTGAGAAGTCATAATCAGTAGATCGAAAACAAATAAAAGCAAAATAAATTTGGAACGAAAATCGGGCCGCAAAATAAATTTGGAACGAAAATCGGGCCGCAAAATAAATTTGGAACGAAAATCGGGCCGCAAAATAAATTTTGTACTCAAAATAAAATTAGATTTATAAGCCAGTCAGGTGCTGAAGATCAAAGGGCAATAGCAACGATCAAGCCACTATTCAAGGTGCCAATATTTCACTTTACACGAGTAGAATAAAATTGAAACGATGACTATTATGCGCTATTTCCTCTTTTCCATCATGACGCTCAATTTGATTGGGCTACCTTTAGCACAAGCCACTACCGATTGCGCGACTCAAATAGAGATTCCAGAAAATGAATGCAAAACTTTACTTTCACTGTTTAATAGCACCACAGGTGCGGGTTGGTTTGATATTTTCAGCGGCGGTTGGAATATCACCAATACGCCGTGCAGTTGGACAGGCATAACTTGTCGTGATGGACATGTTATTGCTATTGATAGACAAAACAATGGCTTAAATGGCCCTCTTCCAGATTTAACGAACTTAGACAATTTAGAAAAGCTTGATTTGAGCCATAATCAGCTTAATGGCCCTATTTCATTTACCCATTTGCCTACGAGTTTACAAGCCCTTTCTTTAGACGATAATCAATTAAAAGGGGAAGCGCCTGATTTAACGACTTTTACCGAACTCAAGAACGTTAATTTGGGTGATAACTCATTAACGGGCACAGCACAGTTGCCGCCGTCTCTCGCCTCAACTGGGCATCCCGGCACGGCACACTTTTCAGACACAAATTACCGCGTCAATGAAAATGATGGCATCTTTATGGTGACCGTAAAACGGGTTGGTGGCAGTGAAGGCAAAATAAACGTCAGTTATGCGACACAGAGTGATTCTGCTAAAGCCGGTAGTGATTTTGAGATAGCAAAAGGTTCGTTAACTTGGATAACTGGAGACAATGATGACAAAAGCTTTGCGCTCACGATCACTGATGATACAACCGTGGAAGCTAATGAAACCTTTATTATTAGTCTGAAGGAGGTTGATGAGATTTTAGATACGGTGATGATAACAATTGTCGATAATGATTCTGTAGTACCCTCTCTTGAACCACAACAATCGCCTCATATTTCCCGCCAATTTTATGCCCCAGTGTGTTCTATGAATAGCTCATCAATCAATAGCATTTGTATAGCGCAGAAAAAAACCTTCCCTTGCAATGTGACGATTGAGGAAGAGGCCAGTATTTCCCAAGCGGTATTTGAATGCGATGGCGAAAATAAAGGTTTGCTTTCTAATTCCACCATCAAAGCTGGCGCAACAGTACGTGGTGGCATTTTAAGCGGCTATATCACTAATGAAGGTATTCTCGCTGACTTTGATTTTCGGGGCGCTTCTATAATAGGCGGTACATTATCAGGCACGATCACCAACAACAGTAAAGTAGGCGGCTGGTTTCAAGATGTGCATTTAGCCCCCAATACATACATTAATGGTGGTATACTCAAAGGTGAAATTGTAGGTGATATTGAAATCCCAGCACTCTTGGAAAATTTAGAAATTAAAAGCGGTGCCAAATTATCGGGCGTGATCATTGGTGATAATGTCCACATTTCAGAAAATGTGGTATTGGGTGAAGGTGTAGAGATGCAATCAATACAAGAATAATAAATCAGTAAGTCCGCGTCGTTTGGACTGACTCAGTCCACACATTTTTGCAGAATCTCTATCTATATTAATCTGTTATCCTGTCCTATTTCAGATCATTCTAAAAAGAATTGTCAGAACAGGCTATATAAATCAATGACTTAGGTATAATATAGATGACAAAGTCTAATTTATAAAGGTGAACAAAAAAAATGGTTCAATTTTCGCTACCTAGCAATGCTGTCGTTAAAAAGGGTAAGACACAGAATAAAATTGGCAATGCTCAACACGTCAAAAAAGTGAGTATTTATCGTTACAACCCGGATCAAGCAGAAAATCCGCGCTTGGATACCTACGAAGTCGATTTAGATAACTGTGGGCAGATGGTATTAGATGCCCTGATCAAAATCAAAGATGAAATCGATCCCAGTCTCACTTTTCGCCGATCTTGTCGTGAAGGGATTTGTGGCTCTTGTGCCATGAATATTGATGGTACGAATACGCTGGCCTGTACTAAACCGATTGCTGATATCAAAGGGCATCTCAAGATTTATCCTTTACCCCATACCGCAGTGATTAAAGATTTAGTACCCGATTTAACGCATTTTTATGCTCAATATGCCTCCATCAAGCCGTGGCTAGAAACCCAAACACAGCCCCCTCCTGATCGCGAGATATTGCAATCAAAAACAGATCGCGCTTTATTAAACGGTTTATACGAATGTATTTTATGTGCCTGTTGTTCAACCAGTTGTCCAAGTTATTGGTGGAATGGTGATCGCTTTTTAGGCCCTGCGATTTTGTTGCAAGCCTACCGCTGGATTGCAGACAGTCGTGATGAATTCACCGGAGAACGTTTAGACGATCTCGAAGATCCATTCCGTTTATATCGTTGTCATCGGATTCTCAATTGTACCAATACTTGTCCGAAAGGATTAAACCCCAGTAAAGCGATAGTCGAAATCAAAAAACTATTAGTACGACGACGTTGAACAGTGAGCAAGGTGTTGCCCTACAATCTTATACTTAGCATCGTCATAAGATCGCGATTATTTTTTATTTGACAGCCAACAGCCAACAGCTTTTCACGCAAAAGTTTTTGCGCGCAAAAACTTTTGCGTGAACCGAAGGTCAGCGAAGCTAAAGCAGTTGTCTAAAAGCTCAAGTCAGGTGGTGGTGACTATACTGTCCACCGTTATAAATTGCGCTTTTGCCCTGAAGTAAAAATCCATTCTTTGCTGCAAGTTTTTGTGTGCAAAAACTTTGGCGTGAAAGGTTAGTCACCTTTAGGTGACTTGAGCTTTCAGACAACTGCTTTAGCTGTTGGCTGTTAGAATTTATAATAACTACCTTATGACAATGCTAAGTATATCTCCTTAATTCATGATGCCATTGTCAAGCAAACGTTTATTAACCTATTTGAATAACAGCTTGAAATCTTTGAATTATTGGCTTATCCCACAAACTTGTTTTCTCTGTGGCGATGCCGCGACGACATTGCCGATGTGTAGCGCGTGTTTGGCGAATTTACCTTTTCAAGGCCCAGCCTGTGTTCGCTGTGCAACACGCTTGAAAAAAGTCGGCATTTGTAAACAATGTCAAAAAGCACGGCCACATTATACGCACACTCAAGTTGTTTTTTCTTATCTTTATCCGCTAGATAAACTGATTTTGGCCGCCAAATTTGATCACAATATGGCTGTGTTGAATTTATTAGGCCATCTCATGGCCCAACATTTGATAATCGAACCACGCCCTGATGTCTTAATTCCTGTACCCCTCCATCCTAAACGTTTACGTCAGCGGGGGTATAATCAATCCTTAGAACTAGCCAAACGTATTAGCAAACATACCGGTATTCCCGTTGATATCAACGCTTGTCAACGCATTATCAATACCCCGCCACAAACCAGCTTGTCTGGAAAACAACGTCAAAGCAATCTAAAAGGCGCATTTAAAGTCGTGCGCGTTGAACGACACTGGCAACATCTGGTTTTGATTGACGATGTGATGACAACTGGAGCGACTGTTAAAGAATTAGCATCCGTTTTTAAAGCAGCCGGTATCGAACAAGTCGATGTGTGGTGTTGTGCGAAATCAAACCAAAATCCTCTATAGACGCAGGGGCGAACCGATGTATTCGCCCTAAAATGATTTGAACACTGTGTTTTGGGAGGCGCTCAATTTGTTGATGAGTACTGAGACATCGTTGCCATTTTCGAGATTGAGAATGATTGAGAATGATTTGAAGGGCAATATTTTTAGTATTGCGGTAATCGACAATTGCAAGCTATTGACTGTTAGCTTCCGTATGAAGGTGACACCACACTAATTGTTTTTCATGCGCTTGTCCGATTTCAACGCATGTGGGTTCAATGTGCTTACATTTTTCCATCACTAAGGGACAACGTGTGTGAAAGTGACAACCTGTCGGAGGATTTAATGGGGAAGGCACATCGCCTTCCAAAATAGTTGCGTTATGCATTATATCCGGATCGGGAATCGGATTGGCGGTTATCAGGGCTTGTGTATAAGGATGTTTGGGCGATTCAAATAGCTTTTTAGCTGGCGCAATTTCGACTATTCTGCCTAAATACATGACGGCTACCCGATTCGCGATATGTTGCACGACGTTGAGATCGTGGGAAATAAACAAATAAGCTAAATTGTATTCCGTTTGCAAATCGCGCAGTAGGTTAATGATTTGTGCTTGAATAGAAACATCTAGCGCCGATACGGCTTCGTCACAGACGATAAAGCTTGGTTTAAGTGCGAGTGCCCGTGCAATACCAATGCGTTGGCGTTGTCCGCCGGAAAATTCATGCGGATAACGTGTGCGGTACGAAGGTGACAGGCCGACGCGATCAAGCAGTTTTTCAATACGGGAATCTAAATCTTTTGCTGTCCCAATACCGTGAACCTTCAGTGCTTCGCCTACAATATTACCCACTGTCATGCGTGGATTTAATGAACTATATGGATCCTGAAAAATAATTTGCATCCAGCGGCGCATGGCGCGGAGTTCAGTCGCGCCCATTTTCAAAATATCATTGCCGTCAAAGAAAATATTGCCAGCCGTGGGTTCGATTAGGCGAAGCAAAGCGCGGCCTGCGGTTGTCTTGCCACAACCTGATTCACCAACTAAACCAAGCGTTTCTCCTGGATAGATATCAAAAGAGATATCATCAACGGCTTTTACCCAGGCAGAAATACGCGAAAAAAAACCACTTCGCACCGGAAAATGCAGCTTCAGATGCTTAACGGTGAGAAGGGGAAGGATTTGGGGTGTGTTCATGGAATTTTTTATTTATACTGAACTGATATAGATATTCATAAAAACAATTTCTGGTTGCCCGATTAACGGAATAAACGGATTTTTAAAAGCACCTTTTTCCGCTCCAACTAGTTTGCATAAAGCCAACATGCAACATGATGCTTAGGTTCTTGCTCTTTCAACGGAGGCATGTCTTGCGAACAACGCGCCATCACTTGCGGGCAGCGCGTGCAAAAACGACACCCGTTTGGATATTCAAGCGGCATAGGTACTGTGCCTTGGATAGAGGCTAATCGTTCATCTGCTTGTCCCGGTATAGGCAGGGCTTTTAATAACGCTTGTGTGTAGGGATGTAGGGGATTTTTGAACAAATGGCGCACTTCAGCCTGTTCGGCAATTTCTCCGGCGTACATGACAATAACACGTTGTGCAAAATGGGCGACTACGCCTAAATTGTGTGTAATCAATAAGATAGCCATGCCCATGTCATCTTGGAGTTGTTTGAGAAGACGTAAAATTTGGGCTTGTATCGTCACATCTAAGGCCGTTGTCGGTTCATCGGCTATCAAGAGATCAGGTTGGCAAGCTAAGGCTATTGCAATCATGACGCGCTGTTTCATGCCCCCTGATAGCTCGTGGGGATATTGATCAAGTCGCTTGCGCGGTGAGGAAATACCTACCTTTTCTAATAAACTAATCACTTCTAACCGTGCTTCGCGTTCTGGCATTTTAAAATGGTGTGTCAACACTTCAGCAATTTGATTGCCAATCGTGAAAACGGGGTTGAGGGAAGTCATGGGTTCTTGAAAAATCATGCCGATGCGACGGCCTCGAATATGCTGACATTCTAACTCACAAAGACGGGCGAGTTCTTGCCCTTTGAGTTTCATATTGCCCTGCACAATACGACCCGGTTCGTCGATCAAATTCATGATAGCCAGTGCCGTCACTGATTTACCACAGCCTGATTCGCCGACTAAGGCTACCGTTTCACCTGGACAGATGTTAAACCCGACGTTTTGTACAACACGTAATTCTCCTTGATCGCTAAAAAAGGAGACGTGGAGATTATTGACTTCTAACACACAACAATCGTTGTTCTCGTTATTCATTTAACGCCTCCGCAACTTCGGGTTAAGGGCCTCACGCATACCTTCACCTACGAGGTTGAAGGCCAGTACGATAACCAAGATGGCTATTCCCGGCATGAAAAAAAGCCACGGCGCATCGAAAATGAAATTTTTACCATCCGCAAGAATGTTGCCCCAAGTGGCATAAGGCGGTTGTACGCCAAATCCGAGAAAACTTAAAGCGGATTCTGTTAAGATAGCACTGGCAACGCCAATAATCGCTGAAACTAAAACCGGTGCCATCGCGTTAGGTACCATGTGTCTGAAAATAATACGCCATTCTGGTAAACCGACTGCTTTGGCTGCGACGACAAAATCTTGCTCTCGTAGTGTGAGAAATTCAGCCCGTACAAAGCGGGTTGTTCCCATCCAACTGGTTATACCTATAATGATCATAATATTGTAGATGCTGGCCGGTAGTAGGGCGACAACGGTGAGGATTAAAAAAAAGGTTGGAAAGCATAACATGACATCGGTAAAACGCATAATCAGCGTATCGACAGAAATGAATCCGAGACGGAGGTTGCCATAAAAACCGGCTAAGCCGCCAAGCAAAATACCGATGAAAGTGGATATGCCCACGGCCACAAAGCCAATAGAAAGCGATACGAAAGAACCTTGTAGCATTCTGGCAAAGACATCGCGCCCTAATTCATCAGTCCCTAATAGGTAAATCCCAAAGCGGGGTATATCTTCCGCTGGAATGTGGGCGGAAGCAAAGGATAAGGGGGGTAAGAATTTATCTACCAATCTAACGGTTGCCGGATCGAAAATGATTGTCCATTCTGTCAGGGCTTTTCCAGCAATTGCCGCGACAAGCAGTAACAGTAGAAGAATTCCACCGAACAGGGCTAATTTGTCTTTTTTGAAAAGTCGCCAAAACTCTTGAAGTGGCGTTTCTGATTGAACATCCATTATTGATAATACCTTTTTGATTTGATCTGATGGTTTTATTTTAGAATGATTTTGGTTTTCCTGCAATTTTGAGCATTGTTTAGTTTAATCAGATGTAACTCATTTCGCTTTCGCTGAGATAAAAGAAATAAACGCTAAAGACGCAAAAGACGTTTTCACGCTAAAGTTTCGCTCCGCGAAACTTTAGCGTGAAAAAGAGACGCAAGATTTATCTTTTTACATAACATCTTTAGGGTTTTTAACGTTATTATTTTTCTTGATAGATCGCGACTACAAACTTTTATAAGGTGTGTCTAATGAAAAAAGGGTTAGCTTTTTTGTATGGCGTATTTTGTGTATTACTGTTTAATGCAACCTTTATCTACTTTATTGTATTTATTAGTCCTTTGTTTGAACCCAAACGGATTGATTTTGGTTTTGAAGTGGCTTTTGGTCAAGCACTTTTCGTTAATTTGGTGTTAATAAGTCTCTTTGGCCTTCAACATTCTGTGATGGCACGACCTCAATTCAAACAAGGGTGGATGAAAATCGTTCCGAGTTTTATGGAACGGAGTACTTATGTGTTTATATCCAGTCTAGCGTTAATCTTGCTCATTTGGCAATGGCAGCCGTTACCTGCTGTGATTTGGCATGTCGAAAATCCTATCGGCTATTGGACGTTATTCGGCTTGTTTTGGTTTGGTTGGTTATTTTCATTTTTTGCGACTTCCTTGATTAATCCATTCGATTTGATTGGGTTACGACAGGTTTATTTATATTGGCATGATAAACCCTATACCGCTCTACCCTTTCAGGTGGTTTCCATCTACAAATCTATTCGACATCCGATTATGTTGGGCACGATCATTGGGCTTTGGGCAACACCTACCATGAGCGTGGGGCATCTGATTTTGGCAATAGGTTTCACCGTTTATATTTTCATTGGTATCCATTTTGAGGAGAAGAATATGGTAACGGATTTCGGTGAAGTGTATGAGCAATACCAGCAACACACTTCAAAAGTGATACCCAATTTCCTCAATCTGCCTTTTTCAAAGCGATAAATGGCAATCACAAGGATTAAAGGGCAACCACAAGGGATTGCCCCTACCAAGCTATTCTAACCGAATGCGTGGATCAACAACGGCGTAAAGCAGATCAGATAAAAAAGTACCTACCAGTGTTAAGGCCGCGGCAATAAAATTAATGGTTAAAATGACGGGAAAATCACGAGACAAAATGGCTTCGTAACCTAATCGCCCTAATCCGGGCCAAGCAAAAATATATTCAAAAATAACGGAACCGCCAATTAAACCGGGTAGTAAGAATCCAAACAAGGTGACAAAAGGCAAAAGGGCATTACTTAGCGCGTGGCGATAAATCACGGTGTCTTCGTCAAGCCCTTTGGCGCGTGCGGTTCGCACGTAATCTTGACCGATGACTTCTAACATTTGGGAACGCACATAGCGGGAGAGTACGGCAATGCCGGCAAGGGCCGACATCAGGGAGGGAATCACGAGATGCCAGATTCGATCCATGCTTTGAAAAAGCGGAGTCGCGTCTTCCATTCCAAATGTTCGCATCCCAATTACGGGTACGCCAAACATATCCACTACCCATAGAATCATCAAATACGATAGAAAAAAGCCGGGTATCGAAATCAGGGCGTAAGCGATAAAGGTTGAACCCCGATCATAAAATGATCCTCGTCTAACTGCGGCATGAATACCCGTTGGAAAGGCGAGCGTCCAGACAATCAGCGTGGCCAGAATAAATAAGGGGAGTGAATTCATAAAACGATCCCAAATTTTGGGCAACACGGGCTGACTATCTTTAAAGGATTTTAATTCTCCCGTTAAGAGATCCCGCATCCAATAGAAATACTGTTTATGGAGCGGATCATCTAGGTGAAAAGCTGCCCGGATTTTAGCAATATCTTCAGGCTGCATACGAGGATTAGAGGGATCAACCTCGCTTGGTTCCCCAGGCGCAAGATGGACTATCGAATGCGCGATCACGGAAACAATAAACAACAATACACAACGTTGTAATAAATTACGAAGAATATAGGACCACATGTGAAATAAAAGAATATTTTGTAGGGTGGGTAGAGCGGAGCGAAGCGGAGTGAAACCCACCGAGCGGATGGAAATGGTGGGTTTCGCTCCGCTCTACCCACCCTACAATGTGTTTCAACTTAAAATTCTGGCGTAAATTCCAGCTTTCGCCACTGCTTAAAGTAGAAAAATACACTACCGCTTTTCGTCGGTTTAATTTTTGAGTAGCTGCCTTCAGGCTCAATCATCACAATTTTTTTATCCAGCACCAAATTACTCAAAGGGGCATAAAGAAAGGTATAAGGCTGATCGTCAGCAAGAATGCGGTGCAGTTGGTGAGTCAATTTTCGCTGAACGTTAAAATCGTATTCTCTGCGAATTTGCACAATCAGTTTATCAGCCTCTAGATTATTGTAGCCAACAAAGTTGAGTTGTACAGGGCCTGATTGGCTTGAATGCCATATCTGGAAGAGATCGGGATCGATACCCATGCTCCACCCTAAAATCAGGGCATCAAATTCAGCCGGATTCACAAAGTCTTTGAGAAAGACTGCCCATTCAAAGACTTGCGTATTACATTTGATACCCAGCTTATGCCAACCATTCTGGGCAATCGTCATAATGGCCTTACGTTGCAAATTGCCATTATTGGTAATCAGGTTAAATTCAAAAATTTTCCCCTCCTTTTCTAGCCAGCCATCGGCGTTTTTTTCCCAACCCAGTTCTTTCAGAATACGCTGGGCTTCCTTTGGATTATAAGACAGGGGGGCTATTGTGTGATCATACCACTGGGTATTTTTGGGATAAGGCCCGGTAATCTGTTCACCTTCCCCATAGAGAATATACTGAATAATTTCCTTCACATTGATAGCCAACCCAAGTGCCCGCCGTACACGTTTATCAGAAAAAAGTGGCCTCCGATGATTGTACCCAATATAAGTATAAGCGAAGCTGAGACTAGAAAATGACTGATAATGATCATCTTTTTTATAACGGGCTACTTGATGCGGTTGAGGGGCGTAGGTATCAATAGCACCAGTGCGAAATTCAACTTCTTGAGTGATGGCATCTGGAATCACGCGATAATAATATTCTTTGTACTGGGGCGGTTCTTCCCAATAGTCGTCATTGCGAACTAAGTGAACAAATTCATCGCTTTGCCATTCTACGAAGCGAAATGCGCCAACACCTATGGGATGACGATTAAATCGACTATCACGCATACCAAAGTTGGCTTGCGCTTTGCTTGAAAGCCCACGCTGATTCATTTCTTCTTGTAATGCGGCTTCGTTCAGTAAATGCTCTGGCAAAATCCCCATCGACCAAGCGTTGATAGCGGGAGAAAACAAGCGTTTGTAGATGACGCGCACAATATAACGATCCACAATCTCGACCGTTTTAATCGGTTCAAAATCTGAAGAGCGTGGGGAGAGGTTTTTAGGATTCATCAGGGCTTCGTAAGTAAACTTGACATCACCCGCATCAAATTCATGCCCATCATGGAAACGTACACCCTTTCGCAGGTGAAAAAGAATAATGGGTTGATGTTCAAAGAGAGGTAACCATTCTACAAACTGAGGACGAAGCGCGTCTCGTTGTTCGGCATCCAATATTTCAATCCATTTATCAAGTGGTGCCTTTTTTTCGTAATCGCTACCGATAATCGGTTCGAGTTGCTTAAAGAAATGTTGATCAACGCGCCGCAGGGAAAACTGTATGCGTTCTGGTATTTGAAGCTTGACTTGAATAGAAACGGGCTTACCCTCCTTTCCGGGTATAGCCTGTTCCTCAATGCGTTGTTCTGGAGGCAGTAGGGTGATGTCTTCCACTAAGGGTTTCAACTTGACTAAGCTGCCCTTTTCAATAGCCGCTTTAATCCGAGTTAGCATCGTATTCGCGGTGATAGGCGTGCCATCTGGAAAATGGGCTTCAGTATTCACGATCAAATAGGCTTTTTCAGTAATTGTCCAGTCTTCAGCAAGACGACCGCGTAGATTTAAATTTTCATCGTGATCCAGCAAACCTTCAAACACCATATCTACGATTCTACCACTGGCCGAATCCGAATGGAGGACAGGGTTCAAAATTTTCGCATCGCCAATAGACGCTTCAATAAATTTGCGGACTCTTTCAGGATTGCCCTTACTTTGACTCTCGTAGGTTGGTACCCAAAAATAGGATTGGATGAGCGCCAAACTTAACAGAGTCGGGGCGAGTATTAAAAACCATTTTATTTTCATATTATGTAATGATTCAGTACAGCGAATGACATTTAAAGTTTGTGATAGCCTTATACGCTGTCAATATTCTATTGACAGGTATTAATACGGAAAAATAACGCAAGAGACGCAAGAGGCGCAAACGACGCAAGGATTTCGATTTCTCTTGATAGATAGCGTCTTTAGCGTCTTTAGCGTTGATATGGATATCAATCGCGAAAGCGAAACCAGTTGCATCCCTAGCTGCCCCCTAACTAAAGTGACTATTTTTTCACCGCGCATCTTTCGACGGCTGCTAATACCTCTTTTAAAACGGGTTTTTTGGTAAAAGTCAGCACTTCGCCAGCAGAAATGTCTTCAAACACGCCTTCTGCGACATTCGCACTGCTATAAACTAATAAAATCAAATCCTTGCGTCCGGCTTGGCGCACTTTTTGCAGTTTGCGTTGCAAATAGTGGGGATGCCAAAAGCCGATAATCTCAATCAAAGCGCGTCGCCCATCTTTGCAATGTGTCAAGGAAAAATCAGGGATCATCACCGTGTCACTGACAACAATGACTTCATCCTCTCGCGCTAATACCCATTTTCGTTTTGCGCCCCCATACTTAGCCTCAAATTCGGCGGCAAAATCGGATTCTAATCGGCTATCAAATAAATTTGAGGCTTTAAAGTGGCTGCGTAATGGCGTTCGATCATCTAATGTGTAGTGCAATGGCTGTTGAAAATCACTGGGTTGCACTTGAGCATCCATACGCCACGTTTTGCACAACAATAAGGCCGGTAAAAATTTAGCAAATTGTAAGCCATAACGCATGGTTGACTTAACAAAAGGCGAAAGCGGCCCATGTAAAATAATATTGTATCCCGCTTCTGGAATGGGGTAAACCGTATGCATCAGCTTGAAAAGCTTAATATATTTAAAAATATCTTTATAACTGTCGCGCACAATCATATCGACTTCACGCGCCCAATACAATAATCCTCGCGCAACTTCTAAATTATAACGGGCAATCAAATCCACTGGCGTTATCATGTCACCGGCCGAGAGCAAAATGCGTTGTTCAATCAAATCGGCAAATAAAGCCTGTTCCACTTGTTCAGTGGTGATGTTCAATTGAACCGCCGTTTCGGCCAGCGCCTGTTGTCGCGTCGTGACATTTAATAAATCATTTCTAATGGTGACGGGCCCTTGATTAAACAAGACGGTGCGTAATTCGACGGGCTTGACAGGCGGATCATTTCCAAAAAAGCAACGATTCACTAGCACATTAGCCAGGCCGCGCATAATGCGATAATCTAAACTCTCCCCCTCATAAACGCGCAGCGCATCCTCCAATTCACCTCGACTACGCCCAATATGTGCTTTAACTAACTGAATTAAATCAGTAGCGATTTTCAAATAATGATAATCGGCCGGCAAAGCGAGAGGTTCAACCTCATGGCGACGTTTTTTCAAACGGGGCAATATCAATTCAGACTTAAGCATTTTGTTCAGTTATCAGTTATCAGTTATCAGTTATCAGTGATGTTCACGGGCTTTTGAGAAAGGGATTGGGGGATTTTAAAACCAATCTCACGCTTCGGGCTTCGGGCAAAGGTGCAAAGTAGAGACGCACGGCCGTGCGTCTCTACTTAGCGGCTTTGCGTGAGATTAAAACATATTCCGCAATTCAAACGATTTAAAAAAGACGCTATGAATAATCTTGAACGGAAATAAAATCTTGATGGCCTGATTTTCGTTCCAAATTTATTTTGCGAAGGCCTGTTTGTCAATCTGCAAACCTCAATCGCCTATTGACGTAGGCTGTCTTCCCACGACACTTGGTTTCAGTTGTCGGCGGGGTATCTTGATCGGGCTTTTTATAGAGGGAACGCAAAATTCCCCATATTACAGCTATTGCTCCAATAAATCCCATAACGCCTTGATTAAACGGGTTTGTGAAAAATTCATATATAATAGCTTGCCAATCAGGCATAATGAATGTTCTCCAATTCTTTTTGAAATATTGTAGAGACGCGATGCCTCGCGTCTAAGGGGGCATTTTGCTATTATAGCACTACCCCTTTTTGAAACCTCAAAGAGACGCGAAGCATCGCGTCTCTACATTGGGGGCATTTTGGCACTACCCCTTTTTGAAACCTCAAAGAGACGCGAAGCATCGCGTCTCTACATTGGGGGCATTTTGGCACTACCCCTTTTTGAAACCTCAAAGAGACGCGAAGCATCGCGTCTCTACATTGGGGGCATTTTGGCACTACCCCTTTTTGAAACCTCAAAGAGACGCGAAGCATCGCGTCTCTACATTGGGGAAAATTGGCCTACAAAGCGTGATTATCAGGAGAAAACCATGTTTGAAGTTGAAAGTGAAGAGGCCTCATTAGAGAAGGGTTCATTACGCCATAGTTTTATCCAAGCAAGAATGCCGATGTTGCTTTTTGCTTATGAAGAGAGGTTCACAACCTTTGTTGAACTGAGCTTAGATGTGAGTCAAGCCGATTTAGATTTAAGTCAGTTTGGCCTTAAAATCAAGGAAGAGCTTAAACCGGATGTCTGTCTTTACGAAAGCGCCTCTGTTCCTGCCTACACGGAACCATTAGACGACATGATTAAAGTCAAACAAGTACCTCACTTGGTTATTGAGATTCTCTCTCCCACACAGAGTATTGATCATCTTCTAAAAAAATTTAAAGCGTATTTTTATTTAGGTGTTCAATCCTGTTGGCTTATTGTACCCACATTAGAATCAATCAGTGTTTATTCAGAACCGAAAAAACGTCACAGCTTTAATCTTGAACGTGATAAGGAAGTGATTGATGAGGTGCTTGACATTCGTTTACCCCTTCAGAAAATTTTCAGAACGGGATAGATTTTAAAATCGGCAGAATGCTGATCGTAAGCAGAAGTTAGGAAGGAGTCAAAAGTGAGGTATGCGGTTGATTTGATTGTGTCGAGGGTGAAATCGTTTGCCAACACCCATAAAAAAAGCCCTTTGATTGATGCCAAAGGGCTTTATATTGCTGCTTGGTTGATTGGGCGTTTATGGGGCGCATTCCCAAAAAAAGGGTCATTATCAATCTTGGCCTTCGCAAAATAAATTTTGCACTCCAATTGAGCCTTCGCAAAATAAATTTTGCACTCCAATTGAGCCTTCGCAAAATAAATTTTTCACTAAAATCGCGCCGTCAAGATTTATCTTGATGACCCTTTTATTTAGAAATGCGCCCGCGTTTATGTTGTTCTGCCTACCCAACATTCAACCCATCCTATAAATCCATGCGACACTTGCCGCTTACTTGTCGTCCCTACAAACTAATAGTCGTTATCTGTAAATTCACATTTTTGAAATGGCTTACCAAATACGGAAGCCTGACTATAAAATTCACAGTAAAGGCTCGGGAAACGAAGTATTGAGAATCCACTGACTATTTTTTAGAAGGAAACCAAAGAAAACTGACTTCGCGATGTATGCATCCCACGATGTACATTCACCATTCGCATCAGCCGCTTTGCAAGAGTAAGCACCAAGATTGGTCATGCCCAAATCATGGAGTGAAACACTTTGTTGGGCTTGACTGCCTGAACAGTTGATAGGATTAGTGATGTATTGATACTGTCTCCAGGCAGCGTCATAGTCACCCTTTGATTCAAAAAGGGTTTTGCCATTCTGTGATGTACCAGCAGGTGGCCTCATGCCATATATGTGTTGTGTGACATGTCCACCCATGCCTGTATTTTTGGTCGCATCAGCACTTGTTTGGACACTTGCTATATCTCGACAAGCAACGGCAAGAGCAAGTGATGGTATCATTATGAAAACACTGACACCTGTAACCAAGAAGAAAGAAAGAAAACGACGATATGAAAAATCGAATAGCTTCATACAATAACCTCCACAGAATTTTAAGTAATGCCATAAAACGGCAAGATAACAGTAACTAAGCCCCTCGCCTTCTGAACGACAGAAAATATATAGGGCCGGCTAAGGCTTTCAGTTTGATAAGTGGCTTAGTGTGAATATCGCAACCAACCTCAGTTGCGATACTTATAATATGAGCAAAATAGATGCCAATTTATAAATACTGTCATTTCAACAAGTTATAAAATGAACAGGCTCATTTCCAACTCAATTCAACTCAAATTCAACTCAATTCAACTCAATTCAACTCAAATTCAACTCAAGATAACCCAATACAAATTCATCGTCTTTTCCTTGGAGGCGATTTGCTCGTTAAGTTAAAATGGGGCGAGGTGCTTATGAACATAGAGCCATCTCATCATTTGCACTATTGTAGGCAAACTGGGTACCCTTTTTCAAATCGGTAAATGGCGAATGCTTAATCAGAGGCAAGCGATAATTCGTTGCGCGGTTCGTACCTTCACGTATCAACACCCCGTTACGGCTCAGTTTTCCCAGTAAATAAGTAGCCCGACTATGAGTAGTTGCGAGTAATTGTCGGCACTGAGCATTGTTGATACTACCCTCTTTTTGAACAAACGCTAAAATTTTTTTTTCATCAGTTGCGGGAAAGGGTTTTGCTTCAAGGGAGGCATGTTGGAAAGGAGCCAATAGCCGATTATCATGGCTGGCTGTCAGAAAATCAAGATGCTGGGGTTCAATGGTTTCACCATCACTGTAGATCAACGCTCGTTCCAGGATGTTTTTTAATTCCCGCACATTGCCAGGGTAATCATAATTTTCAAGGGCGGTAAGCGCGTCTTGACTTAAGGCCTTTTTCACCCCTCCCATCGCCAACGTCACTAGAAAATGTTCGGCCAGCAACGCAATATCTTCTTGACATGTACGCAGAGAAGGCGCTGTAATATGACAACAGGCTAACCGAAAATACAGATCCCGACGAAATGTGCCTGCTTCAATATTGGCCAGTAGGTTGGCATTCGTTGCGGCAATAATCCGGATATTGATTGGTGTGAACGCTTCAGCACCTACCGGCATTATCATTTTCTCTTCTAAGGCGCGTAGCAGTTTCGGCTGTAATAACAAAGGCATATCACCGATTTCATCCAGAAATAAGGTGCCCCCTTCGGCCAATTCAAAATAGCCCTTGCGCTTCTTCAACGCACCCGTAAAAGCGCCCTGGTTAACGCCAAACAATAGAGATTCCGCTAATTCGTGAGGGATTGTTGAACAATTGATGGGGATAAAAGGGGCTTTCGCACGCGCGGATCCGTCGTGAATAGCATGCGCAATCAATTCTTTGCCAGCGCCACATTCACCATCAATAAGGATGCTGGTTTTGTCGACATTTTGCAAACGACGAATTTCGCTCTGAATCTTGACAATGGCTTGGCTTTCTCCAATCAGAGTGGGCCTGTTTTGTTGTTTCACATTGGGTTGATAAGCGGGTTTGGCTTCGGCTATTGATAGCGCGTTTTGAGTGGATTTCAGGTACTTAATCTCCTGTTTGAGTTGCTCATTTTGTTGCAGGAGCGTTTTTTGATGGCGGAACAGGTTGAGATGGATATTGATGTGCATCAGCACTTCTTCATGTTGAACAGGTTTACTGATATATCCTAAAGCCCCGACAGTCAAACATTTCGCTTTATCAACGGTTTCTGTCATGGCTGTCATTAATAAAATGGGAACAGAGCGAATCATCTCATGTTGTTTCAAACAGCGGCACGTTTCAAAACCATCTATTCCCGGCAACTGGGTATTTAACAAGATGAGTTCTGGCACACATTGCTCTATCACTTCAAGTGCTTGTTCTCCACTCAAAGCAATAGTGACATCTAGCCCCGCTTTTTTCAGATGCTGAGTAAAAGTCTGTAAGTGTTCTGGCGTTTGTTCAATAATGAGTATAGAAGCGTTTGATTCTATTGTGTTCATAATCAATCGTTTTGTAATAGATATAATCAATTAAGGAAACGAAATCGTTTTTTCGCAGCAAAATTCGATATCACGTATGCAAAATCAATCACTTATGATAAAAAACGGCTGAGCTATTACATTTTTTATATAAGATAATGGCAGATCGGCCTACCGCCTCTAATTGGGGTGTTATATGAGAAAACACACCTTAGGGTGGAATACGAATTTGGCACTATGTTCATAATTTTTAAGGATAAAATAGAAATCCCTATATTCACCCGAAGGTGTCTTTTGTCAAATAACACCCCAATTACATTACATCATCCTCATTGCAGAACGATTAATTTTATAAACCCCCATGAGCCATTTTTAAAAACTTGCTTTATTCAGCGCATCACTCAAACCGTTGGCGCGGGTTGAATGATGTCTACAGTATTTCTCAATCAATAAATGATAAATAGGCTTTCAACACGACAAAATGGGATAATCCATTGTTTTACATTATGTTAATTTACCCGTTCACTCAAACCGTTGGCGCGGGTTGAATGATGTCTACAGTATTTCTCAATCAATAAATGATAAATAGGCTTTCAACACGACAAAATGGGATAATCCATTGTTTTACATTAATATTGCAGTATTTTTCACGGTTTTTGTGACATTGAAATGAAGCCGTGCCAAAATTTGCCCTTGACTGAGATGCGGTTAATATATCAATATTTGGATGATAAGTCTTTTATTTTTTTATCAAGTCACTCACCACAATAATAACCTCAAAAGATTACTCTTTGATTCATAAGTCATTTTTATAAAATAAGTCATTTTTATAAAAAAAAAATAATCAATTGGGTATTTTGAATTGACTTTATATAAGCGAATATCGAGCTTTTGAGATAACACGCTATTTGAGACTCAAGTGCGAAAAACAGAAAATTCAATTCGTTTAGCACCAAAATTAGCGACGCTGAACGACGTTTCAAAGTACTTTTTGCCATAACTCGAAATTTTAGCCTCAATTTCAAATCGCGCTCATTACAGTTGGCTAAAGCCTAAAATTCTTTTAGCAGCAAAATGTGTTGTACTTTTTACGATATAGCGTTTCCCTATTGAATAAAGTAGACTTATGTCAAGTTGGTATGCAAAGGCTGCATTCCCAAAAAACACAATCTGACGCAAAATAAATTTGGAACGAAAAAAACCGCAAAATAAATTTGGAACGAAAAAAACCGCAAAATAAATTTGGAACGAAAAAAACCGCAAAATAAATTTGGAACGAAAAAAACCGCAAAATAA
>Ga0190315_1000018_pt1 | contig 103628 bp, 69 predicted proteins | sample 48701101_MG_FD_161673 | JGI IMG/M metagenome (GOLD analysis project Ga0190315, IMG submission 161673) | Hydrothermal vent sediment bacterial communities from Southern Trench, Guaymas Basin, Mexico - 4870-11-0-1_MG | ecosystem: Environmental > Aquatic > Marine > Hydrothermal vents > Sediment ...
CGGTATTTGGGAGCTAAGTGTAATATTATTTGGGTTGCTGTCGTGAGGTTAATTTGGTGTCCGGGGCTGACATAGATTGGCTTGATACCGTTTTGTGTGCGTAAGACGTTGCCTACCATTTCGTTTTCTAACCAAACCGGTAGCCAATTGCCTCGTTTTTCGCCTAACACGCCTTGGTAATCAAGGAGCGTTTGTTTGGCGCAGCCGATAACGGGTAAATTGGTTTGTACGCCTAGCCAGCAAGCGACGCCAAAGCGGCGCGGGTGGGCAATGCCATGTCCATCGGTTATTAATAGATTGGGTGTAACGTTAAATTGTTGTTGTATAAAGTTGATAGTTTCTAAAAGTGGTGGGCCTTCACGAAAACAAAAATATTGTGGCACATATTCGGTATCGACAGTGGTTTGTCCAACGTAAGTCCCAATCAGTTCGCCAGAATAGCGTTGTATGTCTAAGCCGACAAAGGCGGTTTTGTCTACATATTGGATGTCTAAAGTAAAAATAATATCAGAGGATAGTGGCGCGTAGCCGGTATTGTTAGGCGGAATTTTGACTTTTGCGGCCCATTGTTTTTGTAAATGGGCTAAGTAGGTTAAGTCCATGAAATTTAAGGAATTGTTTGTACTAGCCACCAACCAGGGGCGGTGCCCCAATGCCATTAAGTTAAGAAATAAACGAGAAAGAGCCAACGGCTAAAGCCGTTGTCTCAAAGCTAAAGTCCCCTAAAGGGGACTGGTAAATTCCGGATTTTTTCAGAAGCACACGATATGGCATTGAGTCTTCAGTGCCCTTTAGGGCACTTCAGCTATTAGACGACGGCTTTAGCCGTTGGCGGGGGGGATTATTTCTGTCTAATTCCTTAACTTAATGGCATTGGGGCGGTGCCCCTGGCTATATTAATGTCGCCCCGTTGGGGCTTGCCAGGGGCGGTGTTTGCTTCGGATTCTAAGTGATGGCTTAAATATTTTTGTGCGAACCGTCACAGCGTGGCGCGTCTTTGGTGTGCTTACAGCCGCAGAAGGCTACTTGAGTTTTTTCGCTTAGTTCTAGTGGCGTGGGCGCAAATTCGGTGCCTTTGTGCGAGCCGTCACAAAACGGTTGATTCGCTGATTTGCCACAGGAACACCAGTAATAAGTCCCGGCATCAAGATCCATAACATAAGGTGCTTTTTGGGCGCAAACGGGTTCGGCCATTATTTTTCCTCCATAAGTGATGAGTTTTAAGTTAATCCCGTTCCCAAGTCCCTGATTTTCCGCCAGACTTCTTTTTTAAGCGGACTTTTTCTATGCTCATACCGCGATCCACTGCTTTACACATATCGTAAACGGTTAGCAAGGCAATTTGTACAGCGGTGAGGGCTTCCATTTCGACGCCAGTTTGTCCCGTTGTTTTGACGGTGGTTTGGGCATGTACCGCGTTTTGTTCTGGCAATGGCGTTAAATCGACGCTGATATGGGTGAGCCAGAGCGGATGGCATAGCGGGATTAAGTCACTGGTTTTTTTAGCAGCCATGATACCAGCAATTCGCGCAATTCCCAAGACATCGCCTTTTTTATGTCGGCCTTCTATGATTAAGTTTAGGGTTTGCGGCTGCATGGTAATTAGGCCTTCGGCAATAGCAACGCGAACGGTGCTGGCTTTTTCTCCCACGTCTACCATGTGGGCATCGCCGGCTTGATTGAAGTGGGTGAGTGGGTTCATTGTCTATTTTAATAAGTAGTGCAACTCATTGCGCGGATAGAGTACAACGAATTACGCGGATAATCGAATTTAGTACAACGAATTGCGCGGATAAACGAATTTAGTACAACTAATTACGCGGATAATCGAATTTAGTACAACTAATTACGCGGATAATCGAATTTAGTACAACGAATTGCGCGGATAAACGAATTTAGTACAACGAATTACGCGGATAAACGAATTTAGTACAACTAATTACGCGGATAATCGAATTGATAAAATGGGTGCATTCCCATTTTCACGGACAGTACAACGGATACGCGAAATAAACGGATAGTGTTCAATTAATGGTAATCCTGAAATGTGGGTGATAAATTCACCTACATTGCAACACGACTCAATTAATTATCCTAACCTCTCACGATGCAACCACATATTAGCAGCAGTGGCTTTGATAAGTTGTGTGCCCAAAGAGTCAAAGAATCCGTTTAAGTAAATGTTATTTTTGTCTTATCCGTTTATTTCGCGTATCCGTTGTACTTCTTTTCAACAACATCGCTACGTTCTAGTTCACAGAGTAGCACAGAGTCACACAGAGCCATCTTAAGAAGAAAAATCTCTGTGAAACTCCGTATCGCTCCGTGTTCTCTGTGTTGAGGATTGGAATGGTTAAGGAATGACAATCGTGCCAAGGTTGGAATAGTCGCTGTAGCAGTTACCACGGTAGGTTCGTACCGCTACATACAAACTCGCGCCACTGTCAAGTTGGGCCGAGAAACGTGTGGTCGTACCGGCATTGAAGCTGTGTATATTGTTCAATGTGACATCGCTCAGTGGATTGGAATAAGGCGCATAATAAAACTGGTAGCCGTCGGTACCTGTGATAGGGTTCCAAGAAGCTGTGGCGTTTTGTCCATTGATCGTTACTTCTAACTGTGGCGAGGGTAGCGTATCTTCTGACTCACATATACGCTCAGTCACAAACGCTTGAAACGACGACACGCGAGTGTAAACGCCATAATAGTGTGGCAAAGCGCAGCCTTCGCCCCAACTCATAATGCCGACTTGTTGCCAGCCGTTGTCCGTTTCTATGACAAGAGGGCCGCCACTGTCGCCAACACAACCGTCCGTGCCACCTTGCTCAAAACCAGCACAAAGCATGAACTCCTTGACATCGCCGTCATAAGATTGTTCGGCATTGCACACCTCATTTGACACAATCGGCACGGCCGTTTGTCGCAAAACCTCTGAATAAGAACTCTTCACCTTTGTGTCAGTTTGGCCCCAACCTATCACGGTTGTAAGCGCGCCTACTTGAGATATCTCACTAAAACGCTCTGCCATTCGCAACACGGCCGATTGGGTATAAGGTTTTTCGAGTTGCAACAGGGCAATATCTGCTGTGGGATTCTCCGGATGGCCATCATAATCAGGATGCTTGAGAATTTGCGTAATCCCAATGATTTCGCCTTTCTCGCCGTTATCGTTTTTTCTTAGATCATGTTCGCCCAACAAGACTTTAATGCTATTAATAGTTTCACCGTCGGTGCAATGTGCGGCCGTCAGTATCCAAGAAGGATGAATCAAGGTGCCACCGCAAAATTGTCCGTTGACTGCCGAGATGCTGCTGCTAGAGACAATCGCTGCCATCCAAGGCCACTTACCCGATATCGCACTCGCGCCATTAATAACTCGGGTTTCGGCCGACACCCCGGTTTGCATCAGTAATAGGCAAAGGCCAAAAAGCGGTAGGGAGTGTGTCCACTCCCATCTTGAGAGGGATAGGGACTCTGTAAAAAGTCCTAACCGTTTGTAGTATAAACGATTTTTTGAAAGTAAATGCATGATTTTATCCCCAATAGTAATGGGCGGCTATCCCGGCAAAAATCGCGGCCCCAAACCAGTTGATTATTTAAAAAGGCTTGAAAACACCGCTCAGGTTTGCGATATTTAATTAACCTTGGGGCACCGCCCCAGGCAAGCCCCACAATGCCATTAAGTTAAGGGCTTTGCACGTGGGATTGCCCCTACAAACCGTTATGTAATGTAGGGGCAATCCTTTATGGTTGCCCTCACCCAAAAGCGGTACGATATGGCATTGAGGCAAGCCCCAACGGGGCGACATTAATAAAGCCCCAACGGGGCGACATTAATAAAGCCTGTATACCTACCAGGAAATCTTGGAACACACCCTTAATAATTAATCATTAATTGTTAATCATTAATTATTAAATCGGGTTTTATCCCCAATAATAATGGGCGGCTATCCCGGCAAAAATCGCGGCCCCAAACCAGTGATTATTTAAAAAGGCTTGAAAACACCGCTCAGGTTTGCGATATTTAATTAACCATTGCTGATAAATCGCCAACCCTGCCGCCACCGAAAGTCCTAAATGGTATAGGCTACCCAACTGAATTTGTTGTCCTATCCATAACAGTAGCAGCAATACCGTTAAATGTAAGCCCGCGACGATGGCTTTGTCCGCCTCACCAAATATAATGGCGGTGGATTTGACACCAATGACTAAGTCATCTTTACGATCTACCATAGCGTACAAGGTATCATAAGCAACTGTCCACAACACATTTGTAGCAAACAACCACCAGACCAAAATAGGCACGGTGCCGGTTTGCGCGGCAAACGCCATCGGGATTGACCAACCAAAGGCCACGCCTAAATAGACTTGCGGCCAGTGGGTGTAACGTTTCGTAAACGGATAAGTGGCCGCCAACAGCGCCGCTACCACAGACAGCATAATCGTCAAAGTGTTCATGAATAAGACTAGCCCAAAAGCCAGCAAACACAAAACGATAAATAAAGTTAAGGTCTCGCGTTCACTGACGCGCCCGGCCGCGAGAGGCCGTTCACGAGTGCGGCGCACATGCGGGTCAATGTGTCGGTCGGCATAATCGTTAATCACGCAACCGGCCGAACGCATTAAGATAACACCTAACACAAATATAATCGTCACTAATATATTAGGATAACCTTCACCGGCAATCCATAAACCCCAAAGAGTCGGCCAAAGTAATAAAAAAATCCCGATGGGACGGTGTAGGCGCATTAACAGGGCATATTGATAAAATCGTTTTATCATAGGAATTATCAGGATTATTTTTAAATACTATAAGGGTTCGTTTTTATAACCGCAACTACAAGGATTCGTTATAATAAAGGATTACAAACGCAACTACAGGGATTCGTTATAAGAAAGGATTTTAAACTGTCTCTTTTGGCGAGACTTCAATAGAGGGCCATACTTTGATTTGGAAGCTTTCAAAATAGTTTATGGCCCCCAAACCAGACGGTTCCATCCAAATAGCCAAAAGGTTAAATACTGGAAGCCGCTAAAGCCAACAGCGTCTAAAAGCTAAAGTAGGCTAAAGCCTCAATGCCATATCGTACCGCTTTTGGGTGAGGGCAACCATAAAGGATTGCCCCTACATGACATAACGGTTTGTAGGGGCAATCCCACGTGCAAAGCCCTTAACTTAATGGCATTGAGGCTAAAGCCTACTAACCTTCTTGCAGTTGTGAAAGGCGCAATGATGGTATGAGGACTGACTACTTTTTTTATAACCGCAACTACAAGGATTCGTTATAATAAAGGATTTTAAACCGTGGTTATTGCTTTATCCTTTTTTATAACGAAACGAAGTTCAAAGGGATAAAAAAAACCGCAGTTATTGCGTTATCCTTTATTATAACGAAACGGAGTTCAGCGTAGCTAATCCCTCAATGCCACACAGTTTGCGGAATTAGAGACAAATAATCCCCCCCCGCCTTTGGTAAAGCCGTCGTCTAATAGCTGAAGTGCCCTAAAGGGCACTGAAGACTCAATGCCATATCGTGTACTTATGAAAAAAATCCTGAATTTACCAGTCCCCTTTAGGGGACTTTAGCTTTGAGACAACGGCTTTACCAAAGGCTCTTTCTCGTTTATTTCTTAACTTAATGGCATTGAGCTAATCCCTGTAGTTATTGCTTTATCCTTTATTATAACGAATCCTTGTAGTTGTTATGAATCCCTGTAGTTAGTTATTGTACGGTAAATTGTATTGGCTGTTGCCCATTAAACACCACGATACCATTAGACAACGAATAACCCACATAAATAACAAAATGCCCGGGCAGGTTTGTTAAATAGCCCTCATGCACAGTAATTTCTATCGGTGGTTCGCTAAACAACTCAAATTGTTTGGGTAAACCAGACACGATTTCGGCCGCTGCTAGTGTTGTCAAATCAAGATTCCAAGGCGCCCACTGGGTGCCTTGAAGCATAAAATACAAAACGTCTTGGCTATCGGGCGGCGTATAGGCCGCCACCACTACCAATTCGGCCCGTTGTCCAACATCAGAAGCGGCAGGCGTTACTTCGGCCACTACTTTAATCATATCCGACTGAGAAAAAGTCAGGCCATTTCCGCGTTGCCCTAGTGTGCGAGTAACAAAGCCAGTTGTCACAAATCCGCTGAATTGAGCGGCCGTGTCTTGAAACTGAAAGGTGGCTGCTTCGAGGGCCGAACCTAAACTCAACAGCGGTTGATCACTTTCAGAGTATTCAAACGGCCCGATATCCCAAACGCTGTCCTGTTTTGGAACCTCTTGAATATTAAAATGAGCCAACAAGGCCTCCAACGAACTGGGCCGATTGGCAGTGCCCCGCTCAACCGCCGCACTGCCACGTTTAAGCTCAAAATCCAAAACGCTGTTATTACCACGTTGCCGTTGCGCTTCATAATCATAACTGAAAAAGGCCGGCGCTTCGCTAACACCATTGGCTTCCCACGGCGTATCGGCTTTAATATCGGCCAATCGCTCATAAGCGTCGCCACGAACAACTTTCATGGCAGCAGCCTGATAGCCAGATCCCCAACCGTTGGCATAATATAAATTATGGTTGATGAGAGACTGGGCATCATCAAAAGCAATGGTGTGTCCAATGCCATAATCTTCGTGATTGATGAAGAGATTATTCACGATTTTAGTATCCACACTGCGCTGCGTGTCTAAGTTTTTCGGATTCCATATATCAATACCTCGCCCGGCATTAGCCAACAAATTGTTAGACAAAATCATCTCGCCATCGCGCCAATGCTGTATCAAAAAAAAGCCGGCCCAACCGTTGTTATAGGCAAGATTGCGATAAGCATGAATACCACTGGCATCATTCAGATAGACGCCAAAACCAAAATAACCATTCTTCCAGCGCCCCCGCTGTTTGGCAACATCACTCCACCCATAGTTATAACGGAACGTATTCCCCATCACCAACACATTGCGAAAAACATGGCGCTGTGGAGGTGTTCCCCAAAATGTTAGCCCACCGCAATCGCCCGCCAATTGGCAACTGTGTTCAATCAGATTATTTTTCAGCAAAATATTCCCCGTTTTAATCTCGCTTGGGGCAAACCCAAAACCTTTATCAGACTGAATCACAGACTCCGTCAACCGCACACCATGCTGGGCAACATGATGGACATAATTCTCCTCAAAGCGCAAATTGTCAGCAAAACGAAACTCAACGCCGGCCGATTCCTGTTTTTCTGAACGAAAATTGAAATGATGCAAGTGATTGTTTTTAATCAAAGTATTGGTAATAGGGGCCCGAATAAACAGGGCAGGATCGGCCTCATTATCCCATTCACTACCCAAATAAATGCCCTCACTATCCATATAACCGATCTCGGAATTTTCCAAAACCAACCCCTGAATAACCGCATCGGCCGAAGAAACTGCTGTTAGCACTTGCTCAGCAAACAAGCCTTGATTGGCATAACGCACTCGTAAATTGTGCAACTGATTGCCATAACTACTTTGCATAGAATTATTCTGGAGACTGATCGCTTTATCATTAAAAAATTCCAGCGCCAATCCGTTCAGCGTTTGATAAGAAAGGCCTGTCAAATCCCAGCCGTTAGCGCGCCGCGAAATTTCCACGTTTTGCAAATCTGGCGACAGAGGCCATAAATACAAGCGGCCAGTTGCCAGATCAAACCAATATTCACCAGGATTATCTAACAAAGCCGGATGATTTTCGACATAATACTTGCTACCCCATCCCAAGCCCTGATTGTTGCTGCCAGAACCATGTTCAACATGACGATCCACCGTTATTTGTCCAGCACTCACATCATGGGCGGTGATATTTCGACGAAACACATAATCGCCTTGAACCGTATCTATTGCCACCAATGTCGCGCCGCTGAGATTGTCGAGCGTGGCTAAATTGCCCAACTCAATGCCGATAGGGGCCGTATCATCGTGTTGATCAATCAATTGCGTTAAAGAACGCGAGTCTTGATCACACGAAAAAGGTTTTTTATCACTAGGCGGATCACATTCCGCTACCGTTGCCCCGCCATCGGCTACCCACCAAAACTCGTGAGATTTCCACGCCGTTTGCACCTGCCAATCCGGCTCACGCGCCAAGCTTAAACGACTCACAACATTACCCGCCGCATCCAATTGCACCACAAAACGCGGTGCCGTGGTTAATCCCCAAGCCGACAAATCGGCCCAAACGATATTTTGAGGATTGACACCGGCCGGCAAACCAATCGCGTTATCCGTCAAAGCTATCCAATTCGCCACCGTTTCTGAACCCAGTATTGTCACCGTACCGGCACCCATCTCAGCGCGATAAACAATAGGCGCTTGCGGCGTACCGCTATTAGCCGGCTTAACACTTTCCCGATAAATGCCCGGCTGAATATGGACGACAGTGCCGGGCGTGGCTAAATTAGCGGCCGCTTGCAAAGTGCGTAAAGCAGAAGCCGCACTTAAACCATCACGACTATCATCGCCATTGCCCGCATCCACCCAAATATCAGCCGCCAAACAAGAAGTTGTAGTTAATAAACCAAAAAGAACCAACTTAAAAAATTGTTGTCGCATAATAACACCTGCTTTATTCAGTAGTCTGTAGGGTGGGTAAGCGGGCACGAGTCACTTAAAATATACCACAACCTTTAAGCCCGCTTGCCCACCATCCACTTTAATTTAGTTAGTGGTTAATATAATATCGTTTTTAACGCGGATTGAGTACAGCGAATTACGCGGATAAACGAATTAAGACAACGTCGTAATTTATTTGACATGATTTTCGCCCCTTTGGGGCTTTTCCTCCAGGGGCAATGCTTCTTAATGTAACATCGTTTTTAATCCTTTATTATAACGAATCCCTGTAGTTACCCTTTATTATAACGAATCCCTGTAGTTACCCTTTACTATAACGAATCCCTGTAGTTACCCTTTATTATAACGAATCCCTGTAGTTATCCTTTATTATAACGAATCCCTGTAGTTGCTTTATTACCGAACACTGATAACTGACAACTGATAACTGATAACTGATAACTGCTCCTGACACGATAAGCGCGTGCGTTTCGGAAGAGGGATAATTGCCCACCGGATTGAAGACTTTTTTTGTAAAAATGAAATTTCATAAAAGCGCCTACTTAAATCTTCGATGTTTTGCCCACCCTTTTTTGGAGTAAAGCTAAAAATATAAACGGCACAGTACCGCTACCTCTCAGTCTATCCAACTGGATGAGTATTCATAATCAGAGACGGTAGCCATTAATACGCAAGACTCACGATAATATTAAGATGAATTTTGGGCGAGTCTCCGTTTCAATAGAGACAACAGGTCCGAAATTTTTTTTGCGTACTCGTAAAATATAACTGACTGTTTTATAAGCGATAATTAAAACATTTTTAAAGAATAGCCCATCTATTATTAATTTAAAAAGTAGTCGTTATAATCGTAAACCGTAAATTTTATGTGGTTAAAACCAAAACACGCGGCCTTTCAGAGGTCTTTCACAGCCTATTTTAGCCGTATTTTAGTAAAAATACACACTTAAAGTTATTCTCTATAATAATGACTCATTTAAATAAGAAAAAATAGGCGATTGTTAGAAAATTTTCGGGGGTTATAATTTTTCCGAGTTACTATTTTAGAATAACTAAATGCTTGTTTTAAATAACAATTTAAAAACAATTCTGTCTCCTCAACCCATGAATGCAGCCTGTGGGTTTTGGCATCACAGCGCCAACCCCGTAGGGGTTGAATATGAAACGCAGTAACTCGCGGAGCGAGATAATAGCCACAGGTGCAACCTGTGGATTTCTGCATCACAGCGCCAACCCCGAAGGGGTTGAATATGAAACGCAGTAACTCGCGGAGCGAGATAATAGCCCCTGGTGAAACCTGTGGGTTTTGGCATCACAGCGCCAACCCCGAAGGGGTTGAATATGAAACCTGATGTTCGCCATGCAACAAAAATGCTCGTGCAATTCAACACGGATAAGTTTATGATGCGCGCCTCTCCATGAACAAGGAGGTTTTCAAAACCGCCAAGGTTTTTAATAACGAATGCGAAGGGTTAAGGCTTAAATTGAATCTGATGAAATCAATGACTTATAAAAACGTATTGAAAGTTATTTGATAACTTATAAGTTTTTGTTCATTCTTCATTTTTAATTCTATTCGATGCGCGCCTCTCCATGAACAAGGCCAACAACATCGGAGGAAGTACAACGGATACGCGAAATAAACGGATTTTAGGAATTAATAAATTTTATAAAATTAGGATTTTTTAGGTTTTTTTATCCGTTTATTTCGAGTATCCGTTGTACTACTTCGTTGTACTACTTTAATAAAATCAGTCAGTTATTCTTAACTTAATCGCATTGATGCGTTGCCCGCGCAGCGTTTGTAGTAGGCGATTTATCGCCTAAATGTTTGCGTTTGTAGTAGGCGATTTATCGCCTCACGCAAGCAACAAAAATGCTCGTGCTATTCAACACAAACAAGTTTATGATGCGCGCCTCTCAATGAACAAGGCCAACAACATCGGAGGCTTTAATAAAATAAGTCAGCTATTCTTAACTTAATAGCATTGATGCGTTGCCCGCGCCCCTTTGGGCGGCCATCACTCAAGGAACATCACTGATAACTGATAACTTATAACTGATAACTGATAACTGATAACTGATCACTGATAACTGATCACTGAAAAAAGAGGTATAACCATGAATTTACAACTCAAAAAAGACATCTCGGCAACCGCCGAAACAACGCGCAAAACGCGACAGCAAAACCGGCTGGCACGGCCATTAATTATTATAGCGGCCTCATTCGCAGCCAGTGCTTTGTCCGCGCCCCTTTGGGCGGCCACGATTCAAGGAACAACGTTCATGGATCGCAATGATAACGGCCTCAAAGACTCCGGAGAGCCACCGCTGCTCACCAAACCCACGATATTTATTAGGCACAACCCCACCGCCGATGCCGGCGAAGGCGGTTTCTACACCACCGAGACTGACGAAAATGGCAACTACTCATTTATCCTCTACGACAGCGGCTCATACACCATCTGGGCAGGGATGCCTCACGGCTGGCACCAAACCGCGCCTATCCGTGGTGAAGGCATTGCCTTTTACGATTTCAGCGCCTCCAACAACGAACAAGCCGTAACAATTGACTTTGGCTTTATCGAGCCAACGGCCCACAACGGCCCACAAATGTCTGATAACTCAACGTCCTCGGCACCCAATAATAATACGACTGAGCCGGCACCAAACACTGAGGCAACGTCACCGGCACCAACATCAACCGATGACAAGGCCGAAGTCACAGCCACCAGTGGCAGTGATAATACGCCTTCGGCCCCCATTTGGAACGGCACCGTCCAAGGAACAACCTTCATGGACGAAAACAACAACGGCCTCAAAGACTCAGGAGAGCCAGCGTTGCTCACCAAAACCACGATATTTATTAGGCACAACCCCACCGCCGATGCCGGCGAAGGCGGTTTCTACACCACCGAGACTGACGAAAACGGCAACTACTCATTTATCCTTTACGACACAGGCTCGTACACCATCTGGGCCGGGATGCCTCACGGCTGGCACCAAACCGCACCAGCGCGTGGTGAAGGCATTGCCTTTTACGATTTCACTCTCTCCAACAACCAGCAAACCCTGACAATTGACTTTGGCTTTATCGAGCCAACGGCCGACAACGGCCCACAACAACCCAACAAAACGCCCTACAGCGCCGAGTTTTCCCACACTCAACACATTATTGGCGAACCCAACACCCAACTACCAATCAGCTTGGCACTCTTCAACACCGGGCCCAATAATGATACTTACACAATCAATGTGGCTAATACCGCCGCATGGGCGCTAACAAGTTCAGATCAAACGCTCACCATCAAAAGCCAACAACGGGAGAACTTTGAACTAAACATCACGCTACCCTCAACACACGGCGCAGAAACCCGCGTTACCGTCACCGCCCAATCGCAAAACGACCCAAAAGTCGAGGCCGTCGCAACGTTTTCTGTCAGCGTCACAGCACAACAACTCACCACAACACCACGAGGCGACGAAGAAGCTGACTTAACATTAGTGATTGAAGACACCGCCCTGATGGCCGGCGAAAACCTCAAAATCGCCAACGCCCTAGAAAACATCCTTGCCGCCAACATCGACGCAAAAACGCAACTCACCTTTGAACTAATCACCTTCAAAGGCAACAACATCGTTTCTCGTCTTGTCACACAAGACATGGGCGAACTCATCGGCCTACTACGAAGCCTCATACCCGCCGGTGGCGACGACTGCGCTAACGCGTCAGTTGCGGCCTTAGACTCGGCCCTACCTTATATATATAACGGCCAAATCCTACTAGCCACCGCCGCACCACCGCACAACACCGACACCGCCCAACTCATTGCACAGGCCCAACAACAAGCCACCAAAATCAACATCTTACTGGCCGGCACCTGTGGTGAAGCCGAAGCCGACACGGCCCTGTACAAAAACATCGCCGACAAAACGGGTGGCACCTTCCAATGGCTACCCAGAGGCCTAACACCGCCCGAAGAAAGTCAACAAGCTATCACAACCACTATCGCAAACCTCATCACAGAACTAGTTGGCTACAACATCGGCAACACCACTGGCGACAACCCCGATACGCAAAACATTGATGCCACGATAGAAATCAACATACCCACACCCGCCACCTGCCAACTCTACGGTGTCATGCAAGACTTAGCTAACAACCGAACAATCTTCGCCTACGAACCACAAACCGACAGCGTCTCACAACTCGCTGACGTAACAGAACACGGCCAAATGCCAACCATTACGGCCCATCCTGACACCAACACCTTATATATCGCCTCACAAAGCCTATCCAAACTCGACGCACAAACCGGCCAACTAACCGACGTAGGCGACACAGGCCACCAACACATCACCAGCTTAGCCTTTGATTATCAAGGGAATTTATTGGCATGGGCCCAAGGAGCCGGCCTCATCCAAATAGACACCGAAACCGCCCAAAGCACAGTGGTACTACCCACCCAAATTCCACTAGAAGACTTCACCGCCAACCTTGCAGGAGACATACTATATGGCCTCATCGGCCCCGACTTATGGCGCTACGATCCCGCCACCCATGACTTTGCCAAACAATGCGACAACCTGCCAGACGCAGCCAAAGTCATCAAAGTCCTGCCCGAAACCATCTTACCGGAAGGCCTCGTACTGCTAGGCAGGCACCAAGACAACATGCTCAACCTCCACATCTTCGACATAAACAATTGCCAACTGATAACAAACAAAGACATTAGCATGCCCACCGACATAAAAAAACTCGGCAAATTTACAGTCCCCATGGCCGCCTGTAGACAATAAACCACTGACACCTGAGTACAACGAATTACGCGGATGAGTACAGCGAATGACTGACGCGGATGAGTACAGCGAATTACGCGGATAAGCGAATTATAGTGTTGGATAGCATTAATATACCGCACACATGCGTATCTTTCACGCGCCTCCCTAAAAGTGGGCCAGGTTGTCGAATTGATAGGTATTGATTTAGTTAATGGCCCACTAATTACGCGGATAAGTACAGCGAATTACGCGGATAAGTACAGCGAATTACGTGGATAAGTACAGCGAATTACGTGGATAAACGAATTATATTGTTGAATCGCATTAACTTAACGCGCACCTGCGTACATGACTTCAAATTCGCTTATCCGCGCAATTCGCTGTACTTAACTTGAGCAATTCGCTGTACTTAACTTGAGCAATTCGCTTATCCGCGCAATTCGCTGTACTAATAATAAAGGCGATGCAAAAATATTGGATCGTGCTAACAAACATTTTCAATTTGCAAAACATTCGAGGTTTATCGGAAAAATAATTAAGAAAACGCTTTCCTTTTTTGTTTAACTTTGTTAAACTTTTTGCTTTAAAAGCTTTAGCCGATTCCGTCCAAAGCTTTAACTTTGGACGAAGACGTTTTTGTAGGAGTGAATTATTCACCATATCATCAACCACAGAGATAAAGGGAAACGACCATGAACCAACATCTCGACAAAACCGGGGATCCTCCCCAAAAACGGCAGCGAAACCTGCTAAAGGCCGGCCTACTCGCCGTCTCAATGGGCACTCTACTGCCCACAACCGCCCTTGCGACGATCCAAGGTTCCATCTTTATGGATTGGAACGATAATGCGACCAAGGATATATGGGAGCTGCCGCTGACAACACCTAAAACGGTTATCTTTCTTAGAGATAATACCAAGGCGAATTCTGGCCAAGGTGGCTTTTTTAGCACTGAAACTGACTCGAATGGCAATTATTCGTTCCCTGTCCATGACGCGGGTAGTTTTACCATCTGGAGCGGCATGGGTTGGGGATGGCGGCAAACTGCGCCTAGCAGAGGTGAGGGCATCGCCTTTCATGATTTCAATGTTGCCAATAAGTCTGACACGGTGACGATAAATTTTGGCCTTTTCGATGGCAAAGCACCTGCTAATAATCTCCCTGTCATCGCCGCTGGCGATAAAAAAGTCAAGATCACGCTCGGTGATAGCTTTACCTTTGTGCGTGATTTTACCGATGCTGATGCCGGTGATCGACATTTTGTCGAGTGGGATTTTGGTGATGGCAACAAGGCAAGCAAATTGCTCCCCGCCAAGACTTACTCTTCAAGTACCGCCTATACTTATACTCAGCGTGGTACCTACACCGCCACTTTTAAAGTGACGGATAGCCGGGGTGATACTGTCACCACGACAATCACAGTAACGGTTGAAGCACCGCCCATCGTCAATGTCGGCAACGACATCGCGTTAGACGTGGGTGAAGCGTTTAAATTCAACGGAACATTTACCGACCCTGATGGGAAGCCCCGCTATGACTATACTTGGAAATTCGGCGACGGTAATACCTCAGTTGGCAGAACCTGGAGTACCAAACGGCCTCTTGAAGTGACTCACGCCTTTAACCAAGCTGGCGAATTTACACTGACGCTAAAAATCACTGATAAAAATGGCAATAAAGGCTCCGATAGTCTGATTGTCAATGTCAGAGGTATTAATACTGACCCTTGTGCGACGGGCGTGGCACAAGTCTACTCACGCAATGTGTGGGGTATCTGGGATTACCCAAGCACTTGGACAACGGGTAGAGCCCCAGGCCCCAATGATTGGGTGCGAATCAAAGCCGGCCACACCGTGATATTCCCTAGCTCAAATGCACAAATCCGAATCAAGGGCCTGTGTATTGAGCAAAATGCTGTTCTCCAGAGCGCCTTTAACCAGCTAAATTCACCACCGTCACAGGTTGAGATTTATATGTCAAGCCTCAGTAACCAAGGGACGATTACCGGGGCAAATGGTGTAAACGCAGCGCCCATCAATGGTTCATACAAGCGCGCCACCGCCAGTAGTAACATAAAAATATGGGGCTACAAACTGGTAAACGAAGGGCTGATCAAAAGCAACGGTGCCGGTGACGACAAACCCTACCTCTATCTTCCACATAGAAGCCGCTGGAATACCTTAGGCGGTGCTGGTGGAGTGGTAGAACTCTATCCGGCCATTATGATTAACAATGGCCGTATCGAAGGCGGAAAAGGTGGTAACGCCTACAATAACGCTTACACCTACGCTCATGGCCGTAGCGGCTATTATACCCACGGACATCATACCCGTACTGTACACGGTTCTGCTTATGGTGGCAGCGGTGGTTTTGTCCGTGTATTTGCCACCAACTTAGGTTTGTCCATCAATACGGGGCAATTTGTCGGGGGTTGCGGTGGCAATGCTTTTGGTGTCCGTCATAGTTGGGGTTTAGGTGCAGGAAAAGGCGGTAATATCTACGCCAACGTCGGTACCAACGCCGGCCGAATCAAAGGCTGTACGGGTAGTGTCTCTTGGTGGGATCCAACCACTTTAAAAGCCACCAACACGACCGTCATTGAAGGCACCGATCACGTTATTATTTTCGGAGGCACCGACTGGGTAATGGATCTGAGCGAACTCCGTGAAGGTTCCGTTTCAGCCGCTAAAACGATCACCATATCGCTCGGCAAAGGCGGCGTGATTGATCTGCCCACTGCCGGTGGCAAAGTGTTTCAAGCGGCCGAGAAGGTAGAGATATTCGCCGATCACTTTCGGCTCAATGGGGCAACCTTGAATGCCCAACAAGCTCAAGCCGTTTTGGAAAGCTTGACGGATGCACCCAGCCTCACGGTGAGTTCCCACAAGATTCTCTATCGGGTTGAAATGTCCCATCCGAATCACATTGTGGGCGAACCCGGCGAAACGGTTCCTATCAAGCTAACCGTGCTGAACGGCGGCCCCACCACCGATACCTACGACATTAACGTCGTCAGTCATTCGGCCGATTGGGAAATGGATACCGAACAGTTTACGGTGACGGTCAACAGTATGCGTCGCAGCGAAGTCGAGTATCAGGTTAAGCTGCCAGAAACACGCGGCGCGGAAATGCTCTTAACCATTACCGCGACCTCTCAAGCGAATGCCAACGTACAATCAGTTGCCGACATTCGTATCGGTGTAAAAGAACAAGAGGCAATTACACCTCGCGGCGACAAGAAAGCCGATTTGGCCCTAATCGTCCAAAACACCAATACGATGGTTGGAGAATTGATGACGCTCTCCAATACCATAGAAGATATCTTTGGTCAATTGGGCGGTGAATTACCTCCCCAAGAAGAAGGCTTAACGGGCGAAGCGCTTGAAAACATGACGGACGCTGAACTAGAAGCCCTTCTCAACAGCGTTGAAGTCGAAGAACTGAAAACGCCCACGGTTGAGTTAATGACCTTCAATGATGATGCCGTAACGACCCGTGTGGTAACAGACGATTTCGGTGAAATTATCGGCCGTATCCGCAGCCTCCAACCGTCTGGCAACGAATGCCCAACCACGACAGTTGCCGCGCTAGAATCGGCCTTGGACAACCTCAACGCCAACGGCCAAATCTTCTTGGTGACATCCGCTTCTCCACAGGGAGACACAGCCGCCGCTATCGCTAAGGCACAACAACTTGGTGTCAAAGTCCATATTTTGTTAGCCGGCAGTTGTGGCAATGAAGAGGCCGATAAGGCCATCTATCAAGAAATCGTTGACCAAACTGGTGGCGATTTCAATCAAATACGCCGAGGACAAATGCCCGCGGTAGAGATTGAACAAGTCGTCACAACCGTTGTCGAAGACACTATCACGGAAGTCGCTGAAATGGTTAAGGAAAGAGGCAAGGACGAAGGCACAGAACCACCAGTGACGCCGGCCTCCTGCATGGTATATGGCGTACACGATAAGGGCAAGAATGACAGTATCTTCTTCTCCATTGACTTTGAAACAGAAAAAGTCACACAACTTGGGCCCATCTATGAGGGGTATGACATCGAGGCAATGACTGTCTCGCCTGACAAGGATATCCTCTATGTCGGATCAGGCAACGACACCGACGATCCACTTCCGAAAGGTCACGTTTATTACCTCGATGCCAGTACCGGCGACTTGGTAGCCCTCGGCCCAAGCGGCTTTGAAGAAATTGGCGGCCTCGCCTTCGCAGGTGACGGAACGCTGTGGGCTTGGGCGAAAGGAGACGGGCTTGTCCAATTGAATCCCGTCACCGGGCAAGGCACGCTCGAATTGCCCACACCGGCCCTACTGGAAGACTTAACGGCCTCCCGCGATGGAACCGTGTTATATGGCCCACTTGAGGATCAGCTCTGGAGCTACGATCCAACCACTGGCACGCTGACGCTGGAGTGCGACAATCTCGAACGCGAGACGGAAGCGGTCGAATTCCTGTTGGACGGCATCCTGCTCCTCGGCCGCAACGGAGAAAAAAGCCTGAAGCTGCACGCCTTTGACATAGCGACTTGCAGTATGGTAGCAAATCGCAACATCAAAGTACCCTTCAACGACGTCGAAGGACTGGCCGTACCTCACGCCGCGTGTCTGCATTAATCCGCTAGAAAGAAATCCGATTTTTCCAAAAAATCGGATTTCTTAGTATTCTTTAGAAATCCGATGTCTTTAAGACATCGGATTTTTTTTCCAAATAAAATACGTTGCTGTGAAGTGGCCGCTTTGGTAGATACCGGCGCAGTGAATTGTGTTTTACCGCAAGCCCTGGTTGAAACACTCGGTTTAGAACGTCCATTTACTTACTTAGCCCAATACGCCGATGGCCGTCAAGAAGAAGTCGATGTCACCGAACCCGTCCTAATGGAAATTTTATTAGAACTCGATGATCAAGTTTTCCCACCGCCGCCAGTAGCGAAGGCCTCAGGCTGCTAAGAGCTATTGTACCTTAAAGGGCATTACGACAGAAAACCCACATTGGGGCTAGTCTGCTTTAGCAGACTTAAGCTTTAAGCCTGGGGATTTATCCCCAGGCGATACATGTAGACTGTCGAGAAGGCCAACTGATACCCAATCCTGCCCATCCTTACCAACCCGTCGTTATGATTCGATGAATTCTTTACAAGAAATCCGATTTTTCAAAAAAATCGGATTTCTTAGTATTCTTTATAAATCCGATTTATTCAATAAATCGGATTTTTCCTACCGCCAATTATCCAAGCGCTTTTAGAGCGTCGGTTATTTCTTGCTTGATAAGTGTTAGAATAATCAAAGTTGCCACCTATAACACCATGATTTATCATAAATCAACCAGCTACCTCAGTAAGGTTTTAAATGGGTTGAAATCAGAGAATAATAAAATCAATGACTTAACGATAAGTAGCCACTTGAAATTCGCTTATCCGCGCAATAGGCGTTTCGCTGTACTTAACTTGAAATACGCTTATCCGCGCAAATCGCTGTACTTAACTTAACTTGAGCAACTCGCTGTACTTAACTACAAATTCGCTTATCCGCGCAAATCGCTGTACTTAATTTAAAATTCGCTTATCCGCGCAATTCGCTGTACTTAACTTAACTTGAGCAACTCGCTGTACTTAACTTCAAATTCGCTTATCCGCGTAATTCGCTGTACTTAACTTAACTTGAGCAACTCGCTGTACTTAACTTCAAATTCGCTTATCCGCGTAATTCGCTGTACTTAACTTAACTTGAGCAACTCGCTGTACTTAAGTACAAATTCGCTTATCCGCGCAAATCGCTGTACTTAGGAGAACTCTGATGATCAACTTATCTTTTCGCATCGCAAGTTTCTTGCTCATATTCCTATGCTCTCTCACACTGCTACCCATTGCCCAAGCCCAAACAAAAACCGTCAATGTCGGTCAATTCATCCAAATTGTTGCCAATTTCACCGATAATAGCAATCGTGGGCCCTATACTTATGTCTGGAACTTTGGTGACGGTAATATCGTCACAGGGGCCATTGATAAACTCGGCCAAGTCCCTGTTACCTACGTCTATAACCAAGAAGGCCAATTTACCGTCACCTTTGCAGTCACCAATAGTATCGGCCTCAGTGCTAAGGGCCAAGTCGTTATCCCAGTCGTTGCTGATATCGCCGACGATCCTTGTGATGCGAATGTTGCCACAGTGCGTTCACAAGTGCCTTGGGGCCTCTGGGACTATCCCAGCAGTTGGGACACTGGCGCGGTGCCCGGCAAAGACGACTGGGTACGCATTGAAAGCGGCCACCTTATGATCTTACCTAACACAAATAGCCCTATTTCAGTCAAAGGCCTCTGCATTAGCGAACAGGCCGTGCTACAAACCGCCTTCAAGGTTACGATTTTAGAGACATTTGTGGACATATTATAATTTAATGCTAACATATCTTCAAACGTGTATAAGGATGCAACCAATCCAATATCCCCTCGCTTAGCCTTGAAACTAAGTCGCCAAAGGAAAACTTAGGGTTACTTTTTCTCAAAATGTTGTATGCACCGTTAGCATCAGCATTGATTAAAGTGCCGTTTTGTGAACGGTATAAGCCTCGTTTTACTCGTTTGCCACTGAACGAATGTGTCTTTTTGGGTTCGTATTTTTTAGGCAAAGAATCACCGTCAACAAAACTTGCTTTTGAAGTGTAGCTCTCATTTGTTACCTCTAGCGCAATGCCATGTAACTCAAGTTTATAGCGCAATTTATCTATAAACTGACCGAGAGATAAATTCACGAAGTTTTGATTGTTTTTTTTGCCTAGGTTGATTTGGTCAAGTGATTTAGCGACATCTCCAACCACAACCTTAGAAATGCCATTTTCAACACAAATCGATGTGACTTGATGAGTCGCTTTATGTAAATAATCGCCAATCCTCGCATTTCGCCTATCGGTTAGACGCTGTAAACGGTTTGACCATTTGAGGTTACGAGTCTTTTTTAAATGCGATTGAAGCTTAGCCAACCGCTTGTTATAGTGATGGTTTATGGATTTCAGCCGACGACCATCAATAATAAATGGCTTGTAAACGCCATTGGTCACACAAGTCGCTAAGTTGTTAAGTCCCAAATCAATAGCCATCACCTTATCGCTTGGCGATACAGCTACAACAATCTCATCGTCCTCATAAACCAAAATGGCCTCAAAATGCCTGTATTTAGGAACAATTTCAACTTGTTTAATCGTTTTGCCAACCAGTTGGGAGGGCAAGGGGAAACTTAAGCCCTTTTCCAAAACCACCTGATTATTTTTAACCGAAAAAGCTTGATAATCGTAAATAAGATTATCGTATTGCTTTTGTTTAAACCGTGGTGGTTTTGGTTGTCCTTTATATTTACTAGGATTGGTTTGAAAATCCTGATGAGTTTTAAAAAAGGACTTAAAATTTTTATCAAGTCGCCGTAAGGTTTGTTGAGCTACTTTAGCTTTCAACAACTTGTAGTTTACATCGCCTTCAAGGTTTTCGACTTGCTTCATAGCCTTATCCATTTGCGGATAGCTAAAATACTTGCCCGTTGCTTCAAAGGCTTGTCGCAAAATCCATAAAGTTTGGTTATAGAAATTCTTGGCGTGGCGGGTCAGTTCTCTAAGCCTTTTGAATTGGGACTTGTCCAAGCCCCTAATTTTCGTTTTTAGTGCTTTCTTCATTGAGCACCTCTATGACACGTTTGACTCGACGTTTGGAGTAATGTTTCATCGAAAAACAATGAATTAATGTATCATTATCTCCTCACTATCTAGTCTCTCGTTAGCGTGGCCATTAGCCACAATTATTTCAGTCCCGAATTTAAGAAACAAGTGTTTAAACAATCCAAACCCAACACGGCTCAAACGATCTTTGTAATTTATAAAGACCTTGGAAACTTGCCCATCAATCACGTTCATCGAGCAAATCAAAAAATTGTTTGCGTTTTTCAAAGTTTATCCCACTAGCAATATCAGAAAAAACCTGATCGACTTTTATGCCTTGGCCCAAACAAAAAGCTTCAAGCGTTTCTTACTTCCGTGTTAAATCGTTTTTTTGTTTGGGAGTCGAAACCCTCGCATAAATAACGTTTAAATTTTGACGGCTCTTGCATATCTATTGGTAAACATCATCAGGGTTATAATCGTATTGCCCTGACTTATGACCGTGACTTTAAATTTGCCTTGTTTAACTAACCTTGATAAGTGTTTTCGGCTGATGTTAGCTAATTTTAAAACTTCTCCTGCTTTCATGATGAAATATATATATAGACATTTGTCTATGTTGTCAAGATGAGGGGATATTTTTTTAGACTATACACTCACCACCCCACCCTCCGATGTCACCCTATCAGCAGCAACCATCCATAACCAAGGCACGCTTCAAGGCGCTTATGGTATCAATGGCAGTCCAGTCAGCGGCACCTATCGACACGCCACCGCCGGTAGTAGTCTCAAAGTCTATACCAATCGCTTTATCAATAACAGCACCGGCAAAATCCTCGCGCATGGGCGCGGCGGCGATGATTTACCTTATTTATACCTCAGCAACTGGACACCGATGTTTGCTCGCGGCGGTGATGGTGGCTCAGTCGAAATCTATCCCGTTGAGTTTGTTAATGACGGCCTTATTCAAGGCGGCGATGGCGGAACCGGTGATACCTTTTTAGATTGGAGCCATTTAGTTGATGGCAATGCCCAAGGTGGAAACGGTGGCATGGTGCGAGTCTTTGCAACTAACCTCGCCATGTCAACAAATGGCCCTAGCGGCCAACTCAAAGGCGGTAGCGGTGGCGATGCTGACGGAATTGCGCGCTGGTTGCGTTCGATCACAGTCAATGGCCGCTGGTGGTGGCAATTCGGTGGTGCCTGGCACTCCGTACTCGGCGGGCGCGGCGGTAGCGTGTCGGCCAACTTAGGCCAGATTGCAGGTCTCGTTGCCGGCAACAATGGCGATGCGACTGGCCGCACCTTAGCGTTGCCAACGCAGTGGATTTGGGTTGATCCCACCACGCTGACTGTGGATAGCAGCACCCGCTTTACTGGCGCCGACAACATTATCCTGTTTGGTGGCAACGACTGGCGCATGGACTTAACCAAACTCAGTGAAGGCGCGATAACGGCCGGTAAAACCATTACCCTAGCCGTTGGCACAATGCCATTAAGTTAAGGGCTTTGCACGTGGGATTGCCCCTACAAACCGTTATGTAATGTAGGGGCAATCCTTTATGGTTGCCCTCACCCAAAAGTGTTTGCGGATGAAATCAAATTAGATGCCGGCCTCACGTTGGCCGACTTAGTGGACGCGCCTAACCTTGTCATCCATCCGAGCAAAATCCTGTACCATGTCGAACTGTCTCATCCCAAGCACAGTGTCGGCGAACCGGGCGCAACGATTCCGATTAAATTCAGCGTCCTCAATAGTGGCCCCACCGTCGATACTTATACCTTCACCACCACCGATTCAGCCGGCTGGCGAATTGGCCCATTACCCGCGAATGTCACTGTCAACAGTTTGCGTCGCACCGAATTAGTGTTTAATGTCACCCTGCCAACCACTCGCAGTGCTGAAAATAATATTAGCATCACTACCACTTCGCAAGGCGATCCGAATAGGCAAGCCATTGCCCAGTTTCGCGTCAGTGTCAAAGAACAAGCGGTTATCGCGCCGCGAAGTGACCAACTGGCCGATTTCACATTAGTGATTGAAGACAATCGCGCCCTGGCCGAAGAAATCCAGACACTTGCCAACGCGCTTGAAGCGGTTCTGGCGAATCAACTTAGCCAACAAAACGCTCTTTCAGACGAGACAATCAACACTTTTCTTAGCCAACGGGATAAAGCACCCACTAAGGCTGAAATGCAATCCTTCCTCACCACCGTCTCGCCAAAACCATCGGCCACTCAGGCGCCCACGCTAGAGTTAATGACTTTTAAAGATGGCCCCGTTTCTCAGCGAGTCACCGAAAACCTTGGTGAAATGATTGGCCGTCTTCGCAGCCTCCAACCCTCGTCGGCTGATGGCGACTGTCCAACCGCCTCTATCGCAGCCCTAGAATCGGCCGCTTCCTATATGAATCCTAACGGCCAAATCGTGTTAGTCACGGCCGCTGCACCACACCAAGACACGGCCCCAGTTATCGCACAACTGCGCGAAAAAGGCCTCAAAGTCCATATCGTGATAACCGGTAGTTGTGGCAATTGGGAAGCCAATAAAGCCATCTACCAAAACATGGCCGAACAAACGGGCGGCAGCCTAAATTGGCTACCCAAAGGCATCACGCCGGCAGCCCAGCTTGAAAACACACTAGCAACCGTTGCCGAGCAGGCCCTCACCCAAGCCATTGAACGGATGAACGATCAGTCAAACACCGCCCGATCAACCCCAGCCGGCTGTCTACTCTACGGTGTCCAAGACGAAGCACTCAACAACAGTGCCTTCTTTGCCATTTATTTTGGAACCAAAAGTGTTGTCATGCCCATTGGTGAATGGTGCCAAGGTTGCGACATTGAAGCGATGGACATTCACCCGGACACTGATACAATATATGTTGCCTCAGGTAACAATACCCAAGGACATCCAAAAGGCCATCTCTACCAACTGGATGCTCATACCGGCGAATTAGTCTCGATAGGCCCCACAGGCTTTAACGAAATCAGTAGCTTAGCCTTTGATTCTGAAGGCATTTTATGGGCTTGGGCTAAGGATGCCGGTTTAGTGCAACTGGACACTGAGACGGGACAAGGCACTTTAATAGTCGCTTCCGATGCCAAACTGGAAGACTTTTCTTTTAGCCTAGATGGCACCCAATTATATGGTACCGTCGATACCGAGTTATGGCGTTATGATTTAGCCACGGGCGACGTTGTCAAACAATGCGACAACTTGCCACAAGAAACCGAGGCAGTGGAAGTGCTGCCAGACTTTATCCTGCCAGAAGGCTTTATAATGCTCGGCATGCATGAAAATGAGGCACTCAAATTACATGCCTTTGATGTGAATAGTTGTACAATGGCAGCCAGTCATGAGATTGCAATACCGTATGATGATACCGAAGGCTTGGCGATGCCACTGGCAGCGTGTACACCTCAATAAACCAACCAAACCTCGGAAGTTTGCCAAAGCTGAAGCTTTGGACTCCAGCTGGAAATCGCCTACGCTTACGCTTTGGACTCCAGCTGGCAATTCGTTTATCCGCGTAATTCGTTGTACTGCTTTGCGCAATTCGTTGTACTGCTTTTAATTCGTTACAATTTCCTCAATGGATAATCCTTTCTGTCTGTCCATTTGCCTAAAATGGTTCATCATCTCACGAGAGTTGATACCAGCCAAGCGTTCGGCCAGCTTAAACTGGCTCATCACATCACGAGGGTTGATACCCTCTAACCGTTCTTCTGGCGATAAGGTGGACAGATAGCTTTTGCCAAAGAGTTGGCCAGCTTTTTTGACTTGTTCTGGGGTGAGTTCAAGATTCATGTCTGATTCTCCTTCAAAAAGCTGTAATCCATAAAACAGTGATTTTAACTCTTGGGGCATTTCAGAAACCGCACGGCTGCGTTCCAAACTGTTCAACGCTTTGGCTCTTTCAATTTGATGGGTGGCAAACAATTTAAAAACCGCGTTATAGGATTCATCCACTAATTCATTAATGAGATGAGCAGGATTCGTTTTTCCAAAATCCGTTGGCTTTCATAGACACCCGGATAACGCCTTTTTTCATATCCAAAAGGTTTTCGGGTTTCCAACTGGGGCTTTTTGGCACTCACCAAAAAGGTTTGTACGTCTGTCTCGTCTAACTTTTTGGAATCTCGATAAAAGTGGTCATATCCAATGGCTTGATTCATTGCATTCTTATCAAGCGATTGGCTATACTTGAATTCCAACAAAATACGACTCGCTTGACTTTGTCTAATCCCATCCGGTAGTCGTTCCAATTGCTCGTTCGTCCAACTCGGCTGATTTCTCCTCAAGAGTAAGATATCGGCTCGAGGCGGCTCAGTCATCACCCGTCTTTCTGGTAAAACGGAAATATCAACTGGGGACAGATCCCATTCAAGAGCCTCAGCAAATGATAAATGCCATGACGTTTTAGGAGATGATTGTTGTTCCATGTTGTTGTCAGGGTTGCTCATAAAAACTTCTGATTAAGAAGTTATATAAAAAATATAACGCACGCAAGTGGCGCTTGCCTCAATGCCATTAAGTTAAGGGCTTTGCACGTGGGATTGCCCCTACAAACCGTCATGTCGCGTAGGGGCAATCCTTTATGGTTGCCCTCACCGAAAAGCGGTACGATATGGCATTGGGCGCTTGCCTGCGCAAGCCTATTTGAATATCTCTTGCGTCAAAGCGCGTCTTTCGCGTCAAAGCGTGTTTTTTGTGGGCCATAACTTAATTTGAAAACATTCAAATCGTTTCATGGCCCCTAAATCAGAGCGTCAATTTGTCAAGCGCTTTGGGCGGAAATATCCAGCAGGCAATTCGTTTATCCGCGTAATTCGTTGTACTGCTTTTAATTCGTTGTACTGCTTTGGGCGGAAATCTCCAGATGGCAATTCGTTTATCCGCGTAATTCGTTGTACTGCGCCGTTTTAATTTGAAAACCTTCAAATCGTTTTATGGCCCCTAAATCAGAGCGTCAATTTGTCAAGCGCTTTGGGCGGAAATCTCCAGCAGGCAATTCGTTTATACGCGTAATTCGTTGTACTGCGCCGTTTTAATTTGAAAACCTTCAAATCGTTTTATGGCCCCTAAATCAGAGCGTCAATTTGTCAAGCGCTTTGGGCGGAAATCTCCAGCAGGCAATTCGTTTATCCGCGTAATTCGTTGTACTGCTTTTAATTCGTTGTACTGCTTTGGGCGGAAATCTCCAGCTGGCAATTCGTTTATCCGCGCAATTCGTTGTACTGCGCTTTTAATTCGTTGTACTGCTTTTAATTAATTCCTTGTACTGACTTAATTCGCATTCTTAATACAATTCAAGTACTTCACAGTGAAAATGAATCCAGTTGTTGGCATCAAGTATATCAACGGCCGTTGGTTGAATTAACACGCCGCAAGCCGAATAATGGCCTAATGGTAGTCCAGGTGGTAACGCTAAGTCTAGCACGGACGAGTAAACGCGCTTGCCAGAAATCGTCACGCCTTGACGGTAGGGGTTCGGGGTATTCAGGAAGCTGAATGCTTCCGGGTAAGTCAGTGTTATAAAGTCGCCGTTTGGAAACACGATTGCAACATAGACATCCGCGAGGCCTTCGCCATCCATTGTCATATCTAGGCGGAAAGTGTCGCCGGCGGTATAACGAAAGTTGTTTAGGCCCATATTGATGGTCATTGGGACGCGACATATCGGGGCTTGAATGTTTGGGGCTTGTTCGAGGTAGCCCTTTTTAATATCTGACCAAACGCCGTCTGTGTTTTGGGCTTGATATAAGATGTACCAAGTGCCGCTAGTGCAGAAGTGGTCATAATCGCCTTCGTAGCGTTGTTTGGCGGCGTTATAAAGCAAGGGCAGTTCGGTACGACCAAAATCGGTGAGTTCTCCTTGGTAATCAGGAACCTGTAAATTGGGCCTTATCAAGATGGCACGTACTTGTTTAATGGCGTCTGGGCTGGAGGGAAGTACCGTTACCCATAAGGTTGCGGTTGCGCCGCTGAGTGTTCGTCGGGGATGAACTTGTACAATCTCCGGGACTTGTTCGCCGTGTTTGTCTGCTAAGTCAATCTGGGCGGCTCGTCGGCCATCGCTGGTGCTACATTGTCCATCGCCATCATCATCCAAGCAGGGTTGTTGTTCTCTAAATAAGGCCGGCTGACTGGTAATCATCTCACTGGCGGTTGTAAAGGCCTCGTTTAGATTTTTGCCGCGGCGAATTTCACGAATCAGTTTGTCAGAAAAGCCGCCGTATTTTATTTCCCAAGCGCGGCTTTTTTCATCAGAACTGGTCACAACGATGCGATTAGCAACGCCTTTGAGTTCGTCCAGAAAGGAACCGGCAAAGCAGGTGTCAAGAATAATCACTTGTTCTACGCCGTCAGGTATCCGGGTGAGCAGTTGGCTGAATGTTTCGGCCGAGAGTTCATAGTCCCATTTGATTTTGAAGTAATTGGGGCGGGCATGACCATGTAAGTATAACACCAATCGCTGGCCGGCTTTTAGCCGTTCTCCGGCCTGTTTAAAGGCTTGGAGCAGTTCTAATTCGGGATCAAACAGATCGAAATCTTGTCGTTCGTCTTCCAAATAACCGTCCCAAGGGTCTATGTCGGGTGCATGCGGATTTAGGTAGTGTATGTCATCATCCTGAAAGCCTTGTTGTTTGAGTAGACGATAGAAGCGTTGGGTAAAGTCGTTGGTGTAACGGAACAAGGTATTTTTATGGGCACTGCCGGCGGCAATGATGATGGCTTGATCGGCACCGGTGGGTGGTTCTACTACCGTTATAGCAGTGGTGACGGTGATCGTTTGTTGCTGGGTGGCCGTCAAGCCGTCATTGTCGGTGACTGTTAGGGTGATTTGGTATTCACCGGCGGCCGTTAATGTGGTGGCGGCTTTGATACCGAACAGTTTTTGCCCGTTGACTAACCATTCATAATTCTCTAGGGTGCCTTCGTCTTTGGAGTCACTGGCATCTAAATTGACTGTCAGTGGGGCCTTGCCTTGTGAAGGTGAGGCCGTGAATGCGGCCGTTGGTGCTTGATTTGGGCGCGTGACAATTACCGTTTTTTGTGTCGTCGCGGTTAGCCCTTGGTTGTCTGTTACTGTTAACACAAGGGTATATTCACCGGCTCCCGTGAAGGTTGTTGAAGTCGTTTTACCTGATAGCGTTTGCCCATTGGCTGTCCAGTTGTACTGGTTTATCGTTCCGTCGGTGTCGGCTGATTGACTGGCATCTAAATTGACTCTAAGTGGGGCCACGCCTTGCGAAGGTGAGGCCGTGAATTGGGCCGTTGGGGCCTGATTGACAGAGCAATTGGGAAATCCGTTTAGCACTTCCTGCCAAGTCGGAGAACTATTCCAACCAGCATTAGAGAAATAAGCATATTCAATAGGCAAATTTGCGTAATTGATATGGCTATCCTTACAGAGTTGATTGTCGTGCAGAGTAAGGCGTTTTAAGTTCGTGAAGGTACTTAAATCAGGAATGGTACCCGTCAATTGATTATTGGACAAAGCAAGCCGCTCCAACTTGGGTAGCCCACTGAAATCGGGCACCGCGCCCGTCAGTTTATTATCACCGAGCTCAAGCCGAGTCAAATTGGGCAGCCCACTGAAATCGGGCACCGCGCCCGTTAGTTGATTCTCAGAGAGATAAAAGCGAGTCAAATTGGGGAGCCCACTGAAATTGGGCACCGCGCCCGTCAGTTGATTATTAAAGAGATAAAGCCGAGTCAACTTGGGCAGCCCACTGAAATTGGGCACCGCGCCCGTCAGTTGATTACCACCGAGCTCAAGCCAAGTCAAATTAGGCAGCCCACTGAAATCGGGCACCGCGCCCGTTAGTTGATTATCATAGAGATAAAGGCGAGTCAAATTGGGCAGCCCACTGAAATCGGGCACCGCGCCCGTTAATTGATTATGATAGAGAGAAAGGCGAGTCAACTTGGGCAGCCCACTGAAATCGGGAATCGTTCCGTTGAGGTTGTTTGATTGTAAATCAATCTTTGTTACGCCGTTATTTGCACAGCTAATACCCTTCCAACTACAAGGCGTATTGGTAACATTCCAACCGGCGTTGTTTGTCCAATTGGCACCATCCGTGCTGTGGTAAAGTTGCAGCAACGATTCACACTCCACTTTGGAAATCTCCGTGACGGCATTGCAATCAGTGGCTGCTTGCGCGACGGATACTGTAGCGAGCGTTAAGGCTATCCCTACCAAAAGTCTCCGTAACCAGCCTTTGTTGTTAAACGGAGAGATGGCGGCTTGTAACGGGTATAAAAAAGCGGTTTGTAATGACATTGAATAACTCCTTTCTGGTTAGAAATCCGTAGAATAAATCATCGGATTTCTTTGAAAAATGAAAAATGAAAAATGAACAACGACTTATTTATTTTTTATGATTCAATTCAACTCTTAGGTTGCATTCATCAATAAATTTTCAACACGGAGTTCACAGAGTACCACAGAGTATCACAGAGTTATAAATCAAAGCGCGTTTGTGGGCCATAACTTAATTTGAAAACCTTCAAATCGTTTTATGGCCCCCTAAATCAGAGCGTCAATTTGTCAAGAAAATAACGCTTGCATGCGCAAGTGGCGCAAAAGCGCAAGCTTATTTGAATATCTCTTGCGTCAAAGCGCGGATTTATCTTTGTGGCCTTGTTAAGTATACAACGGATACGCCAAGTACAACGGCTTTGGGCGGAAATCGCCTCAATGCCATTAAGTTAAGGGCTTTGCACGTGGGATTGCCCCTACAAATCGTCATGTCGTGTAGGGGCAATCCTTTATGGTTGCCCTCACCGAAAAGCGGTACGATATGGCATTGGGAAATCGCCTACGCTTACGCTTTGGACTCCAGTTAACTGACAATTGCGCTCAATGACATATTTTTTTAAGTTTTTTATCCGTTTATTTTGAGTATCCGTTGTACTGCTTTGGATGGAAATTTCCAGCTGGCAATTCGTTTATCCGCGCAATTCGTTGTACTGCTTTTAATTCGTTACAATTCGTTTATCCGCGTAATTCGTTGTACTGCGCCGTTTTAATTTGAAAACCTTCAAATCGTTTTATGGCCCCTAAATCAGAGCGTCAATTTGTCAAGAAAATAACGCTTGCATGCGCAAGTGGCGCTTGCATGCGCTACGCCTATTTGAATATCTCTTGCGTCAAAGCGCGGATTTATCTTTGTGGCCTTGTTAAGTATACAACGGATACGCTAGGTATAACCGCTTTGGATGGAAATCGCCAAAGCGGCAAGCGTAGGACTCCAGTTAACTGACAATTGCGCTCAATGACAATTTAGTTAAATAAAATTTAAGCTTGTGACATTGTTCAATATATTTGTTATTCTTAATACAGATAACGTTTTGAATCCAAAGCATTGTTGGAGTCCAAAACTTTAGCTTTGGACGAGTCACGCTACGCTCTGGCTAGAAAGACGATTTTTTTCAAAAATCGGATTTCTTTATTAGAGGGAAAGCTTTGGACGGAAACCGGCTTTTAATTCGTTTATCCGCGCAATTCGTTGTACTGCTTTTAATCCGTTGTACTGCTTTGGGCGGAAATCGCCTACGCTTACGCTTTGGACTCCAACTAGCTTCGTTTAGGAGCAATATTCGTTGTACTGCTTTTAATTCGTTGTACTGCTTTGGACGGAAATCGCCTACGCTTACGCTTTGGACTCCAACTAGCTTCGTTTAGGAGCAATATTCGTTGTACTGCTTTTAAGTCGTTGTACTGCTTTGGGCGGAAATCGCCTACGCTTACGCTTTGGACTCCAGTTAACTGACAGTTGCGCTCAATGACAATTTAGTTAGTTAAATAAAGTTTTAGCTTAGTTTGTGACATTGTTCAATATATTTGTTATTCTTAATACAGATAACGTTTTGAATCCAAAGCATTGTTGGAGTCCAAAACTTTAGCTTTGGACGAGTCACGCTACGCTCTGGCTAGAAATCCGATTTTTTCAAAAAATCTGATTTCTTTATTAGAGGGAAAGCTTTGGACGGAAACCGGCTTTTAATTCGTTTATCCGCGCAATTCGTTGTACTGCTTTTAATTAATTCGTTGTACTGCTTTGGACGGAAACCGGCTTTTAATTCGTTTATCCGCGTAATTCGTTGTACTGCTTTGCGTAATTCGTTGTACTATACCTTCAAACCTTGATAAAAAATCAATATATAAATAAAATACGTTAAAGTCCAACAATCGTCCAAAGCTAAAGCTTTGGACGGAAGCAGGCAATTCGTTTATCCGCGTAATAGGCGTTCCATAACGAAGTTTCGTTGTACTATTTTGCGCAATTCGTTGTACTATACATTAATTTATAGAAGGATTTATCACCTTGAAAGACGAATTTCCCCGTATCAAACGCCTCCCCCCTTACGTTTTTAACATCGTCAACGAGTTAAAAACGCATGCGCGCGCACGAGGCGAGGACATAATTGACTTTGGCATGGGCAATCCCGATCAGCCCACGCCCAAACACATCGTTGATAAACTGGTTGAAGCCGCGCAACGCAAAGACACCCACCGTTATTCCGCCTCAAAGGGCATTCCGCGCCTACGTCGCGCTATCACCAACTGGTATGCCCGGCGTTACGATGTCTCTTTGGATCCAGAAACCGAAGCCATTGTCACCATCGGCTCTAAAGAAGGCTTGGCGCATTTAGCGTTAGCAACGATGGGGCCGGGAGATTCCGTGTTAGTGCCCAATCCGGCCTATCCGATTCATCCTTACGGCTTTGCGATTGCGGGGGCCGATGTGCGCCATGTACCCTTAGTACCGGGCGTTGATTTTTTTGCGGAATTAGTCAAAACCATTACCGATTCTTGGCCGCACCCAAAAATGCTGGTGCTGAATTTCCCTGGCAATCCAACGGCGCAGTGTGTTGAACTGGAATTTTTTGAACAAGTTGTTGAAATTGCTAAAAAACATCAAATTTGGATCATACATGACTTGGCCTACGCAGACATTGTTTTTGATGGCTACGTTGCGCCATCCATTTTGCAAGTGCCGGGCGCTAAAGACATTGCAGTGGAATCCTTTTCCCTGTCTAAAAGCTATAATATGCCCGGTTGGCGGCTAGGCTTTATGTGTGGCAACCCCACCCTAATTGCGGCCCTGACTCGGATGAAATCTTATCTTGATTATGGCACATTTACACCCATTCAAGTTGCAGCCATCACCGCGCTCGAAGACTGTCAAGACTGCGTAGAAAATATTCGAGACATGTATTACAAACGCCGCGACGTGCTATGCGACGGATTAAATGCCTTAGGCTGGGCGGTGGAAAAACCAAAAGCGACCATGTTTGTGTGGGTACCGATACCAGAGCCATACAAAGCGATGGGATCATTGGAATTTACCAAGAAACTGTTAGCCGAAGCCAAAGTGGCGGTCTCACCGGGCATAGGCTTTGGCAAATATGGCGACGATCATCTGCGCTTTGCGTTAATTGAAAATCCACATCGTACCCGACAAGCCCTACGGGGAATTCGGGATATGTTCAGAAAAGACAAGGTAATTGCTAAGCAAATGAAAAATGAAAAATGAAAAATGGGAAATGGGAAATGGGAAATGGGAAATGGGAAATGGCATCAAAATGAAAAAAATTTGCCAGGGGCGTTGCCCCTGGCTTTAATAATACGCCCCGTTGGGGCTAGGTTTTAAGTGCCAAGGGCGTTGCCCCAATGCCATATCGTACCGCTTTTGGGTGAGGGCAACCATAAAGGATTGCCCCTACATTACATAACGGTTTGTAGGGGCAATCCCACGTGCAAAGCCCTTAATTTTCAAGTTTTAATTTTAAATTTTTAATTATTACCCGTTACCCATTACCAATCACCAACGACAGGAGAAAAGAAAAAGACATGTTAAATCCGGTTAAAGTTGGCATACTAGGATTAGGCACGGTTGGCGGTGGCACGGTGCATGTGTTACAGCGTAATGCCGAAGAAATTGCCCGTCGTGCCGGGCGCGGTATTGTCGTCACCCATGCTTGTGCCAAAGAGTTGAATAAAACTCATCCGTATAGCACCGATAAAATGATGTTAACGGCGCAATTGACTGATGTCGTTAATAATCCAGAAGTCGAAATTATTGTCGAACTGCTAGGCGGCACCACCATAGCGCGAGATATGACACTGCAAGCCATTGCCAATGGTAAGCATGTAGTGACAGCCAACAAAGCGTTAATTGCTAAACATGGCAACGAGATTTTTGCCGCCGCGCAAGAAAAAGGAGTAATGGTTGCCTTTGAAGCCGCCGTCGGCGGTGGCATACCCATCATTAAAGCGGTACGCGAAGGATTAGCCGGCAATAAAATTGAGTGGATAGCCGGTATTATCAATGGCACCAGCAATTTTATTTTGACCGAAATGCGCGACAAAGGCAGCGATTTTGCCGACGTACTAGCACAAGCGCAACGTTTAGGCTATGCTGAAAAATATCCCACTTTTGATATTGAAGGCGTTGATGCGGCCCATAAATTAACGATTTTAGCCTCTCTTGCCTTTGGTATTCCCTTGCAATTTGACAAGGTTTACATGGAAGGCATTACCAAAATATCGCCCATCGATGTCCAATATGCAGACGAATTAGGCTATATAATCAAACACTTAGGTATTACCAAGCGCACTGACAACGGTATTGAACTACGTGTGCATCCCACTTTGGTTCCCAATAAACGTTTACTAGCCAACGTTGATGGGGTGATGAATGCCGTTTTAGTTCAAGCCGACGCGCTAGGCCAATCGCTTTATTATGGCGCCGGCGCCGGCGCACTGCCGACTGGTTCTGCGATAGTCGCAGACTTAGTCGATATCACGCGCACACTAACAACTGATCCGGGCAATCGAGTGCCCCATCTGGCGTTTCAAGCGAATGCCTTAGTTGACTTACCGATTTTATCCATAGAAGAGACAGAAACGCTTTATTATCTGCGAATGTCCGCACTGGACAAACTGGGTGTGCTGGCACACGTCACAAATATTCTCAGCGAAAACGGTATTAGCATTGAAGCCATTATCCAAAAAGAACCCGTCAGCGGTACTGATCATGTGTCGGTTGTCATGCTCACCCACTGTGTTAAGGAAAAACGGGTAAATAAAGCCATCCAAGCGATTGAAAAGTTAGACGGTATTACCGGGCAAGTGATTCGGATTCGTGTGGAAATGTTGGAAGGGTAATGATAACTGATGACCCATTAGGAGTTTTTGATGGAGCTAACTACCCCAAAAGGTGAAGTGTTTCATAATTATATTGTCGGCCCCGTTAAGGCAACTAAAGCGGTGCTGATTATCCACGATTGGTGGGGAATGCTTGATTATAACCGTGAGTGGGCCGACGAGTTTGCCCAATCAGGTTATCGGGCATTAGTCGTTGATTTGTTCAATGGACATCATCCTGCGGATGTCAAAAAAGCCGGTGAATACATGCGTAGCCTTGACCCAAAAGTGAATAAACGCAAATTACGTACCGCCCTAACCGCACTACAGGCCCCCAACCGTAAAATCGCTGTGTTAGGCTGGTCTTTCGGCGGTTTACAAGCACAACAGATCGCTTTGCAATACCCTGACAGGGTTAATGCGCTTGTGATTTTTTATTGCCGAATTATTTTGAACAAATACAATGCCGAAACATTAAACTGCCCGGTGTTAGCTCTCTTTTCCGAAACCGAGCGTACTTGGCCCGACAAACAAGTTTTCCTAGAACAGGCGATGTTAGATGCCGGTAAAATTTTGGAATGCCATAGCTATGATGCAGCGCATGGTTTTGCCAATCCCGATAGTCCACACTATGATGGTGATGCAGTCGAGGAAGCAAAGCAAGTGACAGTAGCGTTTTTAGACAAACATCTTGCCTAACGAGGCGTGAGTTTCGATTAAGATGATAAAATTGTGATTTTTGTGAGTTTTTTCACCCTTACGAAAGTGAGGGTGAGTAATAAATCAATTTGACGAAAGCAACAACTCTTATGATTCAATTTGGAAAGTTTTTAATAATCGGCTTATGTGCATTAGCCAGTGTGTCTTGTGCAATACCTCGTCCCCCTCAACCAGAGACCGATCAGGAACCGCCGACAGATATTGATAAAACTCAGCCGCCGGCTCCAACAGTCAGTGTGCCCCCGCCGTCTGAGCCGAGTCAGCCCACGCCGCCTGAGCGGCCCACAGTGGTGCTTACGCCACCGCCCGTTGCACAATTACCGGCATCCCTCGTATCGCTACGCGATAAAACAATCGTGCCCGGGGGCATTGCATGGGTATCCTTGCCTAGCCAAAGCGATACGCCACCGCAAATAATGTATGACGAACGCCAGGTGATGGTATTGCGCGACGAAGAACAGTGGGTGGCACTGATAGGTATTCCACTGAGTGCCAAATTAGGAAAACACACCGTTATCGACCAACAAATCGGGAAACGTTATTCATTCCAGGTAAAAAATAAAAAGTATAAAACTCAACGTCTTAATATTAAAAATAAACGTAAAGTCAATCCCAACCGCGAAGATTTGCAACGCATTAAGCGTGAACGCAAGCTGATGAAAGCCGCTTTAGCAAGCCCTTGGCGAACAACATCAACCTCGCCGCTACCCTTAATGCAGCCCATACAAGGGCGCTTTAGCAGTCCGTTTGGTTTACGTCGCTATTTCAATGGACAACGTCGTAATCCGCACAGTGGTTTAGATATTGCCGCACGACAGGGAACACCGATTGCCGCTGCCGCTGCCGGCAAAGTGGTCAACATCGGAGATTATTTTTATACCGGTAATACGATAATTATTGATCATGGTCAGAGTGTTGTTACCCTATACGCACATCTCAATACGATTGCGGTTGAAACGGAGCAAACGGTCGAAAGGGGAGAAATCATTGGAACGGTAGGTAAAACGGGACGTGTGACGGGGCCGCATTTGCATTGGGGCGTGAGCATGAATAACACCATGATTGATCCAATGTTAGTAATGAAGTAAACTCTATAACTATACTTTGTCAGATTTAATATAACTCATTGATTTAAAAAGAACGGCCCGAATAGGCCCTCTATATAAATCAACGACTTAGCTGTAATTTGACCAAGTAGAAATAAGTTTGCGCCAACAAAAAATATTAACTAGGTGATTAGCGTAGCATAATCCACCCTACATTTTTATTTACCTTGGGGGGTTGTTTTTTCAGCCTCACCCATCCCCTCTCCCTCATAACACATCCAACACCCCACCCCCTCATCAAAGGGGATAAGGGTGCCTCCCCTCTCTCCTTTGGGGAAAAGGTTAGAGTGAGGGGTGACTGCTTGGTTGGCGACAATTTACACCAGCGTCAGCCGTTATCTGTCTATAGCGACTTCTTGTTCGATGAGCATTGCGGCTTGCGCGTCTGTTTTTCCCCAAAATGAGGAACATCTGTGTCTTTCAAAAATTTTAACTTACATAACGCTATCCTTAAAGCCGTGCAACAATGTGGCTATACCACTCCCACGCCGATTCAAGTTGAAGCGATTCCTAAAGTGCTTGCGGGCTCTGATCTGATTGCCTCGGCAAATACTGGGACTGGTAAAACGGCCGCATTTGTGCTACCCGCCTTGCAACGTCTCACCAAGCGCAGCTTCAACAAAAAACAGATCGGCAAACCGTCGGTGTTAATACTCACGCCCACGCGAGAATTAGCCAACCAAGTCAGTCAAGCCATTCGCAACTACGGCCGTAATTTGCGCTTCTCTAGTGTCGGCATCGTGGGCGGCGTGTCTTATAGCTTGCAATTAAAATGGTTATCACGGCCCGTTGATATCGTAGTGGCAACCCCGGGCCGCTTGTTGGATTTGATGGAACGCAAAAACATGGACTTATCCAATGTCAACCTGCTGGTGCTTGATGAAGCTGACCGTATGTTAGACATGGGATTTGTCGATGAGGTGAAGAAGATAGCCAACAAGACCCCGGAAGATCGTCAAACTTTATTATTCACAGCGACTTGGGATGAGAATATGGCCAACTTAGCCAGTCGCTTGCTCAAAGAACCTGAGCGCATTCAAATGGAAGCGCAGCCCACCCAACACAACATTGAGCAGCGTTTACATATTGCCGACGACCTTGAGCATAAAAATCGCCTCCTCCAGCATTTACTTGACGACGATGAACTGACGCAAGCGATTATTTTTTCGGCGACCAAACTGGGAGCCGATATGCTGGCTCAGGAATTAAAAACCCAAGGACATTCTGCCGCCGCTTTACATGGCGATATGAAGCAGGGGGCACGTAACCGTACTTTGACGAATCTGCGTCGCGGCCGATTGCGCCTGTTGGTGGCTACCGATGTAGCGGCACGCGGACTTGATATCACTACCATTAGCCATGTCATCAATTTTGACATACCGCGCTTTGCTGAAGATTATGTACACCGCATTGGGCGCACTGGGCGTGCTGGTGCAGCGGGAACAGCGATTTCTTTTGCGTTGCCGGATGACGCGCTCCATTTAGAGCGGATAGAACGCTATACCGGTCAACAGGTACCTCGGCATGAGATTCCGGGCCTTGAGCCGACACGTTCCCTGCGACGTCCCCAGCGCAATAAGCGTCAACCTAAGCGTGGCAACAACTACTCGGCACCGCGTAAAAACCATTACAACGATCCTAAGCGCAAAGGTAGCCGTCGTTATAATCAACCAGCGCCTCATCACCAGCGGCAAGGTGGAACGTGGGCTAAAAAATCGGCTACCTAAAAAATCCAAAAATCCCGCCAAACTTTAGTGGCTCAAAGAAATCCGATTTTTTGGAAAAATCGGATTTCTCACCTTGCTTTTCCTCAACGGCACTGTTTTCGCAAATGGTATCTAACACGATCCAGATAGTCTTCGATAGTTTCATCAGACTGACGAGGCACTAAAAACAGAAGCTTAGCCGCGATAATATAAGGCCGCCGCGTTTCCTCGCCAGCGGGGCGCTCCTCGGTGAGAATTTTTTGCAAAAGTTGCACCGTTTGCTCTGGGTTTTCGCAATAACGCGGCAAGGTAACTTCTTGCGCGTACCAGTGGCTTAATAGAGAAATTGCCAACAACGCAAAGCCCACAAAAATGATAATAGGCCAAGGATTAAAATTGCTTGGTGTCATATACTGAAAGTATAACTTCTTTTAGGTAGAAACGGATTTTTAGGATTTTAAATTTGAGTTGAAAATCTGCTAACATACTAACTTAATTCCTTATTTCATTTTCACCTTTTTCAAGTACGTTTCGTCTATCTAAAACCTTCCAAAGTTTTGTTCATCTCGTCCAAACATTGCGGCGTTGGAACGGGGTGCAAAAACCAATGAGGAAACGATGAAAAAATTACCTATCGGTATTCAAACTTTTTCCAAAATGATCCTTTCAAATTGTTTGTATGTGGATAAAACTCGTCACATTGCCGAATTAATTCAATCCGGCGACTACTTGTTTCTTTCCCGCCCTCGCCGTTTTGGGAAATCCCTGCTGGTTTCAACGCTATCTGAAATTTTTTCCGGAAATCAGCAACTTTTTCAGGGATTATTTATCTACGATCAGATTGAATGGCAATCCTATCCGGTGATTGTGATAGATTTCAATGGCATTTCTTACTATGATGACGAAGTATTCAAAACGTCATTGTCATCCTTTTTAGATAGTGTTGCCGATGAACATGATGTTGTACTCTCAAAAACCTATGTTAAGGACAAATTTGCCGAGTTAATTAAAAAGCTATCTGACAAAACTCACCAAAAAGTGGTGATTCTGATAGATGAATATGATAAACCCATTGTCGATCATATTAATGATCTCGAAAAGGCGGCCAAAAACCGAGAAATTCTGCGGAACTTTTTCGGGGTTTTGAAATATTCTGACGCGTTTCTGCACTTCGTGTTCTTGACGGGCGTATCGAAATTTTCGCGTGTGTCGATTTTTTCCGACTTAAATAATTTACGCGATATCACCTTCTCAAAACAATTTGCCACACTGCTCGGATACACCCAGCCAGAATTTGAAAGTTATTTTGATCAATATATTCAAACGCTTTGTTTTGAGTTCGGGCTCAAAAAGGCGCAGTTGTTGGCTAAAATCAAGACGTGGTATGACGGCTATTCTTGGAATGGCAAAGACAAAGTGTATAATCCGTTTTCGATTCTCAATTTGTTTGCTGAACAGCAATTTGATAATTATTGGTTTGCCAGTGGCACCCCAACCTTTTTGATGCAGTTAATCAAACAGACTGCTTATGAGCCCACAGTGTTTGAAAACAAAAAAGTGTCAAAGATTGTTTTTGACAGTTACAATCTTGAAAACATAAATGTTTTCGCGCTGTTGTTCCAAACCGGATATCTGACTATCACCCAAATTGATAAAAAGGCGAGAACGCTTCAATATGTCTTGAACTATCCCAATTTTGAAGTGAAAGAAGCCTTTATTACCTATCTATTTGAAAGTTTTACTAAAAATAGATTAGAAGCCATACAACCGGCAGCGGAAGATTTGCGTACCTATTTAGAGGTAGAAAACTTAGAAGCCTTTATGAACCTCATCCGCGCCTTATTTGCCAAAATCCCGTATCCGCTGCACATTGAGCAAGAAGCCTATTACCATTCGCTATTTTATATGATATTGGTGTTGATGGGGGTTGAAATTGACTTAGAGGTGTTGACGGACAAAGGGCGCATTGATGGTGTGTTGGCTTTGGCAGATAAAATTTATATTATTGAGTTTAAATATGGCAAAGCAGGTACTAAAATGAGCAGCCTGACAAACCAAGCGATTCAACAAATCAAGGATAAAAACTATGGCGAACGCTTTTTGAATGAATCACGCCCGCGTCTTTTACTGGGTGTGGGGTTTGTAGAAAAAAAAATCGGCTATCAATTGGTGACGGGTTAGCTATAATACGCGCCTGGTGGGAGAGCCCCAACGGGGCGATATTAATATAGCCAGTGTATCTACCTGGTGGACGTTTGATATGAAAATTGAGTCTATCTCTATTCAACATTTTAAGTTATTTAACCACCTTGAAGTTTCCTTTAAGCACAAAACGCTCGAAGAAGTCAGTGACCAATTTCTTATCCTCGGTGATAATGGCACCGGAAAAACCACCCTGTTACAAGCCATTGCACTGCCCTTAGCACTGGCAACCAAACAAATTGAGCGTGTGACTCATTTTGATTGGCGCGGCTTTTTGCCAGAACGTTTCTTGAAGTGGGGAACCCCACGGCTTCAATTAGAAGTTTCCTTTGTGGATGAAGAAATTGAGGCCACTCGTGAAATCGCTAAACAATGGTACGAAGCCCAACCTGATGAATTTAAGTCAGCACATCCTTTTATTGAGCCAAGTGACAAACGTATGACTCAACTGAGCTTAACGAGTAATTACTTACAAATAGGCCAAAATACACCCGCAGAACGTTTTCAATTCCAAGGGCGTTACTATGGCCAAGAATTGTTATTTTGGTCAGAACCTTCGGTTCGTCCTCCCTTTTCAAAACTGCCCGGTATTTTCTGGTTTGATCAATATCGCAACCTCGTTTCAAATCCAGGGAAAAGTCATCAAAACATTCCAGAAGGTAATAAGGCACAATCTTTTTCTAAACAGAGCATTGATCGCTTACGGGAATCTTTGCTTGAGTGGAAAATGAAACAAGAGTCGAGCCTCCCTGATTCAACTGATAAGTTAACGACAATAGAAAATCATTACCAAAAAATATTTTCGGGACGTTCTTTTAGCGGATTAGAAATCATGCCCAGTTTTAAGTCACCGCCGGCAAAAAAACGTTTCTTTGTACTCAATGATGGAGAACATACTTACGATATTATCGAATATTATCGAAATGTCCGCCGGTGAACAATCTGTATTTTCCGTCTTGTATGAATTTGTCCGCCAAGAAATTGCTTACTCGGTGGTGTTGCTTGATGAAATTGATCTCAATCTTCACCCGCCCATTGCCCAATTTTTAGTGAGTCAACTGCCATCGCTAAGTACTACCTGTCAATTCATCCTGACAACTCACTCGGAGGCAGTCAATAACGTCATGAGTGAAAACGAAACTTGTCGTTTGCCCGGAGGTTCGCTATGCCTATAGTTGTTCTTTATTGCGAAGGGATTGATAAAAAAAGTATTGATGCCAATATTCTAAAAAAGAACTAAAGGCGAGCGCTTGCCGACGACGAACTGGCCCACTAAAGGCGAGCTTTCGCCGACGACAAACCGGCCCATCAAAGGCGAGCTATTATTTTTAGCATCATTCTCAACTACTGACATTCCTTGCGCCCGCTTGCCCACCCGACAAGGCTTAAAAAATCCGTTTACTCCTAAAAGAAGTTATACTTTCAGTATATATACTAAGCACTGCCATAAATTGAGCTTTTGTCATTTCGGCTAAAGGAGAAATCTGTTGCTACCCAATAAGATTTATCAAGATTTATCATTTCAAAGAAATGACAAAAAAAGCGCAAATTGTAAACTATAATATCCGGCCCTCAATTCGTTTATCCGCGTAATTAGTTGTACTAAGTAAGCGTAATTAGTTGTACTATACTAAGCACTGCCATAAATTGAGCTTTTGTCATTTCGGCTAAAGGAGAAATCTGTTGCTACCCAATAAGATTTCTCAAGATTTCTCATTTCAAAGAAATGACAAGCGCAAATTTGTAAAGTCTATACGGAACGTACTTCAAATCCGTGAAAATAACAACAGGCAAACTTTTTAGAAAATTAATAGCAAAATTAGAGACTTATCATTAATTGAATCATTTTTCAGTTTTCAGTTTTCATTTTTCATTCTTATTGGACGAGGTTGCAAACACCAAAGGCGAAAACCAACGGAAGTTGATATGCTTACCAAACTCACCATCAAAAACTTCAAAAAATTGGAATCTGTAGCACTTGAACTTGATCGCTCAGTCGTTTTTGTGGGGCCTAATAATTCTGGCAAAACTTCCGCCTTACAAGCCATCAGTTTGTGGGAATTAGGGCTGCGTAAATGGGCCGAACAGAGAAATAAACCAGCCGCTATGACTACAATCAACAGATACGATATCTATGCCGCGCCCGTACCTTCTGTGAGGCAGTTATGGAAAAATTTAGAGATAGAAAACAATGTCATAGAAATTTTCGCGGCTGGTTTTACGCAGGATAAAAGCTGGCGGGTTGGATTTGAATTTATTTATGCCAATCCTGAATCCATTAATTGTCGTCTCATGTCTGAAAGCGATACGCTTTTGGACATTTTTAAAAATGGACTGTTAGAGCAAGTTGGTTTTTTGCCACCCTTATCAGGATTGGCGGCTCAAGAAGATAAGCTACCCATCGGTTCAATACGGAGCAGAATTGGCGAAGGGCGTACTGCTGAAGTATTGCGTAATTTATGTTGGCTTGTCGCAGAGCAAAATCGGTGGCAAGAGTTGGCGCAATTAATTCAAGCGTTATTTAAAGTAGAAATTGATCCGCCTGAATTTAATGAACTGACTGGACAGCTTAGTGTCACCTATCGAGAAATAAACCAGAAAGAAAGCATGGATTTAGCCAATACGGGGCGCGGTTTTCAGCAAATATTATTTATCTTTTCTTATGTTTATTTTAATAAAAACACGATACTGTTAGTCGATGAACCAGATGCCCATTTAGAAATACTGCGGCAAAAAGAGATTTATAACCGTCTCAGTGCTTTGGTAAGAAGTCAACAATCACAACTCATTGTTGCAACCCATTCCGAGGCTATTTTAAATGAAGCCGTTTTTGCTAATAAAATCATCGCATTTTTGGGGACACCTCACATCGTCAACAGTCAAAAACAGATAGTCAAAGCATTAACGACGCTTGGATTTGATCAGTATTTGCTGGCTGCTCAGAAAAAACGGGTTATTTATTTAGAAGGTTCAACCGATTTTATGATGTTAAAGGCGTGGGCAAAGGTGTTAAAGCACCCGCTATTGCCCTATTTAACAGACAATCCTTTTGTCAAATATGTTGCTAACAATCCCATTGACGCACGTCATCATTTTTATGGTTTAAAAGAAGCTGTGCCTGATTTAAAAGGAGTTGCGCTCTATGATCGCCTAGATCGCAAACTGCAATCAACTGATTTACAAGAAATGATGTGGCAGCGGCGGGAAATTGAGAATTATTTGCCCATCCCTGCCGTGGTAGAAAGATATCTTGAAAGACAAGCTGGTGATCTTTCGCTTATCAGAGAATTGATGAGTGACTATATGCCACCGATTGCCAAAAAGAATCGAGAAGAAAGTTGGTGGTTTGACACCAAGATGAGCGATGATTTTTTAGATAAAATTTTTCGTCAGTATTTTCAGACACTTAAACAACCCGTGTCGCTGATGAGTAAAAGCAATTATTACGAGCTTGCTCTGTTAGCCAAGCCTGACGAATTGGATCGGGAAGTGACAGAAAAATTGGATGCGCTGTTTTTAGCTTTGCAATTTTAACCCCCAAAGGGGTTGAATGTGAATAGCCACAGGTGCAACCTGTGGAAAAGGTAAAGGGCACACCCCAAAGGGGTTGAATGTGAATAGCCACAGGTGCAACCTGTGGATTTTGGCATCAAACACACGCCAACCCCGAAGGGGTTGAATATAATTCGTTTATCCGCGTAATTCGTTGTACTACTAAGCGTAATTAGTTGTACTCATCATTAAATTCGTTTATCCGCGTAATTCGTTGTACTAAGCGTAATTAGTTGTACTACTAAGCGTAATTAGTTGTACTCACCATTAAATTCGTTTATCCGCGTAATTCGTTGTACTTATCATAAACAAGAAGATGAAAAATATGGAAACAAGAATTTCTGTTAATCAATTATTACCGGCACTACAAGCCTTACCGCGTACAGATAAGCTACATATTGTGCTGTTTTTAATCACACAACTGGCACAAGAAGAAGGCATAGATGTATTAAAGGTACAAGGCAATTATTTGGACTGGAAACTTTTTGAAGCATCTAGCGCAGCTAACACCCTATTAAATCTGTTAGCTGAAGACAAACCATCAGGAAACCAAACATGATTGATGCTGAACGATTTGCATATAGTCAAGTTTCTGACGATTTTGGCGCAACCAGTCTTTCTCCCTATTTGCCACTCACTTTAAGCTATAAAAATAATAACATAGTAACATCAGGATTATTAGATAGTGGTGCGAGTGTCAATGTCATGCCCTACCAAATCGGCATACAACTGGGAGCAAGATGGGAACAACAAACCACAAAAGTGCAATTAACGGGAAATTTAGCCAATTTACCGGCTTATGGACTGATTGTCACCGCGACAATAGCACCATTTTTACCCGTGCGCTTAGCTTTCGCTTGGACACAAGCGGAAAATGTACCCTTGATTTTAGGGCAAGTCAATTTTTTTCTAGAATTTGACGTGTGTTTTTTTCGATCACAAAACGTTTTTGAAGTACGCCCTAAAAGTACGCCCTAAAAATAGAACGCTTAGTGGTAGCGGATAGTGAAGGGTGTATCGGGTTTTGGGATGCCCCCATTATCAACTATTACTGACTCATTATGTGCTATAGTTTAAATTCGTTTATCCGCGCAATTCGTTGTACTAAGCGTAATTCGTTGTACTAAGCGTCATTAGTTGTACTCTGCAAAACGGCCCATTTGAGGCGGCTTACCACCAAACCGTCTCGCCGAAAGCACGGCCAAATGTTCAGGAGTTACAAGCAGATCACCTAGTTCAGCAACATAAGCTTCGGCGCGTTTTCTAACCATTCGACGCAAAAAGGCTGGCACACGCGCCATTCGCTGTTCTGCTTCTGGACTCCATTGAACTTGCAAGTCTGGCAATGGTTGAATAACAGGGCCTCCTTGCGGCCGATAGGCACACAATGAGTCAGCTTCCATCAAATCGCCGCCCGCGGCGAGAGGCCGAGCGCGGCAACCACCACACAGTTTCTGGTATTCGCAGACGCCACACTCTCCTTTCAACGTCGGCGCTCGCAAGGCCTGAAGTTCGGGAGAGTTGTCCCAGATGTCCAAAAAGGAACGCTCACGGATATTGCCCACTTCATTGGGAATATAGGGACAAGCGGTTACGCCGCCTTCTGGTGTAATACGACAATAATGGCTGCCGGCGATACAGCCATCTCCTTCGGAGCCGCTAATCCGATTAATGGGTGAATCTGGGTAACGCTGGTAAGCAATGCGTTTATAATGGGGCGCACACCGAGGCCGAATAATCATATCGATACTCTGTGCTTGCGCCTCAATCAAGTCGTGAAGCACTTGCTCATATCGTGCGGCGCTAATGTCTGACATAAATTGTCCACGCCCAGTGCAAACTAAGAAGAATACATTGAATACTCGTGCGCCGCATTTTCGAGCAAAATCAATCATCGCTGGCAACTCATCCGCATTATTTTCTGTCACCGAAAAGTGAATTTGAAACGATAAACCGTGCCGGCGGCAATTCTCAATTGCCGTCATGGTTTTAGCCCAAGCCTGGGGCGCATTACGAAAAGTATCGTGATAGGCGGGATCGAGGGAGTCTAAGCTAATGCCTACACCTAATACGCCAGCCTGTTGAAGTGATTGCACGCGCCGCTCGGTGAGTAAGACGCCGTTAGTGCCTACTACCATAGATAAGCCAAGTTGAGTACCATGAGCTATTAATTCTTCTAAATCGCGGCGCACTAGCGGTTCTCCGCCGGTGAGTACAACCATTGTTTCTGTGTTACGTTGGGCGATGTTATCTAATAATCCACAAACTTCGTTGGTAGTTAATTCGTTAGGGCTACCGTTTTGTAACGTTTCCGCGTCTAAGTAGCAATGTGTACAGGCGAGGTTGCAGCGGCGGGTAAGGTTTATGGCTAGTAAAAAAAGATCGTTCATTTTTTTTCAGTAATAACTACAAGGATTCGTTATAACTACAAGGATTCGTTATAACTACATGGATTCGTTATAATAAAGGATAGTAACTACAAGGATTCGTTATAATAAAGGATAGTAACTACAAGGATTCGTTATAATAAAGGATAGTAACTACAAGGATTCGCAAAGCTTCCCTTCGGTTCGTTGTTTATGAAAGAATAATAATTGATAGGAGAAAGGCCAAAACTTGTCAAAATAAAATCCGTATCGATTAACGAATCCTTGTAGTTAGCGGTAAATAAAATCCGTATCGATTAACGAAACGAAGTTCAGCGGAGCTAATCCTTGTAGTTAGCTGTAAATAAAATCCGTATCGATTAACGAATCCTTGTAGTTAGCTGTAAATAAAATCCGTATCGATTAACGAATCCTTGTAGTTTGCTGTAAGATTCTATGAATGAAACGCTTCAGTATTTTTCCAAATAGCAGTCGCCTTGTCAATAATAGTATTTGTAACGGTGTTTTCTCCTTGTTCCTTGGCACAAGATTCAACTTCTAAAATCACCATACCACGCACAAAGCCCGGAATCTGTTGAATTCTTTCCCAAGCGGCTTTTTCCCAATTTAGAGTAACGTTTTGTTTTTTTGAACAGTCGGCCCATTGTGCATATTTTTCTTCTACCAGTTCTGGTGTGATAGTCTTGACATCCTTGTGTTGTGCAAAATCCTCTATCCGTTGCCGTGTCATATCGCGCATAAAGCCTTCGGGTACTTTTTGCATACGTTCTTCGGCGGCCGAAGTCCAAGTGGTTGAATCGTTGTCTTTTTCATCTTGATCTGTCGGCGGATTCGGGTGCCTACCTTTCATGGCTTGTTCCATCGCTTTGCGAGCTAAGGCTAAACATTGTTCAACGACTTCTAGCGTGATTTCGGAAAGGCCTTGTTCACGGGCATAATTTTCGATACGTTCTTGGCTGCGATCTCGCATGAAACCTTTAGGCACACGCATGAGTCGAGCTAGGGCGGCCGCTTGCCAGTGTAACTCGTTAGTTCCTCCCTTTGAAAAGTTAGGGGGGCTTTTTGAAACGTCTGGCTTGGCGTCGGATGAGTCGGCCTCCAAAAAAACTGCAATATGTTGTTTTTCAACGATATTTGAATTTTCTTGTCGCGCCTTTTTCTCGGCCCGTTTACTGACATTGTGGCGCACGGATGGCTCATCAATGGTCAATAATAAGGCCTTTGCCTCATCTGTCCATGGCATCATTTCGTCCACCGCGGGCTTGCGCTTGAGTTCGCCAGCATCGTGGGCGGCGACGATTTCGCTCATAGCTTGCTTGGCATAACCCGGCATAAGTTGAGCGGTGGCTTCTTCCACCAGTCGTTCAGTAATAATGGTGTGGCCGTGTTCTTGTGCATAGCGCAGGATAGCCAGCCGTGCCATTTGACGCACAAACGATGGCACTCGTTCCATGCGCTTTTCGGCTTCTTCCGTCCAAGCGGTTGTTACGTTTGCGACTACGTCCAAGCGTGGTTGATATTGCCGCTGACTGAGTAAGACGGCACAATCGACATTGCGTAACAGGTTTTCGGCGTTGCCGCCGATGTCGAGTTCTGGATCAGCGTGGATGCCGAGTTTGCCAATAACCAGTAGAGATGGATTGATTTTGCGACAATATTTTTCGATAGCATCATACGGCTTACCGTCCAACAGGACGGTTTCTATTTTTGTATTGTACTCGGTGGCAACATTCTCGGCCACTTCGAGATGCCCTTGATAAATCTTAGCCAGTCCTGAGTCAATAATCTCTTCGTGCAATTGTTCTTGTTGTTTGAATTTGAAGACTTTTCCGGCTTCTTCTGAGAGAACGTTGGCAATGCGATTAAAGGCGACATAGTGATAATAAGGATCAAAGGCTGCCACGACTTTGACAGGTACTTGCCAATGGCTTGCCAGAGAAAGGGCCGTCAATAATCCACCATAAGATCGGCTAGAACCGTCCACCGCGACGAGGAGGGGGCCTTCTGCTAAACTGCGTTGTGGCTCTTTAATGATTAGGGTGTCGATAGCAGTTCGACGTACTACTCGCTCACAAACGGTTCCCAAACGGCTACCTGCTATCGCGCCTAAGCCTTTAGCGCCCATGATCAGCAATTCATAGTTGCCGCTATTGGCTTCATTCACCAATTGTCGGTAATTTTTGCCTTCCAAGGCGCAACGAGTAAAAGGAATAGAGGCCTGTTCACAGGCCTTTTCGACTTGATCGAGGTAAGAATCAGTGATAATAGAAAGGCCGCGAGTGATTAAATCGTCATGTACAATTCGTTGTCGTTCTAATTCCTGCTCTTGGCGAAATGGCTCTGGTAAACCGCCCTCCATTTGACGAAAACGGACATCGTGTAGTTTAGCAGCGTAGATATGTATTCCGGTGAGTTTGGTATTATAGAGAAGCGCCGCGGCAACGGCTTCGGTAATAGCGCGGTTAGAATGATCGGAAGAATCGGTGGCGAGTAGGATAGATTGGTAATTGGGTGAAAGTTCAACGTTTTCGTCAGTCGTTTGGGTGTTCATAGTTTATAACGTTTCGTAGTCCTTGTACATTGGAGTTCAAAGCCGTTGTTTCCGTCCAAAGCTGAAGCTTTAGACTCCAATTGTGCTAATGCTAGTGTAGTATCCAATAGCCTATAAGATAGGTAATTACGATCAAGTTAACCAGTCCGCCGAGAATGACAAAAATGTCGAAGCCGTTAAGGCGTTGCCACCGTTTGGACTGGTTTTCGGTAGAGATTTCCATCATTTTCGTTTCACAGAGTACGTTATACTTAATTAAGAAAAGCCCCAACGGGGCGATATTAATACAGAAAATTAAGAAAAGCCCCAACGGGGCGATATTAATACAGCCTGGGGCGACGCCCCAGGTAGAATTTCAATTAAGAAAAGCCCCAACGGGGCGATATTAATACAGCCTGGGGCGACGCCCTAGGTAGAATTTCAATTAAGAAAAGCCCCAACGGGGCGATATTAATACAGTAGAATTTTATAGCCCATTCAATCGAGATGCTCTCGTTGTCAGAAAACACCTACAAAAAGTATGGCTAATGAGGCGCAATTGGGGGCCATAACTCAATTTGAAACCATTCAAAACATTTTATGGCCCCTAAATCAGGTAGTATAAATAACCATATAAAATCTATGTCAATAACCGGGCCGCGTATCAGTATTCTGCCAAACTAAACTCCCGCGGCTGCTGCTAAACGTTAGTTTGGACGAGTCGTTGTTTGCGTGAGGCGATAAATCGCCTACTACAAACCCGTATTCTGCCAAACTAAACTCCGGCGGCTGCTAAACGTTAGTTTGGACGACTCGTTGTTTGCGTGAGGCGATAAATCGCCTACTACAAACCCGTATTCTGCCAAACTAAACTCCCGCGGCGGCTGCTAAACGTTAGTTTGGACGAGTCGTTGTTTGCGTGAGGCGATAAATCGCCTACTACAAACCAGTATTTTGCCAAACTAAACTCCCGCGGCGGCGGCCATTAGTTAGTTTGGACGACTCGTTGTTTGCGTGAGGCGATAAATCGCCTACTACAAACAACAACAAGGCTTCTGATATCAGGAGCCGATACGCGCTAGGAAAGGAACCCGACAACGACTACTTCTTCTTGTTTTTAAAATAAAAATTGACTCTTTTCGTTTTGCCAGCCTTGACTCTGACTGTTTTTGTTTTTGGCGCCTTCAGATATCCGTGCCACGCTTTCACCTTGTACTTGCCTTTGGGAATGTCCTTAATCTTGTAAGTGCCGTTTTCGGATACAACGGCGTAGTACGGGTTTTTAGCCACAAACACGAAGCTGTGCATGAAATCATGCTGATCGCATTCCACCTTCATGCCATGACTCTTCTTGCTTAGCTTGACTTTCTTAGTCACCGAACTGCCTTGTTCCGCCTGACTGACATTGATCTTCGTCTTCTTGGCTTTACCAATGATGGCGTAGGTGTGGATGTTATGGGCCACCGGATCCGAATTGGTGGCAGTGAGTTCTCCCTTGTTAGCCATCACCGTGAAAAACGGCAAGAACGCGCAACTTTTCTGGTCGATGGTGGTATTTTTATCGTCTTCGGGCCAGGCTTTGCCTTTTTTCACCGGCTTATACTTATACTTCTTTTTTACTTTCACTCTCACCTTGTCCAGATAAACCACGACATCGCTCAGTCTGAGTTTGCCTCTTCGGTATTTTTTGACCTTTACGTAATTCACCTCGCGGGTGCCCGCACCGCAGACATCGGTGTCTTTGGTGATGGTGTACGTCTTGTTGTGTTCATTGGCTTCTGCTTCTGAACCAACGAAGGTGACTTTACCTTTGATGGTGCCACCTTTGGTGACTTCCACCTCCTTATAAGCGGCCGCATCGAGGGGCAGTAACAGTGCCGATGCCATGAGTGAGCCTATCACGATGGAAAGTGGTTTTTTCATTACTTACTTCTCCTAAAGATTGACGATAAAATAGTGTCTTTGTACAAACTAAAGTTTGTACATTAAAATTTGTACTCCATTACAAAGGATGTGTAAAGACTTCTTCAAGCATTTCAATCACAAAGCTTCCAGGGGCGGTGCCCCTGGCTTTATTAATGTCGCCCCGTTGGGGCTTTCTTGGGGCGTTGCCCCAGGCTTTATTAATGTCGCTTTCCAGGGGCGGTGCCCCTGGCTTTATTAATGTCGCCCCGTTGGGGCTTTCCTGGGGCGTTGCCCCTGGCTTTATACGCAAGGCTAACTTTTGCATTATGTAACAATTCAACAAATTGTGCAAGAATGGCTTCCGTAGTCGCCCTCTTCTCCTTATACCTAATTTTTTAAATACTTTATTTTTATGGATTTTAAAGATTAGGCCCCACGTTGTGGAGCCATTAGAAATATCCGTTTCGGAACGAGTATCCGTTGTACTTTTGGGAATGCACCTGGTATCCAAAAAACTTGTGTCTAACGATGAGAGTCGCCCTTGGGGTGATTTCTGAAATGAGTGCCGTTAACGATTGGATTGCTTGGGTACGCACACTGGCTTCTTCGTCCGGTAAACTGGCAAACCGGGCGGGAATCGCTGCTGGGTTGTTTAGTGTACCCAAAGTTCGCGCACAAGCCAAACGCATTTCACGATCCCCAGTATTTATAAAGGTTATCAAATTCTCAAAGGCATCCGCTAATCCTTTAGTTTCAGGGGAGCGACGAGCGATTTGTCCCAAAGAGTCGGCCGCTTCCCGGCGTAATACCGTCTCATCATCGTTGAGTGCCTCAATCAGTGCCTTAACGGCCTCCTCTCGGTCACATTTACCTAAAATATACTGGGCACCGTTATAAACTGAGCTTTTTTGTCATTTCGAGCGAAGCAATAAATCTTCAGTAATTTCAATAAGATTCCTCACCTCCTTAAGGAATGACAAAAGCGCAATTTGTGCCGGTGCGGAGTATACGTGCGTTCAAATGACGCACATCCGTCGCCACTTCCACCTTTTTCGGAACACGCTCGCCGAGTTCGAGATTGTCTTGAGCGATATCTGTACTTTACAAATTTGCGCTTTTTTTGTCATTTCGACTTTCAGCGACGTTTCGCTCAGCGAAACTTTTGCCGACGTCAGAGTTCACAGACTACCACAGAGTCTCACAGAGTTATAAAGCTAAGAATTTTTCTGTGAAACTCTGTGTAACTCCGTGTCTCTGTGTTGAATAATTTGAATTTATAAGATTCAATTTAACCCTTAATTCGCATTAGTCAGTTTGTAGTAGTCAGTTTGTAGTAGTCAGTTTGTAGTAGTCGCTTTAGCGACTAAAGTTTGTAGTAGTCGCTTTAGCGACTAAAGTTTGTAGTAGTCGCGCTTTAGCGACTTAATCTCGTTAAGGACACAAAATGAAAAAAACCAAGTTAAAAAAACTTTGTTTCTCTATGGGTATATTATTTTCACGCTCCTCCCTTAGCTGAATCGGTTGCCACCGACGAGCCGTTAGCCGATTCAGTTGCCAGTGTCGAGGCGTTAAGGGCTTGTCACAAAATAACTTGGTCATTTTTGTAGAGCAAATTCTAATTAAATTGATAAAATTTGTTCAAGTTATTTTGTTACAGACACTAAAGCGCCTACTACAAACTTAGGCGCTAAAGCGCCTACTACAAACTTTTAGGCGCTGAAGCGCCTACTACAAACTTAGGCGCTAAAGCGCCTACTACAAACTTTTAGGCGCTAAAGCGCCTACTACAAACTTAGGCGCTAAAGCGCCTACTACAAACTTTTAGGCGCTGAAGCGCCTACTACAAACTTTTAGGCGCTGAAGCGCCTACTACAAACTTTTAGGCGCTGAAGCGCCTACTACAAACTTAGGCGCTAAAGCGCCTACTACAAACTTTTAGGCGCTAAAGCGCCTACTACAAACTTTTAGGCGCTAAAGCGCCTACTACAAACTTCTTCAAGCATTTCAATCACAAAACGTCGGTGAAGGCTGTCAGGGACGCTTTCTAATTTTTTCAGTAATTTAGTAGCACTTTGTTCCACTTCTAAAATACGCAAGGCTTTCCCCATATCGCGGGCGGTTGCTCCGCTGCCTTCAAAAGCGGCATCAATGATTGAATCCAGCGCCTCCGTGTGCCGTAATGCGGCCAGTGCCTCGGCCGCGGCTTTACGCACACCAACTTCTGTCTTGTGCAACAATTCAACAAGTTGTGCAAGAATAGCTTCCGTAGTCGCCCTTGGGGTGATTTCTGAAATGAGTGCCGTTAACGATTGGATTGCTTGGGTACGCACACTGGCTTCGTCGTCTTGTAAGCTGGCAAACAGGGCGGGAATCGCTGCTGGATTGTTTAGTGTACCTAAAGTTCGCGCACAAGCCAAACGCATTTCACGATCCCCAGTATTTATAAAGGTTATCAAATTCTCAAAGGCATCCGCTAATCCTTTAGTTTCAGGGGAGCGACGAGCGATTTGTCCCAAAGAGTCGGCCGCTTCCCGGCGTAATATCGGATCATCATCGTTGAGTGCCTCAATCAGTGCTTTGACGGCCTCCTCTCGGTCACATTTACCTAAAATACGTGCGCTCAAATGACGCACATCCGTCGCCACCTCCACCTTTTTCGGAACAAACAAACGCTCGCCCAGTTCGATATTGTCTTGAGCGATATCTATATATTCTTGTATTTCCGAGGATTTTTCTTCAGCACGATGGGACGCGGCCTCGGCCGGCTCGTTCATTAATAGGGCCGCTTCCATGTTGTCCATAGCGATGGCTTCAAGTGTGGACATGGCTGGGCGAGGTTTGGGTATATCGTCGTCCGTTGTGTTTTGTAGGCCCTCGGCCGCCAAGGACTCAGTGGATGGACTAGGTTGCGCGTCGTCGGGATAGATTTGAATTTCATTTGACGCGGTGGCGGCGTTAGCCGATTCATTTGTCACTGGCGAGGCGTTAGCCGATTCAGTTGCCACCCGCGAGGCGTTAGCCGAATCGGTTGCTACCTGCGAGGCGTTAGCCGATTCAACGGGCACAGTTGAGGCGTTAGCCGGTTCGACTTTGCCCTTTAAGGCCGCGATGATTATTTCTAGTGGGGTACGTTGTGCTTGTTCGTTAGTTTGGGCTTTTGGTGACGGCGCACCAGCCGGTGAATTTGGTTTGCTAACCTGAGATTGTCTTTCCAACTGCATCAATGCATTCAGGGCCGCCAATCGAACCGGTTGCGCCTCGTCTCGCACCGCCCAACTCAAAATGCCTACCGCCTCAAAATTCCCCAAAATCCCAAGCGCCGTCGCTACTTGACTACGCAGCCAAGCGTCACGCTGTTGATTAGAAAGTATTTGTAGTAGCACAACTAATACACTCTGATCGCCTTGATGAGCGAGCAAAGTACAGGCAGCGGCCACCACCGTATTATCTTGAACAGTGAGGCATTGTCGAATTTGCTCAACCATCTCAGGCGGCATAAGGCCCACACCCTGCAGGGCCTTCAACGCCGCCGCCCGCACCTGCGGACTTGAATCGGTCAGCAAAGGCGCGAATTTCTCTCGTATGATATTAGCGTTGTCCTCACTCGCCAAAAAAGCCGACAAATCCGACAAATCTGTTGTGACTTCAATGACGGCATGACGCATCTCTGGATCAGGATCCTTCAGAAACCGTAATATAATATCTAAATACTGTGACACACCCCCCTGTTTACCAAGCGCACGGAGCGCGGCAACGCGCACTTCAGCTTCCCGATCTGTCATCGCGTATGCCAGCGCCTGGCGAGCCGCCATTGACTTGGACAAACCCAACGCGATAGCCGCTCGGCGGCGTTCCCTTGGCAAGCCCTTTGTAAGCCGCTGAATTAGAACATGTTCTCCCTCACCGCCGATAAGCGCAAGCGCCGTCAGTATATCACTTTCAATATCTTGCCCTTCCTCATCCACCAACAGAGCCGCAAGCACCGGGACGGCCTCAACAACACCCATACGCCCCAACGCCTTCACCGCGAACAGTTGCATATCCCACCAAGCATTCCAACCCCCGGTATCGTCCCAAGCCATATCATCGGGGCAACTTTTAGCCATTTCCAGCAAAGGCGCAATCACATCATGTCCACCGATTTTGCCCAATGCCTCAACGACGGCTGTTTTGACTTCACCATCGGGATCATGTGTGAGCGACTCCAACAGCGCCGGAATAGCCGACGAATCGCCAATTTTCCCGAGCGCCTCAGCGGCATCTATGGACACATCGACATCTTCATCCCGCAAACGCTCAATCAACGCGGCTATCGCCGACGTATCCCCCAGCACGCCCAAGGCTCTGGAAGCGTAACAACGATCCACCTCGTCACCTGTTTCTGTCAGACGGCACAAAGTTTCTATTATATGCTTTCGGTTAACCATTTTTTCAGTTATCAGTTATCATTTTTTCAGTGAGCAGTTATCAGTTATCAGTTTTTCAATTATTAGTTTATCAGTTTTCAGTTATCAGTTATCAGTTTAGGATGCGATTTAAGGGTTGATTTGAATCCTAAAAAATCAATGAATTATAAAAACGTCTTGATTGACAGTGATTTTATAAATAATAAAATCCCTTATTATATACAATCCTTGTAGTTATTATTGTCAGACTTTTCGTGCGTCCAAACCGACAAGGATTGTCTATAATTTTGTAAAACGATAAATTTGGTTATCACGCTATCAGTTTTTCTCACTGAAAACGGAAAACAGATCACGGATAACTGATAATGATCTGTTGATTTAATGATGAGTTTTTGATATCTTGTCCAACTTTAAAATAGACTGATAAAAAACTAAGTCGTTATTAGGTTGAGCGATGGGCGAGTCGAGACTTCTGCCGATAAAACCTTCGAGGTTTGGCAAACGAAGTAACGAGCGAAGGCTATCAACCTCGGAGCTTTTGCCCAAGTAGAGTTTAGCTGGCTTTAGCCTGCTTTAGCTTTTAGCCTAGAGATTTATCTCTAGGCTAACTCTAGTCCACTGAACGAAAGGCTTTTTACGGATGAATGAAATGGACAGGATTATAAACCAATATACATTATTACCGGTTTTAGTGGCAGGCATTTTGACAATTGGGGCGATGACGGTGCCGGGCAGCGTTCAAGCCGACGTGTTTCTATCTGGAGACTTCCGTTTTCGCTTAGAAACTGACTGGGATTCACATAAGACAGATGGCATCACTATGCGCGATGATCGGACACGCGCCCGTATCCGTGCCCGCGTTAACTTAAAGTATAAGCACAATGACTGGTTGGCTTTTGGTATTCGTGTGCGTAGTGGTTCCGACAATAACCACCTCTCCCCTCACATCACTATCGTGGATTTTAATGACAATAACACGGGAGATGCACAATTCAACTTTGACAAATGGTTTACTAAGGTAAACACAGGCGGTGCCTGGGCTTGGGTTGGCCGAAACAGCCTTCCCTTTTGGAAACAGAATGAAATGTTTTGGGATGATGACGCCACGCCGGCGGGCCTCGCGGCCGGTTACAAGATCGGATTTGGTGGCAGCGAAATTGCACTAAACACCGGTTATTTGAGTTTACCAACCGGGATGCACCAATTCTCCGGCAATCTGACGCTTGGTCAACTGGTTTTGTCTACCAAATTCGGCTCAAATAAATTGACGGCCGCGGGCGGCATGCTGGCCTTTGATGCGAATGTTGACGATAAAGATGCCACACATTCAACCCTTTGGGATGGCAATGGGGGCCGAGATTATCGTATCTGGGTAGGCAGCTTGCAAGGCAAATTCGGGGCCGTGACACTGGGCGCCGATGTGATGCACAACGTCGAAGACTATTCCGAAACGGCAGTGGATAGTATCTGTGTCAGTGACTTAGCAGATCCTAGCCAAGATCGCTGCAACCGCTATTTCACCCGTGACAACCGTGACGAAAATATGGGTTACGTCTTTTCCATCAAACTCGGTCAATTGAAGAACCAAAATGACTGGCAACTGGGCTACTACTACGCCAATATTGAAACCCTCGCGGTTCATACCTCTTACGCGCAGGATGACTGGGGGCGTTGGGATCCCCAATCCAGTAACATGAAAGGCCATGAATTACGAACCGTTTACAAGCCAATGAAAAACGCCAGCATCGTGGCACGTCTTTACTCAATAGAAGATATCACAGACGATCAAGACGGCAAACGTTTTCGTGTGGACTTCAACTATAAGTTCTGAACACAAGACGCTAGGAGTCCAAACTGATGTCCAAGATAAATCTTGGACTCCGGATGAAATAGTGTGGCTCTGTGTGACTCTGTGGTTCTCTGTGAAAAATAATAACTTTTACAATAATCAGAAAAGTCAGTCATTATGAAAAACGACAACAAGCAAATACCCCAAAAAAGCGAAACAGGCTGGGGGGCTAAACTGTTTTATATCACGCTGGCAGCCAGCTTAATCTTTTTTTGGTGGCTACTGATTTATTCGCATGGTATTTCACCGGTTCATCATTAGTTTATTCCAAGGTTTGCCGCTGAATTGGCATAAGAAGCGCAATAACTTTCGTCCAAAGCAGCAAACGTTGGACTCCAACGCTTTGGACTCCAACTGTGGTATTAATTAACTAACTAGTTTCCAGTATGAAATCACTTCTCGAAAATACACTCTTTATTTGGGTGAGCGCGTTTGTTCTCACTTTGTTGGTATTTTATGGTATGGACCAATTTATTATGGCTGCCCAAGGTTTGCCGCTGAATTGGAATATGATGCCGGCTCAATAAAAAGCCCAGCTTGTCCAAAGCTGAAGTTTTGGATTCCAACTGTGATATTAATTAACTAACTCGTTTCCAGAATGAAATCACTTCTCGAAAATACATTGGGTGAGCGCGTTTGTTCTCGCCTTGTTAGTATTTTATGGTATAGACCAATTTATCATGGCAGCCCAAGGTTTACCGCTGAATTGGCATAAGATGCCGGCTCAATAAAAAGCCCCGCTTGTCCAAAGCTAAAGCTTTGGACTCCAACTGATTAAACTATGTATAAAGAACGACAACTCATCATTAAATGGGCGGCAATTTTTGCCCTGTTCGCACTAGTGGGATTGGGTTTCGGCTCACAAATGAGTCTGTTGCCCGAAGTTGCGGCAGCCGATATGGCGATGGATGCAGATTCCGTCGCAGAACGTATTCAACCGATAGGGCGTGTGCGGCTTGTTGGTGATCCTGAACCGGTGATTGAAGAAGAGATGCCGAGCAACACTGGAGTTGCCGACGAGAGCCAACAATTAATTCCCGCTCCTCAGCTCAAGCGTCGTGATTATCCAAATATCGGTGTCAGTAGCCGCTCAGTGGTATGGATTATTGCCCAATTGCACTTATTTTTCGCCGCCTTCGTATTAGCCGTACCGCTTTTTGTGTTAGTGATTGAATTTATCGGGCATAAAACAGGCGATTGGCGCTATGACGATATGGCGCATGAATTTATGAAAATCAGCTTAAGTGCCTACTCCATTACGGCCCTATTTGGAGGTACGCTGGCTTTTGCATTATTCCTGCTTTATCCACAATTTATGGCCTACCTGATGCGTGTTTTCAACACGCAAACCTTAGTTTACGCCGGCCTCTTCTTTGCAGAAAGCGTGTTGCTCTATATTTATTATTATGGTTGGAATGCCATGCGCTATGGCGATGCCAAGTGGGCACATCTCACCATTGGTTTATTGCTCAACGTCGTCGGTACCACTTTGCTCGTTGTTGCCAACTCCTGGGCTTCCTTTATGATGGCACCGTCGGGCGTTAATGAAGTGGGCGCGGTTACCGGCAATATCTGGGAAATCATGAAAGGGCCGTTGTGGAACCCATTGAATTTACACCGTTTTATTGCCAACGTCGCCTTTGGTGGCGCGATTGTCGGCGCTTATGCCGCCTATAAATTCCTCAGTGCCAAAACACCGGCCGAAAAAGCCCACTATGACTGGATGGGCTATACCTCTAATTTTATTGCCATTTTAGCCTTTTTACCGTTACCGTTTGCCGGCTATTGGCTAATGGCCGAAATCTATGCCTATTCCCAACAAATGGGCATTACCGCCATGGGCGGCATCTTAGCTTGGCTGTTTGTGGTGCAAGCAGTCCTTATCGGTACTATCTTATTAGCAGGTAACTACTATCTCTGGTGTGGCATGTCACGCACCGAGGGATCCAAACGCTATACTTGGCTGATTAAATATATCGCCTTTGTGCTAGTGATAGGTTTTCTCATATGGGTAACACCACATACTTTAATATTAAGTCCGGCCGAAGTCGCCACCTTGGGCGGCAGCCATCACCATATATTAGGCCCGTTAGGCATCATGCCGGCGAAAAATATCGCCGTCAACTTGATGCTCATTTTCACGTTCCTATCATTCCAACTCTATCGCCGCGCCGATAAAGTCACGACAGTCTCTTGGGCAAAGGCGGGGAATGCGCTAATGGTTGCGATTTATGTGGTAGCCATCGCCAATATTATTTTTGCTGGCATCTACTACGGCTATTTCACCAATACCGTGTACAAAGTCGGTTCCAGCGTCATGCAAGTGGTGTCAACTCTGCTAGTCATTGTCAGCGGCGTTGTGATTGATAGCCTCATGTTTAAGGGAGCCAAGACATTACCTTCCCAATGGGGCAAAGTCAGTGAGCGTTCACAATATGCCCTATTTGCACTACCCATTGCATTCACTTGGCTAATGGCTTTGATGGGCTATGTGCGTTCCAGTGTGCGTACCCATTGGCATGTTTACACCGTGATGAAAGACAATTCACCAGACAACTATATTCCGGCCATCGGCCATGCTGGCAATATGATTACTGTTGCTACCCTATTGTTTTTAGTGATAATTCTGTTCATTTTCTGGCTATCCTCGCTCTCTGGCACTAAGCAAGAACCACCACAAGCAACAGTAGGATAGCCAAAACCTGGGGTGGGGCGCATTCCCGTTTTCACGGTTAAGTAAGTACAAGGCATGGTTCAATTCAAGGTAACACTCAATGTGTTGAGGTTGGAGTCCAAACCTTCAGGTTTGGGCATCCTACGCTACAGCGAAGGACTCCAACACGTTACCCTTTTATCGCCATTTTTGAACCATGCCAAGTACAACGAATTACGCGGATAAACGAATTTAGTACAACTAATTACGCGGATAAAGGAATTTAGTACAACTAATTACGCGGATAAACGAATTTAGTACAACGAATTACGCGGATAAACGAATTAAAAACGCGGATAAATGTACTCAAGAGAAAAATTGATTTTTATCAATCCTTATCGATAGCATAATCGCCATCGTTATTAACAAAGTACCCGGAAAATGGGAATGCGCCCCCTAGGGTGATGAAAATTGTGACGTAAACGAATTGTTAATTGTTAATTGTTAATTATTAATTCGGCCTCAACCCCGTAGGGGTTGAATGTTAAGAGCCACTGGTGAAACCTGGGGAAAAGGAAACCAATATCAGGCTTCAACCCTGAAGGGGTTGAATGTGAATGAAACCTCAATGCCATTAAGTTAAGGGCTTTGCACGTGGGATTGCCCCTACAAATCGTCATGTCGTGTAGGGGCAATCCTTTATGGTTGCCCTCACCGAAAAGCGGTACGATATGGCATTGATGTGAAACCTGGGGAAAAGGAAACCAATATCAGGCTTCAACCCTGAAGGGGTTGAATATGAATAGCTTAAGGAAAACCTGGGGAAAGCTGAAAGGTGAAAAATGCCAGTAATCGTCAAAGTATTAGGATTCAGCTTGGCGCTGACTTTTGGATTTACTTTAGTCGCCAACCTGTTGCCGCAAGTAGAAGGTGAAGCACCGGTGGAAATAACGCTAGAACCGGGAACATTCACCGAAGAATCATTTGTGGCGCTAGGCGAAGAATTATTTAAAGGTAAAGGCACTTGTACGCTATGCCACAACAACATGGGACGCGCTCCTGATATTCCCGTCATGAACATGGTAGAGACGGCCAAGAAACGATTGGCTGATAGTCGTCGCTATCAAGGCGAAGCGAAAGATGCCGAATCCTACTTGCGGGAATCTATGCTGCAACCGAGTCTCTATGTCGTCAAAGGCTATGGCAAAAAGGGCACGAATGACACACAATCGCCCATGCCAAATGTCAACAAGGCCCCCATTCAACTCTCTGAGATTGAAATAGATGCCGTCATTGCCTATATGCAAGCTAAGGGCGGCAATCCGGTAACGGTGGCTTTGCCTACGGCAAAAGCGGCGCCGCCGCTACCAAAGGCCCAAACCGCCCAAGCCGCCGCACCCGCAATCGCCCAAAATGCCGAAGCGGCCATGACACAATTCGGTTGCGCTGCCTGTCATTCCATCCTAGAAAGCGAATCATCAATAGGGCCTGATTTGCGAACGGTTGGCAAACGTCTCAGCGCCAAAGAAATTCGGCAAAGCATTATCGAACCCAACGCTGTGATTGCCGAAGGTTATTCTCCCATGATGCCCGGCGACTTTGCCGAAAAAATGAGAGTCAAAGAATTAGAAATGATTGTGCAATTTCTTGCCGAGCAAAAATAGTTTCAGGACTCAGGAGTCCAAACTTTAGTTAGTTTGGCAACACAACACGCACGCCAAAAAACCTCGTTGTAACGGATGAAAGTTTGGGGATACCAAAAATGATGGAGGTTTCTCTCCATATCAAAGGGCGAACATTTAGGAAAGCTCCTACCAAACAATTTTGGTATCCAATTGATATTTAACCTAATAACGTGAGTTCTACTTTAAATATCAAGGCCGGTTATAAAATTATGAGTTATCTCAATTATTTAGTTAGAATGGCTTAATTATCAATCAGTTAAAAACAAAACCCATAAGTTGTACTTACTTCTTCCAGTTGATGGCCCACAAATAAGGGTTATTAACATATTAATGCTAAGGGTTTAATATTAAAAAAAGCCTTTTTAATTAATTGTCATCAAATAATAGTTGTACTTACTTCTTCCAGTTGATGGCCCACAAATAAGGGTTATTAACATATTAATGCTAAGGGTTTAATATTAAAAAAAGCATTTTTCATTAATTGTCATCAAATAATAGTTGTACTTACTTCTTCCAGTTGATGGCCCACAAATAAGGGTTATTAACATATTAATGCTAAGGGTTTAATATTAAAAAAAGCCTTTTTAATTAATTGTCATCAAATAATTGATTAATAGATGATTTATATAACTTATTTAAAATAGAACTCACGTTAATAATGTAGGGGCTCTCTCTAGTGTTCGCCCTCTTCCCTTTCATCCGTTACAATCAGAAAAAAAACTAAGGAATATTTGAATGAAAGATTTCCGAATACCGGCATTCTGGCAAGCACTCTTAGTGATTGTCTGTGCCTATCTCATATTTGATAACGCATTTCCACCGGTGATGCCCAAATCATTAATGATCGAATTTATGATCATCACCATCATCGGTGTCTTACTCTATTTCTCATTTGACGATCAGCGTTGGGACAAATTTAAAGCACCCATCAGGGCCGTGTTGCGCGATGACAAAAAATGGGCCATTCGCTGGGTTTTCCTAATTGGCATACCGGCGCTAGTAGGTTATACCGTCTACAATGCAATTAAACCTTCGTTTGAATCGCCCGTAGAACTCCGGCAAGTTCACCCAGCGCCGCCTTCTACTCTGCGAATCTACAATAAAACCTATAATCTGACTACCCTTGAAAACCCAATCAGGGCCGAAGTCTTAGCACAAACCGAAGCCCAGAAGGCTGAAGAAATTTATCAACAGGCCGTGCAAGCCGGTAGCCAAACTTATTTTAAAAACTGTTTTTACTGTCACGGCGATCTACTTGACGGAGACGGGCCCCTTGCCGCTGGCTTCAATCCACTGCCGGCCAATTTCCAAGACGTAGGCACTATCGCCCAATTACAAGAAGCCTTTCTATTTTGGCGTATCACCACCGGTGGGCCGGGCTTACCCAAAGAAGGCACCCCTTGGAATTCGGCCATGCCCGTCTGGCATGAGATGTTAAACGAAAAAGAAGTCTGGCAAGCAATCACATTCCTCTACGACTATGTTGGGCAAGTACCGCGTATATGGGATCAAAAAGTCTCCAAGGCGGTAACCGGCATGACGGATAAAATCCAGTCCCAACGTGCTAAAATGACTGGCAAAGAAATTTACCAATTTCGCTGTGCCGCATGTCACGGCAACAAGGGCAAGGGTGATGGGCCGGCGGCTGAATTTCTTTATCCGAAGCCTCGTGATTTTACGATGGGCACGTTCAAATATAAAACCTCTCTCGGCGACAAACCGGCGCGGGATGAAGATTTATTTAAGACTATCAAACATGGCTTGAACGGTACGAGTATGCCCGGCTGGGAGACTCTGCTCAGCGATGAACAAATTAAAAGCCTGATTCCCGTTCTCAAAGGTTTCGACATTTTAGGTACTTGGGTAGCTGAAGGTGAAGACGAAGAAGACGAAGAAGACGAAGAAGACGAAGGTGAAGACGACGATGACGACGATGACGACGACGAGGCAGAATCTAAAGACGACGAGGCTGACGATGACAGTGACGCGGCCGAATCTAAAGACGACAAGGCTGACGTAGAAAGCAATGAGGCCGGTTCTAAAGACGACGCGGCCGACGACGATGACGACGATGAGGCCGACGATGACAGTGACAAGGCCGAATCTAAAGACGACAAGGCTGACGACGAAGAGGCCGACGCGGCCGACGATGACAATGACGAGGCTGAGTCTGAAGACGACGCGGCTGACGACGATGACGACGATGAGGCCGACGATGACAGCGACAAGGCAGAATCTAAAGACGACAAGGCTGACGTAGAAAGCAATGAGGCCGGTTCTAAAGACGACGAGGCTGACGACGATGACGACGATGAGGCCGACGATGAGGCCGACGATGAGGCCGACGATGACAGCGACGCGGCTGAAGACGCGGCCGATGAGGACAGTGACAAGGCTGAAGACGCGGCCGACGATGACAGCGACAAGGCAGAATCTAAAGACGACGAGGCTGACGACGATGACGAAGCCGACGATGACAGCGACGAGGCTGACGATGACAGCGACGCGGCCGGCCCTAAAGACGACGAAGCCTGCGAGGACAGCGACAAGGCAGAATCTAAAGACGACAAGGCTGACGTAGAAAGCAACGAGGCCGGCCCTAAAGACGACGCGGCCGACGATGACAGCGACAAGGCAGAATCTAAAGACGACGAGGCTGACGACGATGACGAAGCCGACGATGACAGCGACGAGGCTGAAGACGACGATGACAGCGACGAGGCAGATGACGACGATGCCGACGATGAAGAGGCCGACGACGAGGCCGACAATGACAGTGACGAAGAAGACGAAAAGGCTGACGAAAATGGGCAAAAACCAACAAACTTCATAACTATTAAAGACATAGAACCCATTACCGGTCAAATACCCTACTCAGCGGACTCTATCGCCAAAGGCAAAATAGCCTTTGAAAAAACCTGTCAACAATGTCATGGACAAACCGGGCGCGGCAACATCACCTCCGGCAAACGCCTAACCGATGACTGGGAATACCGTATTTGGCCGCGTGATTTGACTAAACCGTGGACTTGGCGAATAAGCAATATACCCGGCAACGATGAAAACAGCCAACAACAAACGATCCGCCAAATTTACACCCGGCTATCTATAGGAATTCCCGGAACACCCATGCCGGCCCACCGTTCAACCAGCAAAGGAGATACCGATCCCGTCAGCCTAGAAGATCGCTGGCACATCGCCAATTACGTCTATTCGCTACGCAAAAACAACATACAGCCAGGTAAAAGCACCGTGATTAAAGCCCTAAGCGTTAAAGGCGCGTTACCAACAACAGTCGAAGACACCGCTTGGGACAACGCACCCGGCACAACCCTGCGCTTAGTACCTAATATCATCAAAGAAAAACGCCTATTTACACCCTTGGCAAATGCCATCACAACGCGAGTCCTATACAACGAACGAGAAATTGCCTTTCTCCTAGAAATCAATGACAGAACCGACAGCCGCCCCGGCGAACCCGTAGCGACGCAAATTGAAGACGAAAACCTAAAAATGCACTCCGACGCGTTCGCCATACAATTTCCAAAAGCCGGCGCTTTTAAAACCACGCCCATTGTCGAAAAACCCTTATACCGTCATGGCGATACGGCCCACCCCACCACCATTTGGTACTGGAATGCCGGCCGTATTGAACCAAAAGTAGCACCCAAGTCACTGATTTTTGACGGAAAAGGCCCTAACAAACCGCTAGAACCACGGCAAGAAGACAACACACTGACAGCCACTGGCAAATGGCAACACGGACGCTGGCGAGTGCTAATGAAACTGCCCAGAAAAAGCCGCGGCAAATCAGGCGATTTATCATTTACCGACGGCCAATTCATCCCAATATCCTTTGCCAACTGGGATGGCAACAACGGCGAAATCGGCTCCAAACACACACTAACCAGTTGGTACTGGCTACTACTGCCGCCCCAAATCGACTACAACAAACTTTATGGAATGCCGCTAGGGATTGGATTCTTAACATTCTTGCTAGGCATTATTTTAGTACACAATCAGCGGCGTCGTGAGCCGGAGTCCAAACTTTAGTTTGGCATTCAACCCCTTCGGGGTTGGCGCGTTGGTGGCACATTTCCCACAGGTTGCACCTGTGGCTATTCATATTCAACCCCTTCGGGGTTGGCGCGTTGGTGGCACATTTCCCACAGGTTGCACCTGTGGCTATTCATATTCAACCCCTTCAGGGTTGGGACGTTGGGGGCACATTTCCCACAGGTTGCACCTGTGGCTATTCATATTCAACCCCTTCAGGGTTGGCACGTTGGGGGCACATTTCCCACAGGTTGCACCTGTGGCTATTCATATTCAACCCCTTCAGGGTTGGCGCGTTGTGGGCACATTTCCCACAGGTTGCACCTGTGGCTATTCATATTCAACCCCTTCAGGGTTGGCACGTTGGGGGCACATTTCCCACAGGTTGCACCTGTGGCTATTCATATTCAACCCCTTCGGGGTTGGCGCGTTGGTGGCACATTTCCCACAGGTTGCACCTGGGGCTATTCACAACCCCTACGGGGTTGGCGCGTTGGGGGGCACATTTCCCACAGGTTGCACCTGTGGCTATTCACATTCAACCCCTACGGGGTTGGCACACTTATATCTGTTCCAACGCGCCGACATCGAATCTCGCCCCGTTGGGGCTAAAAACTAGGGTGGTGAAAAGGAGGTTCCTTTGGTTCTAAAACTTGAGCCAATTTTTATTCCGCTTAATAAAATTATTTTAAAAACAACCATTTAAGTATTATTTAATTCATTAATCATTAATCATTAATCATTAACCATTAATTATTTTCACCACCCCAGCTAAAAACTAGGGGCGGGGTTTTCCAGGGGCGGTGCCCCTGGCTTTATTAATATCGCCCCGTTGGGGCTAACTTGTTAATCATTAATCAATCAACACCAAACGGAGAAACGCTGCATGAGTAAACAAACCATCAGGCCTCGTCGCTTAATCACGACATCGCTCGGCCTAGCAATGGCACTCGCGGCCAATATAGGCCACACAACGCCAGACATTGGCCCACTACCACCGCTTAAGATCGACGAAGCCAAGGCCGAACTTGGAAAACGACTCTTTTTCGATCCACGACTCTCAGGAGATGCCGCGATTTCCTGTGCCACCTGTCATGATCCTGAACATGGCTTTGGCTCAAAGGCCGCTCTGTCACCTGGCTATCCCGGCAACGGTCATTTTCGCAATGCCCCCACCCTGATCAACACCGCCCACAAAAAAGTCTGGATGCATGACGGACGCATTGGCACCAACCTCAATGATGTCACCCGCGAAATGATCACGGAAGACTACATTATGAACATGGACATGCGTATCATGCAAGAACGTCTCAAACAAGACCCCAAATACCTGGAAATGTTTGAAAAAGCCGGATACGGGGAACCTTCCAACGGCAAAGTGCGTAAAGCCATTCCCGAATATCTAAAAACACTCACCTCCCGCGGTGCGCCCTTTGACAACGGCCAAATGTCAGAAGCGGCCCAACAAGGGTTAGCACTCTTCAAAGGCAAAGCCAACTGCATCGCCTGCCACAACGGCCCACTCTTTTCGGATGGCGAATCCCACAACACCGGCGTATCCGAAAACTTTGACATTTTCCGCAATCCGCTAAACCATCAGGCCTTCATCGCATACAGCATGTTCTTAGGCATAGAAAATTACATGGCCCTGAAGCGCGATCCCGGTACTCACATACAAACCCACAAAGCCGACGGCAGCGACATGGGCAAATTTATGACGCCCACGCTACGAGAACTGAAATACACCGCCCCTTACATGCACAACGGCATGTTAGCAACCTTAGAAGACGTAGTCACTTTCTACAACAACGGCGGCGGAGAAGACAGCAACAAGGCTCCGTTGCTAAAACCTCTCAACCTGAGCGAGGCAGAACAAAAAAACCTCGTTGAATTCCTACTAACTCTCTCAGGAAAACCTCTGACGACACAAGTCTGGACAGAAAAATTTCCAAACGAATACGAAGCCATCGCCAACTGGCGCCAAGTCCGCAACTAACATGGAGTCCAAAGCTGAAGCTTTGGCTTGGAGTCCAAAGCTGAAGCTTTGGACTTTAGACTTTATAATTCAACATCCTAACATCAAGGAGACGCCTAAATGAACCTAATGAAAATAACCGGGCTGGCAACGGTCATCACAGCCGTTTTTATGGGCCCATTCAATCACCTGGCCCTAGCCAACACCGATCCACCACCGCTCGCACCGCTAGGGGAGCCACCCATACCGCCAGACAATAAACAGACGGATGCCAAAGTAGAACTCGGCAAAATCCTGTTTTTTGATCCCCGCATTGGTGGCGATACCTCCACCGCCTGTGCCACCTGCCATGAACCCGATCAAGGTTGGGCTTGGAGTGATGACTTTTCCCGAGGCTACCCCGGCACAGTCCACTGGCGCAACAGCCAGAGCATCGTCAACTCCGTTTACTATGGCAAGTTTTTCTGGGCCGGTGCTGCGCAGTCCTTGGAAAAGCAAGCACCTTCTGCTGCCAAAGGCGGCGTTGCCGGTAACGGTGAAAATGACCTCATGGAAGCCCGTCTGTGCTTAATCCCTGAATACCGCAAGCGTTTCAAAGAAGTCTTCGGTGACGAATGGCCGCTCATCGGAAATGCTTGGCGAGCCATTGCCGCGTTTGAACGTACCTTAGTACAACGAGATACGCCGCTGGATAAATACTTGCAAGGCGAAGAAGATGCTCTCACCGAACCACAAAAACGAGGCATGACACTGTTCAACGGCAAAGCGGGGTGTATCAACTGCCACAATGGGCCATTTGCTACCGATCAGGGTTTCTACAATATTGGCGTACCACCGGCAAAACGTTGGGAAGAAGACGGCCTCGCGCAGATTACCTTCCGCTTTGAATATTACGCCAAGGGAGCGCAAGAAGCACTGTATCGCACCGTTAAGGCCGATGCTGGTTTATATTTCCGCACCAAGAACGAATGGGACAAAGGCAAATTCCGTACTCCCACTCTGCGTTACACCTTGTACACGGCCCCGTATATGCACAACGGCGCATTCTACACCCTTGCAGAAGTGGTGGATTTCTACAACCGGGGTGGATTCGCTGCATCTGATGATGAAGAAGACGACGACGAAGCCGACGACGAAGGTGACGACGAAGCTGACGACGAAGGTGACGACGACGAAGGTGACGACGATGACGACAGCGAAGGTGACGACGAAAGCGACGACGAAGGTGACGACGGCGAAGCTGACGACGATGACGACAGCGAAGGTGACGACGAAGATGACGAAGGCGAAGCCGACGAAAGCGACGAAGAAGAAGGTGACGACAGCGAAGCTGACGACGAAGGCGACGAAGGCGAAGCCGACGACGAAGCTGACGACGGCGAAGCTGACGACGAAGGTGACACAGAAGGCGAAACCCTCAAAGTCGGCCGAACCACAGACTGGCCCCAAAACAAGACTCCGCTCATCAAACCGCTAGGTTTGACGAAAGCGGAAAAAGAAGACTTGGTAGCTTTTATAGAAGCCTTCTCAGGTGAAGCGATCACCATAGAAAGACCCAAATTGCCGAACTACGCGCCCTTGTTCACCGAAGAAGAACTACAAGCACTGAAAAAATAACTGTTGGTAATCGGTAGGTAATTGGTAATGTGAATCAAGAAAAGACACCCCAACCCCGAAGAATTAATTAATAATTAATCATTAATCATTAATTATTAACTCCCCCCGTAGGGTTGAAATTAATCATTAATTATTAACTCGGCCTCAACCCTGAAGGGGTTGAATGTGAAACGCAGTAACGAGCGGAGCGAGATAATAGCTTAAGGAAAACCTGGGGTAAACCAACCAACGGCCTCAACCCTGAAGGGGTTGAATGTGAAACGCAGTAACGAGCGGAGCGAGATAATAGCCCTAGGTGAAACCTGGGGTAAGTAAGTGAATAGATAAAGACGCAACAGGAGTGACAAAAAATGACCACATCGACAAAAACGCATGATGAATCCGCGGCGGCACCTGGCAACTGTACGCTAAGTCGCCGGCAATTTTTACTCTTCAGCGGTACCGCGGCCGCCGCCAGCACCACCACGATTACGTTATTTTCGGGCACGGCCCAAGCCAAACAAGTTCCAGCCCGTGTTGTGGGCTATCCACGCAAATTCCTCGCCAAGCTGAGCGAGTTAAAAGACCATGAACCTGTTGACTTCAGCTACCCCGATGACGGCAAAAATGCCTACTGCATGCTAGTCAAAATGGGCGGTGTCAAAGCCGGCGGTGGCATAGGCCCACAGCGCGACGTCGTAGCCTTCACCTACCTCTGTACCCACCAAGGTGGGCCGTTGCAAGGAGGTTACAAGGCCACCGACGAACATCGGACATTAGGCCCATGCCCATTTCATTTATCACTCTACGACTTGCGCCGTCACGGTATCATTGTCTCTGGCCAAGCCTACCAAAGTCTGCCACAGATTCTACTGGAACTCGATGGCGATGACATTTACGCCGTTGGCATGATGGGCCTACTGTTTGGCCGCAACGAAAACCTGATGAATACATAGGAGTAACAACAATGTCTACCAATTACTATTTACCCGAAGACCGAGCACCACTGCCACCCAAACACGCCGAAGTGCTAACCACCTGCTGCGACTATTGCATTGTCGCTTGTGCCTACAAAGTCTACCGCTGGCCGGTTGGCACAGGTGAGGGCGGCCCCAAAGCGGCCGAGAACGCGTTCGGCATTGATTTTCCCAGCAACCCCCTGCAAGCTTGGGTTGCGCCCGCACAACACAATATCGTGATGCACAACGGAAATCCCCACAACGTCGTTATCGTCCCGAACAAAGATGCCAAAACGGTCAATACCTACGGCGATTCCAGTATACGCGGCGGCCTCATTGCCCAAAAGTGCTACAATCCCAAAACGCCCACTCGTGACCGTTTAACCACCCCGTTAATACGTATTTACGGCATTTTGCAACCGGTGCCTTGGGAATTTGCCCTTGATATCGCTGCTGAAGTCGCCAAGTATGTGATTGCCAAACATGGTGCCAATGCTTACTCGATGAAGACATACTCTTACCAATACATCGAAAACACCTACGCCGTCACCAAATTTGCACTGCGCCATATCAATACGGCCAGCTTTACTTTCCATGACACGCCCTCAGACGTGACTTCCACACCCGGCTTCAGAGATGCCGGCTTTGACAACTTCGGGCCGTCGTATAACGACTGGGGCGCTGCTGACGTACTGATGTGCTTGGGTACTGACCCTTATGAAACCAAGACAGTCCTCTTCACTCAGCACATTATGCCCGGCATCTACCGTGGCATGAAGCTGATTATGGTCAACCCCCGCGAGACGGCCGGTATTGCCTTCGCCAAAAAGATGGGCGGTTTACACCTAGACCTTTATCCGGGCACTGACACAGTATTATTAGGGGCCATTGCCCGCATCGTTGTGGAAAACGGCTGGGAAGACCAAGAATGGATTAACAAATGGGTCAACAACAAATGGGAATCTGACTCTGGATTTGGTCAAGGAACCCGTAATACGCCTTGGCAATGGCGTACCACTTGGGGCAAATTCCAAACAGATGGGTTTGAGGACTACAAAAAATGGGTGCTGTCCCAACCGGAATACGAACTGGACAAAGCGGCTGAAATAACCGGCGTTGATGCGGCGAAAATCCGCCAAGCGGCTGAATGGATAGCCAAGCCTAAAGCAGACGGTAGCCGCGTTAAGGCCTCCTTTGGTATTGAAAAAGGCTTCTATTGGTCTAATAACACTGGCAATACCAACGCCATTTCTTCCTTAGCCACTATCTGCGGTGCCGGTGGACGTTCGGGCCGAGTCGTCGGCCGCTTCGGTGGACACCAACGCGGTGGACAACGCGGAGCCGGATTGCCGCGCAACAAATCGCCAGAAAAAGTCCCCGGCCGTCGTCGTCGCGCCCTAGACACTGACCGTTGGTTAGTTTCAGGCCATACTCGAATGGCGCATGTCGTTGGTACCACTTGGATTCAAGCCATGTGTGGTTCCCAAGGCCTACAAAAGCGCTTTTATGAACTGGTTGTTGCCAACCCCAATCAACTGCGCAGCCACGACAAACAAGAAATCATTGATACGCTCAAAGCGCGTGCCGATTCTGGCGGTATGGTCGTGATTGACCAAGATATCTATCTCCGCAATCCCATCGGTGCCCAATTTGCCGATATTGTCTTCCCAGCAGCGACTTGGGGCGAAGAAGACTTTATGCGTGGCAACGGAGAACGTCGCCTGCGGCTGTACCATAAATTCTACGATGCCCCAGGCGATGCCAAACCGGATTGGTGGATTATCGCTCAACTCGCCAAACGGATGGGCTTTGACGGCTTTGATTGGAATAATTCCAACGATGTCGCCGAAGAATCTTCGCGCTTCAGCCGGACAGGCCGCAAATCCTATCACATGATCAAAGTCTATGCGCATCGTCATGGACGTACTCTGCATGAGCAAATGCGCTTGTTAGGTGCCGACGGTATCCAAGGCCCCACCTTCATTAATGATAAAGGCGAACTAAAAGGCACCATGCGGTTGCACGACACCGAAAAGACAGCGGAACAAGCGGCCGAGATGTACGGTGCCAACGGCCCGGGTGGCGCAAACATGGTCAACAAGAAGATGACCCATTTCAACACCCAAACAGGCAAAGTCAATCTGCAAAAACATCCCTGGAGTTTATTCTCTGATTTCTGGACTTGGTTAAAGCCCAAGGATGATGAACTGTGGTTAAGCAACGGCCGTATCAACGAAATCTGGCAATCAGGCTTTGACGACGTAGAACGCCGTCCCTATATTACGCAGCGATGGCCGGAGAATTTTGTGGAAATTCATCCCGAAGATGCCAAGACACGCGGCATTGAATCAGGCGACTACGTGATGATGTACTCGGATCGCGTCGCGGCCCACAAGGACACCATTATTGGCGTACACAATGATCACTTCCAGTTCTCCGAATTGATGAAGCGAGGCCATATTGAACTGTCCAAAGCCGCTGTCACGGCCATCGCCGTTGTCGCACCACACGTCAAGAAAGGCGTGCTGTACTCCAACATGCTGGATCCCCGTCAACCCTCCAATTCTCTAACAGCGCGAGTGGTTGATCATATCAGCGGCAACTACAACTTCAAGATAGGCGTAGCCAAAATCAAAAAGCTCGGCGTTTCCAAGTACAAAAAGGAATTCCGTAGCATGTCGTTTGCGCCTAGAAATATTGCCTAGTTCTGTTCCTTCATAAATAAGTACAACGAATTGTCGAAATAAATCGTCATGGATAAGTTATTTATCCGCCCCCAAGCCTGAAAGAATAGAAAAGCATCTTGGCTTTTAATTCGTTAATTTCGTTCATTCGTTGTACTAGATATTGTGGGTATTTTCACCGTAAGTAAACGAATTACGAACGTGGATAAAGAGGTAGTGGTATAAACTTATTATTTACTTTACCGAGGACTAGGTACGGGTATTCGTAGAGCCTATAAAGCTTGGCAAGCGATTGATGAAAGTTGATGATAGTGATGGCAATCCATTTCAGGTTATTATTCGGCGACAATAGAAAATGGATGGAAAGGTAGCCACCCTACCTGGGTAAACGTTGTTTGCCCACCATTTAGAAGGGTATAATAATAAATATCCTTCAATAATTTCGCCCCGTTGGGGCTTTCCTGGTAGGTACACAGGCTATATTAATTTCGCCCCGTTGGGGCTTTCCTGGTAGGTACACAGGCTATATTAATTTCGCCCCGTTGGGGCTTTCCTAGGGCGATGCCCCCAATGCCATTAAGTTAAGGAACTATTTGATTTTGCTATCTTTTTATTAAAAAGCGAGCCGTCGTGCCATGTTTTTATATAGGGGTGGGGTTCTAAGTCATTGTTTTTATTGAAAGTAAAAAATAGGGTACCCTACTTTAACACACAATTGATTAAAAATCAATAGGTTCTATATTAACTTAATGGCATTGGGGCGATGCCCCAGGCTATATTAATTTCGCCCCGTTGGGGCTATAAGGGGCGGTGCCCCTTTCGTTATTTTTGTTTCTCAAAAAGTCCAATTTGTTCCCATCTTGAGTATAGCTGAATCGGTTGCCACCGGCGAGGCGTTAGCCGAATCGGTTGCCACTGACGAGGCGTTAGCTGATTCAACGGACGGTGGCAAGGCGTTGGCCGATTCTTTTGTAAAACGATAAATTTGAATCGAACATAAAATCTCTTATTCTATACAATCCTTGTAGTTATTATTGTCAGACTAAAAACTTGATCATCGAGTGTTACTAATCCGTTTATTCCTAAAAGAAGTTGTACTCAATCTCAAAGCGACTCCATACGAGCGGCTGACTCTTTTTAACCGCAAGCAGAATCACCGACTCGAATACTGAGTGTTATTTTGGGTTATCTGAAAAGTGACGGGTAACTCATCACTGCTAATTGAAAACTAATTGAAAAAGGAGATAACAATGCTCCCCATTGTAAAAAAACTGGTCACCAACGAAGCTATGCAACCTATCGCTGTACAGATTGATTATGTGGATTGGTTGAAAATTGAGCCGTTGCTGTATCAACACACTCAAAGATCAATAAAACGCACACACGACACAACCGTTTGGCAAAATCAGTGGTGCGAATTGGCCCAAAAAATAGATCAAGCCTGGAAAAGCGACAAAAGCAACGCCTAACGCATTTTGTGATATGCTTTCTACCATAAAGGAAATTTCGCAACATCTTTAACAACTATAAGTACAACTTCTTTCAGAAATAAGCGAAGAAACCCGATTACCAATCCGTTTATTCCCCAAATCCGTTGTACTCATTTTGGACGATTTGGGGGCCATAAAATCGTTTGGAGGTTTTCAAATTAAGTTATGGCCCTCAGTTTGAGACTTTTTGTAGGTGTTGTTTAGCTTGCAATTGAGGCGATAAATCGCCTACTACAAACGACGACTTTTTGTAGGTGTTGCTTAGCTTGCAATTGAGGCGATAAATCGCCTACTACAAACTACAAACGACGTTTTATGACGACTTTAAATTGATTAGCTTCACAATCGTTGGTGAATTCTATATCAGCATAACACTGATACACTCTGGGAATACCGGTTCCCAATCCTCGATAAGGCAGTATATGGCTCGCATGAGAAGCCAAAACAGGATTTCGCATGTTGGATAAACCATACCGAATTTGCTCCGTTGTTAAGTGATTAGGTAACTGTCCCGGACTAATCAGTTCAATACGATCCTGAAAAATAAAAAGCCGGATCGGTGCCGAAATAAAATAATCTCTGTGAATCAACGCGTTAACTAACAACTCCTCAATGACGATAGGCGGTATTTCCAATTCACCCAATGAGTTGACACTTTGTCCTTTTTGAACATGATGTAAATTACGTTGCACAAAAGCAAACGTATTTTTATAGACTTGTGCTAAATCGCCCTCAATATCTTCACTATCAAGATAATGAGAAATATCCACCTCATTACCCGGAAAAACAATCGCCTTAACCACAAATACCGGCTTGAATCGTTGTGGATTTTTTCCAAACAGCAACAATCCGGTTAAAGTCAGTTGATTATCTTTCAGTAGTCTTAAATTTTGCAGTAAGCGTGAACTGAACTCTGGAAGCGCTTCCCGATAGCGTTTGTTATAATACGCTTGAAAGGTTTGCTGATTTAACTCGTCTGGGCTGGTATCCAGTACTGGCACTTCATCGGCATAAATTAAACCAGCGGCTTGAAACATACGCTGCATTTCTTCTCGTGAAGTAACACGGCGTTTATCCACCCCACTTTTTACCCAAATAATACCCGAATTATCAGTATAGGGTTTATTCAAACCTTCGGGAACCGAAATCACGATAAGCAAGCCCTTATCGGTTTGAATAATTTCTGTTAACGGGTTGATCGGTGGTTTGACAGAATCAGAAGCTGCACTAGACAGTAATTGATTTAAGCGTCGAATCTCTTCAGAACTTAAACCGCTTATTTCTCCCTTATCATTGACTCCGATGAATATTTTTCCGCCTTGTGTGTTCGCCATTGCAACCATTTCAGCCGTGAGCGAATTTGAATGAGTGATATTTTGTTTGAACTGATGTTGAGTATCTTCACCCCTAGCCAATATTTGTTGTAATTCAATCAGTGTCATTTTGATTTCCTAACTAATTGTTAAAAAACCTGACAGGTTTCAAAAACCTGTCAGGTTTGTCATTGTTTGGGGTATAGGTGCATTAAAACATATTCAACACAGAGACACGGAATTACACGGAGTTTCACAGAGAATTCTTTTGGCTTTATGACTCTGTAAGACTCTGTGGTACTCTGTGAACTGAAAAATAATGGCTTTTACTTTCCTGATAGGTGCTCAGCTTCCGGTAGCAACAAAATGTTGTTCTTCTATGGCATCAGATTTAGGAGTTTATTTATGGGCAGTTATTGGCCCAATTCAACCCGCCGCATAAAACCATTTCTTGCGTCTTCAAGTTTATCCTGTCCATCATTCAAGTAAATACGAGCATTATTGGCACCTGCCCCAAGGCAAATACCTACAAAAAGTATAACAGCGCGACAGAGGGCCATAACTTAATTTGAAAACCTCCAAAATAGTTTATGGCCCCCAAAATAGTCCAAAAACCCGCAAAAAAATAGGTCAATAACCGGGAGCTGCGTATCACTAGTACAGTAAAGCGGAAGTTTCCATACCACCCCAACGCCAACGGCTAAAGCCGTTGTCTAAAAGCGAAAGTAGGCTAAAGCCTACTGAGCCTCTTGCAGTGCCCTTTAGGGTACTTGAGCTCTTAGATTGGCTGAGGTGGTATCGAAACTGACTGATAGGCAGTAAGCAGCCAACGGCTAAAGCCGTTGTCTAAAAGCGAAAGTAGGCTAAAGCCTACTGAGCTTCTTGCAGTGCCCTTTAGGGTACTTGAGCTCTTAGATTGGCTGAGGTGGTATCGAAACTGACTGATAGGCGGTAAGCAGTCTAACCAACCCTGTTTGATGGTTACTGGATATATCTGTATAATAAAGAGTATTTTAATTGCAGGAGCGATTTATGACGACTTTGACGATTGAACTGCCTGAATCATTAACTCAACAATTGCAAACCTATCACATTTCCAAACAGCAGTTGCGAGTAGCAGTCACAGACTTCATTCAAAGCTATATACACCGATGCCAAGCACAACCTCAAACAAGTACATATGTCTATCCAGATGTTGCAACCACGTTGTCTGAATTAGACAGTCTAACGGATCAAGATTTATGGCACATTGTAGATACTGCCATGGACAGAGTAGACTTGGTGACGATGGAGACGTTGTCTGCCAAACAACATGAAACTCACTTAACTTCTGCTGAAGAGAATCAGGCACAAGAGTTGCTTGACCGTTATGATCATGCTGTTTTGATTCGGGCAAAGGCTATGGCTTTGCTCAAAAAACGCGGACATGATATTTCCTTGTTGCAACAATCTCACTTCACCCAATGACTAGAACTTATATTACTTGCGTCCGTCTAGGCGGTGCCCACACGGCGGTAATGGGTGTTGCCACGCATTTTTCAGTTTGGATTTGACAAACGCCTGAAAAAATCACACCACTTGGTTCAACTTTCATTATTTTATTCCTACTCTCGTCTAATTGCAAGCCATTGGATTAATCGATCTTGAAAAATGAAACCGGATTAAATTAATTATAACTCTCTAATTTTGCAATGAATTTACTGAAAATTTCAGGTTGTTATTTTCACCGATTTGAAGTACGTTCTATATAGTTATCATAAATACTCATCTCCTGATTTTCCCAATCTTCAGTAAATGTCGCCAAACGTGCCCGTAAATCAGCCGCTTGTGCTTTGTCAATGCCTCTTGTTCGTAAATCAATTGTTGTCAAATGCGCTCGCAAATCCTCGGCTGCTGAGGTTTTGTCAATGTGTCTTGTCCGTAAATCGACATCACTGGATTCAAAAAACGTGATGATGACATAAGTTTCTTCGCGTATATTGTGAGGTATTTCGGCCAATTCAATTTGACCACCACGATAAACGCCTTCAATGGTTTTAAGCATGATAAAACGACTCCTCAAAATCGCAAATGGTTAAAATTTTACTTAGTAGTTTATCAAACTTTTCCTCCCAAAGCTAAGCGTAACCCAAAAAAAACGGCCGCACATTGACAGAGTGTTGAGTTTCCAAGCTTACATCCGGAGTCCAAGATTTCTCTTGGACGTCTAAATATCCTCAGTCCAAGATTTCTCTTGGACGTCTATTTATTTACTATTAGCTTTTTTGAATTTATGGCCCTAAAAATATAAAAGTCCAAAAACCCGCCAAAAAATAGGCCAATAACCGGGAGCTGCGTATCACTAGTACAGTAAAGCGGAAGTTTCCATACCACCCCAACGCCAACGGCTTTAGCTGTTGGCTGAGGTGGTATCGAAACTGACTGATAGGTGGCAAGCAGTCCAACCAACCCGGTTTGATGGTTACTGGATATATCTGTACAAGAAACTCTATTTGAATTGCAGGAGCGATTTATGACGACTTTGACGATTGAACTGCCTGAATGAATCATTAACTCAACAGTTGCAAACCTATCACATTTCCAAACAGCAGCTGCGAGTAGTGAAAAATCCGATGTATTAGTTTGTAGTAGGCGATTTATCGCCTGAAACCGTTAAAAGTTTCTAGTTTCTAGTAGGCAATTTATCGCCTTAAGTTGTAGTTTGTAGTAGGCGATTTATCGCCTGAAACCGTTAAAAGTTTCTAGTTTCTAGTAGGCAATTTATCGCCTATTACTACAAACGGAAAGTGGCTAAAGCCACTACTACAAACGACCCCCTAAGAAAGTGGCTAATGCCACTACAAACTCTATAAACTTTTAACCGTTTTAGGCGATAAATCGCCTACTACAAACTCTATAAGCTCTATAAATTCTATAAACTTTTAACCGTTTTAGGCGATAAATCGCCTACTACAAACAATTAGCCCAGCGTGAGGCGTTACTTGAACGCCAACGGGCCGATAAAGAGCTGCAACAAAAAGAATTAGCCCAGCGTGAGGCCTTACTTGAACGCCAACGGGCCGAGCAAGCGCAACTTCAGGCCGAACAAGAACGTCAACGGGCCGACAAACTGGCCGAGCAATTACGTGCGCTAGGCATCAACCCAGACGCGATAGACGACTGAGTGGTACCAAGACTCAAACTTTTTGCCGGCGTCCAAACTTTAGTTTGGCAGGACTCAAACTTTAGTTTGGCAGGAGTCCAAACTTTAGTTTGGCAGGAGTCCAAACTTTAGTTTGGCAGGAGTGCAAACTTTAGTGTTCCTTCAATTTTATTGAAATAAATGCTGTCTGTCTGGAGACTGTATGAGCTCCTAAACAAGTCTAAGAATCGCTAATACACCCTTTTGGGTTATTTCGTCTCTGCCATAATTGGTTCTCCGCAGAAAACCATTCCTAACCCGATCCAATTCACCAAGCCCATCATTCAAGTAAACACGGCCATTTTCGGCACTGGCGCCTTGGTTGATATTTTTGGCAAGGGTGAGGCATTGGTGAACGCGTGATAATGTTGTCTACCAACTTGACTGGGAGTGAAAACGCCGCGAGTGTTTGGCGTGCGTGTCAGAGACTCTTGTTGGACGATGAATCAAAAGTTGATCCCAACGAGACGAAGAAATGGCCCACATCTCAACGGACTGGCAAACGGCGGGTAGGTTTTGCTCTACCGGCCCCTTAAGCTCGCTAAACGGCTTGTAATCTAACCTCTTGAAGTTCTTCACGGATAACACGACGGAGGGTTGTTTCCAAACGTCGAGTGGTTTGAATGGGGGTGGTGTTGGATATATTCTCGCAAGGCTTCGTTAATCATTGTTTGGTAATTGCCACCCCCGGCGCTATCCACCTGTTCTCTAAACCAGTCCAATAGTTCGGTATCAACACGGAGAGTGAGGCGTGTTTGGTTAGGAGCGGGGGGAACAATTGGGCCTCGTTTAGCTTGGCTCATATCGTATTCATCTGTCATTTCAAATTCATTGTTGTTCATAAGCTTCCTTGCTGGTTGCTGCTGAAATCAGGCGACGCGTTTCATAACAATAAGTATAGACGACTGTTAAAATTCTACCAAGATAATCTCTTCGGGTAGCCACAAAACGTTGTTCTTCTCTTGCATCAATATCTTCTCGACTCAATGCCATTTCGTCTTCAAAAACGGCAACCGCATCTGAAAATCGTATGCCATGCTTATGCCAATTGTAAATGGCTGTTATCCCATTCATAGTTTATATCAATCAAACCTTGTTAGTCATATCAAGAGAGGTGATTTAGAAGTTATGGGCCGTTATTGGCCCAATTCAACCCGCCGCGCAAAACCATGCTTCGCTGTTTAAGTTTATCTGTCCATCATTCAAGTAAACACGGCCATTTTCGGCACTGGCACCTTGGTTGATATTTTGGGCCACTGAGAGACATTGGTGAGCGCGTGATAATGTCGTCTAGCAACTTGACTGGGAGTGAAAACGCAGAGGGTGTTTGGCGCGTGAGGTAACTTTTGGCGGCATCCAGTACCGATATGTGCGCGTTAATGCGTTGGCCGTTGCCAAGTCATTGATTTCAATAGCATAAAGCGCATAATAACGCTTGTCGGCCTAACCCCAAGGCATGTTGGGCCACGAATTGTGGGCCTATTTGGCCGATTGGTGATAGGGCTATGGGGCCTTTGTCGCGCAAAGGTATCAAAGTCTTGCACGGTGGCGAAAGCCAAAGGCCGAAGCCTTGTGTTGTTCTGGCACGGCTCATTCAAAAACCAGCCAGTCGGTTTCGCCCACCGCTAAGTTTGGGACAAAGACGCTAATGCCTTTGGTAACAAGGTGAGGTTTGCTACTTCACCATTCCAACCTTCGCTCAGCACTTTTGCGAATTTTTTCATCACCAAAAATGGCAATATCATATAAATTATCCTCTAGTTTTCCATATAACTATTTTTGGGCGAAAAAAAAACTCCGATGTTTGGCAAACATCGGAGGTTCTTCCGAAGTGTCTTTCCATAAGACTATCTTTAGGGCTTAAAATCAAGGTAACACCCAATCAATGGGTACAACTTATTAAAATATCTAAAAAATGTTACCTTGTATTCAATACCTTATGAACTATCTCATCCTCAGAATATATAACCAATCTGAGCATACACTTTGAAAAGTCTTTCTCTGTCAAGAGAAAGAGAATAGTCATGTTCTTTATATCCAATATCCCATTCTCGGTAGTCAATTAAACCGCCTATTTTTGCATAAAAACCTTTGATGTTTTGGGGTTCATAGTTGAACCATGCTTCTGCGCCAACACTGTAATAATCTAATTCTTGATTAGATTCCAGTTGATGTGTGAAATCTCTGATGGCCGTTTGGATTTCATTATCCACCCCATATTTCAGGTGGATATTTAGGTTAAACCCTTCAGCATTTTGTTCTCTGCCTAACTCAAGGATAACACCTTGACTCTTAAATTCTGTCTCAAAAATAACAGGAGCCTCGGTTTTTACGACTAAAAAATCATTATCAAGGCTGGATGGTCTTAACCAACTATTGGAGTAGGCACCTATTCTAAAATAGGGAGAAACAGAAAATGTCAGAACTTGATTGGTGAATTCAGTTTCAAAGCCCAGTTGTTCACCAGCAGAAATCTCTTCATATTTATCTAAAGAAAACTCCGTTTCCAAACTGCCACTGGTGATTCGTGCGTCGGCCTGAACAAACCGAAATGCCCGTTTGGCTATCGCTTTGCCAACAAAAATTTCCTTGTCGTACCTCAACTTTGCTGAAAACAAAAACTTGACAAATGAATTTTCTATCTGTAACGAGTCTGCTATAGGGCGCAGCAAATCAATAACAGCCCCATAAGCCAAAAAGCCAGAATCAGTGTCAGATTTTTTTTGCAAAATCTGTTGCTGAGAAGATGTATCTGAAAATGGGCTTTCATAACGAATGGAAATGATGGAACGATTTTTGTAACGCAACTGGCCCTGTAATTCATAACCTTGCAGACCTTCCGCTTCAAAGGAGAAGAAACTATCATTGATACCCGGTTCCTAATCTGAGTAGGTTGCGCCCGCACCCAATTTGAAACCAAAATGACCGGCCTCAATGTTACCAGTGAGCGTGTCAACTACGGGAACTACCCCACCGAGTTCAGGTTCTACTGTTACTTCTCCCTTTTCAGCATAAAGAGGAGTCATGTATCCAATAACCGAAAATACTACAAACGCTAATAATTTATTCATCAGATTCGTCTTTGTCATTGTTGTGAATACGCCTTTGATACTCTAGAAAAAAAGTATCCTAACTCATACGGGTAGTGATGTGAGGGAACATCCACCCACTATTTCTCACTACCCGCTTACTGGTTATTGCATTTTCCAATAACCATTGCGTTGACGACAAGCAGTACCTGTCAACGTTTCTCTTTGTCCATTAATAAGGCCTACAGTCTGAAACTCACGACAAGGACCACCTGAGGTATTTGAGGTATTAGTCACCGTCATGGTGTATGGAATTCCCGATCCAGGGTTTGTCCAATGGACCGGTTGACTCGTAGGTGAATTTTCCAGAACACTTTGCATGGTGTTGCGGTCTGTCTGAGTCATATAATCATAAAGAAGGGTAACACCTACCAAAGTTGCTCCTATTGTTATCAAAGTACGCTCTTTTTTTGACATCCCTTTACAAGCCGATAAAAATAAAAAGCCGGTGATTATCAAAACACCTATAATTTTAGCATTCATAAAATTTTCCTTATTAAAAACGTGGAAAAATATAGAGTTGTTCAGAACAATACCATAGAAAACCTCCAAGTAATGCCTCGGAGGTAATCACTTTGTGGTTTCGTTCATCACAACGGGCCGGTAGAATATGACTTAACGGGCTGGGTTAAGTTGATTTATTCTATTCTCCACATGCCACTTGATTGTTGACAAGCTGTCCCGGTTAAGGTTTCTGGTCGTCCGTCAATAATGACTTTGGTTTGAAAGTTACGGCAGTACCCACCATTATTGACCGGATAAAAATTACTCACAGGCCTCACGTCTGAGACAAAGTGTGTATTAGGATTTTGCCAAGAGTGTGATTGACCAGTAGGCACCACTGCTATGGCATTGACTATTTGCGCCTTGTCCATTCTATCCATTCTATCCATATATGATCCTATGGTTTTACCAATAAGACTACCAACGAGTGTACTTCCAATTATAGCAGCATCTCGACCCTTCCCTTTACCCATTTTAGAGCCAAGCATACCACCCACTATGCCACCAACCACGGTTCCAGATGTTTCTTTGGAAATTGAAGATAGACACGCTGACAGAAACAAAAAACTGGATATGACAACAAAGACACTAATGTGTTTAGGATTCATAAAGTTCTCTCATCATGTAAAAACGGCCTATCCAGTTTGTTCTCCTAAAAATAACTCACTTGGCAATGTCACATTTCAATAACGGCGTGGTAGAAACCAAGTTTTTGCCAAACACTTGGTTTCTAAATGACCCGAATGATAACCACTTCGTCTAAGCGGCTAAAAAATAACTTCCGCCATCTAAAAGCTAAAGTACCCTAAAGGGCACTGTATCTATTTTGGGGAAATTAATTTTTCTTCGATCCTAATATGACATTGTCGTGTTAATTAAATTTAGCAGGTTAACATGGATAGGCTACTCATGGAAATTTAGTTCAGCCATAAAATGGCTCTTATTGCTCGCATGTAACACCCGTAGGCCGCCTACAACACAAAACGCCACCCGGTTTCATAAAGTAATAAGAGCATTCATCTCTTGAGGTTTGATCATCACACGTCGTTTCACTCGGACTTCGACAACAAAGAACCCCGCCTGGTTTGTAAAAATAATAGCAACTATCAGGCTGGGGTGAATTCATCCACGAGGCTACCGGTTCTATTTTAACTACCGTTTGTGGGGTTTGTCTCATCCCATTGGGTAAGTCAATAGGTGCCTCAGCACGCTTCATAATGGTATACCAATTCGGCTGCTTGTGTGAGGCCAGCTCTTGGTTTAAGCTTTTCAAAAAGCCATAAGTAAAAAAACCACCATCTTGATTGTTACCCCAAGAATATTGCCCAGGTTCGGAACTAGAAGCCACAATGTAGCCACGATAATTTAGAAAGAGTTGTCTATAATTATCTGCTAGTGATGTACTGCCGCCTTGTCCACCCCTAGACTCAGTGATAGAAAAACGACCTCCGAAATTATTACAGGTATCTGCTATCACCAAAAAAAAGCGCGGTTTTTTAGACTTGAGCATACCAAAAACCGTTTTTATCTCAAGTCGTCCACCTCTTAAATTCATAAAAGGCCAACCCGTTCCTTTATCAGAATTACCACCATGGCCGCCGTAGTAGAAAAATATTACGTCATTTCTTCCCACGGAAAGCCTATTTACAGTTGCAGTTACCTAATTATAACTCAATTGGCTCCCATCAATGTCATGGAGTCTGAGTGTCAAGCCAGTACGTCTGGAAATAGAACGGACTAAATTAGTCATCTTTCGTCTATCTTTTTTGACACTAGCACCAACACTTCGGTCATGAGTATCTGCAACAATAACAGCATGAAGCGTGGCTGCTAATGCCCCTGTCGGGAAAGCCGTGAATAAGGCACCCGCCATTATTAACAACGACATTTTGTGCCATAGGTTTTTATTTGTCATAATACTCCTTAGAGATGGAATGGAGAATACCATTATTGTGGTAATTAATTTGCGGTAGGGGTTTGTGCCGGTGGAAAGAGAGAATTATCGAGTTTCAGCAGTTGTGCTTGAACGCGATCAAAATCCTCTAATTTCTCTTCACCCTTGTAGAAGAATAACCAAAGGTTGCAAGAAAAAGAAAACAGAACTTCTACCGATTGTTCACCCTTCACAAAGTGTAGGCCTATATCAGGACGAAAACGGCATCTTTTAGAGGCCTTAAAAAAATAGCTATTCTCAGCCCAAAACAACGTCTGCAAGTTATTGAGTTCCGTTTGGCTCAGATTACGTCCTTGTCCATTTTCTTCAATTGGGTAATTACCCAACCGATTTTTATCAGGGAGTGACGCATTGGGTTTAGGTTTCAGTCGGAAACTTTCCACACGTTCAGGTTGTGCGAGTATCTGAATGATATCACAAGTGAGAAATTCCTGAACGCGAGGATCAACTTTCAGAACCGACGGTATTCCTTCACAAGGTTGAAGGGCTTCTTGTGTCGGCTGTGTGTCCTCGTTATCACGGCGAGTACGAGGGACAGCTTTCACATTAGCCGGTGGTGCTTTCATCTCATCAGCCGGTGGCGCTTTTACCACGTTACTATTGGAATTCTCCACCGCGTAACTGGTAGAAAATGCGGTTACTAACAAGATGCCTAAGGCATTTAAAAGGATTTTTTTCATCTGAGTCTCCTTGTTGAATGGAATAAGACGTGTATAATGAAGTGTAATTGCTTGAAACCCTGTTGTTGTCAGTAATAAATAACACGCTAACAAATCCACACAAAACAATTTGGCATGTTATTCCCCTTGATAAAAATAGGAATAAACTGTAAAGGTGCATTAATGACGTAATGCACCTTTGTATTTATTCAAGATTATTCCGATGTTAATCTAAATTCAATGACCAGCAATGTTCTCTCCCTTGCCCCGTTTTACAACACTTTTGCCCCCTTTTTGAATAGGATGGTCCTTGACAGGTACCAGATAAAGAAGGCCTAACTGCTCCTGGAATTGGTACACAATCTGGATGAGTTGGCGTTCTATTACAATCCACAGTGGGCAAAGCGCCTATCGGAGTTACGTCCAGTTTAACCTGTGGATGCTGTGGTTTTGAAGAACCTCCTTGAAGAGGTTTAGTAGCACCTTTCATAATAGCTTTCCAACTGGGATTTGAAGCCACCAATTCTTGATTCAAACTGTTTAGTAAAGCATCTGTGAATAATCCTCCAATTTGCTCATTGCCCCAAGAATATTCTCCAGGCTCCGAACTAGATGCGGTAATCACACCTTTGTGTTTCAAAAATAGGTATTCATAATTGGCCTTTTTTCCTCCGGCTCTTGAAGCGTTAAATGTGCGTCTGTTACTAAAACCATTGCAGGTATCTGCCATAACAATCAATAAACGGGGGCCTTTGGCTTTGAGTTTTTCTCTGACAGTCTTTAAGGGTAAAGAGCCACCTTCCAAAACCATAGCAGGCCAAGCCGTACCGCCTGGATTATGTCCGTGGCCTGAATAATAATAGATGACGATGTCCTCGGGGCCAACAGACAAACCCTCCACAACGCTTAGAATCTGGCTTTTATTAACGTCGTTTCCACTTATAGAACCTCCCGTCAATAATATACCCGTGTGTTGGGAAATCTCGCTCACCAGCTTTTCCATATTTCCTAAATCTATCTTAACACTCTTACCAATGGAATCATCATTGGTATCGGCTACGAGAATGGCATGAAGAGTGCCCCCGTCCCGGCGTCCTGAACCTGCGGAAAATTGACGAGTAAAATTCCGACCACTTGCCTTTTTTCCACCAGTGGAAAAGATATTAATAAACGGCCCAGAATCACCAGATACTCCTCCGTCGGTTCTGAAAGTTGTTGTTGGCGTTTGGGGGTGTGGGGGTTCCTTTGTTACAGAACTAGACGACCCCTTGGACGACGGTAACAGATTACACGCTGATAAAAAAAGCACGCAACTTATTACCACCCAAAAATTAAGTTTTGACATATTTTTCCTCACTGTTCTGAAGTTAAGTTAAGTTTCTACCGAATTTTCTGGTGTTTCTGTCGGCGTTTCTGATTCTTCTGACGGAGGAGTCTCTGGCATTTCCATATCAACCGGAAATAGAGAATTTAGAAAAGTAAATTGGGATTGAATCGGATCGAAATCCTCCAATTTTTCTTCCTTTCCGTAGACAAACAACCAGAGATTACAATCAAGAGAGAAAAGCACCTCGACGGCCTTATCACCTTTGACAAAATGTAATCCCACATCAGGACTAAACCGACATTTCTTTTTCCATCCAAATCGGTAGCTATCCTCAGAGAAAACCAGTTTTTTGAATTTGTCTAAATTCTCGCCTTCGAGATTAAGTCCTTGTCCATCCGCCTTGATAGGAAAACGACCTAATCTATTCGTCCTTGGTACAGAAGTATCAGCTTTGGGTATCAACAGAAAACTTTCCACCTTCTCCGGTTGTGAAAGAATCTGCACAACTTTGCAAGTCAGAAAACTCAGAACGCGAGGAGACACATTAGAGGGTATTCCGTCACAATCCGGTAAGTTTGGCGCGGACTGTTGTTCTACTCCATTATTATCAGCCGTTTCATTAGTATCCCTATTGGCTTTTGGGGCAGTTTTAGCAGCGGCTTGTGATGGTGCTTTAAATATTACTCCTTGGCGACCGCCTCTAGGGGCGGCTTTACCGACGCTCGAAGGTGTCTGCTTTACGACTAACGAATATGGCATTTTTTTTGCAATATCTACCGAGGATAGTGTCCGATTCACCCCAGAATTTTGCACATTTTCCGCATTGCCGATGAGCGGTGGTGGTGTTTGCTTCACCAGAGGATTTGGCTCTTTTTCTGCTGAACAACCGGAAAATAGTAGCACCAATAGAGTCAACTTTATCCCAACAAAAAGTTTTTCCATTTCAGTCTCCTATCAAGTGATATACTCCACACGGTCAACTTTAAAGCCAGGGGCGTTGCCCCTGGCTATATTAATATCTCCCCGTTGGGGCTTATTTAAAAATGGACAAAGCAAATTATAACATACACATTGGATGATTATCCAACTCAATTATTTTGCGACAATAGATGTATGCAGATTTTTCAACACACCAGATACTGAGCAAAACTTTTTTGGATATATGAATTATTAGAACGAAAGAAATTCAATTGTGTGACAATAAAATTGACGTTGAGTCTTAGAATTATTAATAACATACTGAAAAATAATGAAATTTTTATGACTGGCCGAGCATTATCAATGAATATGGCCTCAAGATTTTTTTTGGATGCCTTATGAATTATTAGACCGAAAGAAATTCAAATGTGTGACAATAAAATTGACGTTGAATATTAGAGTGATTAATAACATACTGAAAAATAATAGATTATTTGTTTACGGGCCCAGCATTTTCAATGAATATGGTCTCAATATTTTTTTTGGATGCCTTATGAATTATTAGAACGAAAGAAATTCTATTTTGTGACAATAAAATTGACGTTGAGCTCGATATTAATTATTAACATATTGAAAAATCATGGGTTATTTTTTTACGTACCTATCTATTCTCAACGAATGTGATCTCCATTTGAGATTATCATTTACCAATTACTAATTGCGAATTGGTAATTACTAATTGGTAATTGCCTATTCCTGATGTGGATCAAAGCCGGGCAAAAAACTTGTTGATACTCTTACTTCTGTCCTTTCGCTTTGCGCGTCGTGAATTAAATAGCCAATAATTCAATAAGTTACATTTTAATTTTATATTCAATAGGTTAGACGTTGTTGTAATAAATTCAATCACTTACAAATTTTGCGTCTTTTTGTAAGCGAGGCACTGGGGTCGTTCAATGGGATAATCTTTCAATAGTTATTCATCAATCAACAGGTGATCAATGACGCACGAACATTTTCCAAGTTCATTGTAACCGATTGATTTTATAGCGTTCCCATTCAAGGACCCCAGTGCCGTAAGTGAAAATAGTGAGCAAATCCGTCAGTTATTAACTTTTTGAGTGGCACCTAAAATCAATAACTTATAAAATTCATTCGGGCAGAAAAAATAAGCGAAAGGTAAGTTACTGTTACTCTTAAATCATAAAATACGAATAAGATTAAACAGATCGCTGCCATTCTCAGTACCATAGAATGCCAAGATGATCATGTGCCAAGCATCCATCTAAAAATAATTTCATATTTTACAGTAACTTATTTATCATGATATTTTTTACGTCAATTTTTCGGTCACAAAACTGAATCGTTTTCGTTCTTATATAATAAAGGTGCAATTTTGAGTGGGAAATTATCCTTACTTAATATAAAGGTTAATAGGAGACTAAAATGGTGAGATTTTGTCTGACAGGATTGAGTTTTTTGCTGTTACTATTTTCTGATTGTTCCTCAGAAAAGGTACTAAATGCTGTGGTGATGCAAACACCATCACCTGATGCCAGATCAAGTTATTGGGCTAAAAATAGACAAAATCGCCCGGCGAGTTTTATTTTGGCAATGAGTGCCAATACCGACGGCTTAAAAAAAGCCAATGACGACGCTCAAAAATGGGCTAACGCAATACAAAAACATTTCAAAGTTCCTAGCTCTTATGTGTGCATCCTTAAAAATGTCACCCAAGGAAAATTTGAATACGCATTGAAAAAATTACAGAAATTAGCAAGGCAAGGAGATAAGGTATTTATCTACTTTTCTGGATACGGTACGTTTCTACCAGAGAATAATAATGAGGAAAAAAATTGTCAGGACGAAGCGTTTGTGACTTATTATAAACGTGATCCATTTGTGGAAAGTATCCGTGACGATTATTTTGTCGAATTGGTTAATGGTATCAAAACAAACCATATCATTACTTTCCTCGACACCTGCTTTGCCAGTTCATTTGATCGAGGGAAGGCGACGGAAAGAGCGTGTAGGGTCACCGATAAATTTCTTGATAGAGGTCAAGCGAAGCAGGCTTATAAACTCGTTTTTCGTGGCAAAAGATGTCCTGATAGAGGCAAACACCTAGATCAACTTAAGGGAATTTTGTATGCGGCTTCCAAGGAAAACCAATCTGCTTTTGAGATACGTGATAAAGGAGGCCGCTTTACTTACGTCTTTATTGAGATAATGAAGAAACTTCCAAAGGACAGTAGTCTGGATGAAATATTCGAGCGCACGGCCGCGAAAATATCAAAAGAGACAAAGGGTACTAGCTGCCATCAAGAACCACAACGAAGGCCTTCAAAAACACACTCAAAAAACAATACCATGAACTCTTTAAGTAAAGTTAACCCAGAAGATCAAGTCGCTTTGGCGGATATGCGTCGTGGTGGGCAAAAAGGGTTTGAAATCCTCTATACACGCTATGCGCCTAAGTTGCAAAACCACATACAATTTTCACCTGGCTATTACGAATATCAAATTTCACGGCAAGATGCTGAAGAAATTTGTGACGATGCCTTTCTAAAATTTTTGAAAACGGTTGAGCAATTTAGGGAAGAATGTAGTCTCTATCGTTGGCTATGCGGTATTGCCCACGATGTGCTCATAGATTATGTTAAAAGCAAACGAAACCAACAAGCCAAAAATGAAGTCACCGGACAGTTATGGTTATTGCAAGAGGAACAGAACCAACAGTCAACAGATAATTGGTTGCTTAACAAAGCCCAAAACGTTGATGAAGCAAGTTCTATAGATATAGAAAAACAGGTGTGCATTGAAGAATGTGTACAAAAAATGCTCAAACAGATAAACAAAAAAGCCAAGAAAGGCTCAAACAAATGAAAGATGGAGAACCAGCCAAATGCTATATAGCCCTCATATTACAAAAATATGAAGGTAATTCTATCGAAAAAATAGCGAGTGAAATTGGTAAGACTCAGGAGGCCACAAGGCAATTCCTATCAAGATGCAGAAAGAAGATAAAAGAAGGTTCCATTAAACGTTGTTTTGATGAATGCACAAAAGATTAAGGACAGCAAGGGAGTATTATAATGTCAGAACAAGACGACTTAGACAAAGATAACCAAGATTGGTTAGACATTTTAGCGGGAAAACAAGTGTTAGGTGCCAACCCTAATACTATTTTTGAGGCATGTACACTTCGATTAGGATTAGCGAATCAAGAGGAAAATCTTCCTAAAGCCAGTCAAGAAAGATTGCAAAAAATAATCGTCAGGTTGAAGAAAGAAGGATATCTGAAACCTGAAAGGGTTACTAAACGATTTTTTTTTACTTGGCGATGGGATAAAGTTTTCCTTGGCATAGGCATAAAAAAATTCGCGACAGCCTTTTCTACCCTATTGTTGTTAGTGATAGTCGTATTTTCATTATCAGTAGAATACCGGTGGTGGGATAGTGGTGACGAAGAAATCATAACGGCTAAACCAATCCCAAAATATGCCATCGTATTGCTTGATTCTAAGCCAGAACAAAAAGCTCAACTCCTATACGCCTTATTCAAGGCTTTAGGTATTGGAGTCAATTTAAAACTAAACCAGTATGATGACAGAATATGGGAAGTTGAAGCCTTGTTATCTGAAGAGTTATCCGAAGAACAGGAGAAACAACTCAACATTTTTTTAGAAGAAAATGAATGGACTGTCCCTTCCGGATTCGATTTACTTGTCAAGATAGCGTCTTTTTATGTGAATTACAGATTTCATCCTTACCCTCAAGAAAAAGTCACAGAATTACAGGAAGCTTTTACAAAAAAGGGTGCCGAGGCAGAAGTCACTCAACTCAGCGATATCTTATGGCGATTAGACATCCGTTTGCCTGAGACAGACTCAGAAGCACTAATCAGACTGATGGGTAATCATAACCTCATAAAATCTTCTGAGCGTTATGTGCGTGTAGAAATTGAAGCAGAATAATTTTAGCAAGCTATTTATTTTAGCAAGCTATTTGAGCAATCTGATTTGTGGGCCATAAAACACTTTGAATGTTGTCAAATGAAAGCCTGGCCCTATAACCCAATGGCAATAACAACCAAACCCTCATGTATTATTGGCTTGAATGCGTTAAAAGAATGCCAACAAAGTTGTCGCATCGGTTCCAATTAATGTGTGTTTTTTATGATTGATAAAGATAACATAAGCAAATCGATTTATAAAAGCCCCAAGGCTATGAACGCTTGGGGCTTTTTTTATTCCAGCTTCGACGAGATAAGGGCCCAATGCCATTAAGCAACAAAACACCTACAAAAAGTATCATTAATAAGCGCGACAGAGGGCCATCACTTAATTTGAAAGCATCCAAAGTCTTTGATGGCCCTCAAAACGGCTACCAAACTAAAGTTTGGACTCCGGCTGGGGTGTTAAATATGGGTTGATTTTGATCGTTTTTTTTTCACCCTATTTTTATTCAAAATTATCTCGCGTAGCGAGTTACTGCGTTTCACATTCAACCCCTTTAGGGTTGAGGCCGTTGGTTGGTTTCCCCCAGGTTGCACCTGGGGCTATTCATATTCAACCCCTTCAGGGTTGGGGATGTTGGTTCATGTCAAGCAACAAAATGCGCCCAGTTTGGACTTCTGCCAAACTAAAGTTTGGACTCCTGCCAAACTAAAGTTTGGATTTCTGCTGGTTTGTGGGCCATAAAACTCGATGATCAAGTTTTTTGATCTTTTTTGATCTTTTTTGATTTGATCTTTTTTGATCTTTTTTGATTTGATCTTTTTTGATTTGATCTTTTTTGATTTGATCTTGACATTTTGCCGGGGGCGCATTCCCAAAAAAAGGCTCATTATTAATCCTGAGTACTCTCTAGTACAACGGATACTCGAAATAAACGGATAAAATCAGTTGAACAAATAGTCTTCGATGTTCAAGTTTGTTGAATAAAAGCTTGAACATCGACAACATTTTAATCGCCATTTATTAGGTTGAACACTATCCGTTTATTTCGAGTATTCGTTGTACTTATCCGTGAAAATGAGAATACGCCATTTTGCAGGTGCTTGGCAACAACAAACGTCAAATCTATAACTTTTGTCAGATGTACTAGTTTGTAGTGTTTGTAGTAGGCGATTTATCGCCTGAAACCGTTAAAAGTTTGTTTCTAGTTTTCAGTAGGCAATTTATCGCCTTAAGTTGTAGTTTGTAGTAGGCGATTTATCGCCTGAAACCGTTAAAAGTTTCTAGTTTATAGTAGGCAATTTATCGCCTATTACTACAAACGGAAAGTGGCTAAAGCCACTACTACAAACGGAAAGTGGCTAAAGCCACTACTACAAACGGAAAGTGGCTAAAGCCACTACTACAAACGGCCCCCTAAGAAAGTGGCTAAAGCCACTACTACAAACTCTATAAACTTTTAACCGTTTTAGGCGATGAATCGCCTACTACAAACTATGACAAAAGCGCAAATTGTGACGATATCGAGTATACTAGATTACATTCATTAACGAGAGAACCAGACATGAAATTCGGTACCAATAAGGAAATTATCCACTATTTACATCGTTACTATTATCCATTTCACCTGCTATCCGAAGCCCGTTTAAAAGAAGCCGAAGAATTAGCGCGCTTCTTCAAACTCAAAAAGAACGAGCGTATTGAGCTGGGCATAGAACAGAAAGGAGATCATTTTATATCCTCAGCGGAAGCGTTCAGGCAATTTTTCAGGGCTTTGAAGAAACGGTTATCAATGCAGATGAAATCATTGGAAAACCCATTCATGTTCCAGAAACCGCCACCACGATTCGCTTTAATGTGTTGGAAGACTGTATTGTTTGTCATATCAATAATGACGTGATGGATCACCTCCTTTCTTGGGATGGGATCGCTCTTCTTGACGAGCAAACCGAAATTTCTGAATGCATTGAGAGTATCCGAAACTCTCTGGCTTTTCGGCGTTTGCCCTTAGAATGCGTTGGAGAAGCCTTCAAACGCATGACAAAGATAGAGGTTAAAAAAGGCGAGGAAATCATACGCCAAGGCGAGGAAGGCGACACATTTTACCTGATTAAATCAGGTCGTGCAGAAGTCTGGGTGCAGGAAGAATTTGAAGATGAGCCGGAAAAAGTCTGGGAACTCGGCGAAAATGATTCATTTGGGGAATACGCGTTATTGGCAGATAAACCACGCAGTGCAACCGTGCGAATGATTGAAGATGGTGTGTTGTTGGCGCTTGAACGCTATGATTTTATTAAAATTTTATCACAAACCCTCGTGCATGAAGTTGATATCAATATTGCCAAAGCGATGATAGAGAGTGGGCATGAATTAATTGATGTCCGCTTTCAAGAAGAGTACGAAGTACTCTATATTCCGGAAGCCACTTTAATCCCGTTGAACGTTTTTCGTGAAAACATTGCCAAGTTAGATAAAAAGCAAAAATATGTCATATACTGTCGGACTGGCAAACGGAGCCGTGTCGCTGCTTTATTGATGACTGAGCAAGGCTATGAAGCCGTTTCAATGCAAGGCGGCATCATAGAATGGCCTTTTGAAAAGAAAGGACTCAGCGTCAGAAGCACACCTATCCCAAAAAGATATAGATAGCAACCGGAGTCCAAACTTTGGCAGTCGTCCAAACTACCAACCCCAAAGGGGTTGAATATGAATAGCCCCAGGTGGAACCTCAATGCCATATCGTACCGCTTTTCGGTGAGGGCAACCATAAAGGATTACCCCTACGCGACATGACGGTTTGTAGGGGCAATCCCACGTGCAAAGCCCTTAACTTAATGGCATTGAGGTGGAACCTGGGGAAAGCTCAAAAAGGCATCAACCCCAAAGGGGTTGAATGTGAATAGCCACAGGTGCAACCTGGGACATGCAAACCCCATCCAACACAAAAGAGGATCAATTATGATAAATTCAGGTGTGATTTCTATTTCTCCTCAAGACGCCTGGCAAATGTTGCAAGACAACCCCAAGGCGCTGTTGATTGATATTCGTTCTGAGTTGGAATACTCATTTATAGGCCATCCCAAAGGCGCGATACACATTGCTTGGGTTGACGAGCCTGATTGGAAAGTCAATCCAAGTTTTGCAACGGAGGTGCGAAAAGTAATGCTAGAAGGCATTATTTCAAATGATGAGCGTAAAGTACATCCAACAGAGGCCGCCGCGTCAGCGGTAATACTGATTGATCGTAGTGGCCGTCGTTCCCTAGAAGCTGGGAAAAAATTAGTCAAGGAGGGCTTCACCAAAGTCTATAACGTCATTGAAGGATTTGAAGGCTCCATAAATGCACAACATCATCGCAACACCTTAGGCGGGTGGCGTTTTCACAGATTGCCTTGGGAACAATGTTAATGTGAATGAATAAATCAGTCAGGACTCGAACTTTTGGCAGGAGTCCAAACTTTAGTTTGGCAAGAGTCCAAATTATAGTTTTGGAGTTGTATCTTCTAAGGTATCTTTCCAAAGCGGTTTGAGGGCCATGTTGTAGAATTGATTCAGTTAAATTGACTAATGGCCCTTTGGAAAAATTAAAAATTAAAAATTAAAAAGACTAAGGTATCTTTCCAAAGCGGTTTGAGGGCCATGTTGTAGAATTTATTCAGTTTCAGTTGAATTGATTAATGGCCCTTAAAAACTGAAAAATGAAGTATAAAGTTTGGATGCCTGCCAAGGTTTGGACACCTGCCAGTATAAAGTTTGGATGCAGGCTAAACACTCAATGCCATTAAGTTAAGAAATAAACGAGAAAGAGCCAACGGCTATTCAGGCTAAAGTTTTTCTCCGAAAAACTTTAGCCTGAACCGTTGTCTCAAAGCTAAAGTCCCCTAAAGGGGACTGGTAAATTCAGGATTTTTTTCTAAGCAAACGATATGGCATTGAGTCTTCAGTGCCCTTTAGGGCACTTCAGCTATTAGACGACGGCTTTACCAAAGGCGGGGGGATTATTTGTTTCTAATTCCTTAACTTAATGGCATTGAGGCTAAACACTTGGTTTCAATTTTCAACTGTGCAAAGTATCTTCCTATATCGAGTCATTTCGACAGACTTTGATACGAGAAACAAAATAGAAACCCGTTGCAAGTATTAAAGAACCAAAAAGTCTCAAATAAAGATTACTCACAGCGAATAGAATTGAATACCCACCAAATACGATAATTGATGAAATCGCCACTATCTTTGTTGAGTATGAGATACACTTTTTATTATGCCAGTTTTTGATGATGGGCCCAAAATTTCTATTTGATATCAGCCATTGATGCCATTTCTCAGATGATTTTGCAAAACAACCAGCCGCTAGCAACAGAAATGGTGTTGTAGGCAACAATGGTAAAAACACGCCTAGCGCGGCTAAACCTACAAATATAAAGCCTAATAATTTATAAAAAAACATTTTGGATGTCTAACTCTAGTACAACGGATTAGGAGAATAAACGGATTGTTGAGTGGCGGTTTGAAAATTTTCGGCTTCCTATATTTTGATGCAATCACTTCAGCATCACGGACTTATACCACTTGGGATCACAAAATGCACGCTTAAGCCGCTCAACTGGAACGCGGCAGTGACACTGACACGACTGACTTATGAAAAGGATATTCGTCCAATTCTCAAGGATAAGTGTGTGAGTTGCCATTCAATGGGTAAACTTGATCTCACTGGTGAACATGCCTTCACCAACCTATTGGCCTTTGTTAATTACCGTGAGGCACTCTCAAGTAGAAGTTATTTGATAGAAAAGTTAACTGGCAAGGAACTACACGCACCGCGTAAACTTCAAGGGGACATTCCACATCCATCAAAAATGCTGATAGAGAACCAAGGCGAGAAACAGTTGACTGGGGATGAACTCCTTACCTTGATTCGTTGGATAGACCTCGGAGCACAACGAGGCATGTCGAGCGATAAAAACCTCTGATGTTTTGGAAACCTTAAAGATTTGGATAAAAATATTTCTTGCGGTAATCCGGTGATGACTTGGATGACTTTAAAGTGTATCTGCGACACTTGATACCCTATCACAAAAAAAATGACCGCAAGAAATCTTTATCTGAAATAGTTATTAGAAAAACACTACAGCAAAAACACTAAGAAAGGAAATATCATGAAATGGTTGCTTGTGATGCTAATGACTGGCGTGACGGCCCTCGCCTCATTTTACGGGATAAAAACGCCTATTCCTTCGGCGGCGGCTCAACTTCGCTCTGAAAGTCAACATCTATCTGAAAAAGATTGTTCGGTTTGTCACGAGGATTCGATTCCCCTAATGCACAACGAAGAATTTTTGAATAGCAAGCACGGTGCTCTAGCACAAGCTGATCGACAATTTTGTCTCTACTGTCATGAACCGGAAGATAAGTGCTTGAATCATGTAGGGGTTGACCTACGTGTCAACCATTTTTGAAGGTTCACCCCAAAATCAGTTATAATAAGAATTCTTCCAATTGAAGTCATAGCCATGAAAATTTTACAGAAGAATGTTTACATGCCCATTTATATGAGCTTAGTATCAATGGGACTGCTGTTCAATTCCAGCGTTGCAGTTGCCGTGCAGAATCCTTCGTCTGCCTATTGTGTCGATCAAGGTTATCAGTTGGGAAAGAAAGGCTGTATTTTTCCCGATGGAAGTTCGTGCGAGACGTGGGCTTTCTATCGTGGGCAATGTGGTCAGAAATTCACCGACTGCGAAAAAGACGGCAATAAGATCAAAACCGTCGTTAAGGATATGGGAACTTGGACTCAAGAATATGCAGTGTGCGTATTTCATGACGGAAAAGAGTGTCCCGAAGACGATTATTCAATAAATAAATGCAAACCCGGCAAGAACGCCAGCACCCGCCGAACGAAGCGAAACCCACCATTTCTCAATTGACACGATAACCATTCTATGTATTGCCAGAAATCCTATTTTTTCAAAAAATAGGATTTCTTTTCTTTGACACAACTAAAATGCCATTCCAAAGCGGTTTTTTGAGGGCCATGTTGTAAAATTGATTCACCTTATTTGATTGAAGGCCCTATCGAGAAAAACATCATCTAAGAAGTGGGACACACTCAGAATTTCAAGCCAAAATCCATCACGATCAAATCCTTTCTAAAATACAATCCTTGTAAAAAATGAAAAACACTAAGGTGCCATTCCAAAACGGTTTTTTTAGGGCCATGTTGTAAAATTGATTCACCTGATTTGATTGAAGGCCCTATCGAGAAAAACCTCATCTAAGAAGTAGGACAACACTTTGCCAGAAATCATATTTTTTCAAAAAATAGGATTTCTTTGACAATTTCTTTGACACACAATGGATACTAACAAACAAGCACTTCTTGAGACAATTGCGTGTGGTGAAAGTAACCGCCTCCAATTCAAGGCTGATTTCAAAAACGCTAACCAGTTAGCTGCTGAAATGGTGGCATTTGCTAATTCAGGTGGCGGGCGGATTCTGGTAGGCGTGACTGACGATGGCTCAATTGCCGGCTTATTGGCGCCGGATATTGGACGTTTAAATCAGCCAGTAGGGTGGGTAAACGTCTTTTTGTTTGCCCACCATTTCGTGGGGTATAATGATAAATATCCTTCAACAAACAACGTTTTGGTGGGCAACACGACTGGGGGAACGCTGGGGAAGTCGATTATTAACAGACTTGAAAAGCCTCACTATCGGCCTTAATTAGACGTATATCTACAGACGAGGTTTATTATGACAGAACGAAAAGCCGTCTATTACGGACAAGTAGAGTTGATACCCGGCATTATTTGTGATGGTTATGTGCTGGATGACGATACCGCGGTTATGAGTGAAAGAGGAACTGCCGAGCTATTGAGTATGGATCACGCACCGTTAAAACGCATGGTGCTTAACTGGCCCCCAAAAACGCTTAAACCGTTTATTGATAAGGGTTTGAGCATGGTGCCTAACTCAGTAAAAGTCGTCGCTAAAAATAGCCCTTATAAAGGTAGGAAAATAATTGTTTATACTGCTGAGACGATTGAAGCACTGATTTCGGCCTATGCTTTATCATTAGCTCATCGTGCATTGCGGAGTAATCAAAGGCATATCGGAGAAAGATGCGTTATTCTCCTAAAATCTCTCGTAAGAGCAGCCCTTGATACCGCAATCAAGCAAGCATGCGGCCTTTCTCCCAACATTCAACAAACCGCCCAACAGAATTACATAGATGTGGTTAAACTCATCAAAGAGTTTGGTTTTAGTTGTTCGGCTCCCAATGACATCGCCATCAAAAAGGACATTGCCCAATTCCTTGAAGTGCCAGAAAGCACTCTCAATAGTTTCCTTAGAAAACACAAAGATGACATTGAGCCGCTTAAACTGGATTCGGCAACTATCCGTTCTATCGGCTATAAAGCCTCACGGATGAATGGCTATCGCATTGATGATGTCACCAAAATTGCGCTGGGAATGGATAGTGTCGTTGGTATCGAACTCAAAAAGAAAGTCTTTGGGCAAGTTGGCTCTTTTGTTAAAGCGGAGACGTCGGTAGAAATCCAATGGCGAGAAGTGTTATCCAAAGTGTTTGAAGGTTTTGATTTGCGCTTTAACTATCCGATTGGCCCATACAAGGTTGATTTCTTTGTGGGCAAATTAATGTTGGTTTTAGAATGCAACGGTTATTGCCACCGCTATTATGATGACGCTCAAGAAAAAGCACGGGAAAAGCTGATTACTCAACGTTATAGCTTAGTTCGTTTTCATCACAAGGTTAGCCTAGAAACACTTTTCAATGGTATTTTACAAGCTAAACCTGGTATCATTATTAAGTTATACGATTTAGAACAGCTTGGCAAAGAAATGCCGTTTAATATCAATCCATTAACGGTACAACTGGCCTAACTTAGAAAGCTAAAGTACCCTAAAGGGCACTGCAAGATGCTGAGTAGGCTTTAGCCTACTTTCGCTTTTAGACAACGGCTTTAGCCGTTGGCGTTGGGGATGGTATGGAAACTTCCGCTCTCCTGCACTAGGGAAATGCACCCCGAAGAGCCGAATCGTCTAGCGGCCTGCCTCACTCTCGGCCTTAATTAGACGTATATCTATAGACGAGGTTTATTATGACAGAACGAAAAGCTGTCTATTATGGACAAGTCGAGTTGATACCCGGCATTATTTGTGATGGTTATGTGTTGGATGATGATACTGCGGTTATGAGTGAAAGAGGGACTGCGGATTTATTGGGAGTGCATCATAAATCTTTACAGAGCGTGGCGGTTAACTGGCCTGAAAAAACGCTTAAACCGTTTGTTGATAAGGGTTTTAGCGTGGCGGTTAACCGAGTAGAAGTAGCATCAATCAGTTAACAAAAACACACCTAAGCTGTACTGTTTCATTCCAGTTGATGGCCCACAAATAAGGGTTATTCACGTATTAATGCTAAGGGTATATCATCTAATAAAAATGTTTTTTTAATCAATTAATTGTAATCAACAACTTGATTAACATAAGATTTATTTATATAACTTATTGAAAAATAAAGTAGAACTCACGTTAGTCGTGTCGGCCACTTTGCTAAAATATTGATAGAAAAAGGAACATGATTGAGAACAACCTCACCAATTGAGGGCCATGCTGACGTTTGAAACGCTCGTATTTTATCGACAGTGAACAGTGCCAGATGAAAAGTTGTAGGCCTTTTGGCTAACCTATTGATAGAAAAAGGAACCTGCATTGTTTGTGATGGTTATGTGTTGGATGACGATACCGCAGTTATGATCTCATCGTTATACACAAATATATTGGATACAGGGTGCATTCCTGATAGATGCTATATGTGGGTATTTTCACAATAAATCAATCGTCATGGCTAAGTTATTTCGCCACCCCCAATTCTGAAAATCCGTTAATTTCGCGTATCCGTTGTACTAGATATTGCGGGTACTTTCACAGAAAAGGAATAGAAAAGCATCTTGGCAATTAATTGGTTTATCCGCGTAATTAGTTGTACTAAGCGTAATTAGTTGTACTAAACTAAGCGTACGTAATTAGTTGTACTGATCTTTAATTCGCTTATCCGCGTAATTAGTTGTACTAAGCGTAATTCGTTGTACTAAGCGTAATTCGTTGTACTAAGCGTAATTAGTTGTACTAAGCGTAATTAGTTGTACTCATCTTTAATTCGCTTATCCGCGTAATTCGTTGTACTAAGCGTAATTAGTTATAAGCAATCCTTGTCGTGTTTAAGTATTGTTGTGTGTTTCCCACTTGTCCAAGTAGCAAGTTTTTATCGAGAGGGCCTTCAATCAATTCAACAAATTCAATTCGCCAGCCTGGCCCTCAAACCGTTTTTACAAGGATTGTATATAAGAAAGGATTGGTTTGATAAGGGATTTAGTTAATCAGTTTTTATAAGCAATCCTGGTATTTTTTAAGTATCAGTTTGAAAACCTGGCCATCAAAAGAAACCTTACCAATTGAGCAGCAAGACAATTGAAAGTCTTCATTTTTCATTTTTCATTTTTCATTGTCATTTGACTGAGCGTCATTTTCACGGATTTGAAGTACCTCCGTATCGTGTTGTGTTTTTTCGTCAGTCTGCTATGATATTTCATGTTTTTCGTGTGGTGCTAAAAATGTTGTAGGGGGTCGGCAACGTTGTTGCCGTTGGTTCAATTAATGCTTTGGTCATAAAATTTGCACTGTGTGCATTGACAGGAGAAAATTTGCAGATGTGCATTGCCAGGAGAATTTTCAATATGAACACGTTATCCAATTTCCTAACGATTGGCTTACTACTTCTATGGAGTATTGGCGTTCAGGCGTACTCAACGACAACGTTCCCAGAATATTCAGATGACTCTACGCTATATCATAGCCGTTCTGTCGACGAGTCGATCCATGAATGTAGAGATGTGCCAAAAATTGATGAGAGTGATCTCGTGATTTATGTGCCTTCTCAACAACGGTTGTATGTGTCCTCTCAAGATCAGTTTTCTGAGCTGGGTACACAAACAGAATCTCAAATCTCCCGTTGTTTTGAGAAAGTGGCGGCACTAGATACCGAGACGGGAGAACTCACACCGTTTGTCGCACGGGAAGATTTTTCTGGAGATTCAACGTTCCAGAACATCAAGCTCAACTACGCACAGTGGCGGCTTGGAATAGGCGCAGAAAGCCGGGCGGTAGAAGAGATGGCGATCTATGCGAAAACCTTACAAAAATTAGCCAACGCGATAAAGGCCGCTGATCCACAACAACAGGTTAAGGTTAATCTTTGGCCTTGGCATGTTCCCTATTCGGGAATTTCCAAGCAGTTACTGGCTTGGCTTGCTGAGCTTGAGCCGAAGGCAGTTGTCGTTTTAACGGCTGGCTCTTATCGGGGACTTTCATATCTTAATGAATTATCCCCTAGCCGTTCGGCAACTCGTTGGGGGGATCGTTATTCTCTTAAAATCAATAATCAGATATTCGCTGATAATAGCAGGAAGCCAGTGCCTTTAACCACCCTGTTCGGCCAGCGTCCATTATCCTTTGAAGTCCAATGGCGCGATGAAAATCTCTTTAAGATAGATACACGGCTTGAAGACACGGAGCAGCGATTGTCCTTACCGTTATGGTTTTTGCCTGACTCACCCCTTAAGTCAGAAATTAGCCTGACTTTACAAGAGACTAATGCTTTAAAAGCGCCTCTTCAACTCATCAAGTTGACCACTCAAGCCGGCCAACTGACTTTTAAGGTGCGACAAAAAACTCTCAAACCCACGGTTCGTTATCCCGATGAGGCGACGGTTAACTGGACTAGCCGTTGTCCAATTAAAAAAGAGTCGGCACAAACTTGGATCAACAACCTTGTGAACGGTGCCAAGCTTGTTTGTCCCTATTTTGATAGTCAAGACAAAATCAAGATCGAACTCAAAGGCGACGGTATTTATATTGATACCCGTCAATTACTGTTATCACTTGACTTCACGCTTGACGATTCTCATTCTGAACCGAAAGACTGGCGGATTGTGGGGCCACTGAGCCATTTGGAACAATCCGACAGCGTTTGGAAAATACTGGCAAGCGATTTGTCTTTTGGGCAATGTTCATTGAGCTTTGAGCCGATATCCGCAGAATATACCAAGCTGGCTTTTACTTCGACAACGGTCGATATTCCAAAAAAACTCTGCCAACGTCTCTACAAGCGTGGCTATTCACGAGGGCAGCGTGGCTTAAAACCGTGGCCGAAAGGACAGCCAGAAAAAATGGCTCATTCATTTCAAATTAAAGTCGTACCGACTCCCCGTCTTTTACAGACTCACCTCCCTCAACGGAGTTTATGGCGGGAAATGCGCTGGCTGTTGAATAACAAGCGGGAATGCCAAGTTAATGATGATGGGTATTTTAACTGTGGTGGCAGAAATAACCTAAGGTTTCTCGATCTCTTAGGAGGGCAAATAACCCTACAAGGTTTTCCTGAAATGCCAACGCTCCATATTGATCAAAGGCTTGCTAATAATCAAGCACTGTTAACGATTTATTGTGGTGATTGGCCCCGCTTATTCCCCTTAAGTCACCGCAATATTATCAAAGGCACTGCTGATAATCCTTATGCTGTGTTTGATCGTCATACCAAAACAACGCGCCGCTTTACGCGTATTTATGACGATGAGCCGCTTTGGTCATTAACAGCACCGGCCGTGAAGGCGGACGAGATTGAAGGTTTTGACAAAGGGCATGATCGCCTGTTTAATCAGGGCATCCCGGTTTCGCCTCGGCAAAATCGGCCGCAGTTATGCAATAATTATTCCTATTATCAACTCGCTACGGCTGATAAAGTGGTGGGATCAGAGTGTCTAAATGTTCCCGCGCCTAAATCCGACGCAGTTCACATTAATTGGGTGTTTGTGAAAACGCAAGGCGAGTGGCGTGGCGTCTGGGATTATCGTGCCCGACAATTGGCTAATCCGCTGGCTAATTTCTTGCGTTCTATAAAACAGGAGATGACATTTCAAATATGGTTTCTTGATGTCAATAACGCACACAAGATCGGTTTGGAGGAGTACAGTCGCACAACCGTCAATTCTCAGACGGACAACCGAAAAATTTTTAACCGGTTAATCCAACCGATACAAAATATGCGTGGTCAGTATCGGCACGCCAATTTTTCGCAGCAGGTGCCACAAGTGCTTTCTGCTTTGGCAGAACAACAGCGGTGGCAAGATGGCGGACGTTACTTGACTCTTTTATTCGCACATCGTTTATCAATTGCCGATTTGGAGCGGCAGATCAAACGCCTTTCCTTGCAAACGCCAGAGCAATCACTGGTCATTTTAAGTCGTCGGCTTCCTAAGCAATCTCAACGAGAGGCTTGGGCTAAGCAAGGAATTCATTTCATCCGCCTTACCCCAAGTAGTTATTGGTATACTGAATTGGTTGGGCGCTTAAAGGCGTGGAATAGTGGTGATTAATCTCCTGGGGCGGTGCTCTCATCGTTATACATAAGTCTTTTGGATACCGGGCGCATTCCTGACGAGTACAACGGATACTCGAAATAAACGGATAAAAGAACATTGATTTTTAATGAATTAATTTCTGACGTGGGCCCTGCCCTTTAAAATCAATAAAATCAAGTATTTAAAAAGTTATGTATAAGGACGAGGGCGGTGCTAGGGTAGGGTGTTTACTGAGAGCTTTTTTTATGCGATATTTTTCATGCTGATTTTGTGTTTGTAAAATCACCCCGATATCGATGGTTTGCAACCCTGAAAGGGTTGAATATGAATAGCTTAAGGAAAACCTCAATGCCATATCGTACCGCTTTTCGGTGAGGGCAACCATAAAGGATTGCCCCTACACGACATGACGATTTGTAGGGCAACCACAAGGGATTGCCCCTACACTTAATGGCATTGAGGTGCAACCTGGGGAAAAATGTCACAAAAAATATCAACCCTGAAGGGGTTGAAAATGAATTTTTATAACTTGTTGAAATTTTTAATAAATCAATTTATAAAGTTGTCTCATTTACATTCAACCCCTTCGAGGTTGGCAGCTTTGAAAATGTCTTCGACA